>Ga0307477_10004253_pt1 | contig 10467 bp, 16 predicted proteins | sample atmos_gasesECM2C_FD_203316 | JGI IMG/M metagenome (GOLD analysis project Ga0307477, IMG submission 203316) | Hardwood forest soil microbial communities from Morgan-Monroe State Forest, Indiana, United States - atmos_gasesECM2C_515 | ecosystem: Environmental > Terrestrial > Soil > Temperate... | reverse complement strand
AGATCGCCTGCGACCAGGATGCGATATTCGCTCGATTTGCTTCAAGCCACTTTCGCATTTGTGTGCCCGTGCCGGATCGTGTGGCGATCGGTGGTCACGGCTCACTGCGAATTCTTCGCGGCATCCACGCACGTGAAATGCAGTTCGGCATTCGCGCAGCGGACGGCGGGGATCCCGTCGTGGGCAATTACCTCTACGGTGTGGATCTCCTTCTTCCGTTCGGCGCAGAACTCGTTCGCTTCCTTGTACAGGTCTGCCTTGATACTCTCGGCAGATGCGAAACCGCAGCCGATGCTTTTCTTGCTGACCAGGTAGACGCCATCGCCGATCGGCACAACGCCGGAACTTGCACAGCCGGCGGTGATCAGGGACAGAACACCAACGGCAAAGCGAGTGCTCATCGTCATGATCACCTCGAATCCGGAGCCGGGCAGATCGTACCCCTGACGCTCAGATCGACGCAGGCGCCATGGTCGCCGGCCGGGGACACCCTGCGACACTGCGGGACGTGATGCGCGTTAGACGCTCGCTTAGCGGCTTTTGCTTTCGTATCTTATCTTCAGCCCGATCAATTTGTTTTGAACCCACCTATTGTCGATGAACAGCCACACCGTAATTGCGGCAAGGACAACAAAGGCAATGAAATTGCAGGGGAATATTAACGGTGCGATCATCCCGATTACGGTGCTCTCTATGGTGACCACAAATCCTAGCACCGTATAAATGTAGGCCCAGCTTTCGGGTCCGCGAGTTACTTTCGTGGTCAGGTCCACTTTGGTCATAGTCTTCTCCCTGCTTGCTGTGCCAATCATTCCCGTGGATTGCGCGCTCGGCTTTCACCACGACGACTGTCTTCCTGGTACTGCCGGTTATGACGATCCAAAGAAGTTCGAAAAAGTCGATGACGAGCAGTGCAGATCGTATGGTCTCGTCTTCGGCACCGCAGAGTACGCCGATTGCCGAGTGAAACTCGAATCTGCTCGGAAGCACGGTGTGTTTAATTAGACCTCGCCATGCCAAGCACACGCGAACCGCTCGCCCGCGCTGTCGAGTGTCCCGTGGTGCAGATGCATGTGATGGTCAGCGGCATCCGGGTATCGCTCGGCTCCGAATCGGTGACCACGGCAAAGATGTGCTCGAACGTGGAACATTGCGTCGCGAATCACGGCGCGATCGAGCGGATACAGGGATGTCTGTTGCATGACCTGATGAGGTAGACAGATGCAAGGTCAATGGATCGGCGAGTATTCGGGGTCGAATAGAGGAGTGATCATCGTCAACGTCGACGAATTCCCATCATACTTCGAGGGATTCGCTTACATCAACGACAGCAACCCGAAACTAGCCAGCACGGCCGCGTTTTTCCGAACAGCAGATAAGCGTGAAACCTTCAAGTTCCGAACGCTGCACCTGGGGGTTGTTGACCCGCGCACCGGCCTTCCGGACACATGGAACAACGTCAGGCATCTCTATCCCGACTCCCTCAACATGCCGCTGTATGCCGATGTTGAGGGATCCTGGAATGAGACTGTCCTAACCCTATCGTGGCGAACAAACATAGAGACTCACGGAGCATGCACCCTTCCGCGCTCTAAGGCGGACCAGCCATCCGATCTCGTTCCAGTGCAATACAATTGGGCGCAATTCAAATCGGAGCTTTCTTCACCGAAGGGTAGACGCTTCATCTTCCGAGGACAAAATGGCCCATCGCGCCTAAGGACGGCATTTCACCGAAGCGGCCGAGCGAATTTGCAGCGATTTATCACCACCGACATTCAAACGCTACATAGACGCTTGAGTGCCAGAACTAAGCACGTTTTCAATCTTGAAATTCCGGTTCAGAACGGCGCGTTTTTTAATCTAGTGCAGCACCATGGTTACCCCACGCCGCTGTTGGATTGGACATATTCCCCTTACGTAGCAGCCTTCTTTGCCTATCGCGGAATTTCAAACAGCGCGGCCGCAAAGGCAGATCCGACCGATAAGGTTAGGATTTATGTTTTTGATCAAGACCAATGGAGTTCAGACTATCCGCAATTATTCAACTTGGCGGTTTCGAGCCTTCATGTTTCAATCAGTGAATTTATCGCCATAGATAACGAGCGCATGATTCCTCAACAAGCAACGTCCACCGTCACCAACGTCGACGATATCGAGGCCTATATACGATCGAAAGAGTTCCCTGGGAAAACGTATCTTTCTGCAATAGACCTACCAAAGTCGGAAAGGAAGCAGGTAATCGAGGAATTGTCATACATGGGTATCACTGCGGGTTCGCTATTTCCGGGCTTGGACGGAGCGTGCGAAGAATTGAAAGAGAGATTTTTCGAGATCTAAAGACAAACCCAAACGGCGCATCTGCCCCATGATCCCCGACACCTTCACACCGTTCAACATCACCACGCCGGCACGAGTGCGCGCCTGCTGGACGTGTCGCAATTTCCTCGGGAACTTCTACGCTGATCATTTGCTGTGCGAGCGTGACCACGCGCGGCAAGTGATCGGCGCGCCGGCGCAAGGTTGTGCTTTCTGGGAACGAGAACCGGGCGCCGATGATGAATGATGACGCCAAGTCAGTGTAGTGCTAAGCGAACCTCCCCATGCGCTACCTTGTGTTTGACCGCGACACGCGCACTGTCAAGATTCGCAATCAGCCTGGCCATCCTGCGATCACGCAGAAATTGCCTTCGAAAGCTGATCTACGAGCGGGGGTGCGCTGGGATGCCTGGGATCAGCCGTGGGATCACGTCAGCAATATCGTGCTTCATCGAGTCATTTATCCGGCGAGGTATGCGCGCGACAAGGCGAGAGGTATCACTGGTAAGAAGTACATGCTCTGGGCGCCGGAGCCGTGGATGATTGCCCTCGGTATGGTGATGTGGGATGGAATTGTTCAGGGTGTGACTTGGGATGCTGTGAAGCTGAGCGTACGGGCCGCGCTCGCGAAACTCCGACACGCGGGAATCGCGCCACCTGCTGGCAAGACTTCGAGTAAGACATTGGTATCCACGCACCTCGGCTTCCGATATACCGAATACACGAAAGACGGGAAGCAGCGCGAGATGTTTCTTGGTCTTCAGCGGTATTACGAGCGGGAGGTCAAGAACAGGTTGCCAGCATCTTCGAGATCGCGATCAGCGAAGAGGAATCCGTAGGAGTGCACGTGTTACGACTTCGACTAGCAGTTCTCCTTGCAACAATTCCCCTTCTACTGCATGCCACGCACGGGCTCGCAGAAAAGGCGGCCGCTGACATTCCTCTCGCCAAGTGCACACCAGAAGCGGCAATTGGGAATGCTTTGCTGGACGCATTGAATCGGTCGGATGCCTTTTCGCCTCGGATCAGTGCCAGCTTGAAGGAGACGCAGGCTATTCTGGATAGATACCCAGATCACAAGAACGACAAGCAACCGGTGATGAACTTTCTGTCCCCCGCCGACACTGTTCGAATGACGGAACTACTTGCGACCAGCGCGCAACTGAATATGTACAGCTTTGCCGAAGAGCGCGTCGCCCGGGACATGCAGGTGATGTACGAAATGCTGACCCTGGCGCGGGATGCGCGCGATGGCAAAACTGACCTCATTAAACGCGGACTCGTCACCTTCCAAGCCGACGAGAAAGGCAAGGCTCGCACTGGCGGTATGGAGGAAGCTTCCGTCACCTACGTATTGCTCCTTCGCCACATGTTCAAGGATGCAGCAGACCTTACGGATCCCGCAAACTCCGATAGGTGCAATGTCGATCTTGCCTTGGGTCAGGAAGGCAGCCGGACATTTGCGGCGATCAAATCCATGGTGGACCACGACTCTGAGTTCGCTGAGCTGATGCGAATTCGCGACAAGTACCACGTGACCGAGGGCCAGCCGCTGGACATCACCAAGATGCCACCGTTCGAGGCGAAGTACGCTACCGAGCTCCAGACGACCGTCCAGACCAAGATAGAGCGAATGAGGGACTACTACATTGACTTGATGAACCTGCGGCGGCTGGGTGCCATTTCCGTAGTCAGGTACCAGGGAACGCGCGAGGACTTGCTGCAGGCGGGTGGCGCTCGGGACAAGGGGACGATCGCCGCAATCGAAGCAATGGACCAGGCTCGCTACAAGGCAGGATCGAAGGAGATGCAGACTATGTGGAATCTGTGGACGAGAATCGACGACGAGAATCCTACAATGCAATCGAGGATGCGCGCTGCTCTGGAGGGCAAGTAGCGCGCCGCCGAGCGGATTCGGATTCGATTGGGGGGCTAGTGCACACCGGGCGCAGGCCACCGTTCGAGTAATTCAACCGCGGCGAGCAACGCCAGCGTTTCCGGGTCGTTACCTTGCCCCTGCGCTTGCCGCAACTCGATCGCTTCGACCAAGCCGGCGAACATGTAGGAGGCCGCGCACTCGTGGCAATGATGGTCGAGTGCGCCGGCAGCCACAGCCTGGGCTATCTGAGAACGGATCACGACAGCACGGTCTCGCCGGTTCATACTGTGGCCTTTTCCCGCTCAGCCGCTTGCTTTGCCGCGTGAACGCTATGCCATTCGGGGAACGGTGCACCCACGGGGGGATCTGTCCGTAGATCCCGCACGTAACGCGGATCTTTCAGTACCGGTGCGTATTCGACTGGCGTAGTCGCCCAAAGCGACCAAGTCGGATCCTTTGACGGCGTGGCGACCTCGATATTTGCGAGGCCCTGAAATCCTCGACGTAGCATCGCCCTAGGTCAAGATAGGACCTCCCGAGGCAGACATCCGATGGAACACTACAAGCTTTCCGAGGAAGTGAAACAGCGGATCCGCAGCCTCGAACAGATGTCTCCGGAAGACTGGCGCGAGGTCTTAAGCGTCCTGACCGACAAGACGCGCGAGCAAGCGGAGATTCAACCCTCGCACCATGTCGCTGTACAGGTTCGCATTACATACGACCTAGTGAACGCACTGCACGCTATGGATCGTACGAGTACGGCGCTCTCGAAGAAGCTTGTGTTACTCACTTGGGTCTTGGTCTTATTCACAGCAGCGCTGCTAATCGAACCAGTTGTCCGCTTCATTCATTGGCTCGGTATGGTTCATTGTGGCTGAGTCTTTGAGATTGGCCAGCGCCGCTGAACGACGAATCTCGCAGAAGGAATACGAAAATGGCCGAGGAAAAACCGAAAACCAGCTACGGCAAAATCGCCCTTTGGATAGGCCTCTTCCTCGTTGCTGTCGTTGCTATCGTTGCGGCCAAGATCGCCGAGCGACACAACATCGAGACGGCTCTCGCCAACAAGGCTCAAGAGATACATGAAAAGGTAGAACAGGCAATCAAAGAGCAGCCTAGCCTCATGCGGTCTGAAGCTGAAAGGCAGGTGGCGACAAAGAACGCAAGTGCAATGCTGGCGGCTCGCACCGGCAAACGCCAGACGTACGAGGCGGCCAATCTGTATTTTGGTTTCCTGATGGCCAACACTCGCGCACGGCCGGACTTTTGTCGAGAGCAAGGCGTAGAAATTCCGACGTTTACAACGACCTTCGAGCAGATTCATAAGGCTGAAACGGAGAAGGCGAAGGTTCTCTGGGCTCAAGAGAAGGGCGACATGGACGCTGCCTGGTCAGCTTTGGCTGCGAATTTGCGTAAAGGGATTCAACAGGATATGGAAGACGAAGCTAAGAGCGGGAACCTCAACTCGCTCAAAGAAGCTTGCCAAAGCTTCGAACTACATGGAGCCGAGTATGCAAACGACATGAATCTGATCAGTGTGATGCCCGATGTCTATAAGGTCCTGATGTCGGCGCCATGAAAGTGCGCGCAGTCGGTCCGGTTCCTGTCATTAACCGGACCTATCTAACGGGTAACAAGAACGATCCATCGGCAGGATCCCGCACTACGTGCTGGCCAGCAAGCAGCCCGTCCAATCCTTTACGGAAAGCGTCGGACCGCTGTTTCGGGTCAAGGACACCGTCCTTCGCTTTGTCGAATATCTCGCGCACCTCATCGAGCGTCACGCTGTCATGCCGTCGCCCGGGCTTGCGGCCGTGCAGCATGATTGCTTCCCGAGCGGCCGCCATCACGCTGCGCTGATTCGTGCCAGTGATGGGCTTGCTCGCGGCCCGGGACGGGATGGCCTCGTGTCCGTCCAGGGGCACGACAATGGCGGATCCGATGGGCTTGCCCCATTGATTCGTACGCAGGGGCACCGGTTTGAGCTTGAACGGGATGGTCAGACCTTCCGTGGGCAGGTCGCGCTGTTTCGTAACCAGCATCGTGTAGATCTTGCCGCTCTCGTCCTTGCTCATTTGCAGCTCGGTGTCCACAGCGCCCAATAGGGCATTGCTGCCACGTGCACCGCGCTCGATATCTTTGCCTGAGTGATGGATGAAGAACACTGCGGCGCCGGTACGCTCGTTTATCTGGTCGCCGGCCGCGACGAGGCGGCCCATGTCTTCGGAGCTATTCTCGTTTCCACCAGGCATCGAGCGCGCAACGGTGTCGATGATCGCCAATTTAATTGGACGCCCAATTGCCTTGGATCTGGCCTCGATAAGGAGGAGCAGACCTTCGACATCGCCCGAGTCGAGAAGATTTATGCGGGTCGGCAAAATGTGGAGGCGTTTCAGCGTCCTGCCGGTCTCCTTTCGATAGGCGCGCATGCGATCGCGAACTACTCGGGCAGCTTCAGCAGCTACATAGACCACGTCACCTTGCGCGACCTCTTGGCCGAGGAACTTAATTCCTTCAGCGATTGAAAATCCCATGGCCGTCATGCAGAACGTTTTCGCACTGCCGGGTGGGCCATAGATGCAACCCTGAGAGGCGGCCGCTACGAGGCCCTCGATAATCTCGGCCGGTTCATCTATCCCGTCGCCGTCGATCTCAGTGCCCGATTTCAGCAGCTTGGCGAAGCGTTCGTATGCCTGATTTCCACAGATCTGGCCGGGCGCGACGCTGGGTGCCTCAGGTGTGCCAGCCGGTAGAGGCTGCTGCGCGGCTGCGGTGACCTGATTGCCGAACCATTCCCGGAGTCGCGCAGCGGACCCGGCTTCGGCTGCGATATCTGGCGTCTGCCCGAGAAATGATCAGAGTGTGACGCGCTCGCGGTGATCGCCGAAACTTCGCCACTTCGAGTCAATCTCGCGCTCGCCGCTGTATTTAGGTGCCCGCTTGCTGATCTCGTTGAAGAGGTGACGCCCGAGTTCTGAACCTTGCGTCTCGTGATGCAGCGCCATGCCCAACTTCACCCATTCGCCGTATTCGTCGAATTGCGACGCATCGATCCGATTAGCGAATTCGCGCAATTGCACATCAGTCAAACCGACGCTCTCAGGTCCCGAGGTGTCGTTGGCCGCATTGCGCGGCGCGCCCGTGAACCATGCTGGCGCGGGCGGCAACACACCAAGCTCGTACGGAAAACCGTTCGCTGGCCAGAAATACAGATGACCACCATCGCCACGTCGATCAACACCATCCGCGAGTACGCCGGCGTCATTCGGAACAATGCGGCCGTCTTTTGGATAGGCGAAGAGAAAGTGTTTGCCTCCGGACCGCGTCTGCCAGTGCAACGCATCGGGTGGAATCTCGTAACCGACCGCACGAAGTGACGCGCTACCAGATTTGCCGTTCTTCTCGTCAAGGTCGAGACCGGCTATGCCAAACGCAGATCCCGTGGGTATCGCCAGAGCTCGCACTGAAGGATCGGCGCACCATGCGCGGATTTGCTCCGCGTTGTTTGTTGCCGGTCCGTTCTGAAACTGCCAGCCGGATACAGCGGGCTTCAGTTTGCCGGGTCGGTCAGGATCGTCGATGCAGGGGAAGAATCGCCAGCCGTTAGTAGCCCATCGAAGCGCTTCGGTTTCGTTGATCGGCGGAAGAGTGACGATGCTCATACTGTTCCCTTGCGCGGGCGACCCGGACCGCGAGGAGCGTCGGCGGCGCGACTGTGACGCTCTATCCAGACTTCCACAGCATCGCGCTTGTAATAGATTTCCGAGCCGAGCTTGACGTGTGGCGGCATGCTGCCTTTGCAGCGGCGATTCGCCTCCGTCACCGGCTCGATGTTGAAGAGGGCGCAAATCTCTTGACGAGTTAGCAGCCCGAGCGATTCGGCGATAGACATTTGACGCGATCCAGTGAAGATTCGGTGTGAAGGGATCATCGTATGGGTCGGCTGAGTCCCTGTAATCCGGTCTACGGCGCTGGCCGTACGCTCTACGTTCTACGCCGTAGAGCGTAGGAATGAAAAAAAGCCCGCGCACGGCGGGCCTCGGATGGAAATGCGGGAGGGTTCTACAGGTCGTCGAACTCGCCCCGGCGCGCCGCCGGGATCCAATTGTCAGTCAGCGTGCGAGCCTCTACAGGTACCTCTTTGACCAGCTTGGCGGCTAGCGCAACGTCGGACAATCTGCGTTTGGATTTCTCGTTGGCGCGGACTGCCTCTCTGACCGTGATTTTGTTTGGAGTGTCTTTCGCGGTGCGCGCGCCTCGGCTTTCGGATGCCCGGTTGCCGGCTTCGTAGGCGTCAAACCTGCCCGCGATCTCCCGCCCCTGTTGCATCCCGGCGCTGAATGCCTCGCGGATCTGTTGGTGATACTTGGCCGGCACGGTTACGAATAAGGCCTCAGGGATGCTCAGATCGTAGAGCACGGGGTCATAAGGGCTGATCTTCGCGCGCTTGGTCATTTGCGGCCTCTGCTGCGTTTATTAGCTTTGCCGCTCTTGTATGCCGCGTGAACGTCGGCCGCTTGGATCTTCGTATAGCGCCGTAGCATCTGCCACGACTTGTGACCGCTCACGATCGCTACCTGTTGAATCTGTAGACCTGCATCGAATAGCCGGCTGATTCCCTCGTGTCGCAGATGGTGCAAGTGCAGATCGGGCAGCCCGAGGGCGGTGACAGCACGGGTGAAGTAGGTAGAGACGGTCTTCTCGCTGTACGGGAAGATTCTCTCTTCACCTTCGGTACGCGGCTGGCGCTTGATGATCTTCAGTGCGTCGCCTAGCAGCGGTACCGTTTGATCGTTGCCGACTTTCTTACGCGGATCCTTGCGGTTGCGAATAAGGATCGCGGCGGCTTTCTCGTCCAGATCCGCCCACGTCAGCCGACAAACTTCCGAGATCCGCATGCAGGACGCGACCGCGAACCGCGTCAGATCGGACATGGGGTAGCCGCTTATATCGGAGCGGCTATCGAAGTAGGTAACCAGTTTGGCTATTTCCGAATCGAGCACGCGGCCCCCGTGCACGCTGCGCACACGCTCCTCGGACTTGCCGACCATATCGTGCGCGGCCAGTGCTGCGCGCGCCTCTTGGACGACTGTCAGGGCACGTTCAGGTGCCATAGACTGCGTCCGGTCTTGAAGACTGTAGCGAGGTAGCCGATTTGCGAACTAACGGTCACGGGGCCGGCCCCTTCGTCGGCGCGCTTGCGAAAGTGATTCGTGATCGTTGCTGTGGTCAGGGAGCGAAGGGACTCCCCGCCCAGATCCTTTTGGAGCCGCGCAAGGTCCGCGCTTTTCGTGCGGCCCCATCGCTTCTTTGCTTCGAATTCCGCGACGTAGCGGGTGATTAGATCCGCTACGGTGTCGCCAAGTTCGACAGCCGTAACGCCAGTGGCACGGATCTGATCGGCATTTCTCACTTGCCGATCGGCCCACTCCCATGCGGCCTTGTCCGTGGAGAAAGTTTCGCTCTTATGCGGCACGCCGCGGATGCGAATCCGCACGCGCCAGCTATCGCCTCGCTTCTCGACAAGCGCGCCGCGGATGTGTTTCGGTTGCCCGGGACCGCTCTTTTCGATTGCTGCCATGATCGAACCCTTCGGGTATTGGATCGATTTGTTGGGACAAATCTGGGAAAATGGGTGACGAATCGGTGTCCCAGAGTGAAGGAATGAGAGCGGAATCTGTCCAGGCCAATCCGTGGCGCCTGTGCGTCGCCCCCATGATGGACTGGACCGACCGCCATTGCCGCTACTTCCATCGCATCCTGAGCCCTCACGCACGCCTCTATACCGAGATGGTCACCACGGGCGCCCTGATTCATGGCGACGCGGCCAGCCACCTGGACTTTCACCGCTCGGAAAGCCCGGTCGCGCTTCAGTTGGGCGGCTCCGAGCCGGCCGAGCTCGCGCGGTGCGCACAAATGGGCGAGCGCTGGGGCTACGTCGAGATCAACCTGAATTGCGGCTGCCCGTCGGAACGCGTGCAGCAGGGCGCGTTCGGCGCCTGCCTGATGGCCGAGCCGTCGCTCGTGGCCGATGGCGTCAAGGCGATGCGCGATGCCGTTTCGATCGATGTCACCGTCAAGCACCGCATCGGCATCGACCGCAACGACGACTACGGATTCGTGCGCGACTTCGTCGGCACCGTGCGGGCGGCGGGCTGCACCACGTTCATCGTGCATGCCCGCAGTGCGTGGCTGACCGGGCTGAGCCCGAAGGAAAACCGCGAGGTGCCGCCGTTGCGCTACGAATCCGTGCACCGGCTGATGCGCGACTT
>Ga0307477_10004252_pt1 | contig 10468 bp, 7 predicted proteins | sample atmos_gasesECM2C_FD_203316 | JGI IMG/M metagenome (GOLD analysis project Ga0307477, IMG submission 203316) | Hardwood forest soil microbial communities from Morgan-Monroe State Forest, Indiana, United States - atmos_gasesECM2C_515 | ecosystem: Environmental > Terrestrial > Soil > Temperate... | reverse complement strand
GCGCGGCCAAAGAGTGTTCCATCTTCATCGCCTCGACGACCACTACCACGTCACCCTCGGAGATCTCCGCGCCGGAGTCCACCTGAACGGCAATCACGTTGCCCGGCATCGGGCTGAGGATCTCTGCCTGCCGCGCGCCCGCCGCACGGTGAATCTTTTGCTCCTCGGCCTCCCGCAGGTGCCAGGTTCCCCGCTCGTCGGCGATCCACAGGTGCCGGTCGGCCTCGGCCCAGCGGTAGTCGCGGCGCAGGCCACTCAGCGTCACGCTCATCTGCGATCGCTCGACTTGCACACTCGCGGAATGAATCTCCCCCTCGCCGACCTGCACCTTGGCGGCCTCGGGCGGGCCCCACACCGACACCGTTTCGCTGCGCAGCGGGGTGTGCATCGCGGTGCGGACCGGCGCGGCGCTACCGCCGACGCGCCATCCGGTCGGTGCGGCCCACAGGTTGCTCCGGGCGCGGCGGGCCAAGGCCCACTGGCGGAAGAGGCCTCCCGCGGCGAGCACGTCGTCGGGCGCCGGCAGCGGCGCGAAGTCGGCCAGCCGCTCGTCCAGCAGCGCGGTGTCCAGGTCGCCGGCACGTACTCGCTCGTCGGAGAGCAGAAATCGGAGGAATTCGATATTCGTCTGCACACCCAGGACCGCGGTCTGCGCCAATGCGCGGTCGAGCTGCGCGAGAGCCTCGTCGCGGTTGGCCCCGTATGCGATGACCTTGCTCAGCATCGGGTCGTAATCGCTGCCCACCACCGTCCCCTGCAGCAGCGACGAGTCCACCCGCACGCCGGCCCCGGAGGGTTCGAAGACCTGCAACACCGGGCCGCCGGTGGGCAGAAATCCTCGTGCGGGATCCTCCGCGTACACGCGGGCCTCGATCGCGTGCCCACGCAACTCGACGTCGTCCTGGGCAAAGGTCAGCTTCTCACCGGCGGCGACCCGCAACTGCCATTCGACCAAGTCCAGCCCGGTGACCTCTTCGGTGACCGGATGTTCCACTTGCAGCCGGGTATTCATCTCCATGAAGAAGAATTCGTCAGGACGGTCGGCAGACACGATGAACTCCACCGTGCCCGCGCCGACGTAATCCACGCTGCGGGCGGTGCTGCACGCCGCCGCCCCGATCCGCGCACGGGTCGCCGAATCAAGCAGCGCTGAGGGCGCTTCCTCGATGACCTTCTGGTGGCGGCGCTGCAGGCTGCACTCACGCTCGCCGAGATGCACCACGTTTCCGTGCGAGTCGGCGAGTACCTGGACCTCGATATGCCTGGGCCGCAACACGAATCGCTCCAGGAACAGCGTGTCGTCGCCGAACGAGGAGGCGGCCTCCCGGCGCGCGCTCTGCAGCGCCTCGCGTAGCCGGGCGGGGTCTTCCACCAGCCGCATCCCCTTGCCGCCGCCGCCCGCCGACGGCTTGATCAAAACCGGAAAGCCGACCTCGTCGGCCGCCGCGACGAGCTCGTCGTCCGTCAACCCAGGCTTCGCCACTCCGGGCACCACCGGCACGTCGAAGGCGGCGACCGCATTCTTGGCGGTGATCTTGTCGCCCATCACCTGAATCGCTCGCGCCGGCGGGCCCAAGAACACGACCCCGGCGCGTTCGCAGGCCGCCGCGAAATCGGCGTTCTCGGAGAGGAACCCGTACCCCGGGTGGATCGCCTGGGATCCGGTGCGCGCCGCCGCGTCAAGCACGCGGGAGATATCGAGATAGCTTTCGCGCGCCGCGGCCGGCCCCAGCCGTACCGCTTCATCGGCCTCCAGCACGTGTCGCGCATCTGTGTCGGGGTCGCTGTAGACCGCGACCGACCGGATGCCCAGCCGGCGCAGGGTCCGCATCACCCGCACGGCGATCTCGCCGCGGTTGGCCACCAGCACGGTCTCAAACACTGCACTCACATCCGGAACACGCCGTAGGAGACCGGTTCCAGGGGTGCGTGAGCGCACGCCGAAAGGGCAAGCCCGACAAACATTCTGGTGTCAGCGGGATCGATGATGCCGTCGTCCCAGAGCCGTGCCGTCGAGTAGTACGGGTTGCCCTGGCCCTCGTACTGCTCACGGATGGGTGCCTTGAACGCCTCCTCTTCGTCGGCCGACCAGGGTGTGCCCGCCGCGGTGAGCTGCTCACCGCGCACGGTGGCCAGCACGGATGCGGCCTGCTCGCCACCCATCACCGAGATCCGCGCATTCGGCCACATCCACAGAAAGCGCGGCGAATACGCCCGGCCGCACATCGAATAGTTGCCTGCGCCATAGGATCCGCCGATCACGACGGTCAGCTTGGGCACCCGGGCACAGGCCACCGCGGTGACCATCTTGGCGCCGTGCTTGGCGATGCCGCCGGCCTCGTAGTCGCGACCGACCATGAAGCCCGCGATGTTCTGCAAAAACAGCAACGGGATCTTGCGCCTGTCGCACAGCTCGATGAAATGTGCTCCCTTCAAGGCTGATTCGCTGAACAGCACACCGTTGTTGGCGACGATCCCGACGGGATGACCGTGGATGCGCGCGAACGCGGTCACCAGTGTCTTGCCGTATTTGGCCTTGAACTCACTGAATTCACTGCCGTCGACCAGCCGCACGATGACTTCGTGCACGTCGTAGGGCACCCGCGGATCCGGGGGCACGACGTCATAGAGCCCGGCCTGTGCGTGCTTGGGCTCGACCGTGCGTCGCACCTCCCATTGGCTGGGCTCACGCGGGCCGAAGGTGGCCGCGATGTCCCGCACGATGCGCAGCGCGTGCTCGTCGTCGTCGGCGAGGTGGTCGGTGACGCCGGACACCCGCGAATGCAGGTCGCCGCCACCGAGTTCTTCGGCCGAGACGACCTCGCCGGTGGCGGCCTTGACCAGTGGCGGACCGCCGAGAAAGATCGTGCCCTGCTCGCGGACGATGACGGCCTCGTCGCTCATCGCCGGCACGTAGGCGCCGCCCGCCGTGCACGAGCCGAGCACCGCCGCCACCTGCGGAATGCCTTTGGCGCTCATGGTCGCCTGGTTGTAGAAGATCCGCCCGAAATGCTCCCGGTCGGGAAACACCTCGTCTTGGCGCGGCAGGAAGGCGCCGCCGGAGTCGACCAGGTAGATGCACGGCAGCCGGTTCTGCAGCGCGACCTCCTGCGCGCGCAGGTGCTTTTTGACCGTCATCGGGTAGTAGGTGCCACCCTTGACCGTTGCGTCGTTGGCAACGATCACACACTCACCGCCCGACACCCGGCCGATCCCGGTGATGATTCCGGCCCCGGGTGACTCGTCGTCGTACATCCCACCGGCGGCCAGCGGGGCCAGCTCCAAAAATGGGCTGCCCGGATCGAGCAGGCGATCCACCCGTTCGCGGGGCAGCAGCTTGCCGCGGCTGACGTGACGCTCCCGCGCACGTTCATTGCCGCCCAGCGCCGCGGCGGCAAGCCTGGCGTTCAGCTCGGCGACCAGCCTGCGGTGCTCATCGGCGAACGATGGCGCGGCCGTCACGGACATACTCACGACTGCCTCCCGGTTGTCGCCAGCACAAGGGGCGGTTCGGTTTTCGCACGCACGTCGTCGACCGAGACCCCTCGTGCGGTCTCGACCAGGTGCAAGCCGTCGTCGCAGACGTCGATGACGGCGAGGTCGGTGATGATGCGGTTGACACAGCCCACGCCGGTCAACGGCAACGTGCACCGCTCAACGACTTTCGGACTGCCGTCCGCCGTCGCCACCATCTTGTCCATCGCCGCAGCAGCCTCCTTGCCGTCGGGCGGTCCTCAATTTCAGTTAATGCTCATTAACTGGGGGAAAGAATACCATCGCGCATACTGTCGCGTCCAGGAATGCCAATGGACGCTCAGTCCTGGCTGTGGAGGTACTCGATCGCCCGCTCCCGCATCTCGGTTTTGCGGACCTTGCCGGTGACCGTCATCGGGAACTCATCGACGATCCATAGATACCGCGGGATCTTGAACCTGGCGATGCGGCCCGCGAAGAAATCGCGCAGGCCTTCGATGGTCAGCTCCGGGGCTCCTTTGCGCAACATGACAACGGCCATGAGCTCTTCGCCGTACCTGTCATCCGGGACGCCGATGACGTGGCCGTCGACGATGTCGGGATGGGTGTAGAGGAACTCCTCGATCTCACGCGGGGAGATGTTCTCGCCACCGCGAACGACAATGTCTTTGATCCGGCCGGTGATCTGGACGTATCCGCACGCATCCATGGCGGCCAGATCTCCGGTGTGCATCCAGCCGTCCGCGTCGACGACCTCGGCGGTCCGCCCCGGGTCGTTCCAATAGCCGGCCATCACCGAATAGCCCCGGGTGCAGAACTCGCCGGCCGCGCCGCGGGGCACGGTCTCGCCGCTGACCGGATCCACGACCTTGATCTCCAAATGTGGGCCCACCCGGCCAACGGTACCGACGCGCCGCGCCAGCGAGTCGTCCGTGCGTGTCTGCGTGGACACCGGTGACGTCTCGGTCATGCCGTAGCAGATCGAGACGCCGGGCATGTGCATGCGCTCAATCACCTCGCGCATCACCTCAACCGGGCAAGGCGAGCCCGCCATGATCCCGGTGCGCAGGCTGCCCAGTTCGTAGTCGGCGAAGTCCGGCAGGCCGAGCTCGGCGATGAACATCGTCGGCACGCCGTAGAGGCTGGTGCACCGCTCGGCCTGCACCGCCTGCAAAGTGTCCGGCGGTTCAAAGCCGGGTCCCGGAATCACCATGCACGCACCATGACTGGTGGCCGCCAGATTGCCCATCACCATGCCGAAACAGTGATAGAAGGGCACCGGGATACAGATTCGATCCTGTGTGGTGTATCCGAGCAGCTCACCTACCAGGTAGCCGTTGTTGAGGATGTTGCGGTGGCTCAGTGTGGCGGCCTTCGGGTAACCCGTTGTGCCGGAAGTGTATTGGATGTTGATCGGATCGCGGTTGTCCAGCGTCGCGGCGATCTCGTTCAGCGCGTCAAGGTCGGTGTCTGCGCCGGCGAGCTCGTCCCAGCGATCGCTGTCCACCAGCACCACCTCGCTCAGGCCGGGGCAACGCGGCGCCACCTCGGCCAGCATCGTGGCGTAGTCGGTTGTCTTGAAACTCGGGGCGGCGATCACCATCGCGACCCCGGATTGCCTTAGCGCATACTCCAATTCGCCGGCCCGGTAGGCCGGATTGATGGTCACCAGGATCGCGCCGATCTCGGCGGTTGCGAACTGGACGAGCACCCACTCCCATCGGTTCGGCGCCCAGATCCCGACCCGATCGCCCACACCGATCCCCGCCCGCGCCAACCCCGTCGCCAGCCGGCGCACGGACACCAGCAATTCGGCATAACTCCAGCGCCGCCTTGCCGAGACGTCGACGAGTGCGTCGCAGTGCGCGTACTCGGTGGCGCTGGCAGCGAAGTTGGCGCCGATAGTCGTCTCGAGCAGCGGCGGCTCACTGGGACCCCGCTCGTATGAAAGGTCATAGGACAGCGGATTGGGATCTGCTACTCCTGTGGCTGCCACGGTTCCTCCGGCTTGTTCGGTTATCAACCTAGTCGGTCGCCGACATCGGTTACCATGCCGCGATTTGAGTTAATTGCGAATAACTCGTGCTACGTTAGTGGCGATTAACTCAACTAGACGAGCGGTGGACGGAGGCCGTCATGACAGCGTCGGTGCCGCGCGGCCAGCGCAGCCATCCGGACGCCCGAAATCGCCGCAGCCAGTTGAAATCCGACCGGCGCCTGCAACTGCTGTCGGCCGCCGAAAGACTATTCGCCGAACGTGGTTTCCTCGCGGTGCGGCTGGAGGACATCGGCGCCGCCGCGGGCGTCAGCGGTCCGGCCATCTACCGGCACTTCCCCAACAAGGAGTCGCTGCTGGTCGAGTTGCTGGTCGGGATCAGCGCCCGGCTGCTCGCCGGTGCGCAGGACGTGAGAGCCCGCAGCTCAGACGCCGCCTCAACGCTGGACGGGCTCATCGACTTTCACCTCGACTTCGCGCTGGGCGAACCAGACCTGATCCGCATTCAGGACCGCGACCTGGCCCATCTGCCGGAGGCTGCCGAGAAGCAAGTGCGGAAAGCTCAGCGCCAGTACGTGGAGGTCTGGGTGGGCGTGCTGCGCGAGCTGAACCCCGCGCGGGCGGAAGCCGATGCCAGGCTGACGGCGCACGCGGTATTCGGCCTGTTGAACTCGACTCCGCACAGCATGAAGGCAGGCGACAATTCGCGCACCAAGCCGACCGGAGCGGCGCGGTCACGCGCTGTCATGCGGGCGATGACGGTCGCTGCATTGGTGGCCAGCGATCACTGCCACTAGCGTCTGCCAGGTACTCTGCAAGCCATGAGGTGGACATGAACGATCCACGTCGACCCGGGCCGCCGGGCCCGCAAAATCCGCCGCCCGTTGATCCGGCCTATGCCGACCAAGCGCCCTATGCGCCTACCTACGGCGGCGGGTACTCCCCGCAATGGACGCAGAACCCGAACGAGACCAGCCCGACCAAACAGCTGCCGGCGTACTGGCAGCAAGACCAGCCACCTCCGGGGGAACTGCCTACCGACAGGCTGGCTTTACCACCGCCGGAAGGCCCGAAATCGCCGCGTTGGTTGTGGATCGCCGCGGGCGCGGCGGTGCTGGTGGTCGTGGCGCTGGTGATAGCGCTGATACTCGCCAACGGCGCGATCAAGAATCAGACGGCCGTCCCGCCGTTGCCCGCCATGCCCGGATCGAGCCCGGAAACCACGACCCCCACCACGCGGACGTCGCCGCGGCCGCGCACCGCGGTGCCGCCGCCCAGCGCCTCCACTCCGCCAACCGAGACCACCGGCGCCGCCGCGATGCAAACTGTCGTCTACGACGTCAGCGGCGACGGTCGTGCGATCAGCATCACCTACTGGGACACCGGCGACGTCATACAGACCGAGTTCAACGTCGCCCTGCCATGGAGCAAGCAGGTCAGCCTGTCACAGTCGGCCGCTCATCCGGCGAGCGTCACAATCATCAACATAGGCCACAATGTCACCTGCACGCTCACGGTGGATGGGGTTCAGGTGCGCCAACGCGTGGGGGCCGGCATCACCATCTGCGACGCCGGGCACTAGGACCGTTCCAACGCGGCGGCGTGGCGCGGCGGGACACGGACCGCCAGCATCCCCAGCAGTCCGGCGATCAGCACCAGCGAGATGCCGCCCAGGCCGGCGCGCACGGCGCCGAATGCGTCGACGAAAACCGAGAACAGCCACGGCGCCAGGAAGGCGACGGCCCGTCCCGTCATCGTGTAGAGGCCGAACGCTACCCCTTCCCTGCCGTCGCGTGCCATCTGGAGCAACAGGGCGCGCGCCGAAGACTGCGACGGCCCGATGAACATGCACAGCAGCAGTCCGCATATCCAGAAGGCGACCGAACCGGACAGCACCATCAAGGTGAGCGACATGGCGACGATCGCCACCAGCGACCCCACGATCACCGGTTTGGATCCGATGCGGTGGTCAACGAACCCACCCAGCACCGCGCCCACCGCGGCCACCACGCTGGCCGCCACGCCGAAGATCAGCACGTTGGCCTGCGAGATGCCGTAGACGTTGACGCCCAGCACAGCGCCGAAGGCGAAAATCGCCGCCAGCCCGTCCCTGAACAGCGCGCTGGCCGCCAGGAAGTAGACCAGGTTGCGGTCGCGCCGCCATTCCGCTGAGACGTCCGACCACAGCTTGCGATAGGCACCCAGCATGCTGGTCGGCTGGTGCACCTCTGTCGACCCGGGCAGCCGGTGGGCGGCCAACAACAACGGCAGCGCCAACACCGCCAGCCATGCCGCGGCCGCCAGCATCGCCTCCCGGACATAGAGCCCGTCGGCAACGGGAACCCGCAGCAGCCCTCGCGCGGCGTCCGGGCCGGAGCCGGATCCGGAGATGAATCCCGTATAGATCACTATCAGCAGCAGGACGCTGCCGAGATAACCCGCTGCCCAGCCGAAGCCGGAAATCCGGCCGGCTGTCGCCGGCGTCGAAAGCTGGCGCAGCATCGCGTTATACGGAACGCTGGCCAGGTCACCGCACGCCGCTGTCGCCCCCAGCAGCACCAGCCCGGCCCACAAGTAGCTGGGGCGATCGCGGATAAAGAACATCGAACAGGTCAGCGTGACCGCCAGGCCGGTCAACACGCTCAGCACCACGCGCCTGCGATGCGGAGATTCCACCCACACGCCGACGACGGGCGCCAGCACCGCGACGGTCAACCCGGCGACGGCCCCCGCACGGCCCAACCAACTCGCCGGCGTGGTAGGTCCGGGTAAGCCCGCCCCCACGCTGCTGGTCAGGTAGACGGAGAACACAAAGGTCGTCACGATCGAGTTGAGACCGGTGGATCCACAGTCCCACAACGCCCACGCCACCACGCGAGATCGCGCAATCGTGCCCGAACCCGGATCCGGCTGGCTCATGCCCGGCACTCTATTTGTTGAGCGGCTGTCTACGATTGGCGCATGCCGATACCTGCTCCCAGCCCTGACGCGCGCGCCGTTGTCACCGGAGCTTCGCAAAACATCGGCGCAGCGCTGGCCACCGAGCTTGCCGCGCGCGGCCACAGCCTGATCGTCACCGCGCGACGCGAGGACGTCCTGACCGACCTGGCCGCGCGTCTGGCCGACAAGTACCGAGTCACCGTGGAAGTGCGACCGGCCGACCTCGCCGACCCGGCGGAACGGGCGAAACTGTGCGACGAACTGGCCGCGCGCCCGATCTCGATCCTGTGCGCCAACGCCGGCACCGCGACGTTCGGTCCGGTCGCGGACCTTGACCCGGCGGGCGAAAAGGCGCAGGTGCAGCTCAATGCCATTGCGGTGCACGACCTTACGCTGGCGGTGCTGCCGGGCATGGTCGAACGCAAGGCCGGCGGCATACTGATTTCCGGTTCGGCGGCAGGCAATTCGCCGATTCCCTACAACGCCACCTACGCGGCCACCAAGGCGTTCGTCAACACCTTCAGTGAATCGTTGCGCGGTGAACTGCGCGGTTCCGGTGTGCACGTCACGCTGCTGGCGCCGGGGCCGGTGCGCACCGAGCTACCCGACGATGCTGAAGCCACGCTGGTCGAAAAACTGGTGCCGGACTTCCTGTGGATCTCGACGGAGCACACCGCCAAGGTCTCGCTGGATGCGTTGGAGCGCAACAAGATGCGCGTCGTCCCGGGCCTGACGTCGAAGGCCATGTCGGTGGCCAGCGGATACGCCCCACGCGCCATCGTCGCGCCCATCGTGGGCAGCTTCTACAAGAGGCTCGGCGGCGGGTAGACGTTACTTCCGCCGGCGCCCCCCGGTGCCGAAGATGCCTTTCACCGCTTCGCGTATCGCCGTGTTAATGCCGCTTCGCACCGTCGGGTTCTTCAGCACTTCCTCCCACATGGCCGGGCCCTTTGGCTCCGCCGGCTCCGGCATCGGCGGGATATCGACGTCCGTTGGCAGCGGCGGATAGTCGGGCTCGGCGGGCTTTAGCTCTGGCAGTCCCGCTGGCGCCGGCCGCGCCTCCGGCTCCGGTTCATGTTGAACCGTTTGGCCGTACTTGGCCTGCAGCGAACTCTCTTTCGCCGCGTCGGCGATCGCATCGGTACCGATCGAGGCCATCAGTGACCGGGGCACCCGCATGCGGGTCCACGCGACGGGTGTCGGTGCACCCTTCTCGGACAGCACCGTGACGACGGCCTCGCCGATTCCCAGCGACGTCAACGCCGACTCCAGGTCGTAGACATCGGTTTTCGGATAGGTGCGGACGGTCTTGCTGAGCGCCTGCTGATCGTCGGGGGTGAATGCGCGCAGCGCATGCTGGATTCGGGCCCCCAACTGGGAGAGCACGTCGTTTGGCAGGTCCGTGGGCAACTGGGTGCAGAAGAACACCCCGACGCCCTTCGAACGGATCAGCTTCACGGTTTGCTCGACCTGCTCCAGGAAGGCCTTGGACGCATCGGCGAACAACAGGTGTGCCTCGTCGAAAAAGAAGACCAGCCTCGGCTTGTCCACGTCGCCGACCTCGTCCAGGACGGTGAACAGGTCGGCCAGCAACCACATCAGGAAGGTCGAGAAGATGACCGGGCGCAACGACTGACCGCCGAATTCCAGCAGCGAGATGATGCCGCGCCCCTGGTCGACGCGCCGCAGGTCTTGCGGGTCGAGCTTGGGCTCGCCAAAGAACGTGTCGCCGCCCTCGCCTTCGAGGTTCACCAGCGCTCGCAGGATGACGCCCGCCGTCGTGGACGACACTCCGCCCAGGGATTTCAGGTCTTCCTTGCCCTCGTCGCTGGTCAGGTGGCTGATGGCTGCGCGCAGATCGTTCAGGGTTAGCAGCGGACGTTTGTCCTTGGCCCAGTGGAAGATCAGCCCCAGGGTCGACTCCTGAGTAGCATTGAGCCCCAACACTTTTGACAACAGGACCGGGCCGAAGCTGGCAACGGTCGCGCGCACCGGCACGCCCATCCCTCCGGTACCCAACGACAAGAACTCCACCGGGAATCCCGTCGCCGCCCAGGT
>Ga0307477_10004250_pt1 | contig 10470 bp, 12 predicted proteins | sample atmos_gasesECM2C_FD_203316 | JGI IMG/M metagenome (GOLD analysis project Ga0307477, IMG submission 203316) | Hardwood forest soil microbial communities from Morgan-Monroe State Forest, Indiana, United States - atmos_gasesECM2C_515 | ecosystem: Environmental > Terrestrial > Soil > Temperate... | reverse complement strand
GATCGCCGGGACCGTTCACTTGGGCGGCACGTTCGCAGAAGTAGCACACGCCGAGGCCGAGGTTGCGGCCGGACGCTACCCGGAGCGGCCCTTCCTATTGATTAGCCAGCCGAGTCTGTGGGACGCCAGCCGGGCACCGGCTGGGCAGCATGTCCTTTGGGTGTATACCCATGTGCCGTTTGGCTCGGAACGAGACCTCACGGAAATCATCGAAGGACAGATCGCTCGCTGCGCTCCTGGTTTCACCCAGCGAATCCTGGCGCGACATGTAAGCTCGGCAGCGACACTGGAAAGAATGAATCCGAACTTGGTCGGAGGAACCATTACGGGTGGAGCTAACGATCTCTGGCAGCTCATCGCCCGCCCGACATTCAGCCCCAACCCTTATCGGACCCCAAAGAAAGGCGTGTACCTTTGCTCGTCCTCAACGCCGCCCGGCGGCGGCGTCCACGGCATGTGCGGATTCCATGCCGCCAACGCCGTTTTACGGGATTTTCATCGAGAGCCAAAATAATTTTACCACAAAGACACAGAGGACTCGAAGTTTGGAAGCAGAAGTGGCAAGAAATTTGGCGGGCGAGGCTTCGAAACGTCTTTTGGCCTTCGCAGGGGCAATCGCCATTCCCTTCCAACGGTTTTCGGAAGCCTCGCGCACCATGATCGGCGGAGCCTCGGCTTCAGACCTTCGTGTCCTTTGTGTCTTTGTGGTGATATCCCTACCGACTTGACGAAGAAACGTTCAGGCAGAACCTTACGCCGCTTCTATTAATCCCCCAAAATACATGAAACACGGAACGGTTTCGTTACTGCTTCTATCTGCCTGTCTCGCTTCGCCTTCCTTTAGCGACACAGTGATCAAGGTGCTCCATATTCAAAAACTGCCGCAGGTGCGCGCCATTTGGCAAGAGGCGGCCGACCAGTACCAAAAGGCTCATCCCGGAGTCAAAATACAATTCGATTACCTCGAAAACGAAGCCTTCAAGGCAAAGTTACCGACTCTGTTACAGTCCAAGGACCGCCCCAGCGTCTTTCATAGTTGGGGAGGTGGAGTCATGGTCGAACAGGTCAGTTCAGGTGTGTGCCAAGATATTACGAAAGCAGTCGAGAGCGGCGGATTCAAGGACACCTTTTATCCGGCCGGTGTCCAGAACTTTACTGTGGATGGCAAGATTTACGGACTGCCAAACGATATCGGACCAGTCGTCTTTTGGTACGACAAAGAGCTTTGCCAGAAGGCCGGGGTAGATCCGACCCAGATTCATTATTGGGATGATTTTATTGAGGCAGTCAAAAAATTACAAGGGGCCGGGATAACACCCATAGCAGCAGGAGGGAAAGACAAGTGGCCGCTCCATTTTTATCCCGCGATGCTAATGATGCGGATCCTGGGAAAGGATGCGATGGACGCTGTTTGCGCCGGTAAGGACGACGGCATGACGAACCCTGGGGTGGTTAAAGCGTTCCAACTCTATAAAGAATTGGCGGCCTTGCAGCCCTTCCAAAAAGGTTTTCTCGCGGCGACCTACCCAGATGCAGCCGGTACTTTCCATGATGGCAAGACCGCGTTCCACCTCATGGGCACCTGGGATGTTACGGAAGGGCGTACCGACGCTACAGACGGCAAAGGATTGCCAGACGAAAAACTCGGCTGGTTTTTCTTCCCTGAAGTTAAAGGCGGCAAGGGCAAAGCCAATGATATCTTCGCGAGCGTAAATGGTTGGTTGGTGGCGAGCGATGCCCCGAAAGAAACCGTTGATTTCATGAAGGTCTGGCTCGGGAAAGATATCCAGTCCAAGTTGGCCGCCGCCGGCTTGACCATCCCGATGGTGAAAGGCACCGCTGACGTCATTCAGAGCCCCTTTTTCAAAGCAATCGCTCAGGAAGTCGCCAGTTCCCAATGGATCGGGATCGCCATGGATCAGCTATTAGGACCTGATACCGGGCGCGTCTTTAACGATGAAAGCGCCGCAGTCGCCGCCGGTTCGGTTTCTCCAGAAGACGCAACCAAAACGATCAAGAGCTCTTTTGAGCAAAACAAACAGTAACCCAGTTCTAGGTTCAAAGTTTTACGTTTTAAGTTTTACGTTCTGAGTCGGGGAGTACTTGATGCCCCGACCCAGAGCCTCAGACTTGCAACTCCTGTCGTCCAACCTACAACCTACAACCTACAACCTAAAACCTAGAAACGTCTAACCTAGAGCCTATGCTGAACATCGGGATTGTTGGGTCCGGGTTCATTAGTCGCGCGTACCTACAAGCGGCTCATGACTTTCCGAGCGTGCGGATCACCGCATGCTCGGACGTCAATTTTTCGGCGGCCGAAGAGAAGGCACGGGAGTTTGGCATAAAAGCGCAGTCGGTCGACGAATTGCTGGCCGATCCCGCCATCGATTTGATTCTGAACCTCACGATACCTCAGAGCCATGGTCAAATCTCGGTTCGAGCGGTGGAGGCCGGAAAGCATGTTTATTCGGAGAAACCACTAGCTCTTTCAACTAAGGAGGCGCACGAGCTGCTCGCTGCCGCTCAAGCCTGCGGAAAGCGTGTCGGGGTCGCGCCGGACACATTTCTGGGAGGAGGTCAACAGACCGCCCGAAAAATCATCGACAGTGGTGATATCGGAGCTCCCATCGGTGGCACCGCCTTCATCCTCCTTCCCGGACATGAACATTGGCATCCCAATCCCGATTTTTTCTATCAGCCAGGAGGTGGGCCGGTCTTGGACATGGGGCCCTATTATTTGACGGCCCTAGTAAATCTGTTAGGCCCAGTCCGGCGCGTGACGTCGATCGGCCGGCGAACACTAAACGAACGCGAAATTCAATCCGGCCCGCGCAAAGGCGATCGCGTCCCCGTTTCAATATTGACTCATTTCAATGCCATTCTCGAGTTTGAGACTGGACCAGTGGTTAGCTTTCACGCGAGTTTCGACGTGCAGGCGCATACCCATTGGCCGATCGAAATCTACGGAACGGAAGGCACTCTCCAGGTGCCTGACCCTAACACCTTCGGAGGCCCGGTCCGCTTGTTGAAACGGAGTAAACCCGCAGCCGAAATTCCTCTGACCCACGGGTTCAGCGATCGAAACTATAGGATCATCGGTGTCGCCGAGATGGATAGAGCCATTGAATCAGGTAGGCCGCACCGAGCATCCGCTGAGCTTGGATACCATGTTTTAGAGGTCATGGAAGCGATAGTCACAATTGGAGAACAAGGATCGCCGGTCGTAATTTCTTCACGCTGCGAAAGACCGGCGGCTTTGCCGTCTCAGTCCCGTTTAGGAGTACTAGACTGAAAATGGAAAAATCAGCTTTGATTTTGTGGGGCGGCTGGGAAGGCCATCAGCCGGAGCAGTGCGCAGAAATCGTTCAGAGCATGTTAGGTGAAGACGGTTTTCAGGTGACTAAAGAGAGCGATCTCCAAATTCTGGTTAAATCCGATCCCAAAAAACTCGATTTGATCGTGCCGATTATTTCCATGAGCTCGATCACCGATGAGCAAGGCAAGGCTTTGACCTCAGCGGTAGAGGCGGGAACAGGAATAGCCGGATTCCATGGCGGGATGGGCGATAGCTTCCGTCACGATACGAACTATCAATTTATGACTGGCGGCCAGTTCGTCGCGCATCCAGGAAATATCATAAATTACCGGGTGAATATTGTGGATCACTCCGACCCGATCACCGCCGGCTTAGACGATTTTGACTATCGGTCCGAACAATACTACATGCACGTCGATCCAAACAACCACGTGCTTGCTACTACTACTTTTTCTGGAGAGCATGCCTTCTGGGTGTCCGGAGCGAAAATGCCCGTGGTTTGGAAACGACAGCATGGGCACGGGAAGGTGTTCTTTAGTTCGTTGGGCCACCTGGCATCAGAGTTTAACGTAAAAGAGATGCGAACAATCTTGCAACGGGGGCTGCTTTGGGCAGCCAGGTAAAGCGTATGCCGCCCAACCCGACACTGATCGAAAAGGTTGCGGTACAAAAAGCACCGCTCCGGAAGGCTTCGCTCACATCCGCCCTACGGTCATCCTATCGTAGCGGCTCGCTGGCAACCGTGCTCTTGTTTTTGCCGCCGGCGCTGTTGTTTTTCACTTTGTTTGTTATTCTGCCGGTTGGTGAAGCCAGTTTTTTCAGCTTTTTTAACTGGAACGGCTACGGTGCACCTCACAAATGGGTCGACTTCGAAAATTATATCCGGGTCTTTAATGATCCGGTTTTTCGTGTATCACTCACGAACAACTTGCTGGTCATTCTAGTATCAGCCTTTGTTCAAGTGCCCTTGGCGCTTTGGGTAGCGCTCCTGATTGCCGATCAAACGCGCTCCAGCGTTGTTTTCCGGGCGATCTTTTTTGTTCCGTATATCCTGGCAGACATCGTGGCCGGCCTTATCTGGCGGTACCTGTTTGATGGCGATTACGGAATCATCGGCACCTTCTGCCGCTGGCTCGGTCTTGAGGCGCCGGAAGTACTCGCCCAAACCGGGTGGGCCACCGCCGCTCTCCTAGTCGTGGTGGTCTGGAAGTATTTCGGATTTCATATGGCGCTCTTCATCGCCGGACGTCAAAACGTTCCCATGGACGTGATTGAGTCCGCTCGCATCGATGGGGCTACCCGGTGGAACATCACCCGTTTCATCGTACTCCCCCTGATGCGTCCAGTCGTCGTCCTCTCGCTGTTTTTCAGCCTGCTGGGTTCTCTTCAACTCTTTGATTTGATCATTGCGCTCACCGACGGCGGTCCGCTTAATTCTTCGCACTCCGCCGTTTCCTACCTTTACACTTTTGGAATCAAACGGATGCGGGTCGGCTTTGGCAGCGCCGTCGGCGTGGTGCTCTTCATCCTTTGCGTCCTGGTCATGCTGTTCTATAAACGAATCTTCATGCGAGAAGCGGAATCCAAATGAAGCCACTCTTTAACTATTACCGCTGGCTGGTCCTGGTTGTGGTGGCCGGGTTTTGTCTCATCCCGTTATGGGCGACCATCATTGGCGGATTTAAGACCAACGGCGACCTTCGCACCAACGCGCTAGGGCTACCCCGGCAATGGATTCCTGACAATTATCTTTCCATCGTCACCACCGCGCGCTTCTGGCAGATGCTTTGGAATTCCACAGTAATCGCAACGTTTACTGTCATACTCACTTTATTGGTTAGCTCATTAGCGGCGTATACGCTGGCGCATATTCGTTTTGCCGGCCGCAAATGGATCGCTAATTATCTTACGCTGGGATTGACCTTCCCTTTCGCTACCGCTGTTCTCCCTGTCTTCATTCGGGTTAGGGACCTCGGCTTGCTTGACACCTATTGGGGCGTCATCCTGCCACAGGTTGCTTTCAACTTAAGCTTTAGCATCGTGCTCCTGCGCAGCTTCTTTGCCGAGTTGCCCCGCGAACTATTTGAGGCAGCTATCATGGACGGTTGCAGTTATCCTCGAATCTTCTGGAAGATCACGCTCCCTCTTTCTCGCCCGATTCTTGCCACCGTCGCCGTGCTGGCCCTGGTGGGAAGTTGGAACAATTATCTTTTGCCGTTAGTGACGATCAACGACGACGCCGTTTATCCATGGCCTCTCGGAATTATGCAATTCCAAGGCCAATACAGCACCGACTGGGGCAAGGTCTTGGCCTTCGTCAGCCTGACCATGGTCCCAGCCATCACTCTCTACCTGCTCGCCCAGAAACAAATCATTGCCGGCCTCACTTCCGGAGCGGTGAAAGGGTAGGGTCGGAGGTTGACAGTCGCGATTCGCGCTTGCACGGATCAGTAATCAGTAATCAGTAATCAGTAATCAGTAATCAGTGATTGGTGATTGGTGATTGCGTGAAAGCCAGGGACCGGTAGTGATTATCAATGGAGCACAGTGCCGGCGGTTGCCGATCGCGTTCGCGGGGTTTCATCAGACCCCCCGGCCTTTGACCATGAAATGGTCGTACACCACAGCCAGAACTTTAGCCCTGGGTTGTCGGCCGTAGGACCGCCCTGAAAGTGATGGCCAATGGTGTGGTGTTGAGTCGAGGCTGGATGTTAAGAAAGTTGTAAGAGCTTGGGGACAGGTGTCCGTGCTGGAGTAAGCGACCCTATTCTGTCGCCACTCGTGAGGCGCTTCGTCCTCGTCCTCGTCCTCGTCGTCGTCCTCGATTCCTGGCGAGCGGAGTGATGGAGTACTGGAGTATGGCGCATTGTCGGAATTGCACCCCCGCGTCCGCGGGGTTGGGATTGCTTCAGGGCGATCTCCGGTTTTCGCCGTACCCAGGGCTAAAGCCCTCGGCTATGGTGTGCGACCATTTCATGGTCAATGATCGGCTGCCGCCGACCTTTCACCTTTCACTGATTACTGACCAGCCTTGAGCCTCGGCCGCAAATTGTCCAAACTATCGCCATGGTCGAACTCACAACCTATCTTTTCCCGGCGGTCCAGGCATTGTTTTGCCTGGTCATCGCCGTGGTGTGGCTGGCCGGCTTTATTCGCCAGCGCAATTTCGGCTTTTTGCTGCTTGCCTTGGCGACGCTCGCAGAAGGCATAACTAGCCTAATCCGGCAAATGCTTATCAACTACGTCTTCTATCATCAACCTCATCTTTCGGCGGCCGAACGGTCTACCAATGCCGGAATGATCGGAATGACTATTCTGGGGATCTACATTGGGTTTTGGATTGCTATCGCTCTGGGCGCGAGTTTGGTCGTCTTCCACCGCCCAAAGTATCAAACGACCGCTGCGGCGCCTCCCCCGGTGTCCGGTTAGCCCCACACCATTCGGCGCTGGTCTCGATTCATCGCAGAAAATGTAAAGCCTCTATTTTCAGAGTTTACGGACCAAGCCAAAGCGTCCTGTCGTCAAAAAACTTGGCGGTTTCGCATTGCTGCAAAACCGCCAACATGGCTAACCCCGCTGAAAGGAAGTTAGGTCAAATGGGTTTATTTGCGTTCAACTTTTACCTTCTGGCCGGTCTGATGATCAAGGTACCATTCTTTATTCCCTTCCTTCTTGATCAATTCATATCGGCTAGGCGCTTGTTGAACCTCCTGGGTAGTAACCACCGCTTGAGGGCCAGTTGATTCTACTACCGTGTTAGGCTGCTCCGTGGTGGTAGTGGTCGTGGTTTCTCGCACCGTGCTCGTCGGAGACTGCAGAATGCTCCCAGTCGGCGACACATAGATCACTTGTTGACCTGTGTCACCCATATAGGTGACGGCGTAGGCTCCGTTATCTTGGATCACGCGCACGACTCTGGTCGGGGTTATTCTGGTCTCTTTTATCACCGACGATTGGACAACCGAAGGCAGCGTATTGAATTGCAACACCTCGTCAGCTTTGGCGAGAGCAACGAGAGATACACCTACCCCGGCAACGGCGATAAAACGTGTTAGGTTCTTCATTAATTGGCTTTCTTTTGGAGTTGGCATCTTTCGTCACCGGGACGTAAAGATGCCGATTACACTTTCTATTTCGCATTCGTGACAGCCGGTGGATCTATCTGGACCGCTGTCCCCTACGTGATTTCTTAAACGGTACTAGGAACTAGGAGAGGGTTTCGCTTTGCCTTTCGATTCGCCCTTAGATTTCTCCTGAGACTGCTGTTCGCCCGGAGTCCGGGTCGTTTCGCGCTGCTGCTTATCGCTCTGATTCTCCTTCATATTGCGCTGATCAGCATTCTTCTCCTCTTGGCCTTTACCAACCGCCTCTCGGTTTCCCGAATCTTTTTGCTCGACCTGGCCTTTATCATGCTGAGTCCTTTGCTCCTCCCGCATGCTCTTATTGCCTTCAGTGGTGTTGCCCTCTTCAGTCTTTTCCTTCATCGCGCCTGACTGCCGATCTTTGTCTTCAACGCGAACACCGCTCCGATTCTCTTCGTTCGTTCGGATGTCAGTTTGGTTCTTCTGCTTTTCCTGAATGTTGGTTTTGTCATCTTCCCGAGTCCGAACACCGCCCCGGGGCCCTCGGCCCGCCGCGCCTCTGACGATCACTCGCTTGTTGGTCTGATGATCGATGTAGATCGCGTCCGGTCCTTGGTCTTGCACGAACTCATATCGTTCGCCAGCGGAGCTGACCTGGTCCAGCGTGATAGTGACTTCGGCGGACTCGGACCCTTCCGTTCCCTCGCGGCTTTCTACGACTCCGCCGGGCCGCTCAACGATAGTTCCATCGGCCTTCACGTAGACGATCTCGTTTCCGGTATCGGTCACGATAGTAAGTTCGTAAATGCTGTCCGGTTCCTCTACCACTCGGACAACTTTTTCGGGGCTCACGATGTTATATTTGTGAATCACGGTTGTCCGGACCACTTCCGGCAACGTAGTGAATTGGATTTCTCTCGCTTTCGTGATCGCGCATAATGAGAGACCAAGTCCCGCGACCACAAAAAGATACTTCGCTTTCTTCATTGCTAATCCTTTTGATTTTTTCTACCCGCCGTGCAGCTGCGGCCGCACAGAAACACCCCTTGCTAATTGTCTATCGCAGGCGTAGAGCGGACCGGATTTGTGGAATTAATGTTTACCTAGGTTACGCCTGGAGTACTCCGGCGGCCGATGTTTTACCAGTAGTCGACCGACCGGTCACTTTTTCACTTGTTGCTTACAAGAAAATTACAATTCACCTACGATGTAACTTCGAGCTCGCGCCTGCGTCCAACTGCCTCCGCTAAACCACGCGCGGCTGTAATAGTCACCGATGACCAGAACGAGAAGAATCGCTAACCACAAGAAACCGCCTGGCGACCCGTGCGGAACAAACCTTGAGTTGCAGGCCATTAACAACGGCATGAGCAATTGTGCCTGTGTTTAGCGCGAATAACAGCCTGCGTTAAGTTCTGCATCAGACAGTCGCTTCGCTACTGCATTTGGATGATACCACGAATGCATTCGCGTCTGGTCCGAACCGCTGTCTAATTTCCAGGAACCGGCAACCGACCAATCCCTCAAGATCTTCGCGCCCCGGTCGGCGGCGGCGGCTGGTTAGGCTCAGGCGTGTTAGGCGGTATCGGCTCAGGAGGAGCTGGGACAGGCGTTGGTTTGCTGGGAGCGGGTCCAGGAAGTGGTTCAGTCGGCACTGGCAATGGAGGCTGTTCGGGCGGAACCGGTACTTCCGGTGGAATGTTGGGCGGTGTCTGCTGCTCCGTCCTCGTGCTCATCCTCGCCCTCGCCCTCGTGCTCAAAGCGCGGGCGAGAATAGAAAATTGCCTGCTCGTACCAAATGCAATCATGGATTTGTTCACTGTGCAGTGAGAAGACGGCTCTTATTTTCGAGGACGAGGACAATTACGGGACTCATCCCAAACGCTCGACTATAGACTATTTGCGTACCTCTATCCCGCAAACTCCTTCAGGAGCGTTAGCTCTTGCACCAGGCGGTCGAACTCTGCCTGCCGAGCATCGGGGTCCGGGGCGCGCAAAACTGATGACGGATGGGTGGTGATCAGACAGGTCTTCCCGACGGATTCGATATGGGTGAGTTTGCCGCGCACGTCGGCGATTCGAACTGGGCAGCCGAAAATGGTGGTGGCGGCAGTAGCGCCGAGGCCGACCACGACCTCAGGCTGAACCAGCTCAATCTCCGCTTGCAGCCATGGACGGCAGGCTTGGAGTTCTCGAGAGGTGGGTTTTTTATGTAATCTCCGCTGCCCGAGCGCTTCCCACTTGAAGTGTTTGACTGCGTTCGTCACATAACAGAGATCCCGGCTGATCTGCGCCGCTTTGAGTGCGCGATCCAATAATCTGCCAGCCGGACCGACAAATGGCAGACCAGTTCGATCTTCAACGTCACCGGGTTGTTCACCAACCAAAAGGAGGCGGGCTTGGGTAACCCCGGCCCCGAAAACCGTTTGGGTGGCTCGCTCCCAAAGGGGACAGCGCCGGCAGTTCTTGGCGGCCACCTCTGCCTCCTTTAAATCCGAAAACACCGGTAGCTCATCCGACTGGTTCAAAGTAGCAGGTCTCTCTTCTTTCACGATTTCCCAGTGCTCCTATGGAAACAACTAACCGTATGTCAGTCGTCACCGAGTGATCGCGGCCTCGCCCAAGAGCGGATGTGTGGCTACTCGAAGGACTATAGGAATACAGCCATTGGCGAGCTGAGGAACGAACTATTCTTTGGACTCTTTATTATGGCGGGCGACCTCTGAACCAGCTTCCACCCAACGCTGAGTTTCTTCATTACTCATCTCCGACCGTGCAGCCTTCCGCGCATCGACAAACTCGCGCAGATCCGGTTGATACTGGATTCGGGAGAGCAACGTACCATTACAAATCGGGTCGCCAAGGAAAGGTTCATTCTGCTCTTGCAAAACTCTCGCCGCAAACTCTTTCATTAGCTCCAGAGGGATTAGATGTCGTTTCGACGGAAAGATAAAACCGAACAGGATTAGATGACTCCACCAGACCCTCCAGTCACTGCCAAATCGTTGCCCCAGCCGGTTCCAATCGAGACGCCCTCCGCACGCCTTCACCATATGGGCTACATCCGCT
>Ga0307477_10004249_pt1 | contig 10472 bp, 11 predicted proteins | sample atmos_gasesECM2C_FD_203316 | JGI IMG/M metagenome (GOLD analysis project Ga0307477, IMG submission 203316) | Hardwood forest soil microbial communities from Morgan-Monroe State Forest, Indiana, United States - atmos_gasesECM2C_515 | ecosystem: Environmental > Terrestrial > Soil > Temperate... | reverse complement strand
ACGGCGGCCGTCATCCAGGCCGAATGGGCTCATCGGGAAGTCGAGCACCTCGCCAAAGCAGTCAAAATCAAGCCCGCCTGTAGCGCGCATCCCCTATCTGGCCGCAGGAAGGAGTGGGATGACATTTTGAACGTGCCGTCGCAATTGCTGGTTCCGATGGGGCAGGGTGTATCACGCTACCAAGGCCGAGAGATGCTCGATACCTTGGACATGCTCCAAGCCCCGCCGTGTGTACTCGCTAGTGGTGATGAAAAGGGATTCTGTGCCGAGTTCCCTTTCGGCCATTGGACATCGCTTCTTCAAGTGAAGACGGAGTTGCCTCATATGGTCCTGGGAAATGGGCTTCATATGGTGCTCCAGTTGCCGGAAGATCCCAGCGGCTTGGAAAGCCCAGAGGCAGCCAGAATGGCGCTCGAACTCAACGAGCGGGAGCAACAGGCTCGCCCCTTCGCTCATTTTCTTGGCTCATGGTGTCCCGCACCGACGTTGTGTTTCGTTTCCTTCTTCCCCAACGGGCTATTCGCGAATGGCTGGGGCCGAACACTCGCCCAAAAGGCGAGGGCGAGGGCACACTGGGCTGCCGTCGATGTGTTCCAGGCCGGATGGGATTTCGAGGAGGCCTTGAAGCTCAAGATGGAGATGTCCCCAGAGGAACACGCGGCCTTGGCCAAGGCTGGGCGGGCCGCTGTGGGCCTCGTCCCTGAGGAAATGATGGACAAGCCCGTTACTACGGGCATGAGCGCGGACGAAATCAAAGCCCTCGAACGGGCCGTGGACAGGATAGGAGCCACGATAGCAGCCGAGGAACGACAAGGAGTCAAGCCCACGGAGAAGACGGCACCACCCGAGGCCTCTCCCCCGAGAGCATCGCCGCTGGAACCCCTTTCGCCCATTCGCTTTCCCTGCGCGCACTGCGGCAAGACACTCAAAGCGACTGCCGAAAAGGCAGGCCACAGAAGTCGCTGCCCCTGCTGCCGAAAGAGTGTGACTGTGCCCCGGCCCCCTACCGCGACCTTGGTGCCCGAAAGTGCCGCCAAGGCGCCGAGCATTTTCGCCGAGTGGCTGCAACGCGTAAAGGCGGAAACCGCCAACGACTGCCGGCGCGCGTGCGTGCCCCACCTCGGAGCCGATCCCCTCCTCAGCCTGGGGGAAATCCTCCCTGTCGCCTGTTGGGGCATCTTCAACGCCATGGGGCCCACAGCCCACACCCTGGCGCTGGGCAGAGAATCGCCGGGGCAACCGTATCTGCTGTTCGATGCCGTCTCGAACCCTTTTATGGGCTTCTGTACCACTATCCGAGGGTGGCACCCGGCGCAACTCCAGCCGGCCCTGCTCCAGGAGACTTTGCTGAATGTGGCAAAGAATCAGGGCCAGGAGGGGCAGGATCATGCGCCACTGTCATGTCCGCCCACGTTCATAGTTAGCCAGCCACCATCCGCGCTTCCGCCGGAGGCCATCAAGCCCTTTTTCCTGGAACTGCTTCGGGCTTGCGGTGCCGCTGGTTTGGCGGACAATTGTCGGACGCTGCGAGAGCACTGGTGTAAGCCCTGGGACCGGACCTGGGCTGAATCGCACATGGACGAGTTGCTAGACGTTGCGAGAAAGCTCCCTCCGGAGGCGACAATTGAGCAACGGTTGGAGCATTACCGTTCCCTCCTTGGTCAAGCAATCGCGAAGCACGCAGTCGACGACGGACACTTCGAGGAATGGTGGGAACTTGTAACCAATGAAGACCACCTCGCCACCGAGTTGATGGAAATGCCGGTGGCGTGGGAGGAGGCCATCGAGTACGCGAAGGGCCTGCCCGCAGTCGAGGGGGCGGAAGGAGGGCTGGCTTTTCACTGGCAATTCTGGTTTCGTGACAAGGACGGCCAGGAGCGGCTGAGATGGATCCTTCGGCGGCGCATTTGGATGGAAGGCGAGCCCATCACAGAGATGCGCCGGACCGCCGAGATTGCCGTTCACCAGGGTTGCATGGTGCGGGACAAGGCCAAGACTCAGGAGGCCCTCGCTATTCTGGCCGATCAGTATTATTTGTTCTATGGACCCTTAAATGAATACAAGGAAGTGCACAATGCCTTGGACAGGATACGTCAGGCAGTTGAACGGGATGATTGGGAGGGCGTCATGGGACGTCTGTTGGCCCATCTGGCAAGCCTGCGTAGGAGTGAAGCCCTTTTGAAGGAGGCTCCGCCAGAGCGACTGGGGCGATATGAAGAGTGAGACGGTTATCGATTATGTAGGACGAGGGAGGGGGGACATCGTGGATTCTATTGAAATGGAATCCCCCGTCCCCTTAACTCGCCGCTCGTCGACGCCCTCCAGCGCGCGCTCTGGCTGGCGGCACATCGCCCAAGGGAAATCGGCGACTTCCTCCGTGTGGCGCAGCCGAACGGCGAGCCGATGCGACTCGTGGCGCCGCAGGCCCTGGTCAGCCCCCCCTTGAAGGTCGGCGAACTGGCCGCCTTGTCGAAGCTGACGGCCAACTGGCGGAGCCTCGTCGAAGATACCGTGTTTTCACAGAGCGACCACGCCGACCGCAAGTGCGGCTGGTGTCGCGTGCTCGAATAAGGAGCTACGACGTGGCACGCAAACGAACGATAGCCAAGATGTCCGATTGGCGTAAGCGGGTAGCCGTCGATCCCAAGGTTTGCCACGGCAAGCCCTGCATCAAGGGAACCCGGATCATGGTCTCTATCATTCTCGACTACCTTCGGGCTGGTGAGCCGCGCGACGAGATCCTGCGCCAGTATCCCACCCTGAGGCGTGAGGACATTGACGCGGCCCTGGGTTACGCCGCCTGGCTGGCACACGAGGAAGAGGCCCACCCGCTGCACACGGAGGTCACCGGGTGAAGTTCAAGCTGGATGAGAACATGCCCGCCGACATGGCGACGTACTTGCGGGAATCGGGGCATGAGGTGGCCGATCTCATGGAAGAGGGGCTGGCCGGCGACGATGATCCGCTCGTGCTCGCCGTGGCAATGGCCGAAGGGCGCATCCTGCTGACGTTCGACCTCGATTTCGCCGACGTTCGCCGTTATGCCCCCAGCACGCACGCGGGAATTGTGGTGTTCCGCCTGCACGACCAACGCTGGAGGACACTGCAAGGGCCGGTCACCCGCTTGGTCGCCGGGGGTAAACTGGAGGACCTCCAAAGAGGCCTGGCTATCGTGGACGAGACCCGGGTGCGCTACAAGCGCCCCAAAAAGTAGGACGAATCCTGAGCCAAGAGCAACCAATAAGCACCGCACTTGAGCGACCCGAAACATCTGAGCATCCTGGGCCTGCGGCCTAGCTGAGCCGCCGTTGCCACATCATGGTTCAGGCCGGTCAGGAAGCGGACCGTCGTGGCAAAAACATCCTGGTCGGTCAGGAATTTCATGGCGTCGGCGCCAGGTGGATGTCCTCCACGGCGACCACGTCAATGGCGTACTGGATGCAGGCGCGAATGTCCTCCGGCGCAAGGTCCGGGTAATAGTCGCGAATGATCTCCGCGAAGGTGAGCCCTTCGCGGACGAGTTCCAGCACGCTCTGCACCGGGATACGAGTGCCGGCCACACATGGTTTGCCGAAGTGAATCTGCGGGTTGACGGCGATTCGACCTTTCATGTTCGCTCCTGGGCTCAATCGTCGTGGCCGGGTGGGCCTTCGCGCAATTACCTGAAAGCCGGCAGTCTCGCTCCATCGGCCGCAGCGGCCGGTGAGGGGGTCAACCGCGGAAAGGAGGAGTGCCGCCGCGGTCAGGTGCTACAGTGGGTTAACTCCCTAGGTGGGCACAACTACGAGACTTCCGCCATGTATCCAGTAAAGGCACGCGGCCACGCGTCCGCTTTTTTTCTCAACGCCTCCGCAGGAGGCGCGCCCTCCGCCATATTCTACTCGCGCGCCAGTGCGGGGCAAAGGGAAGGTTGTGGCCGGCAGCCGGCACCGCCGCCTGGGGACAGCGGTATCCGACCAGCTGGTGACTCAGTCATCAGCCGCGCAGCGGTGGAAGGAAACGGTGCCTGGCGTTCCGCAGATCCCGCCAATCCCTGGAGCGGCATCAGGGCTTCCGAAACTGCACGCCAGTTATCTCCTGTCGAAGCTCAAGGCCCCGTCGAGCTGCCGGATGGCCCTATCGACCGCCTCCACGCCCTCCTTGCCGTGGCCGCCGAAGTCATGGTCGGCTTCCATGCATGTCAGAAAAGGGCGGCGCCCCTCTTTCCGGATCCCGCTGCCCCCTCGCCGGCTTCCCTTTGCCGGCTTCAATAGTGCTTGTGAACCGACAAGCCTTCAGCATACAATCGCGCAAGCCAGAATCTGTGGATGGACGCGGCAACCCCTTGCGCCTCGCTGGAGCGCGGGTTTCGTACAACGGTCTTCTGTCCCGCCGCTCGGTGTCTAAAAAGACCTCGTCTCGACATGGTTTTCGGGCCGGGGTAGAGGGCTAGCGCCAGTCTGCCGCGACAAATCGAAGGCTTGCCCAACGCGTACCGATGAGCACGTATCCCATGGAACCAACGGCCCCCTCACCATTGTCCGCACCCTCTGGCCCGCTTAAAGAGGAGGCGCTGCGCGAACCCCGCGGCTGGGATCTGAGTTACCGGGCGCGGCTCGCCCTGGGCGTCTGCGGGCTCATCGTCTTGAGCGGCGCGGCGATCATCTGGATCGCCGACCGCAACGCACGGTCCACCACCGAGTCGATGGCCGATGCGCTGTTCCGGCAGGTGAGCGGCCAGGCCGTCACGCACACGCGCGACTTCGTCCTGCGGGCCGGCCCGCTGGTGGAATCGCTGCAGCACCTGGCCGACAATGGGCTGGCCCTTGACGACTCCGACCGCCTCGCCGCGCAGCTCCTCGCTGTCCTCCAGGGAAATCCCGGCCTAAGCTGGCTGAGTTACGGCGACGAGGCGGGCAACTTCACCGGGGTCCAGCGTATGCCCACGGGGGTCCTGCGCGTCAACCAGAGCCGCATCGTCAACGGGCACACGCGCCTCGTCGAGCACGACGTCCATCCCGACGGCTCCTGGAAAGTCTTCCGGCGCGACCCGGACAGCGGCTACGACCCGCGCAGCCGGCCGTTCTACCGCAAGGCCAGGGACCAGGGCCGGCTGGTGTGGCTGCCGCCTTACGTTTTCTACAACCAGGGGATCCCCGGCATCTCGTGCGCGGCGCCGGTGCGCGATGCCGGCGGGCGGCTTCGCGGGGTCCTGAGCGTGGACTTCGATCTGAACGCGCTCTCCGATTTCGTGGCCGGCCTGGCGCTAAGCGAGCATTCGACGGTCTTCCTGTTCACGGCGGATCAGACCCTGCTGGCGCACCCGAACGCGCGCCGGGTGGCGGCCGACGGCGCGCGCGGCGTGGGTAAGCTGCTCACGCTGGCCGACACCGGCGACCCGCTGGTGGCCGCCTTCCGCGACAACCTCCGGCCCGAATACCTCCGGCCCGCCACCGGGGATGACTTCCACTTCTTCGATTTTCGCCACGGCGGCACCGCTTACCTCGGCTCGGCCACGCCCTTCCGGATCGGAGACGACCAGATCTGGGTCGTCGCCGCCGTCGCGCCGAAGTCAGACTTCCTCGCCGACGTCTGGCGGCGGCAGGGCCTGGCGCTGGGAGTGGCGGGCGCCGCCTTGCTCGTGGCCGTGCTGCTGGCTGCCGCCTTGGCCCGCCGGGTGTCCGGGCCGGTGCAGGCGCTGATCGGCTTCATGCGCCGGGTTGGCGGTGGCGACCTCGACGCCCGGGCCGACTTCGGCGGCAGCCGGGAGTTCCGCCAGCTCTCGGCCGCGCTCAACCGGATGATCGCGGACTTGCGCGACCGGCTGCGGCTGCGGCACTCGCTTGAGCTGGCCATGGAGGTGCAGCAGCGGCTCCTGCCGCGCTCCCCGCCGCGGGTCCTGGGCCTCGACATCGCCGGGCACAGCACTTATTGCGACGAGACCGGCGGCGACTATTATGACTTCCTCGTGCTGGACCAGACCGCGGCCGACACCCTCCTGGTCGCGGTCGGTGACGTCGCGGGCCACGGCGTCGCGGCCGCCCTGGTGATGGCCGGGACCCGGGCGGTGCTGCGCGACCGAGCGGAGATAGCCGGCAGCCTGGCCGACCTGGTGAGCCGGCTCAATCGCATGCTGGCCACCGACCTGGAAAGCAGCCGTTTCATGACCATGCACCTGGCTGTCGTCAACGGCCGGACCGGCACGTATCGCTGGGTCAGCGCCGGCCACGACCCGGCCTTGATCTACGACCCGGCCACGGACCAATTCGAGGAAAAGGACGTGGGGGAGCTGCCGCTTGGCGTGATGGAAGACACCCGCTATCAGGAAGCCACCTACGGCCCGCTGCGCGCCGGGCAGGTGATTACGGTAGGCACGGACGGCGTTTGGGAGATGCCAAATGGTGCCGGGGAGCGGTTCGGCAAGTCCCGCCTCCGCGCCGTGATCCGGGGCGCGGCGTCCGGGACGGCCGAACAACTCGGCCAGGCCATCCGTGACAGCCTGGCCAAGTTCCGGGGCGACTGCCGGCCGGTCGATGACGTGACCTTCGTCGTGATCAAGGCGGTGGCCGCCGACCGGCAGGCGACCGCCGGCCAGGCAGGGACAGCCGTGCGCTAAGCGTCCACGGTGACCCAACCACAATGCGCCCGAAACCGCACGCGCATTATTTCCTGTCGAACCTCAAGGCCCGGTCGAGCTGGCGGATGGCCCTATCGACCGCCTCCAGCGCTTCCTTGCGGTGGCCGCCGAAGTCGTGGTCGGCTTCCTTGAGCTCGATCCTGGCCTCGCGCAGCTCGCGCAGGGCCCGGTGGATGTGCGGGTGCCTTTCCTCGACCGGCGGCTTTGCCGCCACGGTGCCGCGGTCGCCGGGGATCAGACTCATACTGCCGAGCAGCAGCCCGCCCGCCAGCACTGCCGTGCCTGCGTACCTGCCTAGCTTGCGCATGGATAGTTCTCCTCAACCGGCCAAGGCCGCCGAGCCGCCCGCGGACCATCCGCAGATCGGCCGATTAGCGTCCGGGCCAGGATACCAGTCCCGGCATCCCCGTGTCCACCTTGGCCGCCTAAGGATTTAACCGCAGAGGAGCGGATGAGTTCCGCCGTAAGGCCGGTAGTTTCCCTGCCCCCCCTGGGCATGAAGCTGCCACCGTTGGCAGGCGGCCCGATTCAGGTTATAGTGCCCACGATGGCGATGGGCTTCCCGGCACGTTTGCGAGAGGATCGATCATGTCACACCGGATCGCGTGGCTGAGGGCGCTGGTTGCGGCTGCCGCCTGTCTTGGCGTGCTCCCGCCCGCGACCGCGGGGGAACCCCGGAAGCCCAGCAACCAAGCTCTCAACGACTTGAACCTCGAAGTCGAAGCCCTGCAAACCCTGCACGCCCTCCAGGCGACACGGGCGCAGATGCAAAAACTCCGCCGCCTGGCCAAGGAAACGGCCGATAAGCCGCCGGCCCGTGAAGCAGCCAAGGTGAGTGACAGGTTTCGCAAGACGATCACCGACCTGCGGGATGCCCTTGTCGCCAACCGGGACGAGGAACGCATCAACCAGCTCAACGACAAGCTCGAGCAGCTCCGGGACAAGGAACAGCCGGAGCTGGACGACGACATCGACATCACCGACGCGGCCCGTGACGAGGTGCCGGGCGTGCTGCGGGCGCTCACGCCCGCGCAGGTCGCCGGCTACCTCGGGGCCAATGCCGACACCATCCCCGACCCTCTGGGACGCATCGAAGAGGCCCTCGGCAAGGTCCGCGGCATGAAGGAGAAGGAGTGGAAAGAGACCCGCGACCAGGTCGGCGAGGACGTCGGTCAGCTCCTGGCCGGGCTGGACATGGACAAGGCGGAGCAGGTCAAGGCCGACGTGGGCCAGCTGCTGATCGTGGCCCGCGGGCTCAAAGACGAGGACTTCAAGAAGGAGCGGCCGGGATTGCTCAAGAAAGCCCGCCGCATCGTGGGCGACCTGGGGCCCATCGACGTGCTCCGCCACGTCATGGAGCGGCACCTGGCCGAATTGCTGTCCAATCCCCGCCTTGGCGCAGCGCTCGACGCCCGGTTGAAGTGAGCCGTTACTTCAGCTCGACCGACCAGTAGGCGTTGTCCAGGAATGTCCGCCACGACTGGTACTTGGTGTGCGTCAGCTTGAGGTTTAACAGCGGGCTGCGCCTGGGCTTTTCCGGCCTGCGGATCAGGCTCAGGTGGGCCTGCTTGGGGGTGCGGCCGCCCTTGCGGACGTTGCAGCCGACGCAAGAGCAGACGATGTTCTCCCACGTGTTCTGGCCGCCCTGGCTGCGCGGGATGACGTGGTCCAGGCTCAGCTCCGCCGTCGGGTACTTGCGGCCGCAGTACTGACACTGGTTGTTGTCGCGGGCGAAGATGTTGCGGCGGTTGAACTTCACCGTCTGCTTGGGCAGCTTGTCGTACCCCAGCAGGCGGATCACCCGCGGCACCTGGATCTCGCTGTTGACCGTCCGCACCCAGTCGTCGTCCTCCTGGCGGAAGTGGCGCGAGCGGTACTCGCTGACCTCACGCCAGGTGCCGAAGTCGTAGGTGGCGAACTGGCCGTCCTCCAGGCTCACCACCTCGGCCAACTCCTTGCACAGCAGGCAAAACGCCCGCCGCACGGAGATGACGTGGACGGCCATGAACAGCTTGTTCAGGACCAGGACACTGGCGTCCAGGGCCGAGCTGGGGCTGGAACTCATAAGGCTCTCTTTCTCACGGCGGCCCGCCGCGCCGCACACACACTCGGCCGCAGCGGGCACGCGCCTCCCGTACCGGTGCACCGGCACGGACCCAGGTTCAAGGTCTCATCATCTTAACAGGCCCCCGCAGTCGCAGGCAAGCGAACAGTTGCCGTCGAAATGTGCCCAAAGGGGCGCGAGTTGGATACAAAAAGCTCCGCCGGGTGCCCCTGCCGTGCCTTTCGCCGGCTTGCCACCCAACCAGGAGCACGGTATTGAGCATGCCGTTCCCGAGGGCCAGCGGCAAAGCCGTCTTGAGTGTCATCCTCGGCCTACTGTGCCTGGGACCGCCGGGCTTGCTGCTGGGCTACTGGGGCCTGCGCGACATCAACGAGAGCGACGGCCGCATCAAGGGCCGTGGGCTGGCCATTGCCGGCATGATCCTGGGCGGGCTGGGCACGTTGCTTTGCCTGGCAGGCGTCCCCGCGGTCTGGATCGTCGGGCTGCGCGAGAAGGCGAACCGCGCGTCCTGCCAGAATAACCTCCGGGTCATCGGCCTGGCGGTCAACCTCTATCACGGCGACAAAGGCCCGTTCCCGCCGGGCACCATCGCCAACGGGGCGCTGCCGCCGGGGGAGCGCCTGAGTTGGTACGTGAGCATCCTGCCTTACCTGGACCAGGACCCGGACCCGGCCAAGCACAGGACCACCAGCGAGGAAGCGCTCTACGAGCACATCGACCGCAAGTTGGCCTGGGACGCCGGACCCAACCGGCAACTGGCGGAGACCCCCATCCGGTGGCTGGTCTGCCCGTCCCAGGTCTTGCCGCGGCCTGGCCTGACCTCGTACGTCGGGCTGGCCGGTGTAGGACGTAAGGCGGCCAGGCTGCCGGTCTCGGACCCCGATGCTGGTTTTTTTGGCTACGACCGCCGCATCACGCGTGCCGACGTCACGCGCGGCCTGAGTGAGACGATGATGGCGACCGAGACGACGGTAGACAACGGCCCCTGGGCGGAGGGCGGGCCGGCCACCGTCCGCGGACTCGGCCCGGAGCAGACGCCCTTTGTCGGGCCGGGCCGCCAGCTCGGGGGACTGCACCCGGGCGGGCTCAACGTCCTCTTCGTCGATGGCGGGATATCCTTCTATAGTGAGTCCATCGACCCCGATGTCTTCAAGGCCATGGTGAAGATCCACGGCGACTGAGCCGCGAAGCCGGCCGCGGGTGTTTGCTACAATGGCATAAAGAGTGCATTGCAACCGTTGGCCGGCGGGCCAAGGGCTTTCCACCGTCCGCGGCGGGTGCGGCCGGATCGGCTTCCTTACTTCGTCGAACGACCCATGCCTCGCGATTACTACGACACCCTGGGGGTCAAACGGGACGCTTCGGAAGAGGAGATCAAGAAGGCGTACCGCAAGTTGGCCCGGCAGCACCACCCGGACCGGAACCCGGGCGACAAGCAGGCCGAGGCCAAGTTCAAGGAGGTGCAGGAGGCCTACGACGTGCTCAGCGACAAGACCAAGCGGACGAATTACGACCGCTTCGGCACGGCCGAGCCGGGCGCGGGCTTCGGCGGCCGCGGCGGACCGCGTGGCCAGACGTTTCACTGGGGCGGGGCCGGTCCGGGCGGCTTCCAGGAAATGGACCCCGCCGCCGCCTCCGACCTGTTCCGCCAGATGTTCGGCGGCGACATGGGCGACCTCGGCGAGGTCTTGGGCCGGTCCCGCGGCCGCGGCGGCCGGACGCGCCGCCCCGAGCCGGGGCCGGAGGTGCAGAGTGAGGTTACCATCCCCTTCCTGACGGCGGCCCTCGGCG
>Ga0307477_10004248_pt1 | contig 10474 bp, 6 predicted proteins | sample atmos_gasesECM2C_FD_203316 | JGI IMG/M metagenome (GOLD analysis project Ga0307477, IMG submission 203316) | Hardwood forest soil microbial communities from Morgan-Monroe State Forest, Indiana, United States - atmos_gasesECM2C_515 | ecosystem: Environmental > Terrestrial > Soil > Temperate... | reverse complement strand
CCGCCTTCCTGTGCTCGGATCTGGCTGCCGGCATTACCGGCGAGACGCTCTACGTTGACAGCGGTTACCACAACGTCGGGATGAGCTTCCCGCTCGAGCCCGGGGATGGCTGAGGTGGCAGCGCCCGCAGGCTCCGCCGGCTCTTAGCACCAGCGGCCCGCGAGAGCACGGGCCGCCCGCAGCCGCGTGTCGTCCCTGTGCGGCTTTACTCGAATGCCTTCGGGTTCTTGCGCACGTCCGCGGTCCGTCTGACCTCATCGAGGTAGGCCAGGGCCTCCGCGCTGCCGAGACGCCGTGCTTCGCTGACAGAGCGCTCGGCCGGCGTCTGGGCCTCGTGCGCCGGTGCGTTGCGCACCGCGCTCACCGCTACGACGGCCGCACCGGTGTCGGTGGCGACGGCGCGGAACTGCGGCCGGCCCGCCGGCCGTGGCAGCGCGAAGGCCGCTTCGCGTACTTTCGCCGGGACGGACGGGTCGGTGCGGTTGACGAAGTGGGCGGGATCCGCGCTCACCTTGAGCTCCTGCACGAGCGCCTCGAACGAGGCGCCGCCGGCGAGCCGGTCCGCGGCGCTCTGCGCCGCCTTGAGCGCAGCCTGGTTCGCCGACTGGTTGCCGATCGCGGCGACGATGGTGTCGCGAACTTCGGCGAGGGGCTTGGGCTCAGGCTTGCGGTGCTCGATGACCTTCACGACCACCAGGCGGTCGTCACCGAGGAGCACTGGACCTGCGGCCTTGCCCACCGCGAGCGGCGGATCACCGAACAGCAGGTCCTGCAGAGGCGGTGCCGGCCCGAGCGGTACCGCGCCCGCTCCCTTGACGAAGCTCGGCACATCACCCGACTGCAGGTTGTACTCCTGCGCCAGGGCGGCCAGGTCGGCGCCCGGATCGCCGAGCTTGCTCTGCAATTGCTCCTGGACCTCGCCGAAACGGTCGGTCGCGCGCTGCCGGCGCAACTGCGCCTCGAGATCAGGACGCGCCTCTTCGAACGACTTGGACTTGCCGGCCTGGATCTCGTCGAGCCGGATGATGTGATAGCCGAACTGCGTCTTCACCGGCCCGCGGATCTCGCCGACCGACATGCTGAAGAGCGCATCCGCGAACGGCTTGACGAAGCTGCTGCGCTCGGCCCAGCCGAGGTCACCGCCGTTGTGCGCCGAGCCCGGGTCCTTGGAGTACTGTTTGGCGAGCTCGGCGAAGTCCTTGCCTGACTTTGCCTGTGCCAGCACCTGCTCCGCCTGCACGCGCGCGGCCTCATCGCTGCCGGTGATGAGGATGTGGCGCCCGTGACGCCTCTCGGCCACCTCGAGGCGGCTCTTGTCCTTCTCATAGGCGGCGCGCAGATCGGCGTCACTCACCGTCTGTTGCGCTTCAAGGGCCTCGAGTCGCAGCTCCGCGTAGCGCAGGTGCACTGACTCGGGCGTCAGGTATTGCGCGCGGTGCGAGTCGTAATACGCCTTCACCGCCGCGTCGGCTGTCGCCGCCGAGGGCTTGAACCGCTCCGCGGGGAGAGCGAAGTAGCGCACCTCACGCTCCTGACCCTCGAGGTCGGCGAGCCGCTGCAGCTCCGTGGCGGTGACGAAGTCGGAGGCCCGGATGCCACCCTGGAGCTGCACGCCCTGCACCTCGGTTTGCAGCTCCTGCTCGTAAGCCTCCAGGGTGATGCCGGCTTGTGCCAGGGCCGCCTTCGCGGCCTCGGGCGAATACTGCCCGTCCACCTGGAAGGCCGGCTCGCTCTGCACCGCATCTCGCAGGGCCTCGCGACTCACCCGGTATCCGAGATCGTGTGTGCGGCGGGTGAGGAGCGCGCTGCGGATCAGCGTCTCGAGCACGTGGTCCTGGAGCTGCGCGCGCAGCGGTGGCGGGATCTCGGCACCTCCGAGTCGCTGCTGCCACTGCGTCTGCTGGCGCAGCCAGGCGCTGCGCGCCTCCTCGATCGGGATCTTGCTGCCGTTCGCCTCGGCGGCATAGCTCGAGGCGCCGACGCTCAGATTCACGATGCCGTAGGCTCCCCAGGCGACAAACACCAGCGAGAGGGCGCCGAACAGCAGATACACCGTCCAGCGCCGCCACGTCTGGCCTTCGCCCTTGAGGCTGTCACCGATCTTCTGAAGCATGGCGCGAGTGAGTTATGAAAGGAGTGCGTGGCGAGCAGGAGTGTGGCGGAGCGGACGGGACTCGAACCCGCGACCCCCGGCGTGACAGGCCGGTATTCTAACCAGCTGAACTACCGCTCCGAAATCGGGGGCGAATCCTAACGGATTGATGAATAAGGCCACAAGCAGTTTACAATCGCATCCGGCCATCCGGCCCCGTGTGTCCATGGCCGGGGCGCCGTGGTCGCCGGATGCGTTCCTGAGGCGCCCTTCCAGCAAGTCGCGACCCGGGCTCGTCAACGGATCGGCGTTTTGAGCGCTGTGCACTCCATGCCGGGGCGCTGCGCGAATTAGCGTATGACGTCGCCAACCCGAGACATGCTGCGCCCGCCAGGGTTCGGCAGGCACAATGTGTGGACTCTCATGAGGATAGTGCCGATGAAGCCGACCCGCTCCGTGTTCTTCTCGATGCTCGTCGCTGCCTGCATCTCCGCGCCCGCGATCGCGGCGCTCGGCAGTGACGCCGCCTCGGTGGAGGCCGACGGCGTTCACCTCAAGGGCGCCGTGCGGGTCACTCCCGGGGTGAGCTACTCCATGCACGAGATCTCGCTGCCCTCGGGTACCGTGGTTCACGAGTATCTCTCGCCCGCCGGTAAGGTATTTGGCGTGACCTGGCAGGGACCTCGCATTCCGGACCTTCGCCAGTTGCTCGGAGCCTTCTCGTCGCAGCTCGCTGCGGCTGCGAACCAACCGCACTACAACCATCGCCACCTCAGCGTCCAGACGCCGGACGTCGTGTTCGAGTCGAGCGGCCGGATGAGCAGATTTGTCGGGCGCGCCTGGGTACCGGCCCTCGTGCCGCTGGATTTCTCGCTCAGCGATCTCCACTAGCCTTTAGCGATCTTCCAACTCGCCTCCATCAGTACCCCGAGGACACCTCACGTGCGTACCCTCTTCGCTCTCGTTCTTCTTCCCCTCGCACTCGCCGCTTGCGGCGGCGGCGGCTACGGTGGCGGTGGCGGCGGAGGTGGCGGCGGAGGCGGCGGCGGTCAGACCATCACGCCGCCCGGACCGCCCAACGTGGAAGCGGTGGTGGTGGATGCAGGACCTAGCCAGCTGCCAGGACCCGCGGCCAACATTCCTTACATCACGGTCAAGATCTGCGTTCACGGCACGACCACCTGCCAGACTTTCGATCACGTGGAGATCGACACCGGTTCAGTAGGCCTGCGGATTCTTGCCGATGCATTAGATGTCAACAACGCGGTGTTCAACCTCCCGCTGACGCCCGTGATGGACGGCGGCCTGCCAGTCGCGGAGTGCCTGCAATTTGCCGACGGCAACAGCTGGGGGGCGGTGGCCACCGCCGACCTGGTGCTGCCAACCTCCGGCGAGACGGCCGCGGGAGTCAACGTGCAGATCATCGGCTCCGCCTCCGTGCCCGGGCCTGGGAGCGCCAACCCAACGTGCGTTCCCCCTGCACCTCTCATGCAGGAGGATTCCGTGGCGAGCTTCGGCGCCAACGGCATTCTCGGTGCCGGTTATTTCGTCAACGACTGCCTCAGCAGCCCGTACAACAGCCCCTGCCAGCCTAACGTGGGCGGTACGACCTATTACAGCTGCACCCCGGCCAGTTCCCCGACCAGTTGCGCTTTCATCACCCCCATGAGCGAGACCGAGCAGTTGCAGAATCCGGTCAAGATGTTCGCCGCTTTCATGGGAGCGACGGACAACAACGGGACGATCCTCGAGCTGCCGGCCATCAGTAGCAGCGGCGCGCCGACTGCGAGTGGCTCGGTGGTGTTCGGCATCGGCACGCGGGCCAACAACGCCATCGCGAGCGGCGTCACGAAGCTGCTCGCCGACCTCACGACTGGCTTCGTGACCGCGACACTGAACGGCGGCAGCGCGCTGCCCGACAGCTTCCTCGACAGCGGCTCGAACGGCAATTTCTTCAGCAGCTCGCTCACCGTCTGCAACCCGGGCAACACGAACCCCCCTCCTATGACTGGGTTCTACTGCGCCACCATGCCCGAAAATGCGATGCTTCGGGGCACCGACGGTACGATGCTGGCAGCAGGCTTCAGCGTCGCCAACGCGGACATGCAGTTCTCGACAGGCTACACGGCGTACAATAACCTCGGCGGCACGAACGGCGACCCCAATTCACTCGACCTCGGGCTCCCCTTCTTCTTCGGACACAACGTCTACTCAGGGATCGAGGATCCTGCCACCGCCGTCGCGCCTTTCTTCGCCTACTGACGGCGCACCCGGCTCCTCGCGCTGACGAACTTTCCGCCCTGCGCTTTGCGCTGAGCTGACCCCCGAGTCACCGCGGCGTGCTCGCGGCGCCGTGGCATGATAGGCACATGAGCATGGTGCAGAAGCTCGCGGCGGCCGTCCTCGCCGCGCTGCTGGTGGCTGTTGGTTACGGATGGTGGGCCACGAACCAGGCCACCACTCCGGTACGGGCACTGAAAGCGAAGCCCGGCGCCGTCGGCCCCGCCTCCGGTGCGCTGCCCGTGATCGACGAGAGTACGCTGCTCACTGCCCAACGCCTGGCGCGCCGCGCCGACACTGCCGAAGAGCAGCCGCTCGCGCAGGCGGCCGTGCAGACCGCCAATCACGAGCTCGACCTCGCGTTTGCCGCCGCCTTGCGGCACCTCGAAACTCATCCGCCGCCGCTCAGTCCCGAGGCGACCCGGATCCAGCAGCGACTGCTCGAGGCCCAGAAGGCAGTCGCCAACGACACCGAGACTCTCAAGCGCCTCAACGTCGAGCTCGCGCGAGCGAGCGATGCCGAGAAGCCCGGCATCCAGGATCGCATCGAGCTGACGCAGTCGCAGCTCGAGCTCGAGCAGGACGAAGTCCAGGAAGCGAACGACGACCTCCTGCGCGCCGGGGGCAACGTGCACCAGCGCCTGCAGATGCTGCAGGAGGAGCACCAGGCCGCCGCACGCGCCGCCCCGCCACCGCCGCCGACGGCGAGCGCGCTCGGCACGCTGAAGGGGATGGTCGGTGAGGCGCGGCAGTGGTGGTCCCTGCACCGCAAGCAGAATTGGCTCGAAGTGGCGCGCCAGCACGCGCTCGACAGCGCGGCGCAACTTGCCGCGGAGCGCGCGCAGATCGCCGCGGAGCTCGAGGCAAACAAGGCGCTTGTGCCGCAGTTCACGTCCCGCGGCTCGCACCCGACGGCGGCCGCAACCACTGCAACAACCGCTGCAGCCAGCACGGCCGCCGCAACCGCCCCTCCACCTGCGGTAGCAGCCCCTCCCGCGGCAGCGGCCGCCGCCACGCAGGCGCCAGCGTCCGGGGGCGCCGCGAGCGCGCCGCCGACCACCCTCCTCGAGCTCACGCGCCGCATCGCGAGTGAGCAGCGCCGCCTGACGCTGCGCGAGCAGCGAATCAGCGCGCGCCACAAGCTCGCCGACATCTACGGCGAGTGGCAATCGGTCGTCGCGACCCAGGCGCGCACGGTGCTGCACGCCGGGCTCGCGGGCGCTGCGGTCGTGCTGGCGGCGCTCTTGCTGCTGCTGTTTGCGGATCGCTGGCTCGAGCGACTCCTCGGGCGCGCGCCGATCGACCGCCGGCAGTTGGCGACGGTGCGCAGCGTCGTCGGTGTCGCGCTGCAGATCGTCGGCGTGCTGGTGATCCTGCTCGTGCTGGTGGGCGTGCCGGGTCAGTTCGCGACCATGGTCGGCATCGTCGGCGCCGGCCTGACGGTGGCGCTCAAGGACTTCATCGTCGCCTTCATCGGCTGGTTCGTGCTCATGGGGCGCAATGGCATACGCCTCGGCGACTGGGTCGAGATCAACGGCGTCAGCGGCGAGGTGGTCGAGCTCAACATGTTCCACACCGTGCTGCTCGAGACCGGCAACTGGACCGATACCGGCCACCCGACCGGGCGGCGCGTGACGTTCACCAACAGCTTCGCGATCGGCGGGCACTACTTCAACTTCTCCACTTCCGGGCAGTGGCTCTGGGATGAGTTGACGGTGGTCGTCCCCTATGAGCGCGACCCGCACGCCTTCGCCGACGCGATGCTCAGGGAAGTGAGTGCGGTGACTGCCAAGGACGCGAGTCAGGCCGAGCAGGAGTGGCAGCGGGCATCACGCGGCCAGCGCGGCGTGAAGTTCAGCACGCAGCCCGGGATCGAAGTGCGCCCGGCCACCGGCGGCGCCGAGGTCGCGGTGCGCTATGTCACGCGTGCCAGCGAGCGGCTGACGGTGCGCGCGAAGTTGTATCAGACGGCGGTGCAGCTGCTCGCGGCGCACGCCTGAGGCGCGGCCCGCCTGACGGCCATGAGCGCGCGCCTGCCGACACTGTTCTTCGGGCACGGCAACCCGCTCAACGCGCTCGAGGCCAACCCTTGGACGCGCCGCTGGGAGACCCTCGGGGCGGCGCTGCCGCGACCGCGCGCCGTGCTGGTGATTTCCGCCCACTGGTTCGTGCCGGGCACCAGGGTGACGGCGATGCGCGCGCCACACACGATCCATGATTTCGGCGGCTTCCCGCGTGAGTTGTTCGAGGTGCGTTACCCCGCACCGGGCGACCCGGCGCTGGCCGCGCGTGTGCAGGAGCTGCTCGCGCCGCTCGCGGTGCTCGCCGACTCCTCCTGGGGGCTCGACCACGGCACCTGGTCGGTGCTCCGCCACGTGTTTCCCGAGGCGGACGTGCCGGTCGTGCAGCTCGGCATTGACGAGACGCAGCCGCCAGCATTCCACTACGCCCTCGGCAAGCGCTTGCAACCGCTGCGCGATGAGGGGATCCTCGTGGCGGGGAGCGGGAATGTGGTCCATAACCTGCACACCTACGCCTGGGGCAGGCATCCACAGGAGCCCTACGACTGGGCGTTGCGCTTCGAAGCGCGGGTGCGCGAGCGTCTCGCGGCAGGCGATCATCGGTCGCTCGTCGATTACAACTCGCTCGGCGAGGATGCGCTACTCGCGGTGCCGACGCCTGAGCACTATCTGCCGTTGCTGTACGTGCTCGGGGCGAGCGTGCCCGGCGAGTGGCTGGGCTTTCCGGTCGAGGGCATGGATGGCGGCTCGGTGTCGATGCTGGCGGTGCAGTTCGGCACGCTGCGGAAAGCGGGCTGAAGTTGCGCGCCTCGAGGTTCCGAGCAAGCGAAAAGCGTGCTCTCGAGCGGCAGGTTGGCAGTTCTTGTGCCAGCCTTGACCTTTGTTAAGGCGGTGGACTGCTAAGGTGCGACGGTACTCCCCCGGGCGCTGCGGCGCGTGAGTCCACAGGGCGCCCGAAAGGTCGGCGCGCAGCCTCATGAACGACGAGAACCGGTATCAGCCTGCGGGTGTTGCGACCGCGACGCGCAACCGCGGCACGTGGCGTGAGCGGCTGCTGACGCGCCGCGTGCTCGTGATCGCGGCGGTGGTGCTCGCCTTCGTGCTCCTCGCCTGGTGGCTGACGCCCAGGGGGACGCCCGCGCCTGCCGGCGGACGCTTCGCCGCCGGCGGACCCCAGCCGATCGTCGCCGCGAGCGCTCATAGCGGTGACATGCCGATCACGCTCATCGGGCTCGGCGCGGTCACCCCGCTCGCAACCGTCACGGTGCAGAGCCAGATCAGTGGCCAGATCGTGCACATCGCCTTCAAGGAAGGCCAGCGGGTCAAGGCCGGCGATCCGCTGATTCTCATCGACCCGCGCCCCTACCAGGTAGCGCTCGAGCAGGCGCAGGGGGCGCTCGCGCGCGATCAGGCGCTGCTCGACAACGCCCGCATCGATCTCGAGCGCTACCAGACGCTCTGGGCGCAGGATTCGATTGCCGAGCAGCAGCTCGCCACACAGAAGGCGCTGGTCGCGCAGGACGAAGGCAACGTCAAGACCGACCAGGGTCAGATCGATGCCGCGAAACTCAACCTGACCTACTGCCACATCACCTCGCCGATTGCCGGTCGCGTGGGGTTGCAGCAGGTGAACGTCGGCAACTACGTGACGCCCGCAGCGCCGAACGGACTGGTGGTGATCACGCAGCTGCAGCCGATGAGCGTGGTCTTCACGCTGCCCGAGGATGAGATCCCGGCGATCCTCAAGCAGGTGCGTGCCGGCAAGGCCCTGGCCGTGAGCGCCTACGACCGTACCGACATCCACCTGCTCGCCACCGGCTCGCTCCAGTCGGTCGACAGTGAGATCGACCCGACCACCGGCACCATCAGGCTCAAGGCGATTTTCCCCAACATCGACGAAGGCCTCTTCCCGCAGCAGTTCGTCAACGTGTCGCTGCTGCTCGATACGCTGCACGGCGCGACGCTCATATCGCAGGCGGCGATCCAGCGCGGCGCTCCTGGCACCTACGTGTACGTGGTCAATTCGGACCAGACGGTGAGCGTACGCAAGGTGACGCTCGGCCCGGGTAATGCCACCGAGATCGCCATCACCCAGGGACTCAAGCCGGGCGAGCTCGTCGTGGTGGATGGTGCCGACCGCCTCAAGGAAGGCGCCAAGGTGCTGGTGCGATCGGGCGCTGGCGCCGCAACCTCGGGCACCGGCGCCGCACGTGCGGGCGCAGCTCCCGCGGCGTCGGGCGCGGGCACCGGTCCCACCGCCGGTCAGGGAACCCAACCGCATCCGCCCGCAGGTCAGAGCGGACGCCGGCAGCCGCGGAGCGCACCAGGCGGCGGATGAGACTCGCCGCCGTGACGCCTCTCGCACGGGCCGCCGCATGAACCCGTCGCGCATTTTCATCCTCCGCCCGGTCGGCACCTCACTCCTGATGGTGGCGATCCTGCTCGCCGGCATCGTCGCGTTCGGCTTCCTGCCGCTGTCGGCGCTGCCCGAGGTCGACTACCCGACGATCCAGGTGCAGACGTTCTATCCGGGCGCGAGCCCCGAGGTGATGACTTCGTCCATCACGGCACCGCTCGAAGTGCAGTTCGGACAGATGCCGGGGCTGAATCAGATGTCCTCGGTGAGCTCGGGCGGCGCCTCGGTCATCACGCTGCAGTTCAGCCTGACTCTGAGTCTCGATGTCGCCGAGCAGGAGGTCCAGGCGGCGATCAATGCCGCCGGGAATCTCCTGCCCTCCGACCTGCCGGCGCCGCCGATCTACGCCAAGGTGAATCCCGCCGATGCGCCGATTCTCACCCTCGGCCTCACCTCCAGCACGCTGCCGCTGACGACGCTCGAGGATCTCGCCGACACCCGCCTCGCCCAGAAGATCTCGCAGATCCAGGGCGTGGGTCTCGTGAGCGTGAGCGGCGGCCAGCGGCCCGCGGTGCGCATCATCGCCAACGTGCGGGCGCTTGCCGGCTACGGACTCAACATCGACGATCTGCGCACCACCATCGCCAACGCCAACGTCAACTCACCCAAGGGCACGCTCGACGGTCCGGCGCGCTCCTGGACCATCAATGCCAACGACCAGATCCAGGATCCCGGCCAGTACGAGAACGTCATCGTCGCCTACAAGCACGGCAATCCTGTACGACTGTCCGACGTCGCTCAGGTCGTCGGCGGGGCGCAGAACATCTATCTCGCCGGCTGGGTGAACCGCACCCCCGGCATCATCCTCAACATCCAGCGCCAGCCGGGCGCCAACGTCATCCAGGTCGTCGACCGCATCGAGCAGCTGCTGCCGCAGCTGCGCGACTCTCTGCCGGCCGCGGTCGAGCTGACGACGCTCACCGACCGCACCAACACCATCCGCGCCTCGGTGCACGACGTGGAGTTCGAGCTCATCCTCGCCGTGGTGCTGGTGGTGCTGGTGATCTTCCTGTTCCTGCGCAGTGTCCCGGCGACCATCATTCCGAGCCTGAGCGTGCCGTTGTCGCTGGTCGGCACGCTCGCCGCCATGTACCTGCTCGGCTTCAGCCTCAACAACCTGTCGCTGATGGCGCTCACCATCGCCACCGGCTTCGTGGTCGACGACGCGATCGTCATGATCGAGAACATCTCGCGCTACATCGAGGCCGGCATGGCGCCGCTCGCGGCCGCGCTGCGCGGCTCGGGCGAGATCGGCTTCACCATCGTGTCGCTCACCGTGTCGCTGATCGCGGTGCTGATTCCGCTGCTGTTCATGGGCGATGTCGTCGGGCGGCTGTTCCACGAGTTCGCCCTCACCCTCGCCGTCACCATCGTGATCTCGGCGGTCGTGTCGCTCACCCTGGTACCGATGCTGTGCGCCAAGCTCCTGCGTCAGCACCGGCGCGAGGAGGAAAGCGCCATCGCGCGCTGGGCGAACGACACCTTCCAGGCGCTCATCGATCACTACGGCCGCGCGCTCGAGTGGGTGTTGGAGCATCGGCGACTGACGCTGCAGGTGGCGATCGGCACGCTGCTCGTCACGGTGCTGCTGTACGTGTTCATCCCGAAGGGCTTCTTCCCGGTACAGGACACCGGTGTCATCCAGGCGATCACCGAGGCGCCGCA
>Ga0307477_10004246_pt1 | contig 10475 bp, 7 predicted proteins | sample atmos_gasesECM2C_FD_203316 | JGI IMG/M metagenome (GOLD analysis project Ga0307477, IMG submission 203316) | Hardwood forest soil microbial communities from Morgan-Monroe State Forest, Indiana, United States - atmos_gasesECM2C_515 | ecosystem: Environmental > Terrestrial > Soil > Temperate... | reverse complement strand
GTCCTGGCACACATGACCGACGATCCGGTGCTGCTCGATGCGTTTGCCCGCGGTGAGGACATTCATGCTCGAACCGCGGCCGAAGTCTTCGGCATCCCGCAGGACCAGGTGACGGCGAACCAGCGGCGGCTGGCCAAGGTCGTGAACTTCGGTTTGTTCTACGGGCTGAGCGACTTTGGCCTTGCGCGAGACACTGGGATGTCGACCGAAGAGGCGCGGGCGTTCATCGACGCCTACTTTCGCGCCTATAACCGGGTGCGCGAATTCCTCGAAGGCATCAAGATCCAGGCGCGCGAGCAGGGCTACGTCGAGACGGTGCTGCATCGCCGACGCTACATCCAGGACATTCGGTCGCCGAACCGCATGTTGCGCCAGGGTGCCGAGCGCATCGCCATCAACATGCCGGTCCAGGGATCTGCGGCCGACATCATGAAGCTGGCGATGATCAGGCTCAACGCCTATATGCATGAGCAGCGTCTCGCCAGCCGCATGATCCTCACGGTGCATGACGAGCTAGTCTTCGAGGTCCCACCGGACGAACGCGACCGTATGGTCGAAGTCGTCCCCGACCTGATGGCGACGGCCTATCCACTCAAAGTCCCATTGCAAGTGGATCTCAAGCTCGGACCGAACTGGCAGGACATGGAGCGGGTGCGGCTCGTGGCCGCCAAGGCCTGAATGCCCGAGCTTCCCGAAGTCGAGACTATCGCGAGAGACCTGCGGCCGCAGCTCGCCGGACGTCGCATCGAGTCCGTCCACTTGACCCGCGATCCGGCCATTCGTAAGCGGCTGGTGCGCTATCCCAGTGCAACGACGTTCGTTCGCCGCCTGCGCGGACGGACGATCCGTTCTGTCGAGCGGCGCGGGAAATATCTCGTCATGCCGCTAGATCAAAACGGTCAACGTCTGGTCGTCCACCTCGGGATGACCGGGCATCTCCGGGTGTGGGAACCGGAAGAAGCGCCAGTCAAGCACACGCACCTCCGGGTCTTGCTCGATAGCGGCCTGGAGTTGCGCTACGACGACCCTCGACAGTTTGGCCGTCTGTTGCTTGGCACCCAGGAGGAACTCGTCGCCGGCCGTGCCTTTCCGGCGAAGCTGGGCCCCGAGCCGATCGGTGGCGATCTGACCGAGGCCGAATTCGACAGGATCGTCAAATCCCGGCGGCGGCCGATCAAATCGGCCTTGCTCGATCAATCGTTCCTGGCGGGCGTGGGCAACATCTACGCCGACGAGGCATGTTTTCGGGCCGGAATCCGTCCTAGCCGGTGGACGCATCGGCTCACCGCGCGTGAACGCCGGGCGCTCTACTCGGCGATCCAAGAGGTACTGGAAAACAGCATTGCGGCACGGGGCTCGTCGATCATCAATTACGTCGACGCCTTTGGCGTCCGCGGGGGCAACCAGGAGAAGCTACTCGTCTACGGACGAAGCGGCGAGCCCTGCGTGAAATGCGGGACTCCATTGCAGGGCTCCCGCCTGGCCGGCCGCGGCACCGTTTACTGCCGCAAGTGCCAACGCTGACCCGACCCCGCTGGCCGGTTCTCAGCCGCCGGCTAATGATCACGGCCAGCGTCTTCTTCGCCGCATTTCTCCTGATTACGGTGCTCGTCAGCCTCGGTGCCTTTGGCCGGACGAACTTGCGGCTGACCCATTACATGCAGGCTCGTGGCAGCTTCGGCCAGGACCTTGGGCTCGGCATCTTCGCCTACCTCGGCAGCATCGAGCTGACGCTGGTCATCGCCGCCCTGCTGGGCTTGGCCCTCTTTCGTGGGTTACGCCTGCTGGCCGTGCTACCGGTCGCCGTCATCCTCCTCGCCTCCGGTCTCGAAATCCTCGGCAAACTTGTTGTCCCCAGCGTCGCGCCCGGAAAAGCCTTGCAGCGCTTTCCGGACATCCTGCCGTCACTCGGTCATCAGATCGGGAAGTACTCGTTTCCGAGCGGCCACGTGCTGCGCGCGACGATCGCCTATGGCCTCGTCCTCTACCTCGCTGAGCGCTGGGAACTGTTCGGCCGCGACAGCTCGCGCCTCAGCCCGGTGTTGGTCCTGGTTGTCGCGTTGGTTGGCTATGCGGTGGTCTACCTCGGCTGGCACTGGTTCTCCGACGCCATTGGCGGCTTCCTCCTGGGGCTAACGCTTCTCTTTGGTCTGATCGCCTACCTGGAGCGCAAGCGCCTGGTCAACCCGGGCCACGCCCCCGTCGAGGACTAGCGCCCGCCCTCGCGGCCCTGCCGGGGCCAGTTTCTAGCTAACCGCTAGCTAAGGAGTAGCTAGGGAGGCGCCGACCCTGCTAGGATATGGGCGGTGGGAGACCCGATGGAGGCTGAAGTCCGGCGATGGATTTTGGACGTTAACGTCGAGGCCAAAGAGCTGGAGAACCAGCTGGCGCCTTTGCTGGAGCGCCAGAGGGCCCTGGAGGAGCGGCTAGGAATCCTGAAGCGGCTGCTCGCTACCTTGGCCAACGACGCCCCGCGAGGCGGCGGTGAGGTCGTTCCAAATGGCCATCCCGATACGGACGGATTTGCGAGTGTTCGCGACCGAGTTATTCGCCACGGGGTGGAGATCCTCCAAGAGGCTGACGGGCCACTGCACATCAATGACATCCACGCGGAGTTCGTTAAGCGGGGCTATGAAATTCCGGGGGCTGGGAAGCCCGTGAACATCACCGTGCATCTGTCGAGTGCCGAGTCGGTCGTATCCCCGAATCGCGGTTACTACGCTCTCCGCCCCCGCCGCGCGGCGCGGGAACCGGTCAGGGATGAGAGCAGGAGTACGACCCGTGGCTAAAGCAGTTCATACATCCATTTCAGCGCAGCAGCTCGCGAACATGGCGTGGCAGGCCCGGACCATGGAGGACGTCGCCACCCTTATCTACGAGGCGGAAAAACGCTATGGCGCGGCAGGCTGGCGCCCGGTAGGCGACCGCGAAAACAACATCGGCACTATTCGGATTGCGTCTGATCCGGCATTGGCTATGGTCGAGCGAGTCACGAACTCCATGGATGCCATGCTGGAGCTCGGACGCGCCGTTAACGTTGGCAAGGATCCCGCGACCCCGGGCGAGGCGGCGCGGGCATGGTGTGGAGTCCCCGCTGGTGGGATCGCGGCTATGACTGGGGATGAACGGCGATCTCTCGGTAAACATATCCGGCTCACGCTCGAGGAAAGCGGCGAAGGCAAGAGACCGACCGTCGTGGCGGACGACGACGGCATTGGCCAGCATCCCTCGCTTTTCCCGCGGACCCTTGTTTCGCTGAACGAGAAGAACAAAGTGCGCAAGCCCTGGACCCTCGGTACCTATGGTCAGGGCGGGTCGACGACCCTCGGGTTTAGCCGAGCGGTGATCATCGTTTCCAGGGCCCATCCCGCGACTCTCGCGGGGAAGCCCGATTCGATCGGCTGGACGATTGTGAGGGAGGAGGACACCGACCCCAGCGTCGACATCATGCCGAGCTACAAGTACCTGGTCACCGGGTCGAACGAGGTCCCCGAGGCCGGCCCGGGCGCGCTGCCGGAGCTGTCATACGGGACGCGGTGCATTCACATCGCCTACGACGTGCCGGCTTGGTCGGCTCCTTTTACGACCGAGCTCTGGCAGTTCATGCATGCCGCCCTCTTCGATCCCGTGCTGCCCTTCCTCATCGGCAGCAACCGGGAGCGCGACAAGAAGTACGGCGACCGAATTGTGATCGGGAATGCCGTCAGGCTCCAGCAACCCGACAAGGCGCGGGGCGACTTGGAGGTGGCGCATCGCGACAGCGCCACTATCGACTTAGGGAAGACCTACGGGAGCGTTACCGCTCGGTATTGGGTCGTTCGGCGTCCGATCGGTTCAGACAAATCGAGCGAAGCCGCTGCAGGCTACACGAAGGCCGACACGGCGATTGCGACCACGCTGTTTGGCCAGCGCCAGGACACTGAGCACCGCGCCTGGATCAAGGACAATGCGAAGCTGCCCTTCCTCTACAAGAACATCATCGTCCAGCTCGATGCTGACCACCTAACCCCAATTGCGAAACGAGAGCTGTTCTCGACCACTCGCGAGCGCGGCACCAAGAGCCAGCTCCGCTCGACCCTTCTCGACGAGCTCTGCGCCATTTTCAACAGCGACGCCGAGCTTTCCCGGCTCAACCACGAGGAGAAGGAACGGCTGCTCCAGAAGAGCACCGCTGTCACCAATGACAAGATCCGCAAGCGGCTCGGGAAGTTCATCAAGACCAAGCTGAGAAACCTCACGAAGCCGGTGACAATCGGAACCGGCTCTGGGACCGGCGCGAAGAAACCGCAGCCGAAACCCCAGCCTCCGCACCCGCCATCACCACCAAGGAATACGAACGACTCGGCGCTCCACAAGGTGCCCACCAAGCTGCACATTGTCTCGAAGAAGGTGCGGCTCTACAGGGGCGCGAAGGCGTACACCTGGGTGGAGGTCGATGCCAAGAACGGATACCTGCCCCAGCACGACGACGATCTGAAGCTGTCCTGGGGCGCGGCCGGACCCGGAAGTAAGGCGCGGATCGTCTCTCGTTCGGAGCTACTCGGTGGTAAAACACGCTGGCTCTTTGAAGCCGACGACGACTCCCCGACCGGAAGCTTTACCTTCATCGCCGAATTGAGCACCGCCAATGGCTTGGTGACCGACACGACCTCGGTGATGATTGCCGACAAGCCGCCGGCGCCGCCATCCAAGAATGGGACTGACCCGGAAACCGGTCCGGATGTTCGATGGGTCATCAAGGATCAGTGGGACGACCACAAGGTCGGAGATGAGGACCGGAAAATGGACGGCAAGGACGTGGGCTATGTCACCGAGGATGCTGACGCGACGATCATCTGGGTGAACCGACACCTCGACATCCTCGACAAGGCGCTGTCGGCGTCGAAGCTGACGCCGGAGGCCGTCACCACCAGGGCGGATCGCTACCAATTCCCTATCGCCTGCGGTCTCTGGCTCCAGCACGATGCCGAGAAGCGGACTCAGCAGAAGCCGACCGACAGCTACCGTAGGGAGGAACTCCTCCGGATGGCAGAGGCGGTTCTCACGGCAATGGATCCAGACATCGATCTCGCCCTCGAGGAGTCAGACACCCGCTAACCGCGCCCGTTTCCGTTGGGGGCCGCGACTTGAACGAAGCGGCCGCGGCTCCCGTCGATGTATTCCTTCTCGGCCTCGATGGCGAGCCACTTTCTACCTTGGCGCTCAGCCGCGGCGCCGGTGCTATTGCTTCCCGCGAACGGGTCCAGAACGATGTCGCCGGGCTTGGTCAACAACTTTACGAAAAATTCCGCGAGCGGAACCGGCATTCTCGCGGGGTGAGGCGTGATGTTCCGTGATCGGCAAAAGCCGTGGTACGGGTCCCAGTTCTCCGTGTTCGCCATCGTCAACACGTTGGAGGGAATGGCGCCCCCATTGTCCCGGAAGAACGAGGTGTCGCCGATCCGATGCTGAGAAGGCCGGTGGCCGGCATTGTAAGAGCGGTTCTTAAGCAGCGATCGCATTGAGTCGCTGTAGGGAACGAGAACCCGGCGATTGTTGGCGACGGGATTGTCGGTTCGCGCAAGCCACCACAGATGGGTAAAGGAGTCCTTTACGCGGATCCGCTTCTTGTTAACCCATTCCGTGGGAGTGGGAAGGCGAGCCGGGTTGTACCAGATGAACTGCTGGCACAGGACGAGCTCCCCGCGGTTTTTAAAGGCTAAGAGAGCCTCCAGCCCGAGAGTCGACATCGACGGCCGGCCCGGTTCCCATGCGTTGCCGAGCTCGATTACAATCGAGCCGGTCGGCTTTAGAAATTGACGGAATACCGGGGCAAATTCCGCGAGCCAGGTCAGATACTCGGAGCCCGTTTTGTTGCCGTATCGCTTCTTGCGATTGAGCGGAAACGGTGGGGAAGTGAGAATCAGTGCGACCTTGCCGCGATACCTAGCCAGGTCCGATGCCAGGATTTCCTCCGCGAGCCCATGGTAGGCGGCTCCGAGCTTTGTCTCGAAAGATAGCCGCGCGGTTGAGGACGGGGGCCATGACGTTTGCAAGATCAGCTCCTCTCGGGGCGACGGGCTCAGCTGATTCAACAGCATACCGGGATTTCGCCGCCTAGGCTCATAGGCCATTAACGAAACACCTCAACCGTCGCCATTACCGATGCAACCAGAGCGCACCGCGATCGCCTTGTTCCAGCCACGCTCACATCGTGAACCACGGTTGCGACAGCTATATGTCGCAGTTTTGGCACGCAAGACTTCGCGGACCTCAGTCTGTTGTGAGCACGCCAGAGGCCGCGGCAACCTGGGCGACCTAAGGCCCGCCGCTGATCCCGTAGGCCAGGTAGTCGTCTTGTCCAACCACGAGGTAGACGGTCATGGCGCAGGGAAGCGGGCCGGAATATGGGGTCGCATGCCGCATGCTGTCGGGCATTGGCTTGGCGAATACGGGCGCGCCCCCGGCTGTCATGGCGACCTGGCGAAATGGAAAAATCCCGAGGTCATTTCCCCGGGCGTCGATCTGGGTTCGCGTGAAGTGCCAGCCTGGGTAATAACGGCGGTCGCAGTAATCGATTCGGCTGGGCAACGCCAAGGGATTCCAGGTGCCGAATGTCGCACGGCTGTAGACCACCCAGCCCAGCAACACAAGGCCGGCCAGCGCCACGACGATCGCTCCGCCCCACTTGAGCCGTCTCACGGCGTTGGGGAAACGGCTGTTTGAGGGCGGAAGTTTCGGCCTCGGCGAGAGTGGTTAGACCTTTGTAAGTTGCTGCAGCCCCGAACTTACAATTAAGACGTGCCAAAGTTCTCGTTTACGGCTGGCTTTTCCCCGGCGGGCGGCCAACCGGAAGCGATCCGGAAGCTTGCCGAAGGGGTCGATAAGGGCCAGAAACACCAGGTCCTGCAGGGCGTGACCGGCTCCGGCAAGACGATGGTCGTCGCCCAGATGATCCAGGAGATCCAGCGGCCGACGCTGGTCATGTCGCCGAACAAGACACTGGCCGCCCAGCTGTGCAGCGAGTTCCGGGCGTTCTTCCCGCAGAACGCCGTCGAGTACTTCGTCAGCTATTACGACTACTACCAGCCGGAGGCCTACATTCCTCGGAGCGACACCTACATCGAGAAAGACTCATCCCGAAATGACGAGATCGACCGGCTGCGGCAGTCCGCGACGAGGGCGCTGCTGACGCGACCCGATGTCATCGTCGTGGCGAGCGTGTCATGCATCTACGGCGTCGGTTCGCCGGAGGACTACCTCGGCGAGTCGGTCGAGATCCATGCGGGCGAGGCGTTTCGCCGCGACATCTTCCTTCGGAAGCTGACCAACCTGCAATACGAGCGCAACGACGTCGACTTCGGACGGTCGCGCTTCCGGGTGCGGGGCGATACCGTCGACGTCCAGCCCTCATACGACCAGATCGCGACCCGGATCCAGTTCAATGGCGACGAGGTGGAACGCATCGTGCAGCTCGATCCGTTGACGGGCGAGATGATCGGCGAGGTCGAGGCGTTCCAGGTCTTCCCGGCCACGCATTACGTGACGCCCCGAGAGAAACTGCTGCGGGCGCTCGACGCCATCAGCGACGAACTCGAGGAGCGCGTTGCCTGGTTCGAGAGCCAGGGCAAGTTGCTCGAAGCCCAGCGGCTCCGGCAGCGAACGATGTTCGACCTGGAGATGATGCGCGAGACGGGCAGTTGCGCCGGGATCGAGAACTACTCCCGACACCTCACCGGTCGGCGTCCCGGGCAGGAGCCGTACACCCTGATGGACTTTCTTCCCAAGGACACCCTGATCGTCGTCGACGAGTCCCACGTCGGGGTCCCCCAAATCGGCGGCATGTACGGCGGCGACCGGTCGCGCAAGATCCCCCTGGTGGACTACGGCTTCCGGCTGCCGTCGGCCCTCGACAACCGGCCGCTGACGTTTGCCGAATGGGAGCGCAAGGTACAACAGGTGGTCTACGTCTCCGCCACCCCCGGTCCGTACGAGGAAGAGCGCTCGCAGCAAACGATCGAGGTCGTCATCCGGCCCACGGGTCTCGTCGACCCGACGGTCGAGGTGCGCCGGACCACCGGTCAGATCGACGACCTGCTCGGCGAGATTCACAAGCGGGTCGACAAGAAGCAGCGAACGCTGATCACCGTATTGACGAAGAAGATGGCCGAAGACATGACGGACTACCTGCGCGAGATGGGCATCAAGGTGAACTACCTGCACTCCGACGTCGACACGCTCGAGCGGGTCGAGATTCTCCGCGACCTGCGGCTCGGCGTGTACGACGTATTGGTTGGCATCAACTTGCTCCGGGAAGGCCTCGACCTGCCGGAGGTCGCGCTGATCGCCATCCTCGATGCCGACAAGGAGAGCTACATGCGCGACGCGCGCTCGCTGATCCAGACGATCGGGCGGGCGGCGCGCAACGTCGAAGGGCACGTCATCCTGTACGCGGATGGCGTCAGCGGCTCGATGCAGCGGGCCATGGACGAGACCGAGCGCCGCCGCAATATCCAGATCGCCTACAACGAGGAGCACGGCATCACCCCGGCGACCATCATCAAGGCGGTCTACAACCTCGAGCGGCAGCAATCGAAAGCGATCGAGGACACGATCGCGACGCTGGCATCCGGCTTGCCGCCGGACGAGATCGAGCGCCTGATCAAGGATCTGGAGCGTCAAATGAAGAAGGCGGCGCGCGACTTGCAGTTCGAACGCGCCGCCGAGCTGCGCGATCGGCTGGTGGCGTTGCGCCGCGATGCGATGGAATATCGAGACTCCTTACCGCCGGCGGCCGCCGCCGAGTCGGGGCAGTGGCACAAGCCGAAGACCAGTCGCATGAGGGCGAAAGTGCGTGGGTAAAGCCCCCACCCCGACCCTCCCCCAGAAGGGGAGGGAGCAGAAGCCAGGGCAGCACACCGAGATCGTCATTCGGGGTGCACGCGAGCACAACTTGAAAGACATCGATCTGACGATCCCCAGGGATAAGCTCGTCGTCTTCACCGGGCTGTCGGGGTCGGGAAAGTCATCACTCGCCTTCGACACCATCTACGCGGAAGGGCAGCGTCGCTACGTTGAGTCGCTCTCGTCCTATGCGCGCCAGTTCCTCGGGCAGATGGACAAACCAGATGTCGACCAGATCGACGGACTGTCACCTGCAATCTCGATCGACCAGAAGGGGACCAGCCATAACCCGCGGTCGACGGTCGGCACCGTCACCGAGATCTATGACTACATGCGACTGATGTGGGCCCGCATCGGCCACCCGCATTGCCCGATCAGCGGCCACGAGATCACCCGGCAGACGACGGAGCAGATCGCCGACAAAGTCATGGAGCTGCCCGCAGGGAGCCGGGTGATGATCCTGGCGCCCGTCGTCCGGGATCGCAAAGGCGAGCACCACGACGTCCTCTCCGAAGCGCGCAAATCCGGTTTTGTCCGGGCCCGCGTCGACGGCAACCTGTACGAGCTGACCGAGCGGATCACGCTCGACAAGAACAAGAAGCACAACGTCGAGATCGTCGTCGACCGGCTGGTCATCGACAAGCAGGGCATCAGCCGGCTGCGGGAATCGGTCGAGACCGCGGCCAAGATGGCGTCGGGCCTGGTGCTGGTCGTGCCGACGGACGGCAAGGGTCAGGAGCTGCTCTTTAGCCAGAATTTCGCCTGTCCCTACGACGGCTTCTCGATGGAGGAGCCCGCGCCGCGCAACTTTTCGTTCAACAACCCGCACGGCGCCTGCCCGGCGTGCACCGGGCTGGGCAGCAAGCTCGAGATTGATCCCGACCTGGTCATCCCGGACAAGAACAGGCCACTGAGCGAGGGTGCGATCCGCAGCCTGGGCCGCTCGTCGTACTTCTACAACGACCTCGTCGAGGCGGTGGCGCGCCGCTACAAGATTCCGATGGATAAGCCGTTCGGCAAGCTCAGCGTGAAAGATCGGCAGATCATCCTCTACGGCAACGACGGCGATCCTCTCCGGGTCAAGTACGAGACGAGCGAGGGACAGCGGCGCTGGTACGAGACCTCGTACGAGGGCATCATTCCCAATCTCGAGCGGCGTCACCGGGAGACGGAGTCGGAGTTCATCCGCGCGGAGATCGAGCGGCTGATGACGCCGCGGCCGTGCCCCGTCTGCCAAGGAAAGCGGCTCAAGCCGGAATTCCTGGCGGTGACGGTGGCCGATCGCTCGATCATGGACGTCTGCGACCTCTCGATCACGGCCGCCCAGAACTGGTTTGCCAAGCTTCAGCTTTCGGAGCGTGAGCTCCTGATCGCCCGCGCCATCCTCAAGGAGATCCGCGAGCGGCTGCAGTTCCTCGTCGACGTCGGCCTCGATTACCTGAGCCTGGCTCGCGCCGCCGACTCGCTCTCGGGCGGGGAGGCACAGCGCATCCGGCTCGCCACCCAGATCGGTTCCAAACTGATGGGCGTGCTCTACATCCTGGATGAGCCGTCGATCGGCCTGCACCAGCGCGACAATCGAAAGCTGATCA
>Ga0307477_10004245_pt1 | contig 10476 bp, 10 predicted proteins | sample atmos_gasesECM2C_FD_203316 | JGI IMG/M metagenome (GOLD analysis project Ga0307477, IMG submission 203316) | Hardwood forest soil microbial communities from Morgan-Monroe State Forest, Indiana, United States - atmos_gasesECM2C_515 | ecosystem: Environmental > Terrestrial > Soil > Temperate... | reverse complement strand
ACGGCGAGAGAATGCCCAACGTGAGCATCGCCACGCCCACCGCCAAAAGAACACCTGCGAGTCGTACGACCTGGGCAGGGTTGCGGCGGAACATGGCCTCGGCCCGCCTGCCGAATACAGCGAGGGCGGCCATCGAGGCGACCGCCATGCCAGCCTGGAACAGACCGCGTGCTCCGGGGCCCATACCCCAACGGTCGTTCAGGAAGAAGATCAGATACGTAGTCAGGGGGACGAGCAGCATCCCGAGCACCGCGTAAGCGACCAGGACTCGCCGCACCGTCGGGATAAGAAACAGGCGGCGCACGATCTCGAAGAAGCCGAGGCCGATCTCCTCCTCGCTGAGATCGGACGTCCCGACGCCCGTCACCGTGTGCACCGTCTCGCGGATCTTGGCGGTGTCCCACCGGCCGAAGCCGGGATCACGAAGCCCGACCGCGGCAACCGCGGCGATCAGGCTGACGACGCCCATCACGCCGAACACCGACGATAAGCGGGGCGATGACGCTGCCGGCCTGGTACGACCCGCGGTAGAAGCTCAGCGCTCGGACCCTGACGTTCGGCGGGTACGTGTCGACAAGCAGAGGCTCGTGAATGGCGACGACCGACCCGCTGGTGCCGCCATCCGCGACCAACACGAAGAGCAGACCCCACGCGCTGACGACAAACCCGGTGCACAGCGTCATGAGCCCCCACCCCAAGCCGGTGATGACCGCAAGCGACCCTCGCCGGGCCCGGTGCTGCACCACGGCAGCCATCGGGAGCGCCGCCAGCGTGAGCGCGATCGTCTTGAGGGCCAAAAGCGCGGCCAGGGACGACTTGCTGAGTCCGAGCGCATCGGCGATCTCCGGGCCGAGCACCGTGAACCCGAAGCTTTGGAACTGATCGACGATGATGAGGAGCCCGAGGGCGATCATCGGGTACCACCCCATACCCGACAGGCGAATGCCCTCGGCCAGGGGCACGGTACTCTCGTTGTCGAACCCGATCGCGCTTCGGACGACGCTGCGCAGCCCATCACGACGCTCCTCGAGCGCCTCGACGGTTACTTCGTCGGCCGCTCGCCGCGCCTCGGCGTCGGCAGTCCGACGCCGACGCTGCGCGCTCATGGGCCGCGCCCCGTTCGTCTTGGCCATCAGGATGTGCCCCTCCGGTTCAGGAAGAACTCGAGCGCGAACGCGGACTCGCTTATCCGGCGGTTCTGACTATCGAGGTAGATGACGGTGACCCGCTGGGTCTCCTTCGTCTGGTGGTGTTTTCCCGCGTTGGTATCAGGCAGGGTGTCGAACACCAGGCTGGTGCCCTCGGTGATGTAGACGCCGAGGGTCTGGAGGTAGTCCGGCGAGGGACAGCCTGGCGTACGCTTGCACTGCTGGTCGGCCAAGGCGCTGATCGCATGTCCGGGTCTGATCGGCGGACGGTCGACGAACACGCCGAAGTGGATCCCCGCAGGAAGTCCAGACGTCATCCATCTCACAGTGACGGGAAGTTTCACCGTCTGCCGAGTCCTCGGAGTATGAAACTTGACTCGTGTGTCAGCTCTGAAATTGAGGTTCGTGGTGCTGCAGGCACAAACCAACGCCGACGCGAGCAGGGCTGAGCACAACCTCCTCATTCGTCTCCGGGCGATCACGCGACCACAGCCTTGGCGTGCTGCGCGCAGCGCGAGCCGATTGTCGCCAGACGGGAGCACCGGCTGCCGCTCCGTGTGAGCGCCGAACATTGGTCCGTGCTTGCGCCGAGACTGAGACCGGATCGCTCGATGGCCCGGATGTCGCCGCCTAGGTAGGACTCGACGACGTCCGGGTGGTTCCGGACCTCCTCGGGATGACCCTCGGCGATCACACGACCTGAATCCATGGCCAGGAGCCGGTCGGACAGACTCATGAGTAGGGGAATGTCGTGCTCGATGACCAGGAACGTGGCGCTCATGTGCTCGCGCAGGCTCAGAAGGAGATGCCCGAGCGCCTCGCTCTCGCGTTGGGCGATGCCCGAGGACGGCTCATCGAGGAGTAGCACCGTCGGCTGCAGGGCCACGATGCAAGCCAGTTCGGTGATCCGTCGGGTACCGGTGGAGAGTTCCCGAATTTGTTTGGCCCTGTACGGCTCCAAGCCCATGAGCGAGACGAGCTCGCGCGCGGCTATCTCCTTGCGGCGCTCAGGTCGTTGGAACCCGAACATCGACGGCAGGAAGCGGGTCGGCTCGGCCCGCTCGAGCGCCACGGTAACCGTCTCGGTGACCGTCAGGGTTGGGAAAAGGGTGGGGTCCTGAAACGATCGGATCAGCCCTCTGCGGGATCGCTCCTCGGGCGAGCACCGCGAGACGTCCTCGCCGTTGAACACCACCGTTCCTTCGTCAGGAGCAGTGAACCCGCTCAGGAGCTCGAACAGGGTGGTCTTGCCGGCGCCGTTTGGGCCGATGATCCCGAGGATCTCACCCGAGCGCACGGTCAGATTCACCTCGTTGACGGCATGCACCCCGCCGAAGCGCTTACTCACGCCAGCCACCGACAGCACATCGCCTTGCAGCCCACCTGGCTGTCGCGGGACGGCCTCGAGGTTCGTCGTGTGCGTCTTAAATTGGTCCTCCTCGAGAACCACCCCCGCTCTTACTGCCACCGGGTCCAGTCCCGCCCGACGCGCCAGCGCGTCGATGATGCGGGCGCGGGGAGCGGCCAGCATTTGGGCGATACCGCCGGGGAAGTACAGGATGAGGAGCAACCAACCCAATGAGGTGGCCGCTATCCCGGCGCTGTCGAGGGGAAGGAACCGCGGAACACCAATTATGTAGAGGGCACCTAGAATTGGGCCGAAAAGAACGCCGATGCCGCCAAGCACGGCAAGGGCGACGACGTTGATCGAGGTCACGACGTCGAATCCGTCGGCCGAGATGCGCGACAGCAAGTGTCCGTACACTGCCCCGCTCACACCGGCAAGCAGCCCTGCAACGAAGAACCCCTGCAGCTTGACCAGCGTCGCAGGCACGGAAAAGGCTCGGGCGCCATCCTCGTTGTCACGCTGGGCCCGCAACCGGAGCCCGACCCCCCCCTTCCACACATTCTTCGCCAACCAATACCCCACGACGAGCGCCACGAGGGAGAAGAGGTAATAGTGCTTGGTCAACGCGAGCGAGATCGGCCCGATACGTGGGCGACGGGGATTGACACCGCCGCCGAGCGCGAAGGACTGCGACAGGAGCCACCCCTTCGCCGCCAGCGCGAACGACAACGTAATGACACCCAGCAGCGGTCCTCTGATCCGAAGTGCAGGTACGCCAATCACGACCGAGACGGCACCCGCGACCAACCCAGCCACGATGATGGCGACAACGAAGCTCGTGTGACTCGTCACTGCGTACGAGACCGCTGCTCCCACCCCGGCGAGGGCGAACTGGCCAAGAGACAGCTGGCCGCCGAGACCGGTGAGCACACCTAGGGACAGTCCGAGCAACGAAAAGACGACGATGACGACCATGGTCACCGCTGTGGTATTGCTGCCGTGCACGCCAACGTAGATCGCGACCAACAGCCCCATGGCGGCCACGATGCGGCCCAGATTGCGAATGGACCATACCTGCAGGAAAGGCTCCGGCAGCGGTCCCCAGGGCTGCAGGAGCGACCAGTCCTCACGCGCCTCCAGCCTCGACCCTCGTGGCGACTGCAGCACTAGGGCGAGCAGGATGATGACGAGCAGCACGACTTCTGGTAACCCGCTCAGCGGGTAGTTGAAGATGAGCACTTGGTCGATCACGCCAACCGCGACGCCGGCTCCGAGCGCGACCGGCAGGCTGGTCATGCGGGCTATCACGGCCGGTACTAGGGCCCTGAGAAGCAGAGTCGGACCGAGGACCTCCGCAGTGAGGAAACCCCTTGTCGGAATGATCAAAACGGTGGTGAACGCCGCCACCGCTCCCGCTATTGCCCAGGCGATCGTCGACATCTTCGACGCCGACACGCCCACCATCCGAGCTCGCTCCTCGTTGGCCGCCGCGGCCCGAATCGCCAGCCCGAACCGTGTGTAGCGCAGGAACACGAGGAGTGCAGCTACCACGAGAGGGCTGAGCAGGAGCATGCCGGAATACGCACGAGTCACCAGCAACACGCCAATGTGGAACTGGGGCATGCCCGGTGGCTGCGGGAAGGTGGAACCCGACGACACGGAGTGATTCACGACAGCTGCGAAACCAAGGAGGAAGCTCGCAACCCCAAGGGTGGCCACCAAGCTCATGATCTTCGGCGCCTTGCGGAGCCGTCGAACGACCGCAACCTCTGCCAGCGCGCCCGATCCCGCGGACACCACCAACGCGAGCACGAACGCAATCCAGTAAGGGAACCCCCACTTCACCACGGCGAGCCCGCAGACAGCGGCGCCAAAGGCGCCGATCTGGCCGTGGGCGAAGTTGATGACCTTGCTCGAGCGGTACACCAGAATCAGTCCGACAGCGAGGATCCCGTACGTCATCCCCTCGATGAGGCCGAGCGCGACCAACGCCGGGAAGATATGGAGACCGAAGAGCGTCAGCGACATGCGTCAGCCTCTGGACAGCGCCGTCCCATCAGCGCCAAACGGTCACCAGGCTCGCAGGCTCGCAGCACTCGCACCTGCACTGTCATTGGCACCCCAACCTAACGTGCTTGGCGATAAACGTTAGGCTAGACTCTGCGTAATGGCCACTGCAAGCTCGAATGCATCGGCGAACGTCGATCCTCTCGCCACCGTCGCCACGCTCACACGCCTGCCCGATCACGGCCTCGGGGGACGACGCAAGCGCCGGCCCGAGCGCCACGACGAGATCCTCTCTGCCGCCGTCAGGCTGTTCCATGCCCGCGGTTACCACAGCACATCTGTCGACGACATCGCCGACGCGGTCGGCGTATCACCCACCGCCGTCTACCGCCACTTCCGCAACAAGCAGGAGATCCTCGATACGGCCGCACTCTGGGCCGGCGAACAGCTTTCCGAGTCCTTGTCCGGCGTCGATGAGAGTCTTCCAGCCGAGCGCCGCTTGGAGCGGCTGGTCGACGACTTCGTCCGAATGGCCCTGAAGTTCCCGACGTTCGTTGACCTGGTCACGCGCGAGTTCCACGCGCTGAGTCCCGAGGCCCGCGTCCTATCGATTCAACGTCGCGAGAACTTCGTGGCCGGCTACACCGCTACCTTGCGCGAGGTGGTACAGGGTCTCAGCCCCGAGGACGCCGAACTCCACGTCCACCTCGTGATCGCCCTCATCTGCTCGGTCACCACCTACCGCGACCACGACCGCAAGCGCGTTGCCGCGTCGGTCAAAGCTGCAGCCATGGCGGCGCTGCTCAACGGCCACGCTGGCCGCTAGAGCCGCGGCGAGGCCGAGCACCTCTGACTTGGCGGCATGTCGACGCCGCTCATGACGCGGCGAGCGCCGGCGAGCAAGGACCGAAACTCCTCTCAGCCGCTCGAGCGTGTCGGAGCAACCGCGGCCACGACGCCGCCCAAGGCGCTCGCCGCCTCTCGGTCGGCTACATCGAGGACATGGGCGTAGTCCTCAGGGTGACGCTTGGGTTGGCGTGACCCAGACGGCCGGCGACGGTGCGGATGGTCAAACCCGATCAGCGGAGGGAGTGGGATTCGAACCCACGCAGGGTCTCCCCTGAAGGCTTTTCAAGAGCCTCGCATTCGGCCGCTCTGCCATCCCTCCGGCCGTCAGGCTACGGCTCCATGGATGGGTCGGGACGAACAATGCACTCCCTCAGCCGAGTCATCCACGCGTCAGCGTCCCGCCACGACGCCTCGGCATCCCGGCGGATCGCCGGACCGTGCTCCCCGGCGGCCGGATACGAGCCGAGATACTTCACGGTGGCCAACCCCACCCGCAGATCACGCAAGCAGTCGGCAACCACCTCGTCGGCGATGTGGCCCTCCAAGTCGATGATGAAGCAGTAGTTGCCCAACCCTCGCTTGGTCGGGCGGCTCTCCAACTTGGTCAGGTTGATGTTGCGGGCAGTGAACTGACCGAGGATCCCGTGCAGGCTGCCCGGCACATCGACCCGCTGGAAGCACACGATGCTGGTCTTGTCATGACCCGTCGGCGGAGGAATGCTCCCGGGGCCAGCCCTAGCGACGAGTACGAACCGAGTGGCGTTGTCGTCGTGGTCCTCGATGTCCGCGGCCAGCACCTCGAGGCCGTAGAGCTTGGCCGCCAAGGCGGGGCCCAGGGCGACCGTCCCTGGCGGGCGTTCTTCGCCGACCATGCGCACCGCTTCCGCGGTCGAGTTGGCCGCCACCTCCTCAATGTTGACGAGATGAGCGCCGAAGAACGCCCGGCACTGGCCGATGGCGTGGGGGATGGAGACGACCCGTCGCACATCGGCCAGCGACATGCCGGGGGGTCCGATCAGGCACTGCGAGACCTCCAGCACGACCTCGCGCTGGATATGAAGATCGCGATCGAAGACCAGCCCGTCGATGACCTGGTTGACCGTGCCCTCGATCGAGTTCTCGATGGCGACGAATCCGTAGTCGACCTGACCCTCAGCGACGGCGCCGAGCACGTCGGGCATCGAGCGGATCGGGACGAGCTCGGCCTCCGCCAGGTCGGGCTGGGTGAGCAGCGCCTCCTCCCCAAACGTGCCGGGCGGGCCAAGGAAGGCGACCCGCGAGCCGGCCGCCACCACGAACGGGGAGGCGGAGCCGGCCATAGCCCAGGCAGGATAGTGACGCCCATGGATGAACCCGCCCTCCGCCGCCTTCTCGAAGACCTCCGATCGGGCGCGGTTACGGCCGATGAGGCCGTGCACCAGCTTCGGCGGCTGCCCTTCACCGATCTCGGGTTCGCTCGGGCCGATCACCACCGGGCCCTGCGCCAAGGGCTGCCCGAGGCCGTATACGGGCCGGGCAAGACGCCGGCCCAATGCGCCGAACTTGTCGCTGAGCTGCTTTCCCAGGAGGCAGCGACGCCGGTCCTTCTAACGCGCGCCACCGAGGCCCAGGCCCAGGCTGCCCTCGCCCGCAACCCGGAAGGAGTTAGGTCGGCTGGCACCGACCTGATCACCTGGCGACCGGCCCCGCCGCGTCCGGGCCGGGTCCTGGTGGTCACCGCGGGCACGGGTGACCTCCCCGTGGCGCGCGAATGCAGCGCCGTCCTCGAAGCGTTCGGGTTCTCGCCTCAACTCACGGCGGACTGCGGCGTTGCCGGCCTCCACCGACTGCTGGCCTCCTTCGACGACCTGGCCGACGCCGACGCCATCGTCGTCGTGGCCGGCATGGAGGGGGCACTGGCCAGCTTGGTGGGTGGGATCACCCCCGCTCCCGTGGTGGCCGTGCCGACCAGCGTGGGTTACGGCGCCGCCCTCGAAGGGGTTACGGCACTTTTGGCGATGCTGGCGTCGTGCGCGGCCGGAATCACCGTGGTCGGGATCGACAATGGGTTTGGCGCCGCCTGCGCCGTGGCCAGAATGCTGCCGTGAGGCTGCGCCGATGAGCCTCACTGCCTGGTTCCACTGCTTCTCGGGAATTGCCGGGGACATGGCCCTCGGGTCGTTGATAGACGCCGGAGCCGACGTCGATGAGGTCCGCCGCCTCCTCGAGCGCCTGCCCGTCGGGGCCTGGTCCGTCGAGCCGCAGCCGGTTCTGCGCAACGGCATCGCCGCGACCCACGTGGTGGTGCGCGCTCCCGAAAGCGCCATCGTGCGCACGTTCGCACACATCAGTGGCCTCCTCGAGGAGGCCCGCCTCCCCGATCGCGTGCTCGACCGATCACTGCGCGCCTTCGGCGCGCTGGCCGAGGTGGAGGGACGGCTCCACCGCCGCCCGCCGGCCCAGGTTCATTTCCACGAGGTCGGGGGCATCGACGCCATCGTCGACATCGTGGGCACCTGCGCGGCGCTCGAGGTGCTGGACGTCGGGTCGGTCAGCGCCAGCCCGGTGGCGACGGGCATGGGGATGATCCGCAGCGCCCACGGCCTGCTTCCCAACCCTGCGCCAGCCGTCGTCGAGCTCCTGCGCGGCGCGCCGACCTACGGGCTCGAAGTGGCGGTTGAGCTGACCACGCCGACCGGTGCCGCACTCCTCTCCACCCTGGCCGCCGGTTTTGGACCCATGCCGGCCATGCGCATCGAGGCCACAGGGTTCGGCGCCGGAGCGCGCGAGCTCGACACACTCCCAAACGTGACGCAGGTCGTCATTGGATGGCCGGCCGACGAAGGTGCACCCCCGGGGCAGACCGTTCTCCTGCTCGAGACCAACGTCGACGACGTCACCGGCGAGACGCTCGCCCATACCTTGGGCGTACTGCTGGAGGCTGGCGCCCATGACGCCTGGGTGACACCGATCGTCATGAAGAAGGGCCGACCCGCCCACGTGCTGAGCGCGTTGTGCGACCCCGTGCTGGGTGCGTCGATCTCATCTGTCATTGCCGCCGAGACTGGGACGACGGGTATCCGAGGCCGCACGCTGGAGCGCTGGCCGACTCCGCGCTCCTCCGGTGCAGTCGACGTCGAAGGCGCGATCGTGCGGGTCAAGATCAGTCCCGGGCGGGTCAAAGTCGAACACGACGACGCGGCCCGTGTCGCCCAGCGCACCGGGCTGCCGTTGCGCGAGGTCGTGCGCCGAGCCGAAGCGGCCTGGCACCGCCAGCACGACGACGGCGATCCTTCGAGCCCATTGCCCAGCGCTTAGCGGAGTTCGACCGGCTCCTGCTGGGAGTTGTTGGCGACGTTGGTCTCTCCCGTTACGGGCGCCACTGCGATCGTCAGGGTGCCGGTGGTCCCTGACTGGGGGTGGAGGCTGCCGATCTTGATGGCGACGCGCTGGCCCGGAACCAGATCGACGAAGTCCCGGACCATGTCGGTGGTGTTGGCGCCGTTGGTGAAGAGGGTGGCCGTGACGGTGGCATGTTTGACCGCCTGGTTGCCGACGTTGGCCACGACGATGGACACTTGCATGCCGCGGGTCGGGGGAATCACGGTGGCCCCGTTGTCGACCCCGACCGCGGCCGGATCCGTGGCGAACGTGACAATGGCGAGGTCGACGATCGGAATGAGCGACGTCGACGAGCGCAGCGTGGTCACGAACGCGCTCACCTCTTGAATCGTCCACGGCGTGGGGTCTGGCACCCAGGTCGATCCGGGTGGTGGAGGGCTCGAGGGCAGCCCGCCGGTGAACAAGCCGTACGCGCGGTCACTCAGCTCCATCTCCTGTCCGACCCCGACCAGCCCATCGATGGCCGAGTCGGGCGGACCCTGCGCCAGCGCCGCATCCATGGCCTTCTTGGCATCGCCAGCCGTCTTGGCTCGCACACCCAGCGCGGCCACGAGGTAGGCGTGCGCCACTCGCAGCGTCGTTGGTGGGGTCAAGCCCGTCACCGCGGTGAGCGTCGCGTTGGTCTGCGCCACCAGCCGATCGAGGCGCCGGCTGATCCCGTCCCGGCCTAGCGTGATGGCGCTGGCACGGACGTCGCGAAGATCAGCCCCCTCGTCGGCGGAGCTCTGGATCTCCGGGCGGACCTGGTCGAGGTACGCGAGGGTGTTCTCGGCCTGGCTCGGGTGGGCACGAAGGGCCGCGTTGGTGAGGAGCACGGCCACGGTGGCCAGAATGGCGACAAACAGCCAGCGCACCGGCCGGCGTCGAGAACGACGGGAAACGGCCACTCCATGGCACCCTACTGGGGCCTTAGCGTCCACCCCATGCGGGGTATCCGCGTAATTGGTCCGTGTTGCTACATGATCGCCCCGCGTCTACCGATCATCTGATAGAGCGAGAAACCGCCCGGAGCGATACATGATCCTGATCGTCGACGACGACCCAGCAATCACGACCTTGCTCAAGCTCTCATTCGAGCTCGAAGGCCATTTCGTCATCACCGCATCGAACGGCGCCGAGGCGCTCGAGATGGCCCGCCGGGTTCATCCCGCCGCCATGGTCGTCGACGTGATGATGCCGGAGATGGACGGCTTGGAGCTCGTGCGCCGGCTGCGATCCAACCCGGTCACGACAGACATCCCCGTCGTGTGCCTCTCAGCCAAAGCCCTGGCCAGCGACATCGACGCCGGTCTCGCCGCAGGGGCCAACGACTACATCACCAAGCCCTGTGACCCCATGGAGGTCATCGACCGGGTCCAGCTGCGCCTGGTCCGCTGACACAGAGCAAGGCCGACGATCAGATCTGGTCCTCCACCACGTCGAGGTTGTAAAACCCGGCGGGGCCATCAGCGAAACCCATCATCTTTGTGGAGAAGGCGTCGGTCTCGGGAAGCGCCGAGTTTTCCATGGCCTCGCCGTAGGAGTTGAAGAACACGATGTTGAAGTAGCGGCCGGGGTTGTCGCGGTCCTGGCAGAGAATCCGGCGCTCAGCCTTGCGCTTACCCTCGGTGGCCTGGGACCACTCGTCGGCCACCTTGCGCATCTCGTCGATCTGGGAAGTGCGGAACTCGATGATCTGGACGAATGCCATGACGGCCTCCTTGGATGAGAGAGCTTGCCGCAAAGTGGGCGAGGGGGTATCGG
>Ga0307477_10004244_pt1 | contig 10476 bp, 9 predicted proteins | sample atmos_gasesECM2C_FD_203316 | JGI IMG/M metagenome (GOLD analysis project Ga0307477, IMG submission 203316) | Hardwood forest soil microbial communities from Morgan-Monroe State Forest, Indiana, United States - atmos_gasesECM2C_515 | ecosystem: Environmental > Terrestrial > Soil > Temperate... | reverse complement strand
CCTCTCAGAATGACGACGCGCCTTAGTACAGTCAGGAGTTAGATTTTGGCTGTGGGTTGCTCATGGAGGGCAGGAGCAACCCGCGCACCGATGGCATCAATCGCGCGCATCATCTGCACCTGTGGAAGCGACGCGACGTTCATCATGAAGGACAGCCGAGTGATGCCACCCAAAGTCTCGCTATGCCGCAATATTTTTTCGACGACTTCGTCGGGGCTGCCGACCAGCAGCGCGCCGTTGGGACCACGCTGCGCGTCAAAACTCGCGCGCGTCATTGGCGGCCAGCCGCGTTCCTTGCCAACATCGGTCATGGCCTTGGCGTAGCCAGGGAAGAAGGTGTCGGCAGCCTCCTGCGTAGTTCCGGCGACATACCCAAGCATGTGCACGCCAACTTTGAGTTGCTCGGGTGAATACCCGCGTTGCTTCCCGGTTTGCCGATACAGATCGATCAGAGGCCGGAATCGGCGCGGTTCTCCGCCGATGATCGCGACCATCAATGGAAGTCCGAGCGCGCCGGCGCGGGCGAATGACTCCGGAGTTCCGCCAACTCCGAGCCAGATTGGCAACGGATTCTGGACGGGCCGTGGATACACGCCCTGACCCGTGAGCGCAGGGCGGAATTTGCCGGACCACTGGACATGCTCGTTAGCGCGAATTTTCAGCAGCAGATCGAGCTTTTCGGCAAACAAGTCGTCATAGTCTTCCAGCCGATAACCGAACAGCGGAAAGGCATCAATGAATGAGCCACGGCCAACGATCATCTCGGCGCGTCCAGCCGAGAGCAGGTCCAGCGTCGCGAAGCTCTGAAAGACTCGCACCGGGTCGTCAGCGCTCAAAACCTTGACAGCACTGGTCAAACGGATTCGCTGGGTGCGAGTAGCTGCCGCGGCGAGGATTACCTCCGGCGCGGAGTCGAGGAAGTCGCGGCGATGATGTTCACCGACACCAAAGGTATCCAAGCCGACGTCATCGGCGTGCTGAATCTGCTCCACAAGTTGGCGCAGACGGGCCGCCGGGTTTACCGCGCGGCTATTGCCGTCGAAAGCGGCGGCGAAGCTATCGATTCCGATTTGCATTTTCGACCTCCAATGCCTCGCGCTTTTGTGAATGCTTGATGGCGGCTGCGAACAAACCCAGTTTTTTCAGAAGCGCATGAAGCTGGGCTTTTTCAGCATTGTTCAGAACCTTCATCGCGGACTCCAACACGGCCGCGTGATGATCGAATACGTTCTTAACTGTTAGCGTTCCTTTTGGTGTGAGCTCCAACAGCTTTGCTCTCCTGTCATTGCCGGCCGGCTTTCTGCGCAGAAAGCCTTTCTTTTCCAATCGATCCACGGCCGCCGTCATTGACCCGCTGGCGAGTCCCACCTTTCGCTGGATCTCCGTGATGGTCAGCGGACCCTTGTGCAGCAAAACCTCCAATGCGACGAAATCCGTAAAGCACATCCCCGCTTCGCTGACGCTCTCCTCAGCGATCTGGCCCACGGCCCTCCAGCATCGCGCCAGGACAATGGCGAGCCGAGGGGCGTTAAGGGTTTCAGACTTCTTCATGAGTGCGCGATCCCTGGCCGCAGTTCAGGGCATCTTCTGTGCGCCGTGGGCAAAGAAGATAACGCCCAGATCGAGTCTCAAAATGGCCGTCGCGATGCTGTCGTCAGTGGAAGCGATGTTTCGAATCATGTGCCCTCTCCGAGAAGTTGATTGCCCGGCTATAGACGATATAGATGCGATACCCTTATATAAGGATTCATTGCATCGAGGTATTGTGTGCAACAGGGGCTTGCGGCGGGGTGGGTAGAGGATTAAGAGAGATTCTTTGGCTGCGCGTCCCGGCCGGGAATCGTAAGGCGCGATTTCCGGAGGAAAGGCGGCAGGACGCTCCACCACCCCATCGCACGCGAAAACGGCGCGCGCTGGGGACCCCTGTTGTGGGCCTCGTGATGACAACGGCGGAGAACCCACCCTTAAACGAAGGGTGGGGCACCGGCTGGGGACCCCTGTAAAGTCCCCAGGGCCGCTCACAAAGGCGGTGAGCGCGCCCTGGGCTACAAAGGACGAAAGGCAAAACGAAAAGCAGAACCCTCGGCCTTTGGGCCTCGTGATGACAGTAGGAGAGGTCCTTCGCTTCGCTCGGGATGACAGCGCTACGTTTTGCCGTCGGGCGCGGCCTCGGGGGTGGAGCCGGGCTTGAGTAATTCGAACATGGCTTTGGCGGAATGCGACAGGGGCTCGCGGCGGCGGTAGAGCAGATACAGGTCGCGGGGCATGCGAAGCTGGCGGACCTTGACCTCGACGAGCAGGCCTTGCTCAATTTCCCAACGCACGCACATGCGCGGCACGATGGCTATGCCGATATCCATTTGCACGAAGCGCTTGATGCTTTCGATGGTAGGCAGCTCGATGTTCATGCGCAGTGGGACGTGATGTTTGGCGAAGAGCTGCATGACGCGCTGGCGAAAAGGGGATTCGACGATGTGGGCGACGAAGTTTTCTTCGCCCAAGTTGGAGAGATCGGCGCGTCCGCGCTTGGCCAAGCGATGTTTGGGCGAAACGACCAAGGCAAGTTCGTCGCGAAAGATTTTGATGGCAGCGAGCTGGGGCTCCTGGGGGACGAAAGAGGCGACGCCGAGGTCCAGGCGATAGTTCAGCAATTCGGTGGGGATATCGCGGGAAAACGTGCGCCGCACGGCCAGATGGACCTGCGGATAAAGCTGGCGATAGCGGGCCAGCACGGGCAGCAGCGCGTGGATGGAGCTTTCGTTGACGCCGAGGGAGAGTTCGCCGCGTCCGCCGGAGCGGAGATCGTCGACGGCGCGGCGGATTTCGTCGCGGAGATTCAGAATGCGTTCGGCATAGCCGATCAGGAGGCGGCCGGCGTCGGTAAGCTGGCCGGAACGGGCTCCGCGGGCGAAGAGAGGTTCGCCGACTTCGTCCTCGAGCTTGCGGATGGTGATGCTGACGGCGGGCTGGGTGCGGAAAAGCTTCTGGGCCGCGCGGGAGAAGCTGCGTTCGCGGGCGACCGTGAGGAAGACGTTGAGTTCGGACAAGTCCATATGATTAAAGCGAAAAAGCCGGCCGCCGCTAGAAAACCAAAAGCAGATCCCTCGGTCGTCCGCCAAAGGCGGACTCCCTCGTGATGACAGCAACGAAAGAAACGAGGGCAAAAGCCCCAGGGCCCCCGCAAACGCGCGGGGCGCCCTGGGCTACAACCTGCCGCCCTGTGGCGACTTCAGCGGCTAAAGCCGCGACCCCCTAGCTGCCATTTGAGCCGACGGCGGGCGCCCCGGGGCTACAAGCGGCCCGAAGGCGGCCGCTAGAAGGACCCACCCTTCGCACAAAACGCGAAGGATGGGGCACCCGTAAAAGCGAAAAGCAGAGCCCTCGGTCGTCCGCCAAAGACGGACTCCCTCGTGATGACAGCAACGAAAGAAACGAGGGCAAAGCCCCAGGGCCCCCGCAAAAGGCACGGGGCGCCCTGGGCTACAAGCGGCCGCTACAAGGACCCACCCTTCGCGCAAAACGCGAAGGATGGGGCACCCCAACAGGAGAAAAGCAGAGCCTTCGGGATGACAGCTCTCGTCATTTGCAAAGCGGCCAGGAACCGAAATTCCCGCTAGGGCAGAATATAAGCGCGCCTTATAATTGAGGCAAGAACTATAAATTGGACATGCATGCGAGGAACGGTTGTAATGGCGTACTAGCAGCGGGAGGACAAGCGATGGAGATGGTGCGAATCTTCGATACGACGCTGAGGGATGGCGAGCAAGCCCCCGGCTTTTCCATGAACACGGCGGAAAAGGTGCGATTGGCGCGGCGGTTGGAAGCGCTCGGCGTGGACGTGATTGAAGCGGGCTTTCCCATCGCGTCGCAGGGAGATTTCGAGGCGGTGCGGGAAGTGGCGCGGGACGTGAAGCACAGCACTGTGGCGGGGCTCGCGCGGACGCGCCGGGAAGATATCGACGCGGTGCTGGCCGCCGTGGACGGCGCGGCGCGGCCGCGAGTGCACACTTTCCTGGCAACTTCAGATCTGCACCTGAAGCACAAACTACGCATTTCGAGGGCAGAGGCGCTCGAATCCATCGGAAAGATGGTGGAATATGCGAAGTCGCGCTGTCCGGAAGTGGAATTTTCAGCCGAGGATGCCAGCCGGAGCGATCGCGAATTTCTGGCCAAGGCGTTTTCGGTTGCCGCCGACGCCGGCGCGACGATCCTGAATGCTCCGGACACGGTGGGCTACGCGACGCCGGAAGAGTACGGCGGGATGTTCCGGGAGCTGCGGACGAAGGTAGGGGACCGGCTGGGCGTAGTCTGGAGCGCGCATTGCCATAACGATTTGGGGCTGGCCGTGGCGAATTCTCTGGCGGCGGTGGAGGCGGGCGCGCGTCAGGTGGAGTGCACCATTAATGGGATCGGCGAACGCGCTGGAAATGCGGCGATGGAAGAGATTGCTGTTGCGCTCGCGGTGCGTCCGGATCGTTACAAGACGAGCACGCGGCTGCGGTTGCAAGAGCTTTATGCCACGAGCCGGCTGCTTTCGGAGATTACCGGCGTTTCGGTGCCGCCCAATAAGGCCGTGGTGGGCGCGAATGCCTTCGCGCACGAGGCCGGGATTCATCAGGATGGAATTCTGAAGAATCCGCTGACGTATCAGGTGATTTCGCCGGAAGCCGTAGGAGTTCCGGCGCACAAGCTGGTGCTGGGTAAGCATTCCGGCCGCAGCGCGCTGCGCGCGCGGCTGGCCGAGCTGGGCGTGATCATATCCGAAGACGAGCTTCGCGAATGCTATCGCCAGGTGATGGCGCTGGCGGACGCAAAGAAAGAGATTACGGACGAGGACATCAAGCGCGTCGCGGGACGCTTGTCGACTGACGCAAGCGTCTCGGACGTGGCGGTATGAGCCAGCCGAGCTGGAACATCGCCGTTCTTCCCGGCGATGGCATCGGCCCGGAAGTTATACGCGCAGCAACTTCGATCCTGCAGGATTGCGCCGGCGAATTCGGCTTCCACGTAAATCTGGTGGAATTTCCGTTTGGCGGCAATGCCATCGACAAATGCGGCAAGCCTTTGCCGGAGGAGACGCTCGACGGCTGCCTGAAGTCGGATGCGGTGTTGCTCGGAGCCGTCGGCGGGCCGAATTGGGATTCGCAGCCGCTGGACCGCAGGCCGGAGGCCGGGCTGCTCGGTTTGCGGCAGGCGCTGGGCGTCTACGCGAATGTGCGGCCGATCCAGTTGCGCAAGCCGCTGCGGGCGCTCTGCCCGCTGCGGCTGAATTCCGACGCGAAGATCGATTTCGAGATTATTCGCGAACTCGTCGGCGATATCTATTTTGGCCAGCATAAGACTGAGGGTGAGGGCGCGAACGAACGCGCCTCGGACCTGGCGAGCTACAGCGTGCCGGAGATTGAGCGCATCACGCGATTTGCGTTCTCGCGCGCGCGGATTCGGGCGCGGCGGGTGACTTCGATTGATAAGGCGAATGTGCTGGCGACTTCGCGGCTGTGGCGCAAGACGGTGACACGGATGGCGGCAGGGGCGAGCGATATCGCGGTCGACCATTTGTATGTGGATAACGCGTCCATGCAGATCATTTTGCAGCCGAGCCAATTCGACGTGGTGCTCACGTCGAATCTGTTTGGGGACATCCTCAGCGACGAAGCAGCAGCGCTGGCGGGATCGATCGGCATGATTCCCTCGTGGAGCGCGGGCGACGGCCCGCCGCTCCTCGAGCCGATTCACGGCACCGCGCCGCAGTTGGTGGGCAAGGATATGGCGAATCCTTCCGGTGCGATTCTGTGCGTGAGCTTACTGCTGCGCGAGCGGTTCCAGATGCCGGAAGCTGCGGACGCGATCGAGCGCAGCGTGGACGCGGCGCTTGCCGACGGATTGCGCACGGCGGATATCGCCGAACGCGGTTCGCGGACCATCGGCGGCTCGCAATTCGCGGCGGAAGTGCAGACGCGAATGCGGCAGGCGTTCCGGCAGCGGCGGCCGGAGCGGGCGCAGCCGGCATAGGAACTCTTAACTACAGAGAGATCCTTCGGCAACCAAATTCCACACCCGCTCAGGACCGTAGGCGGCATGTCTCAGGCGGGGGTTTTGGAGCGGCGCCAGGGGGCGAGGAGCCACAAACGCGCCAACTGCTCGTCGAGTTCGCGGATTCCAAGCAGCTTGCCGATAATCACCAGGAGCAGAATTCCTGCAGTAGTGACCGCAACCAGCAACGAAAGGGCGCCGGGCAAAGTGTGCCACGCCAAGTGCGGCTCGAGCGCCTGGCGCAGCCTGTAACAGGCAGCGCCTACCAGAGCCGAGGCCGCACAAACCTTTAGGAAAAACAACACCAGGGCGCCTTCTTCGCGGTTGTGCGTGCGGCGGGCGAGCAGCAGGAAAATGATGACGGTGTAAGCCGTGATTCCGATGGAGCTGGCCATCGCTAACCCGAGATACTGGGCGCGGCGCACGAGCAGCCAGTAAACCGGCAAGTTGGCGAAGGTCAGCACTGTGCCCACAACGGCGGGAATCCAGGTGTTGCGCGTGGCGTAAAAGCCGCGCGCGAGAATGTACTGCGCACCCCAGCCAAATAAACCGAGTGTGAAGAAGACGAGAGTTGCGGCAGTCGCGTCGAGGTCGGGCGGACGCAAGCGCGTGTGGGAAAAAACCAGATAAACGACGGGCGCGCTTTGGGCGATGGTGAGCGCCGATATCGGGATCAGCGTAGCGATCAGGCCTTTCATGGTGGAGTTCAGAAGGCGATTGAGCTCGTCGAATTTTCCTTCAGAATAAAGCTGCGCAAGAAAAGGGAACGAGGCCACGCCGACGCCCTGGCCGACTACGCCGAGCGGGACACGCATGAGCGTTTTGGCATAGCTGAGCCACGTTATCGAGGCGGGCTGAAGGTAGGAGCCGAACCAGCGGATGATCCAATCATCCGTGAAGGCCAGAGAAAGCGCGAGCATGATGGGCACGGAGAGGCGAACGAAAAGGCGAAAACCTGGATGCAGCACGTCGAGATTGGGCTTGAAGCGAGCACCCGCGTCCATCGCGCCGTAAATCTGCAGCAAGAGATTACCGACGATCGCGCCCGAGAGTACTCCCACAGCAAAGCCAGTCATGCCGATGCGAGAGGCGAGGAACACGCCGCCCAAAATGATCAGAACGTTGTAAACGACGGGAGCGAGCGACGGGATGACGAAACGCCGCTTGGCGTATTGCACGGCGCTGAGAATGCTGCCTTGGTAGAAACAGAACTGCGCCGGAAGCATCAGGCGCGTGAGAAAAATGACGCGGGCCTTTTCTTCCGGTGGAAAGCCGGGAGCGATCAGTTGAGCGAGCTGCGGCGCGAAGACTTCGCCCGCCAGCACCAAGCCGACAAGCAAAAGGCCCATGAACGTCATCACTGTGGAAAAGACGTGCCAGCCTTCGTCTTCGCGGCCTTCGGCGGCATATTTGGTGAAGACCGGAATGAACGTGACGCTCAGGGACGCGCCGGCGACCAGATAATTGAGGAAGTCAGGAAGAGTGAAGGCGGCGTAATAGGCGTCGGTCATCGCGTTGGAGCCGACCTGGTGCGCCACGACCCATTCGCGCACGAATCCCAAGACGCGGCTGAGCAAAATCCCGGCCATAACGATGGCCGTGGAGGCTACGACCCGGCGATGAACGCTCGGCTGGCTCACAAAATCATGGTAGAGGTTTTGCGAAGTTTCGACTAGTTCGTTCGCCTATGAACGAAGCAGGGCTGTAGCGTCAAAGGCACGCAGGGATTCGAGGTAGATTCAAGCTGAGCTGGCGACTTCCAATTCCGGTTCGGGAGACCACGTGGCGAGCAAGGTGATCTTTTGAGTTGCCGGCGAGACGTGGATATAGAAAACCTGGTCGTCGGCCTGAATTTCGAAAAAGCCCTGCCGGCGCGCGTCCGGAGTCGCTATAGCTCCCGAAGCGATTGCTTCGCGCAGGCGTCGCAGGGTTTCCGGGGAATGTCCTCGGGGGTCTTCTATTTTCGATTCTGCTGTCAGTTCCAATTCGAAACGCATGAATTCTTCCATCCGATAGATGTTCTACTCTATAGAACGCTCGAGAAGGCAAAAAGTTTCATGCCTCATGCGCAGATGTTGCTTAATTAGTTAACGAGCAGAATCGCGAGCGGCGGTAGTGCAAAAAGTGCCGGAAATAGGGCACATTTTGCGCTGACGGGTTATTTGAACTAGCACTTGCGGCAGGGGGTGGAACTTGAGATATTTCTGTGACTACGACTGGACCAAACCTTGAAGAAAACCAAAAAGCACACAGCACTGGGCAAAGACAGGCGTCGAAAGCATCGTCATTGGCAGGTGACCGTCTACTATGCAGATGGCCAGAGATTTGCCCGCGTCTATACCGATCGCGCAAAGGCCTCGAGCTTTGCGCGGCGGCAAAAGAGATCCCCGGTGGTGAAGTCAACGCGCGTGGTGCAGGTAAGCTGATTTCGTTCGGAATGCGACAGGTCGCTGACGATTGCGCCGTTGCGCCGTTGCGCCTTGTGGCATTTGGGACAGCGTGTTATAAATTTTTCATCCAAATGCGGCCGTAGTATAGGGGTAGTACGGCAGCTTGCCAAGCTGCAGGCGGGGGTTCGAGTCCCCTCGGCCGCTCCAGTCTTCTTCTCAACTTGTTGTTAAGCTTCGCCATTTGAATTTTCACAATTTTCACTCCTCCTGACCCATGGAGACGATTCGAATCGCGGTTGGCAGCAAGCGCACGCCGAAGCTCGATGCTGTGCGCGAGGCGCTTTCGGCTTTGGGGCCTTTGCTGCACCCAAAATCGCGATTCGAGGTGACGGGGTTTGAGGTAGAGACGGGCGTGAGCCACACTCCCCGCAGCTGCATGGAGTTGATGGCCGGAGCGCGCGGCCGCTGCGAGGCCTTGAGGAGTCTTGGCGAGCAGACGGCGACGTATTTCGTTGGGTTGGAAGGCGGACTGGACGTCATTTTTGAAAGTGGGCACGAGAATGAGCACCGCCTGGTTTTTCTCGAAAGCTGGGCGTACGTTTCCGACGCCGGCGGGCGGGGCTTTTACGGGCGCTCAGGCGCGATTCTGCTGCCGGAAGCGCTCGCCATTGAAGTATTGGATCGAGGTACTGAACTTTCTCTCGCGATTGAAGCTTATACGGGAATAGAAGGCGTGCGCGATTCGCAGGGCGCCTGGGGCATTTTGACGAAGAATCTGATCAACCGGCAGGAGTCGTTCCGCATTGCCGTGGTCAGCGCATTTGCTCCCTTCTTCAACGCAGCGCTTTATCAGAGGCCGTAGCTTCGGAGGACGTCGAGGAGGTAGTCAGCTTCCGAGACTTGGACGTATTAGCCGAGGCATTGTAATTATCGAAACCTAAGCGATTTTCAATGAAGCGCGCTCCCTATAGCACTGCTATCACGGTGCTATGCTTTTTCGCCGAATGCCCACCGTGCCGTTTGGCAGGTCAGTGCTCCATCATGCGGGCCAGTTGACCGCCCGCTATGCGCGAAATCAACTCTCGCTCTCCTCTGTTTCGCTTGTCGGGGGCTTCGTCTTTGACGCTGTCACACTGAAGCGCATTGACATGTTCTGGGAGAATTTCTGGGTCGTGGTTCATCTTGTGGTTGTCGCGCTCTGCATTCTTTGGATCGGCCGTGAGCAGAATCTCGCTCCCGCACGAGAAGCTTGGGCCGCGAAGATCCACACCTGGCTGATCAATATCCTGCAATTTTTCTTCGGCGGCCTGCTGAGCACTTTCATGGTTTTTTACTTCCGCAGTGGCACCTTTTGGGTAAGCTGGCCTTTTTATCTCCTGCTTACGACAGCTTTCATCGCCAACGAAAAGCTCAAAAGCCAATACGCGCGGCGCGAGTTTCAGCTGAGCCTGTTCTTTCTTTCCCTGTTTTGTTTCATGATTTTCATCTTGCCCGTGGTGCTCCGCGCCATGGGACGCCTGGTCTTCCTGCTCAGCGGAGCCTTGAGTCTGCTTTTGTGGTGGCTTTTCGTCCGCTTGCTGCGAACGCGCGCCAAAGAAAGCTTCTCTCATCACCCTCAGACCGTAGTTGCTTCCAGCGCGGCCATCTTCATCATCATCAATGTTCTTTATTTCATGAACGTCATTCCTCCGCTTCCGCTCTCGCTCCAGGATGCCAGCGTGCACAATTCCGTCACGCGAACCGAGGACGGAGCCTACCTGATGCAATCCGAAAGGCAAGGTTGGCTGGGCTTCTTCCGACTTGTCCCTCGATTTCATGTGGCCCCCGGGATTCCGATCTACTTCTACAGTGCTGTTTTCTCTCCCACGTCATTGAATACCGAGATCGTTCATGAATGGCAGACGTACGACAGCAGGCGCGGCTGGATCACTGCCGACCGCATTGCCCTTTCGGTTCGAGGCGGACGCGACGGAGGTTATCGGACCTATTCGGTGAAGACCGGCATCAAACCCGGCGCGTGGCGCGTTAACGTAGAAACTCCCACCGGGGCCAT
>Ga0307477_10004243_pt1 | contig 10476 bp, 9 predicted proteins | sample atmos_gasesECM2C_FD_203316 | JGI IMG/M metagenome (GOLD analysis project Ga0307477, IMG submission 203316) | Hardwood forest soil microbial communities from Morgan-Monroe State Forest, Indiana, United States - atmos_gasesECM2C_515 | ecosystem: Environmental > Terrestrial > Soil > Temperate... | reverse complement strand
GAAATTCTCGGAGGCACGCCCGTCTTCCGCGGCACACGAGTTCCTTTTCAGGCGTTACTCGACTATCTCGAGGGCGGGCAGACGTTGAACGAGTTTCTCGACGATTTTCCTACGGTGACCCGCGAGGCCGCGGTGCATGCTCTTGAGCACGCGAAGTCGCTGGTTGTCAGCGAATTGGGATGAGAATTCTTCTCGATGAGGGCATCCCGAAAAAACTCAGGAACAGCTTAGCTACTCAGAGTGCCGTGGCGTCCATGACGAGGGCTGGACCGGCAAAAAGAACGGCGAATTGCTGACGCTTGCCGAGAGATCGGGTTTCCAGGTGTTCATCACTATCGATCGCGGTATCGAATATCAACAAAATCTCAAACTCCGAAGCATCGCAGTTCCGTTGATCCGCACAAAATCTAATCGTTTGGTCGATCTGCTTCCCCAGGTCCCCGAGATTCTCAAGGTGCTGGGGTCGCTGCAGCCCGGCCAACTTACTAAGGTAGGCCAATGAGCAGACTTATGAAAACGTGCATTTCATTGATCGCTGTTGTCTTATTTTCCCTTCTTGCTTCTGCGCAGTCTCAACCACAACTCAACCTGATGCCGCTGCCCGCCAGCGTGCAGCAGGGTAGCGGCATGTTGCCTGTCACGCAGTCGTTCTCGGTAAACGTGACGGGCGCTCACGATCCGTCGCTCGAGGCTGGTGTGCGGCGGTTTGTCGCGCAGCTTTCAGGGCAGACGGGGATTCCGTTTCGTCCCAAAGCTGGCGCCACTCCTACGCTGACCGTACACGCCGACAAGGCTTTGGAAGCGATTCAGAAACTCGGCGAGGATGAATCGTACCAACTCACCGTCACCGATTCCGGTGCACAGATTACGGCGCCCACCACGCTGGGCGCGCTTCACGGCCTGCAGACATTCTTGCAGTTGGTCACGATCACTCCGAGCGGTTTCGCCGCCCCGGCCGTCACAATTAAAGATCAGCCTCGCTTTCCATGGCGCGGCACTCTGATCGATGTGAGCCGCCACTTCATTCCTATTGACGTGCTGAAACGCAACCTGGATGGCATGGCTGCCGTGAAGATGAACGTGCTGCACTGGCATCTCTCCGACGATCAGGGATTCCGCGCCGAGAGCAAGGTATTCCCGAAGCTCACCGGGATGGGTTCAGACGAGATGTTCTACACCCAGGCCGAGATTCGAGATCTGATCCAGTACGCTCATGATCGCGGCATTCGCGTGGTACCGGAGTTTGATATGCCGGGGCATAGCCGGTCCTGGGTGATTGGATATCCAGAGTTGGCCAGCGGGCCGGGGCCATTCACACTGGAAGACGGCGATCCGATCCTCGATCCCACACGCGAGGAGACGTATAAGTTTCTCGAGAAATTCATCGGTGAGATGGGGAAGCTGTTCCCTGACGCCTACTTCCACATCGGCGGTGATGAGGTCGATGGCAAGCAGTGGAATGCGAATCCGAAGATCCAGGAATTCATTCACGCTCACGGGATGAAGAACAACCAGGATCTGCAGGCGTATTTTAACCAGCGGCTGGAAAAGATTCTCACCAGGAATCACAAAACCATGGTGGGATGGGATGAGATTCTTCACCCAAACTTGCCGAAGACCATCGTGGTGCAATCGTGGCGCGGACAGCAATCGCTGGCCCTGGCTGCGCAGCAGGGCTACCGCGGGCTGCTCTCCTATGGATACTACCTGGATCTGATGTGGCCGGCGGCGCGGCATTATGCAATTGATCCCATGAGCGGCGCGGCAGCGGCATTAACTCCCGAGCAGAAGGCGTTGATTCTGGGCGGTGAGTCGTGCCAGTGGGCCGAATGGGTCACGCCGGAAAATGTCGACTCGCATATTTGGCCACGCAACGCGGCTATCGCCGAGCGGCTGTGGTCGCCGCAGGATGTGACCGATGTGAATTCCATGTACGCGCGGATGCACGCCGTGAGTCTCGAACTCGAATCGCTCGGGCTGGCGCATAACTCGACCCGCGATCGCATGCTCCAGCGCATGGCCGGAACCTCCGACGTCACCGCATTGCGGGTCCTGGCGAATGTCGTCGAACCGGTGAAGGACTACAACCGGTGGAGCGATGAGAAAGGGCCGATCGATTTCCACGCTCCGCTGAGTCGCATGATCGATGCCGCCTATCCGGAAAGCGGTGCCGCGCGCGAGTTCAGCAACCTCGTGCAACAATTCGTCGAGAGCGGATACAAAGATCAGGCTGCCGAGGCGCAGATTCGCACCTGGCTGACGCTATGGCGTTACAACGATGCGAAGCTGCATCCGCTGCTGCAGCAGTCAGCGTTGCTGCAGGAGAATATTCCGGTCTCGCAGAATTTGGCGATGCTGGGAGCGGCCGGCCTCCAGGCACTCGATTATCTGGATAAGGGACAGGCCGAGCCCGATCTCTGGAAGGCCCAGCAAATGGCGGTGATCGAGCAGGCGAAGAAGCCAGTTGCTGGACTTCTGCTGATGGTGGTGGCGCCGGTGCAGCAGTTGGTCGAGGCCAGTGGACAGGCCGCACACTGAGTCGCCAGAAGTGATTGGCGGTATCGTGTTAGCCCATCATGCATCTTTGGCGACACGGAACGTCACTCATTTCTCAGACATTCAGATGACAGTCATCAATCCGTGGGTCGCATGAAAGCACGGCGAGCTTTGTCATTCCGAACGCGGAGCGGAGGAATCTGCTTTTGCTGGCAGTGGGTACAGGGTCGAGGACAGCAGATTCCTCACGGCAAAGTGCGCCGTTTCGGAACGTGGTGAGGAAGCAGGTTTGGGAAGCAGGGAGTAAGAAATCCACAACCGCGAGCCTTGTCATTCCGAACGCGGAGCGGAGGAATCTGCTTCTTGAAGCGTCGTGATATCCTAATAAGATCAGCTGCGCACCGTCTTGGCGGAAATTCCCCCGCGGTTCCTGAAGAAATTCAGAAGTCAGCAAGAGAGAAGCCACAACCATGCTTTCAGTCAGTAATGTGTCCATGCGCTACGGCGCCAAAGTTCTGTTTGAAGACGTTTCCACGGCGTTCACGCCGGGGAAGCGTTACGGCCTGACCGGCCCCAACGGCTCCGGGAAATCTACGTTCATGAAACTGCTCAGCGGGGAGATGGATCCGCAAAAAGGAGCGGTGGTCCGCCCGCGCAAGCTCGGCGTGTTGAGCCAAGATCAGTTTGCCTTCGACGCCCACTCGGCGCTCGACACCGTCATCATGGGCAACAAGCGTCTGTGGGCCGCGATGCAGGAGCGCGACGCCATTTACGCCAAGCACGACATGACCGACGAAGACGGTATGAAGCTCGGCGAACTCGAGGGAATCGTAGGCGAGGAAGACGGCTACTCCGCCGAGAGCGAGGCCGCCATCCTGCTGGAAGGTCTCGATATTCCAGAGGAACTGCACTCGCGAAAGATGGGCGAGTTGCAGGGCGGGCAGAAGGTCCGCGTACTGCTGGCGCAGGCGTTGTTCGGCCATCCGCAGGCTCTGCTGCTCGACGAGCCGACAAACCATCTCGACCTTGATTCAATTCACTGGCTGCAGGGATTTCTGAACGTCTATGACGGTGTGGTCATGGCCATCTCGCACGACCGCCATTTTCTGAACAGCATCTGCACGCATATCGCCGACATCGATTACGAGACCATCATTACCTACACTGGCACGTATGACGATATGGTGGTCGCCAAGACGCAGGTCCGGTCGCAGATCGAGGGGCAAAACGCGCAGCGCGAGAAGAAGATCGCGCAGTTGAACGAATTCATCGCCCGGTTTGCCGCCGGTACGCGGTCGAGCCAGGTACAGTCCCGCCGCAAGGAAGTCGAACGCCTGCAAGTCACGGAACTGGCGAAATCGAACATCCAGCGGCCGTTCATCAAGTTTGAGCAGAAGCGTCCCTCGGGCAAGCACATCCTCGAAATCGAGCATCTCGGTAAGAGCTACAACGAGAACCACGTGATTCGCAACTTCACTGCTAGCATCGGCCGCGGAGAGAAGATCGCGCTGATGGGACGCAACGGGGCGGGGAAGACTACAGTGCTGAATGCGTTGCTGGCTAACTCCCCGACGACGCCGGAATCCGAACTGCGTAAGACCAGCGGATACGATGGGCCATTCGTCGATTCGGGCAAGGTGATCTGGGGCCACGAGGCCTCCATCGGCTACTTCGCGCAGGACCATCGCAGCTTGATCGAGACCGGTACGACGGCCATCGAGTGGCTGCACCAATGGGACCCCGCGGCTGTGACCGAAGAGCTTCGCGGGATTCTCGGCCAGATGCTGTTTGCCCGCGAGGAAGCGACGAAATCCACCAGCGTGCTTTCCGGAGGCGAAGCGGCCCGGCTGCTGTTCTGCAAGCTGATGCTGCAGAAGCCGAACGTGCTAGTGCTCGACGAGCCGACGAACCACCTCGATCTGGAATCAATCAACGCGCTGAATATCGCGTTGCAGCGGTACCAGGGGACAGTGCTACTGGTCACGCACGATCACGATCTGATCGACGAAGTCGCCACCCGCATCTGGCACTTTGAGAGCGATCACAAGATCACCGACTTCAACGGGACGTACGAGGAGTATCAGGCTGCGGTAGTGACGGTGTAGCGATCAGCACTTAGCATTTAGCAATTGGCCAAATCTGCCGTGAGCATTTCGTCGGAAGGACTGCTCAATTGGCCAAATGCCAAGTGCTAATTGCCACTTGCCCGTTGTTGCACCATTTTCGTTGCATGTAAATTAACCAGGTTCTCCACAGCGTTTCACAGGGTTTGCAGTTGCGTTGCGCTCGCAAGTTGAAGATAATTAACGCGAACAGTCCCCTGAAGGCTTCAGGGGGCATGGTGTTGTGTAGCCGTGTATAGTCGAGCTGATCTACTCAGGATTCTGCATATCACGCCGCGCCAGTTGGCGAACTGGGAGCGGAACGGTTTGGTAACGTCCGCCCAGGCCTACTCTTTCTCCGACCTGCTGGAAATCAAAAAGGTTCGTGATCTGTGCGCGATGAGTGTGCGGCCCAATGTGATTCGCCAATCCCTCGACGCGATGCGGAAGCAGGCGGCAGGCTTGGAGAATCCGCTGTTGGAAGCGACCGCTTCGTCCACGGCGAAGCGTCGGGTCGCCTTCCGTCATGGTGGCAAGCTGCTGGAGCCCATCGCGGGACAGTTCCTGATGGATTTTTCCGAGCGCGAGAAAGTCGTGACCAGCGCACCGGTCGGCGGCCGGCCAGAGCCGGTACCCAACGAGAACGAGGTCAGTTCATGGTTCGCGCGCGGCATCGCACTTGAGGAAGATCCGAATACCCATGGTGATGCGATCGCCGCCTATCACCGAGTGCTGGATCTCGCTCCCAACCATGCGGCGGCTCACATCAACCTGGGAACGCTCTACTACAATCGCCAGGATTTTGGCCTCGCCGAACGCCACTACCGCCAGGCGATCGAGGCCGATCCCCGCTATGCCCTGGCTTATTTCGATCTGGGCAACGTGCTCGACGAGACGGGACGCGTCCAGGAAGCTGTTCAAACCTACAAGACCGCGCTGCAGCTAGCTCCTACCTACGCTGATGCGCACTATAATCTCGCGCTCGCTTTTGAAAAACTGCGCGAGCCTCGCAAAGCGCTGAAGCACTGGCAAGCCTACGTGAGGCTCGATACCTCAGGCCCGTGGTCGGTGCATGCGCGCAGCCAGATCAAGCGCATCCTGCAGGCCGATGGGCTGAGGCTGGTCTACAAGCGCGCGTAAGGCAAACCCATTCACCACAAAGGTTCACCAAGGTACACTAAGGAAAAATCTGTGCCTGGAAAGGTCTCCTTCGTGAACCTTTGTGTCCTTCGTGGTTAAAGCCTTTGATCTTCCTTCCACGCCCGTGGTCGGTACATGCGCGCAGCCAGATCAACGCATCCTGCAGGCGGATGGGCTGCGACTGGTCTACAAGCGCGCGTAAGGCAAACCCATTAACCACAAAGGACACGAAGGTACACTAAGGAAAAGCCCCACCTGGAAAGATCTTCCTTCGTGAACCTTCGTGTCCTTCGTGGTTAAAGCTTTTGATCTTCCTTCCACGACGTGCCGTTCACGAAGCGCTTGATTCCGTCTTTGAGATGTACCACGTTGAAGTTGATCAGCAAGCCAATCGATCTCCCGCTGAGCTTGAGGTAAGAGATTATCTGCGCCTGATGCACGGGACAGATGCCCTCGACCGATTTGATCTCGACAACTACGAGGTCTTCGACGAGCAGGTCCATGCGATAACCGAGATCCAGTTTTGCGCCGTGATACACGACAGGAAGCCCGACCTGCGCCTCGGAGCGAATTCCTGCTGGGCGAAGTTCGTATTGCAGGCACGCTTGGTAGGCGCTCTCCAGCAAGCCAGGGCCGAGTTCGGTATGGACCTTCAGGGCTGCTGTGACGACTGCGAGACTCACTGCCTGGGCGCTTAAACGGCGGATCGCGTACGAAGCCATGGCGTCCCATGAATAATCTTTCCGACTTACAAGTCCAGTGCGCTGGTCACAATTCCTCAGCAAAATCTTCAAGAAAACCCAAATCGGGAAACCACAAAGGACACGAAGGTACACGAGGGAAAAATCGTTGCCCTATGGGTTTCCTTCGTGAACCTTCGTGCCCTTCGTGGTGAATGCCTTTGACGAGTGCTACCATAAAAGTTCGCCTGAAAATTCGCTCACGAAGGTGTCTCCGATGCCCGAAACGCTGCAAGCCGCCTCACCCGCCCCGCTGACCACGCTCACGGACGACGAAATTCTCTTCCGCGACAATATCCGGCAGTTTGCCGACGAGAAGGTTCGTCCGCTGGTCAAGGAGATGGACGAGAAGGGCGTCTTCGACAAAGACCTCATCCACGATTTCTTCCAGCTCGGTCTGATGGGCATTGAGATCCCGGAGCAATATGGCGGCGGAGGCGCCAAGTTTTTCGAGGCCATACTGGCGGTCGAGGAACTTTCGCGGGTAGACGCTTCCTCCGGCGTGATCGTCGACGTGCAGAATACTCTGGTCAACAATGCCTTGCTCCGCTGGGGAACTGAGGAACAGAAGAAACGCTATCTCCCGAAAATGGCTTCGGAGATCGCTGGGGCCTACGCCCTCAGCGAAGCGGGTTCCGGCTCCGATGCATTTGCCTTGCAGACGCGCGCTACCCTGAAGGGCTCAGACTACCTTTTGAACGGCCGCAAGCTCTGGATCACCAACGCCAAGGAAGCCGGACTCTTCGTGCTCTTTGCGACGCTCGATCCTGCGGCAGGCTACAAAGGGATTACCGCATTCCTGATTGAAAAAGATTTCCCCGGATTCACCGTCGGCAAAAAGGAAGACAAGCTGGGCATCCGCGCGTCGTCTACCTGCGAATTGATTCTGGAAGAGTGCCGCGTGCCCAGGGAAAACGTGCTGGGCGAGCCCGGCAAGGGCTACAAGATCGCGATCGAGACGCTGAATGAAGGCCGCATCGGCATCGGCGCGCAGATGATCGGCTTAGCCCGCGGGGCTTGGGAATTCGCCTGCAAGTACGCGGTCGAGCGCAAGCAGTTCGGCAAACCCATCGCCGACTTCCAGGGAATTCAGTTTCAGATCGCGCAAATGGCCACCGAACTCGAGGCCGCGCGGCTGATGGTTTACAACTGTGCCCGGATGAAAGACGCCGGCGTGAACTTCGTGAAAGAAGCCGCCATGACCAAGCTCTTCGCGTCGCAAGTCGCCGAGCGCGTTACTTCGCTCGCCGTCGAGATCTACGGCGGATATGGCTTCACGAAGGACTATCCCGTCGAGAAATACTGGCGCGACGCCAAGATCGGCAAGATCTACGAAGGCACGTCGAACATGCAGCTGGCGACCATCGCCAAGCTGGTGTTAGGAAAATAGCGGCGTCCCGGAACCAGCGTGGCTCCCGGACGCCGCAAGCCGTTAGGGCGTGAAGTGCAGTTCTACGCTCTCCTGCGATTCCGCGCCGGGAACGTATTTCCATTGGGTAATGGCAGTTTGGGCAGCCTGCATCAGAATCGGGCTCCCACCGACTGGTTCGACTTTCTTGACGCTCCCGTCGGTGACGACTACTGCAACGACTTTCACCGTCCCTCCGAGTCCTATCCTTCTAGCAGCTAGTGGATACTCCGGAGCCACTTTGCGGACGACCCGTCGTCTGCTTTCGAGGGAAGGCTGTTGATTCTGGGCCCGGACAACCGGCGCCAGAGAGTAAGACAGGGCAAGAGTAATAACAATAGCGAACAAACTCTTCATAGGTTGGGGGTCCTGATATAAAGTAATTATTGTTTACAGCGTCTACGTAATAGGAATCTTATCGAACCGCCTCATCGGTCGAAAAGTAACGCCGGTAACTTGGGGATGAACGATCGTTCTCACCTGCCGTTTGCACGCCTCACCAATCCGTAAATCTGCCGTCCCGATCTTCGCCTTTTCAAGCCAATCGAGCTTGCTCATAATGTGCAGCGAGTTGCACTTGGGGAATGATTGGTGCTCTGCGTCGCATCCGTCAAGTCATTCCGTATCAGCAACTTACGCAGTTTCCGCGAATTGGTGTCCTGGGTGCAATTCCCAGTGTGCCTGCGTGCTTGAGGCAGATGACGGGGTGCACCTTGACGACGCTGTTCGGAACGATCGAATACAAAGAAGTCTCCGAAGTTGCTGAAACTCCCCGCAAGAAACATGGCTGGCTGCCGTTGCTGACCGTGTTGTTCATGATCTCTTATGGTCTGATGACGATGCTGATCGTCGAGCAGGGACAGACCATCGAATCGCAACGCGCCCTGATCCGCGAGCTCTTCCGCGACAGCACCGAACTGTCTGCCACAAAGATGAAGGCTGTCGAAGAACACAACCACGCCCAGGCATTAGCGCAAAACCCGTCATCCCAGAACCCGTCGACCCAGGCTCCATCGATTCAGGCTCCAATGAAACAGGCCCCGTCTTCCCAGGCAGGATCGCAACAACGTGCGCATAATCAGCTGAAACCGAAGGCAGATTTCCAGATGCCGTCGAAGCCGGCGGCTGATCTGGCTGACCATCGCCGGTCTCTGATCACGATTTAGTGAAAGCACGATTCAGAAAAAGAAGAACGATAGCAGCGATTGCAGTACTTGGTTCTGTAGTTCGACACTAGGCGCAAGCGAGCAGGAAACAATGAAGGTACTGACCCTAGCCTTGTTGTTCAGTCTGAATGTGGGGACCCTAACCCCACAGAAGCCCTTGCGCCAACCCACCAGCCAACTGTCCAGGCGCTCCAAGGGCGGACGCTGGTACTTCGCCGCCAGTGGACACGCCGTCTACTGTTACGGCCCTGTCATGACCGTGCCCGGCGCGAATGGCGAACTGCAAAAAGTAGCGACCTTCTGCCGTGACGGCAGCGCGGTTGTTCCTCTCAAAGACTAGACAGCGTGTCTCATACATGGTTTGAGAGGGCGCGGCTTTAGCCGCGCCGTAAAGAGCCAGAAAAGACGCGGGCTTCAGCCCCTGAGGGAAGAACTGTAGGTCCAGCCACCCGATCTATGAGACTACTCTTGCTTCGCGAACTCGGAAACGCCTGGGTTCTTAATCCACCCGACTAAGAAGGCTCAACTGCCTGCGGATTCGGGCTCTGCCCCGGTCTCCAAATCAACAATAGAATCATTCCAAGCGCAAGAAGGCAGTTCGCCTGCCAAAGCGGACCTCCAAATACGCGCAGGATCAATCCAGAGCATTGCCCTTCTTGTTTTGTTCGCACTGGCAGTTATGACAGTCGACAAGCGTCTTCGAACGTTCTGAAATGGGGTGGGGCTAGTGTCCGTGAGGAGGGCTTGAATCACTCCGATGAGAAGTTGTTCGGCGACGACCGACAGAAACAAGCAACGGGGACAGATTACGACGACGAATTAGGTAAGCAGAGTACGCCTGCCGCTTCACGCTTTCTGCCCAGTGACACTTTCGCCGGTCGGTGACACGACTTCAACGACACGATCAAGATCTCCAGGAGACACCATGCGCAAATGGATCCCGTTCACCCTGATCATGATGTTTGCACTGTGCGCTGCTGCGGCTACGAAGGAGAAGGGGAAAGTGGCGCTGAAAGACGTTCAGCCGGCCGGGGTAACTGACAAGAAGCACAAGCATCAGCAGTACGATTTGTCTTTTATCAACACCGCTGGCAAGAACTACACCTGCCGAACCCCCCAGAACGCATCGGTAAAGGCGACTGATCTTGTCGTTGGTAGCAGCATTTCCTACGAGGTCAATGGTAATAAGGGGAAAATCAAGACTGAAGCCGGGAAAAACGTCGACTGTACCATGGTGCGTGTCTCCGATGCCTCATCCGCGCCCAAGTGAGGCGCTATGCCGCCAACTGATCAAACCGGAATGCTGAACCGTGCCCTCCCAAACCCATTGATGAGACGACTTCTCAATTCCCCGGCATCCAACTCGAGAACTCCGGCCATTTGCTCATCGCGTCTTTTGCCCACGCCGCGTTCTTATCTTTGTG
>Ga0307477_10004242_pt1 | contig 10477 bp, 8 predicted proteins | sample atmos_gasesECM2C_FD_203316 | JGI IMG/M metagenome (GOLD analysis project Ga0307477, IMG submission 203316) | Hardwood forest soil microbial communities from Morgan-Monroe State Forest, Indiana, United States - atmos_gasesECM2C_515 | ecosystem: Environmental > Terrestrial > Soil > Temperate... | reverse complement strand
AAGCGCTGCTCCACCAGCTCGCACTGATCGACCGTGACTCCGCCGAGCTCGGCGGTGAGGACCCGCCCCCCGCCCACGAGTGGGCGACCCCAGACGAGGGTCATGGCCGCCGTGGCGCCCCCGCCGTCGCGCCAGTTGCCGACGACCTCGTCGCAGACGTCGAGCTTCCATTCGGGGTTGCGGGCGGCCGTCTGATCGGTGAAGTCGCCGTGGGCGGTCAGCTCGACCGGCTCGGCGGCGCCGTCCAGGCCGGTGAGGAAACGGACGTAGCCGTACAGCTCGTACCCCGCTGAGGTAGGAGCGCTGGCCGGCACGTAGCGACGCCCGTGCCAGGTGCGGTCCGGGTACCAGTCGATCGCCCCGACCTCGCCCAGATCCTGTTCGCGACCGAGCGGATCCCAGGCGCTGCGCAGCTCGCGCTCCAGGCGCTGCGCCCAGCGGCCGTAGGGGAGCCCTTCCTGTGGGGGCTCGGCGGCGAAGCTGGGGACGGGCCGTGGCACCGGCGGCACGCGCGCAACCCTACCCGCAGCAACGGGAGCCGATCGTCCCTGTGCGGCTGGAGCCTCACGCCTCCAGCATCAGGGTGACCGGGCCATCGTTTACCAACTCGACCAGCATGTGCGCGCCGAACACCCCCCGCTTGGCGCCAGCCAGCTCGCAGAAGCGCTCGTACAGCGGCTCGGCCAGCTCCGGTCGGGCCGCCGCGCCGTAGCTCGGGCGGTTGCCTTTGGCGGCGTCGCCGTAGAGGGTGAACTGGCTCACGCACAGGATCTCGCGGTCGGGGCCGAGTGGCTCGTTCATCCGCCCCTGGGCGTCGGCAAAGACGCGCAGGGCCCGCACCTTTGCGGCCAGCCGTTCGGCCTCTGCCGGCGTGTCCTCGCGCGCTATCCCGAGCAGGACCAGCAAGCCCGCCCCGATCGCCGCCACCTCGCGGGTCTCGACGCTGACCGACGCATGGGAGACCCGCTGCAGGAGCGCCCGCACTGCTCAGGCCTCGCGCCCCGGCGCTTGCACCGCCGTGATCCCGCGCCCTGGCGCCCGCACCGCCGTGGCCCGGCGAACGCGCGTCGTCACCGCTCAGGCCTCGCGCAGCCTCGCCGCGGCGTGCTCGGGCGCGACGATGTTCAGGCTCACGCCGGTGGACAGCTCGAGCCCCGCCAGGTGCGTGAGGCGCGGCGCCACGTCGATCCGCCAGCAGAAGTGCTCGGCGCCGCGCGGCGCGGTGCGCACCCACATATTCAGCGGCGGCGGGGTGCCGAAGTGCCGCGCCAGCCGCGAGAGCCCGTCGTGCAGCAGCGCCGCTCCGAGCGGGCCGTCCTGCTCGAAGCGTATCCGCGGGGCGCGCGGGGCGAGCATCAGCTGGAAGGGAAAGCGCGAGGCGTAGGGGGCGAGCAGCACCGCCTCCTCGTCGATCGCGACGAGCCGCTCGCCGCGGCGGACCTCCTCGGCGACCAGATCCTCGAGCAGCGACCGCCCCATCGTCCGCGTCGCATACGCGCCGCTGCGCTCGCGCTCGCGCGCCACGTCCGCCGGCACGAAATCCAGCGCGTACAGCTGGGCGTGGGTGTGCTCTAGCGAGGCTCCGCCCTCGCGCCGCTCGTTGACGATCAGCTGCACGTACGCAGCGTCGGAGTGAGCGCGCATCCGCTCCCGCCAGCACTCCATCGCGCCGATCAGCCGCTCGGGCGCCAGCTCGGCGAGCGAGAGCACCGACTCCGGCGCGCCGACGATCACCTCGTGGGCGCCGCGGGCGGGGCTCGCCGAGAACAGGTCCGGTAGAGCGTCGCGCGGCGGTGGCGGCGAGTCGGGGGTCAGCGCCGGGTACAGGTTCGGCACCACCCGCACCGTCCAGCCCGGGCCGTCGGCCGCCCCGCCGTTCGGGCGGACCGCGTACAGCTCCGGCGGCGTGCGATCCTCATGGCCCTCGGCAAACGGGTCGCGCTCGAGGTCGATCGCGCCCGCTGGCGGGCAGCTCGGCTCGCCGCCGGGGCGCGTCGAGCGCTCGCCGGCCACGATCACCTTGTCGCCGCTGAGCGGGTCGATCCTGATCTCCGGGCTCATGGAACCAGCGCGTAGCGTAGGACGTCTTCTTCGAGCTTCCGGGCGCTCGGGTACTGGCCCTGGTGGATGAACGGGACTCCGCGCGCCGGGACGAACACCGTCACCGGGGTGAACGAGGAGTCGGTGATCTGCAGGCCGAGCGCGCCGCTCGGATCGTAGTAGCTCGGATAACTGACCGGGTGCGCGCGCAGGAAGGCGCGCGCACCCGCGCGCGAGGAGTCCCCCGAGTCGAGTCCGAGAAAGGCCACCCGCCGCCCGTAGCCGGCTGCGACGCGCTGGAAGGCCCCGAACTCGGCTCGGCACGGGACGCACCACGACGCCCACTTGTCGATCACCACGGGATAGCCGCGCAGTCCTTGGAGCCGACGGTGCAGCGCGGGCGCGCCACCGCCGAGCAGCTGGCCGCCCTGGCGGTGCAGCGCGGCCAACGCCGGCGGCGAGCCCGCCAGCAGCGCCGCCTGGCGCGCGGGTGTGAGCGGGGGGGTGGTGGCGCCGCCGGTCCCCGGCAGCTGCGTTAGCCCGACCGCGACCAGCGCCGCGACGGCGATGCAGGCGAGCACGAGCGTGGCGCGGGACACGGACATCGTCGCCGTCAAGCCTCTCAGATGGGCGCGCGTTGGGGTGCGTTTTGCCGTCTTCAACTCCGCCGGATTGTGCGGTATCCTCAGATCCCGGAGTCGAGGGGACGTTTCCCCCGCATTCCGTCCCTCGCCGGCGAGCTGCCGGCTCTGCCGGTTGCGCGAAGCCCCGCTTCGCGGCGGCACTTTCTCCAAGCCAAGAGCCAACTATGGCTGAGTCAACCGCAGCGGCCCCCGCGGTCGCGTCCATTCCCGGTTCCGCCGAGATCGCCCGCGCGGAGAAGTTCGCGCGCGAGCGTTTCGTGCACGAGGGCGAGAGCCCGGCGGACGCGCTCGCCCCCGGCACGGTCCGCCACCGAGCGCTCGAGCAGGCGCTCGCCGAGATCGCCGCCGGCGCCAAGCAGCCGTCGACCGACTGGCGCCGCTCCTTCTCGCTGCTGCTCGGCCTCGAGCGCGTGCTCTCCGAGGACGAGCCCAAGCTCGCCGACGGCACCGTCCTCTCCGCCCACCAGGTCGACGCCCTGTCCGGCACGCTGACCGCGCTGCTCGCCGAGGCCCAGCGCGCCGGCAACGGCAACGGAGCTGCCGCTGCCGCGGCCTCGCCCGAGCTGCTCGCCTCGGCGTCGATCCTCGGGCCGGACGCGCCGGATGGGCCCGACGACAGCGGGGACGAGTCGGCGCCCGAGGACGGCGCGGCCGCCGCCGGACGCGAGGCCGGCCCACGGGACGGGGACGCCGACCCCGAGGACGACGAGGACGACGGCGAAGTACTCGTGCTCGACGAGGACGAGCTCGACGAGGACGAGGACGAGGAGCCCGAAGGCGAGCCCGAGCCGGAGGCCGACACCGAGGAGGAGTCAGACGAGGAGCCGCGCGACTGGGTCGAGGAGGAGGACGAGGAGGATCTGGCCGAGCAGCCGGAGGACCCCAACGCCGCCAAGCGCTTCTGGTTCGAGCACGCGACCGGCGCCGGCAAGACGGTCGCGGCGCTCGGCTTCGTCGAGGCCTCGCAGACCGGCGGCGTCCTGATCCTGACCCACCGGCGCAACCTGGTCGACCAGTTCCACGGCGAGCTGCGCCAGCGTGGGTATCAGAAGCGGATCTCCCGGCCGCTGTACGTCGGCGAGGACTCGCCGAAGGGGCCCGTCACGGTCGAGACCTACCAGTGGTTCGTGCGCAACGCCGGGCGGATCTCCAGTGCCTACACGATCGTCATCTGCGACGAGGCGCACACCGCCCTGGGGGAGAAGACGAGCGCGGCGATCCGCGCCTGGACCGGACCGATCTTCATCGGCATGACCGCCACCGGGGCGCTGATCGCCCGCCACGTCACCGACCTGTTCCCGACGCAGACCTCGCGCTTCGATCTCGCCCAGGCCGCCCGAAGGGGAGTGATCGCGCCGCTTCGCTGCGTGCGCATCTCCCCGGGCGCGGGGGTCCGCACGATCGCCAACGTCCCGCTGCGCCGCGGCGAGGTCGACACCGAGTTCGACCAGGAGGAGCTGGCCGCCCTGCTCGACCAGCATCCCTTCAACATCGCCGCCGCCAACCTCTACAAGACCCGCTTCAACGGCGTGCCCGGCGTCGTCTACGCGGCGGGCGTGCGGCACGCCTACAACCTCGCCGAGGCCTTTCGCGCCGAGGGGCTGAAGGCCCAGGCGGTCTCCGGCGAGACGCCCAAGCGCGAGCTGGCCGAGATCCTCGCGCGCTACGAGCGCGGCGACATCGACGTGCTGATCAACGCGCAGCTGCTGGCCGAGGGCTGGAACTCGCCGCGCGCGACCGTCTGCGTGCACCTGGCCCCAACCGCCTCCAAGCGGATCTACCAGCAGCGCGTCGGCCGCGTCACCCGCCGGCACCCGGGCAAGGAGGCCGGGCTGGTCGTCGACTTCGTCCATCCCGCCACCAAGAACGACGACCCGGTCGTCACCCTGCACTCGCTGCTTGACCGCGACGTTTACCGCGGCGGCGCGATCGTCGTCGGGCCGGTCAGGCGCGGGCGCGGGCGGCGGATGCGCGTGGAGCGACGCGTGCTGCCGGTGTGCGCGGAGGAAGAGCGCCGCCACGAGGTATTCGAGCGCGAGCTGTGGCGGATCGCCGTCGAGCACCTGGACTACGGCGAGCAGCACGTGTGGGCCGCCCTGGCCGGCGCGCGCGTTACGCCCAACGGGTGGCGGCGGGCGCGGGCGATGCTGCACTTCGACCGCACCGGCGAGCTGAAGGCGCGCTTCCTGATCACCGCGGTGCAGCGCAACAAGAGCTCGCAGCTGCGCCTGAAGGCGCTGGCGGAGATCGCAGCGTTGCGCGACCCGGACGCGTTCGACACGGCGATCGACATCGCCGGCGCCTGGCCGCGCGAGGAGCGCCGCGAGGCCGCGAAGATCATGCTGCGCGCGCTGGTCGAGCGGCGCATCGGCCGCCGCGACCAGGCGACCGCCTGGATCTGGCGGCTGGCCGAGTACACGCGCGAGGTGCACGAGGAGTACGCCGTGCAGCGCTGGCCGGAGACCAAGCGGCTGCTCGGGCTGCTCGTCAACTCCGCCGGCGGCGCGCACGCCCGCAACGCGCGCCGGCTCGTGCACGCCGCCCGCAAGCAGGACCGCCGTCTCGCCGCCGCGCTGCTGGCCGCCGCGCTCGCCCACACCCCCGAGGCCGAGGAGGTGCTGCGCGGAGCGCGCACGCGGATGGCGCGCAAGCCGCCGGCGCTGGCCAGGGAGCTGCTGCGCAACTTCCCCAAGCGCCGCGCGCGCGGCCAGCGCCGGCGGCGCAAGGGTCAGCGCGCGAGCGAGAGCGACTCCGTCGGCGCCGCTCGCGGCGCCGGGACGGGCGGGGGCTCGTCGACCAACGGCAGGGTGCGGGGCGGCGCGCAGGCGCCGACCGATGCGGTGCTGGCCGAGGCTCTCGCCGGCGAGGCCAAGCGCCCGCCCGGGCGCGACGCCGAGCTTGCCGACGGTGTCGAGCGCGAGCTCGACCGCAGCGTCGAGGACGCGCTCGAGCGCGCCGATCAGCCCGCCGCCGAGAGGTGAACGTCGCCGGCGCTCAGCGCCGCCTGCTCGCCGCCTCCCAGCCGCACCAGTAGCCGACCGTCGTCGTCGATGCCTTCGGCGGCGCCGCGGCCGTCCGCCCAGGCGACCTCGCGGCCGCGCAGCGCGTCGAGCGCCCGCCAGCGCTCGAGCGCCCGAGCGACGGGCTCCTCCAGTCGGCTCTGCAGCGCCGCCAGCAGCTCGGCGAGCAGCGGCTCCACCGCGCTTACCGGCCGCCGCAGGCTCGCCGCGCGCGAGCGGATCTCCGGCGGCGCGTCCTGCGGATCCAACGCAACGTTGACACCGATCCCGACCACCGCCCAGGCCCCTTGCGGGCGGCCCTCGACGAGTATCCCGGCGACCTTGGACAGTGCCTCGCCGAGCACCACGTCGTTGGGCCACTTCAACCGCGTGCCGTCCCCGATCGCATCGCAGACGGCCACGCCCGCGATTAGCGGCAGCACGGTTGTGGGGGGGGCGTGCTCGCCGCGCAGGAGCACCGAGCAGAGCAGGCAGGCTCCCGGCGGCGCCAGCCAGCTGCGGCCGTGACGACCGCGCCCGGCGGACTGCCACTCTGCGCTGACCAGCGTGCCGTGGGGAGCGCCGGCGAGCGCCAGCGCGCGCGCGCGCTCGTTGGTGGAGTCGCAGCTGCGCAGGTGCAGGCGGGGAGTGCCAAGCCGAGTGCCGCCGCCGGGTCGTGCCCGGTCGTGCTCGTGCGGCGCGCGCGGCGGCCCCCCTTCCTCCCCGTCGCCAGACCCCACGCCTGCCGGCTCAGCCATCCTCGGCGCCGCTCCGGGCGGCGGCATCCTCCAGCAGCGCCGCCACCAGGCCGTCGATGTCGTGCCGCTGCGCCTCCACGTGCGGCTCGAGCCCGTGCTCGCGCAGGGTCGCGCTCGTCACCGGGCCGATCGAGGCGATCCGTGTCCTCGCCGACAGCGGCGAGCCCGCGGCAGACCCCCCGGCGTCGGCCTCGCCCAGCGCGGCGAGCAGGTGGCGCACCGTCGAGGAGGACGTGAAGGTGACGTAGTCGGCGTCGCGGGCAAGCGCCGCCAGGCGTGCAGGGAGCGGCTCGGGCACCGTCTCGTACAGCGCGAGCACATCCACCTCGACGCCGCGCGCGCGCAGGGCGTCGGGCAGCACGTCGCGCGCCTCGCGCGCGCGGGCCACGAGCGTCCGCCGCGCCGGCACCGCCGCCAGCGCCTGCGCCAGCGACTCGGCTACCGCCCGCTCGGGAATCACGTCCGCGACGATCCCGCGCTTGGCCAGCGCGCGCGCGGTGGCCGGGCCGATCGCGGCGATCCGGGCGCCGGCCAGCGAGCGGGCGTCGCCGCGCGGGTGGACGCCGTCGTCCAGGCGCGCGAACAGGTGCTCGACCGCGTTGGGGCTGGCCAGGCAGACCAGGTCATAGCGCGTCGGGTCGATCGGCTCGCCCGGCAGAGCGCGCGTGCGGATCGCCGGCGTCTGCACCACCGTCGCCCCAAGCTCGCGCAGGCGCGCCGCCAGTTCGGAGGCCTGCGCGCGGGGGCGCGTCACGGCGATCGTGCGGCCCGCCAGCGGCGGGCGCTCGCGCCAGCTCAGCTCGCGCGCGAGTCCCGCCACGCGCCCGACGATCGCGATCGCCGGCGCGCGGACCGCCTCGCGCTCGGCGGCCTGCGCGAGCGTCGCCAGCGTCGCGAGCACGGTGCGCTGGTCGGCGTGGGTCCCCCGTTCCACGAGCGCCGCCGGCTCCTCGCCGTCGCGCCCGGCGGCGATCAGCGCCGCGGCGATCGCGGGCAGCGAGCGCACGCCCATGTAGAAGACGAGCGTGCCGGGGAAGCGCGCGAGTGCCCCCCAGTCGATTTCGGAGCCCGGCTTGCCCGGGTCCTCGTGCCCGGTGACGAGCGCCACGCCGGTGGCCAGGCCCCGCTGCGTGACGGGTATGCCGGCGTACGCGCTCGCGGCGACCGCGGCGGTCACGCCGGGCACGACGTCGAACTCGATGCCGGCCTCGCGCAGCGCCAAGGCCTCCTCGCCGCCGCGCCCGAACACGAACGGGTCGCCTCCCTTCAGCCGCACCACCTCGCGCCCGAGCAAGGCGCGCTCGATCATCAGGCGCAGCGTCTGCTCCTGCGGCACCGAGTCGCCGCCGGGGGGGTGGGACATCTTCCCGACGAACAGCAGCTCGGCGTCCGCACGCGCGCCGTCAAGCGCCGCGTCGGGGATCAGGCGGTCGTAGAGGATCGTGTCGGCGCGGGCGATCAGCTCGAGCGAGCGCGCGGTCATCAGCCCGGGATCGCCGGGACCTGCACCGACCAGGTGCACCCGCCCAGGCGCCGCTTCACCGGGCGCCTCAGGAGTCGCCAACGGCCATCTCCTCGGCGCGGCGCAAGAGCTCGCGCGCGCCGAGCGCGCGCAGGCGCTCGGCCATTCGCCGGCCGAGCTCGCTCGGGTCGTAGTCGCCGCCGATCAGCTCGTCGGCGATCCACTCCGAGCCGTCGGGGAGCCCGACCCAGGCGCGCAGCTGCAGGTAGCCGCGGCCGGCGGGCGCGGCGTGGGCGCCGAGCGGTGTGTTGCAGCTGGCCTCGAGCTCGGCCGCGACGGCGCGCTCGGCGGTCAGGCACGCCGTGGCTTCGGCGTCGATCAGATCGGCGACCGCCGCCTGAGCCCGCTCGTCATCGGCGCGTGCCTGCAACGCCAGCGCGCCCTGACCGGGAGCCGGCACGAAGCGCTCGAGCGCCAGCAGGCAGCCGATGTCGCCGTCGCGCTCCAGTCGCTGCAGGCCGGCGGCGGCGAGGACGATCGCGTCGAAGCCTCGCTCCTGTCCGTCGCGCTGAACGGGGGTTTCGCTCGTCACCGCGCCCGCCAGCCTGCGCAGGCGCGTGTCGACGTTCCCGCGCAGGCTGATCACCTGCAGGTCCGGCCGCGCCGCCAGCAGCTGCGCTGCTCGCCGCACGCTGCTCGTGCCCACGCAGCCGCGCTGCGGGATCTCATCCAGCGAGCCGGCGCCGATCAGCGCGTCGTGCGCGCTCGCGCGGCCGGGGGAGCCGAGCAGCGTCAGGCCCTCGGGGAGATCGCCGGGGACGTCCTTGGCCGAGTGCACCGCCAGGTCGATATCGCCGCTCAGCAGCGCGCGCTCGAGCTCGGCGACCCAGCGCGACTTGTCGCCGCCGCTCTGCTCGCGCGCATCCGGAGCCTCGCCGGACTCGGCGACGACCACCTCGAGGCCTTCGGCTCCGAGCCGCTCCGGCGCGATTCGCCTCGTGACTAGGCGCGTCTGTGCCAGCGCCAGCGCGCTCCCCCGCGTGCCGACCCTCATCAGCTCTTGCGGACGCTGTCGATCGAGCGCACCTCGGCCAGGCGGACGTCCCGCTCGGGGGGTGCGGTGTCGGCCGGCGCCTCGCCGTCGAGCGCGAACAGCTCGCGCACGACCTGCAGCGTGGCGTGGCCCCGCTCACGCGAGAGGCTGCGCAGGCGGATCGTCGGCTCGTGCAGCAAACGCGAGACGACCGCTCGGGCGATCGCCTCCACGCGCTGCAGGTCGCGCTCGGAGGCCGACTCCCAGCGGCCGGCGTTCTCGGCCAGGATCTGCCGCACGAGCGCCTCGGCGTGCTCGCGCAGCGCCGCCACCGTCGGCAGCGTCTCGGCCTGGCCGAGCCAGCGCGCGAACCGGCGGATCTCCTCCTGCACGATCTCCTCGGCCTGGGGCACGATCCGCTCGCGCTCGCCGAGGTTGCGCTTCACGACCGCCTGCAGGTCGTCGATGTCGTAGAGCGTCACCCCCGCCACCTCCGCGCAGGCCGGGTCGATGTCGCGCGGCACCGCGATGTCGATCAGCAACAGCGGCCGCCGCGCGCGGGTAGCCATCACCAGCTCGACCTCCTCGGCGCCGACGATCGGGTGCGGCGAGGAGGTCGAGGAGACGACGATGTCGGCGCGTTGCAGCTGCTCGGGCAGCCCGTCGAGCCCGACGACCGCGCCGCCGAAGCGCTGCGCCAGGCTGCGCGCCCGGTCGGCGTGGCGGTTGGCGACGAAGATCGTGCCGGCCCCCTGGCGGGCGAGCGCTTGCGCGGTCAGCTCGCTGGTCTCGCCGGCGCCGATGATCACGACGTGCCGCTCGCCGAGCGCGCCGAGCACGTCCTGGGCCAGGTCGACGGCCACCGAGGGGACGCTCACCCGCGAGGCGGCGATCCCGGTCTCCGAGCGCACGCGCTTGCCGGTCGTCAGCGCCGCGGCGAACAGGCGGTTGAGCAGCGGGCCGGTTACGCCGGCCGCGAGCGCGGCCTCGTAGGCGCGCTTGACCTGACCCTGGATCTCCGCCTCGCCGAGGATCATCGACTCGAGGCCCGCCGTGACGCGGTACAGCTGGCGGGCGGCGTCGCAGTTGCGCGGCGAGTAGATCTGCTGCGCCAGCTCGGTGGGCCTGATCCCGGCGCGCCGCGCGAGCAGGCCGAGCACCTCGCTCTCGGCGCGCACCGGATCGCCGACCACCAGGTAGACCTCGGTGCGGTTGCAGGTGGAGATGACGACCGCCTCCTCGATCTGCGGCGCGGCCACCAGCCGCCGGGCGAAGTCGAGCGCCTGACCCTCGGTGAAGGCCAGGCGCTCGCGCGACGCCACCGGAGCGGTCTTGTGCGAGATGCCGAGCGCGAGCAGCTCGTTTGCGCTCATACGGTCTCCCGCTCCCGCTCCCGTTCGGCGGCGCGCAGCTGGCGCACCGAGCGCTCCACGCGCGTCAGCCGCCACGCCATGATCGCGACGTAGACCAGCACGAGCACGAAGAAGGCGATATACGCGGCGGCGACGTAGCCGCTGTGCGAGCTTTCCGGCAGGGTCTGG
>Ga0307477_10004240_pt1 | contig 10479 bp, 12 predicted proteins | sample atmos_gasesECM2C_FD_203316 | JGI IMG/M metagenome (GOLD analysis project Ga0307477, IMG submission 203316) | Hardwood forest soil microbial communities from Morgan-Monroe State Forest, Indiana, United States - atmos_gasesECM2C_515 | ecosystem: Environmental > Terrestrial > Soil > Temperate... | reverse complement strand
AAACTGACAGGCACTGAGATGATTACCCAGTGCACAGGTAAGGTGATGAAACCCTGCCTGCCGCAACACTACGTAGTCGAACAGTCCCTCGACGACGATCACCTCAGGACAGTGCTGGACTTGGTCCCAGGCGTATAAGCCGCCCTTGGCGCCGGGCAGAAAGCGATGGGGAAAAGCCTCGCCGAGGCTGCGGCCGTAAAGATTGACAATGCGCTCGCCTTGGCAACAGGGGAAAACGACCCGCGCGTAGAAGGTATCCCGCCCAAGCGGGTTGAGCAGGCCCACACGTCGTAAGAAATCGAGAGGATAGCCTAGAGCAGTGAGATGCCGGCGCAAGCACGCGCCCGGAGCATAGCCAATGCGCAGCTCTTGCCTCAGCGCCACATCGTGCAGTCCGCGCTGCTCAAGATAGCGCAACGCCTCCGGATAGCAGTCAAGTTGGTTTTGATAGAACGCTACCGCTTCCTCAAGCACAGCGGCAGAGTCGACGACGTTAACTGGAGGAGCACTTTGCTCCCGCTCGAGGTAGCTCAGACTTTCACGGAAGGATAGATGACGGGACAACTCGACAAAGCGAATGACATCCCCACCCCGGCCGCAGCCATGACAGTAGAAGAGATTTTTGTGGGCATTGACATAGAACGAAGGCTGAGTTTCCTCATGCAGTGGGCAGAGTCCGACGAACTCGGAGTCGTAACCCGCGGGCTGTGCAACCCAGTTCTGTTTCTGTAGATAGTCGAGCAGGGGCCAGCGTTGTTTGAGTTTTTCGACGTCCTCGCCCATGAACTCTGTTGCCTCCAACGGTCCGAGCCTACGGCGAGCCCGCTGCCATTCCCAGGCAACGATGGTGGGTCCAGAGATTTTTCTTAAACGCGCAGTGGGCTAAGAATCTGCAGAACCGGAGTCAGCCAACGCACAAAGCAAGTTTCGTCATCGCGCCAATCGCGACGCCCCCGCCAATAAGCAATCCGAGCAAGCGTCTGGCGGAGAAAGGACAGCACAAGTTGAGAGCGGTCCACACCATTCGACCAACGACGGAGGGTGGAAGGATCGGGTACGCGATTCGAGTCCTTAAGCATAGGCGTCGCTTTTTCCCAGGAGCAGTGCTCTACAAATCGGCGCCGCAACGCATAGCCACGCGCCAGCAAGCTGTAATGCGTATACGGGAGAGAAAACAGTGGCAGGAAAGTGAAAGTCTTTCCACACACCGTACAGCGACCGCGATGGACCGGAATCCAATCATGATGCCGATCGTGCGCCTGCTTGCAGCGCCGTCCGTGGCCGATGATCGACTCCCGTTGACATACTGGGCATCTCCGCAGGATCTTGCCGCAGTCCTTCTCCCACTCAGTTTCCAGCTTGCGCGGCGGCGCAGAAAATGGGATAAAGAAAATCGTAGTCGATGGGGCTCTGCCACCGACGTTGACCTGGCAAGATCTGAGTCGGAAGCGGAGCTCCTTCTCCTCAAAATCCAACCGACGCAAGAGAATAAAGCATTCCGACTACAAGTTTTATAGGTTTGAATTAGACAGTTTGGCCGGTTATTTTCGGCAAGCCGGAAGTTACCTCCCCGGAGCCAGGCGGCATGTTGACCTTCGTCGCCACCGTCCCGGCTCGGACCCGACTCGCCTCCACCAGGAATTCAACCAGCCCATTCTCCGCCGGTTGACTTCCCGTCTTTTCCGCGACTATCGTTCGTCGCTATGAACGTCGTTAAGGCCACGCGCCGCTATGAAGAGTGGCTCGCCGATCGCACGTCGATTGTCAAAAGAGATCTCCACGCGAAGCACGCTGCCATGAAGGCGGCCATCTTCCCATTCCTTCGGGCGACCTACTATCGCTGGGCGCAACTCTGGCCCGATATCTGCGGTGATGTCGCGAAGGCTCCTCGCGTGCTCGCGGTCGGAGATCTCCACGTGGAGAATTTCGGAACCTGGCGCGACATTGAGGGCCGTCTGATCTGGGGTGTGAACGACTTCGATGAGGCCTACCCTCTCGCCTACACCAACGACCTCGTTCGCCTCGCGGTCAGCGTTCATCTTGCCGCCGAGGCCGGTCACCTTCCGCTGGAACGGGAAGAAACTTGCGAGGCCATCCTCGAAGGCTATCGCGATGGATTGCAGCATGGCGGCCTGCCTTTCGTCCTGGGAGAGCGACATGTCTGGCTGCGTCAGATCGCGGAGGGCGAACTGCGAGATCCCGTCCGCTTCTGGGCAAAAATGGATGCTTTGCCCACCTACAAGGGAGAAGTCCCGCTCAGCGCAATCGACGCCCTTGAGCACCTCATGCCGGCCCACGACCTCAAATACCGGTTGGCTCATCGCGTGGCCGGATTGGGCAGCCTGGGGCGTTCCCGCTTCGTCGCCCTCGCCGACTGGAACGGTGGCAAGATCGCCCGCGAAGCGAAAGCTTTGGTCGCGTCCGCATGTTATTGGGCGGAGGGCCAGAAAGGCTCGTCCGAGATTTTGTATCAGACAGTCATCAGTCGCGCCATCCGTTGCCCCGATCCTTTTGTGCAACTCCGCGGACGCTGGATCGTGCGTCGCCTCAGTCCGCACTGTTCGCGCATCGAGCTCACCCAGATGAAAGCCCAGGGAAAGGAGATCCGCTTACTTCATGCCATGGGATGGGAGACGGCCAACATCCATCTGGAAACCCGGAACGCAACCAAGCCCATTCTGCGTCATATGAACAAACAAAGAGGGAAGTGGCTGCACGAGGCGAGTGCCGCGATGTTGAAGGTTGTGCGCGACGATTGGAAGACGTGGAAAAAGCAAGGCTACGAATAGTGGAAACTCAGGCCACACCACTTTGCGCGGCTGCTGCTGCAACGGTCGTGGCCGGTCGCTTCAGCGGCGCCAGTGCAACCCCACGCTCACGATCATAGACCAGTGTCCACTGGATCGCGCACTCATCGCACAGCCAGAAGTGCTCCACCTGCCGTTGCTGTTGCCGCGCGCGGACAAATGGTGGAACCGCGGAGACTCCAGGCTTCATCAAACGATCTGTCTCCACCAGGAACAACTTGCCTTCGCGCAACCGGAGAAAAGGTTTGTGGCACTCTCGATTGGCACAATGGCTGAGCATGACGATGATTCTTTCCGCTCTCGAAAACACTTCGGACAGCTCTCAAATTCGAATCAGAGTGCACGTCATGTGCCACAGCGTCTCGGGGTTGCACTAACGACGTTCTTCTCGGTAGTCGCGCTGCCGACGTAGGAAGCAACAACAACGTTCTGCCGACTATTCGGCATTACTGCCGATCCCGCGTCCCTGGTGCCTTGCATCCACTGAAACGCGGCGGCTACCATTCCTTTGTATGCCGAAGGTGCTCGTCTGTCCTCCAAATTATTTCGATGTCGTCGATCAGAAAAACCCATACATGTTTCCAGATCGCGCGGTCGACAGAGTGAAAGCACGCACTCAGTGGGAAAATCTCTGTAGCGCTTTGCAACAAAGCGGATGCGAGGTCGAAGCGATCGATCCGGTTGAAGGACTCGAAGACATGGTCTTCGCCGCCAACCAGGTTTTTGTGGGAGAGAAATCTGGATACGGAAAATTCGTGGTCCCCAGTCACATGGTTTACTCTTCCCGCCAGCGCGAGGTCCCCTTCTATGCTGAGTGGTATCGCTCTCACGACTATCACGTCATCGAAATCGATTTCGGCCAAGACTACCTCGAGGGCCACGGTGATTTGCTCTGGCATCCCGACGGATCCCGCATCTATGGCGCTTACGGTTTCCGTAGTACGCGTGGCGGCATCGAAAAATTCGCCACCGCCATGTCCGAAATGGGAATTCCCGTCGTGCCCCTCGAGTTAACCGATCCCTATTGCTATCACCTCGACACATGCCTCTGCCCATTGAACAATGAAGCTGCTCTGATCTTCGCCGGAGCTTTCTCCGCCGATGCGCTCGCTGCCATTCACAAGAACTGGAGTCGCGTTCACCTTCTCGATTCCAACGAAGCGCACCACTTCATGGGAAACGGCATCGTCGTCAACGGTCGCTACATCACCCCGCACTTGACTCCCCAGGTGGAAAATATCCTTCACCAGGAAAGCCTGACCCCGGTCGTGGTCGACACATCCGAATTCGAAAAGGCCGGCGGCAGTTGCTTTTGCATGAAGGCATTCCTTCCCTAACTCCTACACGCGAGGGTGCCCCACACTTGTCGCGTTTTGTGCGACAGAGCCTGCCCTGAGCGGAGTCGAAGGGGTGGTTTTTTTGACTTCCTCTCGGAAGTCCATACCGCCGATTTCGACGGATCCCTCTGGCCCAGATCAGCAGTTCTTCTATCTACGGATGCCGAGTCGGCCCCCGTGTCTTCTTCTCAACAATGATTGAGCCAAGCGAGGTGAATCGAGATCGCACCGTTCGCGTCTACGGCGGTGAAGTGAAGTCCCCCGACTCATGGCAGCCCCTCCTGGAATGGAAAAAGGATCCGCTGCCGATGCGCCTTTTCCAATACGGCAACGCCTTCCTCCCAGATGGCGAAAACTCAACGCTGTTCCTGGCAGTCTCCACGATCGCAGTCCAATCCGATGACGTGTGCACCTCGCTCTATGCCGTCCAAAGCTCGACGTGATCCGCTTGTCTCCGCGCCCTCCGCGTTTAAAGATGTTGATCCTGGAAGCCCCCGTTGGTATCGACCACCCAGCGTCCCATAATATGAACGCGAACCCGGTGCCCACGCTCGCCTACTACCGCCACATCTTCAGCGCCTACTTGCTCGGCGGCAAAAGCCACCTAACCTTCTGGCACGAGACGCCCACTGAAAATCCCAACGCCGCTCCCAACGAACTAGGCGAGTACTACATGCTCTTCGCCGAAAAGGCCGACCACCGTGGACATTACGATGCTTCCGGCGTTCCCCAACTCGACTATCACGGCCGCATCGGCCTGCCGTACAACCCCATCGCCATCGCGCAATACGGATTAGGCAACTACAACGCATGGCGCCGCACGGCCGATCCCGAGAGAAAGAAGAAGTTCTTCCTGATCGCCGACTGGCTGGTTTCCCACCTCGAACCCAATGCAAAAGGATTGTCCGTCTGGAACCATCACTTCAACTGGGACTATCGAGACACGCTCAAGGCGCCGTGGTATTCAGGGTTGGCACAAGGGCAGGGAATCTCAGTCCTGTTGCGCGCCCATAAAGAATCTGGCGACGCGCACTTCCTCGACGCCGCCCGTGCCGCCTTCGAAAGTTTCCAGCGCCCCATTGAAGACGGAGGCATCGCCCTCACCGACGAATCCGGCGATCTCTGGTTTGAGGAGTACATCGACTCCCCGCCCACGCACATCCTCAATGGATTTATCTGGGCGCTCTAGGGAGTCTATGACTATGCGCTGGCGACTAAAGAAAGCGCTGCCCAGGAATTATTCGCGCGCGGCGTCCGCACCCTTCTGCACAATCTCGATCGTTACGATCTCGGATTCTGGTCGCTTTACGAGCAATCCGGTAACCGCCTGCCCATGGTGGCGAGCGCCTTCTATCATCGCTTGCACATCGTGCAGTTGCGCGTGATGCATCGCCTGACCGGAGAAGAATTGTTCGCCCGCGTCGCCGATCGCTGGGAGAATTACGTCCAGAGCCGTGCTAATCGCGCCCGCGCTCTCGCCTACAAAGCCCTCTTCAAGCTCTGCTACTACTAGAAGATGCCCACCTTCTAGAATCTTTGATAGGAGAGTTTGAATGGGCGCGGCTTAAGCCGCGCCGTCTCAAACAGGAAATGCACAGGGCTTTAGCCCCTGAGGGGAAGCACCTTTTCCAGCACCTCATTTAAGACCAGCTCAACTTTCGAGGAGAGGAGCGCCCAACGAACCGCCAAAGCTCCAGCCGCAACGCGGCGAAATGTGAAAGCCCGGCACGCAGTGTCGGGTATGTTGTCAAAACCCCAGCGTTCCGTAGTTCCTGTATACGAATCGGTCCGCCCGCAATTCATGCCCGGGGGAAACGAGTTGCAGTGTCGCCTGATTGGGAAACTTGCGCCGATGTGCTCCCAACCAACTGTCTTGAAGGATTCTCATTACCTCATCCATCGTGAGTCCGTCTGCGATGCGATCAGCCAGCAACCTGCCGCACGTCGGAGGAAAAACCTCTAACTCGCTGTCCTTGAACTCACCAAACCCTAGATTGGCAACAAGGTCAATGGGCTTTGCAGCGGCCTGATACTTCTCAAAGGCTCTCGCGACCTTCGTGTCTGATGACAACAGGTGCTCAACCCGTTTTCGATCATCCGACGAAAGTGCTTGCGCGAGCGAGGCATCGCAACACTGATGAAAAAAAGACCGCCACCATGAATCATTCACCAGCCGATAGCAAAAAAGAAGGCTGCGCCCCGGAGGTTTCAGTTCCTCGTCCAACGACCACCGATCCTCCCTGAACCCGCTAAGGACACGGTAGACCTTCCAGATTCCGGGCCACAGTGATGGGACTCGAATCCAGTCGCCAGTTTCAATGGAAGTCACGCCTGCGATTCTACGGGGATCGAGGCCTATACTGCACCTCGCGCTACTGGACGCCGATCCTCATCCCACACCCGCATCTTTTGCGATACTCTCTACCTTCTTCGCGTGAAAATCCTCTACGTCTCCCAATACTTCCCGCCCGAGATGGGCGCCCCCGCCGCTCGCGCCTCCGAACTCGCCCACCATTGGTCTCAGGCCGGTCACGAAGTCTCGGTCCTAAGCGGATTTCCCAACCACCCCACCGGCGTCGTTCCACCGGAATGGCGCACTCGGAACCCTGACCGTATACCGACTCTATTCCACCCGCGATCTGCAACTTGATGTCAATCTCCTGACTGCAGCCTTCCCCACCACTCTCGCCGACGCGCTCGACCGGACGGTTGTCCACTCTGCACAAGTTATCGCTCTGCCCGAGCACGACACGTCGCTCGTCACCGCCCAAGCTGGATAAACTGTCCCCGTCGAGAGAATTGTGAATTCCACCTCGGAAGGATTAAAGCCACCGGAACCGGCCAGAATACCTCTGTGGGACGGCCATGCCGCCGAACGCATCGCACAAATTATCGTGAATCGCTTAAGCCTCGCCGCGTGAGAGTTCAGCATAGTGACGCCGCTCGTGTGTACTCCCGGTGGTCCGAGGACGCGTGGTGGCTGGACGTATACGTTGTGAGGTGCGCGGCACATGTTGGAAACAGCCGCGAAGTCTCCTCCACGGAGCATACCAAGCAGCCGCGAAGGAATGCAGCCCACGGCGCAAGCCGTGGGGTCGCACAACAGAAAACAGGAAGCTCCGCAAGGAGCGAAAAAAACGCACCCGCGCACGACAGCGCGCAGGCGGCATTAACAGGCCAGGAGAAACTTACAATTTCGCGCTAGCGTAAGAATTGATCTCGCAGTTCAGGCAAACTTCTTCAAAAGCCGGTGTGGTCCATTCCATGATTTCCCCCAGCGGTCCAAGTCTGGACCCTGAAATATTTGCCTAGGATATCCGACTCACAGGGATGAAAGCAATACGCGAAAGTCCTTGTCCTCGGCTGTGCTTTAAGTCGTTTCTTCTGAAGCAGATCACAAAGTGCGCCGGATTTTACACCTTCACGAACTCCGCACTGGGTTTAGGCCCTCTTTTCCACACCAGGAACCATTCCCGATACTTTTTAGCCCTCCCATCGCTATTTACTTTCATCTGCACCATTTTATGGAAGCGAGGGTTCTGCAATCATGTTCCGCAACACTGCTTATGTTACGACTTTCAAGGACGTCAACTTTGTCCCCTTGCAGTCCGCCACATTCTGCGTGCAGTGCGAGATGATCAGCGCCAATCCCCGTTCCTATTGTCTGGCATGCGGCAGCCAGGCACTGATCGGACTCTCTCGCGTCCTTGGCGGCTCACTCCGCCATCAGCAGACGGCGCACCTCATCACCGATTCCGAGCTCGACCGTCTCGTGCGCGATCTGCTCCGTACCGTACCAATGCCTGATTTTCATAGCGCGGAAGAACACTCGCGCATGCCTTCGCTCGCCCAGCGTAGCCAGCTTCGCCTGGCCAATGCCGCCCATCCGGCCTCCGGATTCCGCGCCGTCCACGCGTCCGAAGACGTCGAGATTCACGCCGCTGAACTCGATCTCGAGCCCGCGATCAGCGCCATCACCGAACGTGCCCAGCATCTGACCGGTGCCACCGGGGCCGCCATCGCTCTGCGTGCTGGCGATGAAATTGTTTGCCGTGCCCGCACGGGCCGTACCGCTCCCGATCTTGGTGTTCGCCTCCAGACCGATGCCGGCATCTCCGCCGAAGCCGTCCGTTCCGGGGAGATCATGCTCTGTCACGATGCCGAGCGCAATCCCCGCGTCGATCTTGCCAGCTGCCGCCGCCTGGGAGTCCGCTCCATCCTGGTCTCGCCCCTGCGCCACTACCGCCGTACCCTTGGGGTTTTCGAAGTCCTTTCCTCCTCCCCCGGAGCCTTCGACGAGGGCGATGTAGCCACCATGCAGCTTCTCTCGAGCATGATGGTAGCCGCCATTTCCCGCATTTCCACTATCCATCGAACCGAGTCGCTCCGCCGAGCCGGCTAAATCTCGACCATGCGGGTGCCCCATCCCTTGTCCCGCCGCTCTTTGGCGTGACAGGGTGGGGATTTTGACTTCTTGTAAGATCCAAATGCTATGGCAATTCGGAAACTAGAATTGCCAAGGTCTGACGTCCGAGGTCCGATTCCCGCCCGCTGGAAGCCTGATACCAGATCCCAAGGCCCTTCTGGCGTATCTTCCTTGCATACTTTTCCACAACTCCGCGCTAATATGGTGCAGCATAAATTCCGGGCCCTTTTCCATGGTCGCGATCACATCGCCCCTGCAACCCGCGTTGTCGAACCGTCGTCGACGCGTACGGCACAAAATTCAGACGCCCGCCTACGCTACCTTCACTAGCGAACCCAATGGCGGGATGCTCGATCTCCACGAGATCCTCAACATCAGCGAAGATGGCGTGGCCATTCAGTGTCACTCTTCTCTGGAAGCAAAAAAACGTATCGAGTTATGTCTCGATCTCGCTGATTGCCCCGCGCAGATTGTAACCACCGGTGAGGTTGTGTGGTCGAACGATTCCGGACGCACGGGACTTCGCTTCTCTGCGCTGCCTCACGACTCACTTTCTCGACTGCGAGAATGGCTCTTTATCAACGTGATGGCCGGCGTCGCGAACAGCGAAGTCGAACTCCTTCCACGAGACACTCCCAAGCCGGGCTACACCGACACACTGGCAGCAGTGACCGTCGTGCAACGCCAGGTGGAAGCGCTCGGTTCCGATTTCACTGCTGCTCTACACTTGATCGCCGAACGCGCCCAATCGCTGGTTCGAGCCTCCGGCACAGCCATCGCTCTCGCGGATGCAACTCCTGATTTCATGATCTGCCGCGCGAGATCTGGTTCCGATGCGCCTCCCGTCGGCGCGCGCCTGCATGTGGGTTCCGGCTTCTCCGGCGAATGCGTTCAAACGGGCAGGCTACTGCGATGCGATGATACTGAAGTCGATCACCGCGTAGATCCTGAAAGTTGCCGCGCTCTGGGGATTCGTTCCATTCTGGCTGTGCCTGTCCGCGCGGGCGCAAAATCCATCGGACTCATCGAAGTGTTTTCGCCAGAGCCCAACAATTTCTCCGAGTCCGACCAGCGAGTACTTCTGAAATTCGCCGACACCGTGCGCGACGCCGCCGCCCGCGCCGTTCGCGCTCAGAACCACTTCGACGCTCCGCAAGGGAGTGTTTTATTTGCCTCAGGCGACGCCAGACCGAAAGAGAAAAAAGAGGATCCAGTCGAACAGAAAAATGCTTTGTCCAACATCAGTCTGCCGCGTTCTTACCTCTTACTGCTGACTCTGGCGGCGGCTTTAATCTCCATGACTCTGGGAGTACTCAGCGCTCCGTGGATTCAATTAAGCGCGGTGCCCTGGATGACGCAAAAGATTCGCGCCCGCAAAAACGCGCAATTGCAAACTGTCCTCGCCTCCTCGAAAGCTCCGATCCCGACTGCTGCTTCTTCTGGGATTGAAACCGCTTCGTTGGAACAACTCCGGCAGATGGCGAACAAGGGTGATCCCAACGCTCAAAATGCGCTGGGCCTGCATTACGCAACCGGTGACGGCGTCGAACTGAACGAGCAGGAAGCGATTCGCTGGTTCATTAAAGCCGCGGAGCAGGGCAACGTCCTCGCTCAGTCGAAACTAGGTTCCATCTATTTCAGCGGCCGCGGAGTACCACAAGACCCCAACCGCGCTTACTTCTGGATGGCAGTGGCCCGCCTGAACGGCGACGATGCCAGCAAAACACTGGCCCCTTTCGTGCGCGCCAGGCTGACCCGGGCACAGGTCGCTGCGATCGAACAGAATGCCAGCATCTGGCTCCAGCAGCATAGCGCACAACGAAAGCCGTCAGCGGCCCAGGCAAAAGCGAATCTGTAACAATGAACGGTAGCGCCGGCGTCCCGCCGGCTGTGGCGGGGGCGTCTCGCC
>Ga0307477_10004239_pt1 | contig 10482 bp, 10 predicted proteins | sample atmos_gasesECM2C_FD_203316 | JGI IMG/M metagenome (GOLD analysis project Ga0307477, IMG submission 203316) | Hardwood forest soil microbial communities from Morgan-Monroe State Forest, Indiana, United States - atmos_gasesECM2C_515 | ecosystem: Environmental > Terrestrial > Soil > Temperate... | reverse complement strand
TCATTTCCTATTACCGAATCGATGTAGGAAGAAATCTGCGCGGGATTATGACCGGGCTTGGATTGTACGTGGGAAGCACAATCTTGAGCCATGAGCTTCGGAGCTATGTGGGACCTGCATTTAATGCGGGATGGGATGCGATTCAGCCGTACACATATCTCGTTTCCCTGCTCATTTGGACGTTCGCGCTGTGGTCGTATGCACCTGCGGTGGCTCCGGAGATACCGCCGGAAATCGACGATGGCTACGAGGCATTTGCGCGGCAGACGCAACACGCGCTGGGAACGATGAAAGCGGCTGTGAGTAAGGTGGACCGGCCATGACCCAGCTCATCATTTTCCTCGGGGTCGTTGTGGGGCTTGTGGTCCTTCTCTTGGTCGCAATGCGCCGGCAGCCTGCGCGCGCCGCAGGTAGCGCCGGAGAACTGGTGACAGCCAAAAAGACGCTGGAATCGCTGCGATCTGGATTGCTTCCACCCGAGCTTGTGGAGCAAGTGTTTGGGCAGCGAGACCTGACTTACGTTGAAAAAATGGGATCCAAAGACATTCGCGATCTGTTCCTGTCGGAGAGAAAGCAACTGGCCCTTACATGGATCCGCATGGTTCGAAGGCAAGTTCGCGCGCTGAAAGAGTTCCACGTCAGTCGCTCACGCATGTTTATCCAGATGAGCTGGTGGAAGGAGTTCTCGTTAGCGGTGGATTTCGCGAGCCTTGAGATTAGGTGCGCGATCTTGCAGATTCTGATGCAGTGGCGCGGGGCGTACGCTGCACCCGATTTTGCGCGCCGGACCGCAGCCGCGGCGGGGCGGGTGTGCTCGACTCTAGATCAATCACTAGCGTTCTTAACGCCGTCTATTCCCGTCTCGCTGGGAACTGAATCAGACGCCGACGGATCGATGGTATAGATAGAAAATGGTCGCGAAAAACAAACGAGCAGATGTGATTGCGGCTTCCGAAGACCTGCGAAGGCGCACCTTGGCGCAGACATCGAGTGCGCTGGACCGCTTGATCTATCTCGCTTCGATGAGGGACTACAACACGGGGCTTTATGTGCACCAGGGGCTGGCCGCTCGTTTTTCGGCAGAAGTGGCTTGTGAAGCTTTGGCCGATTGCCATCAGGAGTGTTTCCGAGAACTAATATTCCTAGGGCTAAAAGACTTAACGGAGCAACTGAACGTGTACATGCAATCCACAGGCACGGAGGCGGACGATTTTCTGCGAACGTGGAGAGAACTTGAGCCGTATCGAGTAGCCGTTCCGGTAGGGACGGACTCACTCGTGGCACAGTTTCTGTTTTCCAACCTCAAGGTCGCTTTGGCAATCCTGGAGCATCAAAACTCACGGGTTCCGGAGCCGATACCAGTCGCATAGCCACGGCCGTCACCTGCCCCACGATTTCGGCCTCGTCAGGATAGCTAAATTGACGAACTGAACACGCCGAAAGCGGATGAGGTAAGAGCGTCAGCTGCGAACCCGCCAAATCACACCAGGCGCAGGCATAACTATCCCGCAATTCGATGAAGTAGATGGGCCGGTCGAATTCTGTTCGCCAGGCGGCCGGCCGGATGCTGGCGATTTCGCTGTCAATTTGAACGAAGGTTCCGGGGCGAAGCAGCGGATACATTGTGAAATCGCATGTGCCGATGTAACCATATTGGGTGTGGCGCAGGTCCAGCCGCTGGAATAGCGACGCAGGCACGTTTCCCCACACCTCTACAGCGCGCGAAACCAGATTCGTCTTCTCGAGGCTGAAGCTCCGGTCGAGACGTATTGGAAACGTGACAGCGGCTGCCGGATGAGGCGTCTCGAACGCGACTCGGTGGGTATTCGCCAGCGGAACATCCAATTGAAATCGGGCGCTATTCGCCAAATCGATTCCGAAGATCGCGAGAAGATCGGAAAACGTCGAACGATAGATGACGCTCAAACTAAAGAGTTTATAGATACTTGGAACAGAATCCTTGTTTTCAAGCTGAGTGAGCCAGGCGTTGGAAATGTAATATTCGTCGTTTCCGGTTCTCTCTGCGAGCTTCCGGCTGAGTTCTTCGACTTCCCTGGTTGTAACGCCAAGGCGATTGCGAAGTTCTCTTAGCTGATCTCCGGGACGGGGAGCGCAGGGCATCGACTAACTCTCAATTCCGAGCGAACAACGACGCTCAGCCTAGAACGATTCATTAAGTGAATCAACCGTTGCGACGATTATCTGTAAGGCAGCTGGAATTGGGCGCGCTGGACCCTATCTGCCGCTAAAAGAGCGGCCATTGCGTTAGATGCTTCGTATTGAAAGCACGGTGCGAGCGCGATTCCCGATTTGGGAATCCGGTAACCGCACAAATACGGATGCCTTACCGCGATAAGCCGCCTGTAACAGAACCGGCATTCGCTATGCCACGTCGGTAAATAGGCTTATTACGACGCCCGTCCGCACGAACAGGGTGCCTTACGCGTCACAAGAAAGAAGCGAATCTCGCCGGACGTTGGTGATTGTGCGAATCTGAGGGGACACTGGGAGCGCCGCGATGAGCGAAACGAGCGACTTGCCGATTGACGCAGGTCATCCTTATCGTGAAAAAAGAACGGTGCCGCGATACAGTTTTATCGCGCACGTTGAAGTAATCGAGCCGGCCAGCGACACGCACATCGCCGGCCGCGTATCGGAAATCAGCCGCAAAGGCTGCTATATCGACGTTCTGATTACATTGCCGCCCGGTACTCTGATCCAGTTGAAGGTTCTGCGCGACCTGGGGACTTTCTCAACCAAGGGTAAAATTATCTACGCGCAGGAATGCATGGGAATGGGTGTGGCGTTCCTCGAAGTTGCGGACAACGAATTGAATACGCTCGATGCCTGGCTCGCCGAACTCGCCGCTTAGCGGCTTCCCTTTTTTGTCGTCGAAAAATTTCGCTTCAGTGTTGCTTGCTTTTTCGGCTTTGGGCCTGTCGCGGCAACGAGCCGATGGCTGCCGCGCACGAGGCCTTTTACCTCAGTCCAATTGAGGCGAGCCGCGTAGACCTTCAGCGTGACCCAACCGTGCTTCCCGATATACGGCGTGCGGAAGAAGCGCGAATCATCGAGAAAAATGCCCTGCAGTTCCCGTTCGACTTTTACGCAAATTCCTAATTCGCCTTTGTATTCCTCGAGCACAGCGAACATCCTGCCGTTGACTCGAAATGTGGGATGGTTGAAGGTGATTCCTTCAGCGACGCCGGGGAGACCAAAGCAGATCTTTCGCAGCCGCCTCAGGATTTGGGCTTCACTCAGCATTTAGGAAACGGAGCTGCATACGATAGAATAACCGACTCGAAGCGCAGGAGAATGAATTGAGTTTTAGTGCCAGTACCCGGCAGGTGGGAGACATCACGATCGTGGACGTGAGCGGCCGATTCACGCTGATCGAAGGTGAGGCCGTGCACGAACTGCTCGGCGATCTCTTTCGAGACGGTCGAAAGCGCGTCCTGCTGAATCTTCGCAACGTAACGTACCTCGACAGCTCCGGCATCGGGCAACTGGTTCGGTCCGTCTTTACCGCGAGGAAGAATGATGCAGACTTGCGAGCCGTCGATCTGAGCAATCGAGCTCAGGAAATCCTGCGCCTCACCAACCTTCACACCGTCTTTACGGACTTCTCGGACGAGCAGGAAGCGCTTCGCAGCTTTCAGGGTTAAGAAGTCGTCAGGCGCCCGCCACGGCGCCGCTCGAAAAGCCATCGATCGCGGCGGCCTCGTTGTCCCTGATATCAAACACCGTGTAGAGCTTCGTCATTCTCAATAGGTCGCCCACTTGCTTCACCGGATTGATCAATTTCAACGCGATGCCATGATTTCGTGCCGTGGTGAGGGCACCGACAAGCTGGCCGACTCCCGAGCTGTCAACGTATTTCACGCCGGCAAGGTTCAGGATCACTTTCTTGCGACCCTCTTCTGCTAAACGGCGAATCGCGTCGGTGAGCACTAAATCGCTGCCCGGACCGAAGGCTAGCGCTTCGCCCAGGCTCAAGCGTCCTTTCAGGTCCAGGATCGTCACGTCCTGAATATGGCGGATGTCGCATTCCATGGTCATCGGGGACTCCTTTAACGCGTTTTACGGGTTGCTGGACTGCGGCGGATAGAGTCTATATCCGCGGTGGCCATAACACAACGAACGCGCGGCGAAAGGCTTTGGGTTGCGGAACCCATGGCGTGAGCCACGTACTGTAGGTACTGCGCCCGACCGTAACTCATACCATACATTCCCGATGGAATCGTAGAACGCTGGGGTCTAAAATAGCCGCGTATTAAGCGTTGGCGCATTACCTGTAGTTCATTCAATTGAGGCAACTTGCAGACTAACCCTTACACCCGCTTCTTTAGTTTCTTCGGCCTTCGAGAGAATCCCTTCGCGGTGAGTCCCGATCCACGTTATTTGTTTATGACGCCCAGGATTCAGGAAGCGTGGGGAGCTATTGAGTATGGGATTCGGTCGCGCGAAGGAATCATTCTTCTCACGGGTGAAGCTGGGACTGGAAAAACTTCGCTGATTCGGAGATTGCTCGAATGGCTGCACGAGCACCGGATGCCGACTGCGTTCATTTTCAATTCACATCTGGAATCCAAGCACCTTTACGATTTTATGCTAGCCGATTTCGGTGTGCGGCCGGACCCGCGATGGCAAGGCAATGCGCTGATGTGCCTGAGCCAATGGCTGACAGAGCGCTGTCGTGAAGGACAAATCCCGGTTCTAATAGTGGACGAGGCGCAGGGCCTGCCTGTCCATGTGCTCGAGGAAATTCGGTTGCTCTTGAACCTGGAGACTCCGCAGGAAAAGCTATTGCAAATCGTCCTGGCCGGGCAACCGGAGCTTGAGGGAAAACTCAACCGTCCCGAGATGCGCCAACTGAAGCAGCGAATTACCCTTCGTTGCAAGACCGCTCCTCTTACGCCGAAGGAAGCGCGACATTATATTCAAGCGCGCCTGGATGTGGCCGGCGCCGCCGGCAGGCCGATTTTCTCGCCCGAGGCGGTTGCCGCCGCTCACGGTTACTCGCGAGGAATTCCACGCGTGATGAATCTGCTATGCGAACATGCACTGATCAATGCCTACGCCGGGAATATGAGCGTTGTGCCGGCGAGAGTCCTCGATGAGGTGGCGCGCGAGTTTCACTTCGATCGGGACAGTTACGTACCTGCGATATACAGCGGGATCTCGGACGCTTTGGCTCTTCCCGACCAGGAGCGAGTCCCTCTAGTTCGGGCCGAATCGTCAACGTCAGCCCTCCAGGCGATGTCCCACCTTGCTTTTACTTCGACGGACCCCTCAAACGCGCTTCCTTTGCCCGAAGCTGTTGTGCCAATTCCAGAAATCCAGACGACGCCTTCGGCTGCTTCTGCCCCGGCCGAACCCTTGAAGACGTTTCCGTTGTACGAAGCAGTGGCGCCACCGCAGGCGATCCCGGTAACGAACCAAGCAGCGGCCAATCAGCCGCAGCGTAATGAACATGTGGTTCACGCTGCCGATGATTCTACAGCCACTAGTTTTCCGTCCGCTGCCCGGCAGGCCGTTAAGAAAGTAGCGACAGGGCCGAGAAGGCGAAAACCGCCGCTTAGTAGCCGTCTGCTCGCGACAGCTCGAGACAACTGGCCTAAAACGCTGCTTTCTCCGTCGCTAAAATCCAAATTGAGAAAGCAGAGTCACGATTTTCGAAGAGCGCTTCGCCATATCTGGAGCGACGTGTCTGACGAGCGCCGGTTGCGGAGAATCAAAGCTACTGTGGAATCGCAGAGCGCACGCGGATTGCGACGCCTTTCTGCCACATTCTCGAAAGCGCAGCTCTCACTGGAGGATCAGTGGAAGAATGCTGCGCCTATCTGGCAACGAACGAAAGCGTCTTTGTTGCATTGGCTCGAGCAACCGCAACGCTTGCGGCGCTCATTAGCAGATAGCCGCACTCAACGACCGAGTTCGGTAGCGCCGTTAACCCCTCTGAAGGTCGCAGCATGGCCGAAGATGAACCGCGCGCAGAAGCGGTTGCGAAAGCCGCTGCCTCAATCCGTAGCGTTACCTTCGAGCGAGTCGGGAGTGAATGTCAACGTAATCGTAATGCGCTGGTTGCGCCAGCCATTCCGGGCCACCACTTCCACTCATTCACCCCGCACCGCCACCTCGCGGAACCGGTAGGACCGGGCCCTAATCACAATTCGATTGCTTGGAATCTTCCCGCTGTGACAGGTATGCACGAACGAGTTCTAAGCGCGGGCGAGGCCGCCGCGCGATGCGACGGCGCACATCGCGCGGGAGTTATAGGGGCGTGTCCGGGCTATTGGCTCGGACCGCCGCTCTCGATGAAGCGAAACGCTTCCTCGACAGTACGGGTCGGAGCGTGAGACTCGGTCTTCGTGAATTGCGGACGTTTCCGCGGTGAAAATTTGCCCGGTTCAAAATTGCCCCGCTGCATCTTGAACACCCAAACATATTCGCGATGTGATTTGTCTGCTTCCGACATCGGGACCAGGGCTGTATCGATCATGGTCAGCGGACTGAAATCCGAAAACCCGTTATGGTCTGTGTGCACGGGAGTCGGCAGAGTGGAACCGAAGAAGTCCACGTCGTGCGTGAAGATGATGACGTAGTCCACGCTCGAAACATTTGGCGCCGGGCAGATGCTGGAAAACTGCTTCTTGCGATTCTGAGCGATCCATTTCGCCTGCGCGGGCGAGATTCCGTACGCGGAGAAAAATAGCCGGCAGGCAGGGTCCGCGCTGGCGTTTTCCGGTTGATAATCGGGATACTCGTCCGACTCCGTGGCTGCCACGGTGTGAACGCTCGCAACCTCACGAGCGGGTTGCGGCTGGACAGTTACAGCGGTCTCGACTGGCTTCGCCGGAGTGGGGACGGCGGGCGTCGGCACCGAGGGGGTCGGTGCCGGATGCGCGCCGCTCGGCTGCGGCGGGGCCGCAGCGGACTTGGTGTTCGCCATTTTGCTTGGGGCTGGCGAAGAGGATCTTGTGCTGCTCGTTGCGGAAGTAGATGTCAGAGCCGGAGCATGCGAGGTAGCTGCAGGCGGGGCAGGCGCCGGCGGCTGCGGCTGCGGCTGCAGCTTACTCGCTGGAGCCACAGCGGGAGTCGGTTTCCTGGACGGGCTCGGCGCAGGCGTTGATTTCGCGCTTGCACTCAGGGCTGGAGTAGACGGGGCCGCAACAACAGAAATAGAAGTAACAGCAACAGGCGCAGATGCTGTTTCGGCGACAGTGCGCACAGCAGGTGCCGGTGCTGGAGTCGGGGCAGGAGCTGCGCTAGGAGCTACGGTGACCGCCACCGGTGCAGGAGCGGGAACCGCCGCAGGCGCCGGAGCTGAGATATTACTGGCCATCGAGGGCGCAGATGCAGGCGCTGTCGCAGCAGCGCGCGGAGCCACTCGCTTCGCTATCGGAGCACTCGCCTGTGCGTCATTCGGGTCAACATACGGAGGCAGATCCGGGAAGGTAGTGTCGGGCACGTAACCCTGTGTGCCGTTCGCCGCGAGGATCTTCACGTAGCCTTTTACGCGGCCCGTGATTTCGACCGTCTCGCCGCATTTGAGTTTGGCAGAGACATCAAAACTGTTGAGCGAATCGTAGACCCAGATGCGATCCTGCGTCGCATTGCACTTCATAGTGGCGCTGTCGCCGGCGAATGCAGGGGAAGCGATAACTGCACCCGCGAGGAGGAAGAGGACTCCCAGTCGGTTGGTCATTTTGTCTCCAGGATGATCGCAAGCGGGGTGCGCGGAACGAGTGAAAGCGGCGTCGCGAATGGTGCATGCCCCGAGGTCAAAGGTTCGTGTCCCAAGTTTGTTTTGTTCAAGGCACCCAGTTTGCCGAACGTACCGCATCGGAACAACTGTACGATCGGGCAGAAAACGAGCAGGCGAAAGTACCGCGTTGGACGTACTAAAGTACTTAGGACTAAATTAGTAGGCAGCTTCGATTCTTCTTTGCCTGGGAGGCGCGCTATGCACTACGACTTTCTCGTGGAAACATACGACACCGAGCGGATCAAAGTGGTTAGCACGTGGAGCGAGTTTCGCGATGAGGAAATGCCCTTGCGCCCGAGAACCGGCGACGCCCGCGGGCGAAGCGTACACGAACAGATGGTGCATCAGTGCGTGAGCGAGGATCTGTGGATGCGCACGATGCTCGGAATCGACGTGAACGCGCCTCCTCTTCCGAAACCCGAGACGCGGCTTGAATTTATCCGCCGCTACACGGGGGACAGCGGCAAACGTCTCGACGTATTGCGCGCCAAAGACGACGCCTGGTGGGAAGGCGAAACCAAATTTTTCGATGTGCCGCGGTCGCGCGCCTGGGTGATGACGCGCCGCATCGCCCATACCGCGCATCATCGAGGGCAGCAGATCGCGATGCTCAGAATGTTCGGTCATGATCTGCACAGCAACTATGGCCCGACCGCAGATACAGGTGGCCTGATGCAGAATCATGCGCCGACAATCTACGCCTATTCCAGTTTGCAAGCACTGCTTGACGGAGAGTCCGCAGGCGGCCGCAAATCCCGGCTGCCGGGTGGCGGAACAAATCCGGTCACCGAGCGGCCAGGCGAAAAGTAACCGCTACCCGGGCGCTTTGGAAGCTAGCTTCTGGTTGAAGCGCGCGACTTCTTTCACTGCGCGATACGCTTGGTCGATTGCGGCGCTTGTATAAGCGAATGCTCCCGCGTCGGAATTAGCAATCGAAATTCTGCCGAAGGGCTGCCGTCCGATCACACAGGGGCGTTCGTTTTCAGGCCAGTTCGGATCGAAAAGCGAATTGTATTCGTATGCGTAACCGTGCGGCCAGCGATTCACCGTGATCGCCTGAATGTCGTGCGCCGGGTCGAAACCGGCCGCCGAGAGAATGCGGCCCAGCAGGCTGCGGATGTTGCGCTCGAAAGTCGGAAATTGCATGCGGTAAAGCTCCATGCGTCCGGCGATTTGCTGATCGCGAGCAGTCGCACCTGCGCCGCAAGGAAACCTCTCCAGATGCAAAACACAGGGGTCGTCCGGGCTGGCCGGATATTTATACTCACCCATGCTCACGGGATAATCCTTTTCGACGGTCGTAAAGAAACTCCCTGGGCATTTGATTCGTCTCACGCCGAGTTTTTCGAATGGGCGTGAATTGCGAATCTGCACGTTGGTGTAAACGACGGGCACTTTCACGCCATAGGCGAGGGCCTCCTTCTGTTTTCTTGACATGTCCGGACAGATATACGGAATCACCATGTTCCAACACGCGAGGATGCAAGTATTCGCGCGCACCATGTGCGCCTGTTCGCCGCGCACGTAGGTAACTTCCACTTCTTTCGCGTTCTCAGCGTCCCCCACGTTTGCCGCCTTTACCGCGGTGCTGTTCAGGCGTACACGCACGCGGGATTTCGGATCATCGAGAACCGCATAATTCATTTTCGCGGTGACGATGTCCTCCATCGTGGTGCCTGCCGCGCTACCAGGAATTAACGCTCGGATTAACAAGCGGGCGATCGACGCGTTGCCATCTGGGAAATGGTAGATATACGGCGCGTTGTCGTCGCGTTGCGTAACCTCAGCACCGAGTCCCGGCCCGGGCGTCCCGGAAAGATCCATTCCACCAAAGCCCGGATAACCCAAGCCGGCCACATCGGCAGCAGGCACCGCATCAATGCCGACGCCGTAGAGACCATAGGTTTGCTTCTGGAGGTATGGCAACGCGTCGGAATGCAACTTTACGTATTTGAGCAGATAGTCTTTATAGCTTGTCTTGGCAAGCAGTACTTTCTTCTGCCAAGCGGAAAGATGCGGTAAGTAATCGACCTTTTCGGTGTGAAGACGCGTCAAATCCTGTTTTGCTTGAGCGCTGAGAGGCGCCTTCCCAAAGAATTCATCCCATGGCAATCTGCCGCGGCCAGCGACCAGAACATCCTCTCCAAAAGTCTCTTTGTCGAAGAACACGGAATTCGATTCCGATGGGTCGGAATCGAGAGCACGGTCGAAATAGTTTTCGAACCGTTGAACATCGACTCCGAGCTCCTGGATTAAGCCCCGCGCGTGGTTACTCCAGCGACTGGGCGAGTCGATTGACTGAGTTCCGCCATAACTGAGCAGCACCCGCTCAGGCGTGTGGTACTCGTTGCGCTTGGCGTGCCCGCCAAAATCATCAAGATTCTCGAGGACAAGCACTCGCGCACGTGGCCCGGCAATTTTGCGATAGAAGTAAGCCGCGGAAAGGCCGCTGATTCCTCCACCGACGATGATCAGGTCGTAGCGATCCGGGTCTGGAGTGGCGTTTGCCCAGGTTTTTCCGTCGCGAAGGGCGTGGCCCGCTTCCATCGCGGCGTCCGTGGTGCCGCGCATGCCGGTCAGAGTGGGTGGGTAATAATCGGAGCTTTTTTCAGGCGCGAACGGCGACTGAGGTATTCCAAGTGTTTCGAGCCATTGTAGATTCGAGGAGAATGCTGCGGCACCCACCGCGACGCTGACTCCGTTCAGAAAATCGC
>Ga0307477_10004237_pt1 | contig 10483 bp, 13 predicted proteins | sample atmos_gasesECM2C_FD_203316 | JGI IMG/M metagenome (GOLD analysis project Ga0307477, IMG submission 203316) | Hardwood forest soil microbial communities from Morgan-Monroe State Forest, Indiana, United States - atmos_gasesECM2C_515 | ecosystem: Environmental > Terrestrial > Soil > Temperate... | reverse complement strand
CTTGGACTTGCGCCTTCGTAGAGCCGGGCTTCGGTGCCGGCGAACTTTTCTTGAGTCCTTTCTAATTCGCCTTTATAGTCGTCTGACGTTCGTTGTAGCTTGTAAACGCGGGAGCTCCGATAGGAAACTACGATGGTGCAGCAAGAAATCGAACACCTCGGCAAAACCTGGAACACAGCCTGGCTCGAAAACGACAGCGCCACCGTGGACCGGCTCATGGCTCCTGAATACGTTTACGTCGCGCCCAACGGCCAAATCCTCGACCGTCGCACGATCCTCGAAGCAATCCTCTCACCCAGCTACAAAATCCATCATGGCACTTGGACCGAGCTTCAGATCAAAGTGTTCAGCAATGACGCCGCCGTCATCATCGACCGCTTCCAAGGCACCGGCACCTTCCACGGCAACACTTTTACCGACGATAACCGCTGCGCCCGCGTCTGCCTCCGCCGAAACGGCGCCTGGCAAATCGCCTTCGAACAAGCCTCTCCGGTCAAGCCGTAATCCGCGCTCAGGCTTTTCTGCCTTTTGCGCCGCCTCACCTGCGCGAAGTTTTCGCCTTCGAATTTCAACCTTTTGCGCTGAATCATCTGCGCAAGCAGTTGGTTCAAAGTTCTCGATTAGGGATCGGTTTGCCTTGCAAGCGGAGGGTAGCGACCGGAATGGAGGTGGTTTTGCCTTTCGTGGGCTCAGGTTCACATCCCACGTAGCGGGCTCGACGATGTGGCGGCGGACCGGAGGCCTCCACTGGGCTTGGTCGTTGATTTGGGCGTAGAGGCCGACGGCGGCTACGACAGAGCCGGCAGCGGCGCGGTGCTGGACGCGGAGGCCAGTGGCGTCGTGGCGGTAAACGAAGGAGTGGTGGGAGATTTTGTATTCACGGGCGATTTTCTTGGGGCTGAGCCAGCGGAGGTAGTCATCGTCGATGAATTCGCGGTCGGAGTGATGGCAGACCGAGCATTTGCGGGAATGTCGAGCGCGGCTGGCACGCTGTCGCCGCCCTTCCAAGACCACACTGAGTCTTCCCTGGATAAACGGGAGCGTCGGGCGAGATTGGCTCGGGATGACGACACGCGAACATCTAGGAAGTAAAGCAAGAGTAAAAACGTCCCAGAATAGGCAGATGCCGTGCTGAGCCCGGCGCTACGAAGGCAAGGGCGCATCAAAGACATCAAACACGCCATCACTTGAATTTTGCCTTTCGCCGGAGTAAGTTTGAGCAGACCAGTCAGCCTGTTTGCAGTTACAACATCATCGGTCTACCCAGCGCGCTCAGCTTATTTCGGAGCGTTTGGAATTGCGCCACAAAGGCAAACACGACGTTGGCTCTAATCTCGCACGCAAGGTTTCTAATTCAAATTAGCGGAGGAAAATCACATGGCAACTGCAGTCGTTCAACCTGACAGCAGCGTTACCGGATTCGTATCCAAGACAGGCAAGCTTCTCATCAACGGCAAGTGGGTGGACGCAGCATCCGGCAAAACTTTCCCCACCTACAATCCCGCCACCGGCGAAGTTCTCGCCAACGTTGCCGCGGGCGACAAAGAAGACATCAACCGAGCGGTCAAAGCCGCGCGCGCCGCTTTCGAGACTGGTACCTGGTCGAAAATTTCTCCTTCCGAGCGCGGCCGTTTGCTTTGGAAACTCGCCGACCTGCTGGAAAAACACACCGAGGAATTCGCGCAACTCGAATCGCTCGATAACGGGAAGCCGCTCAAGATCGCGCGCGCTGCCGACGTTCCGCTCGCGGTCGACCATTTCCGCTACTATGCCGGCTGGGCCACGAAAATCGAAGGCAACACAATTTCTCTGGGCCTCTCGAAGCAGGGAAAATTCCATGCTTACACCGTGCGCGAACCGGTGGGCGTCGCCGGACAGATCATCCCGTGGAATTTCCCGCTGCTGATGGCCGCATGGAAACTCGCTCCCGCTCTCTGTGTAGGTTGCACCGTCGTATTGAAGCCCGCGGAACAAACTCCGCTCACCGCGATACGCTTGGGCGAATTGATCATGGAAGCAGGCTTCCCAGAAGGAGTCGTGAACATCGTCCCAGGCTTCGGCGAAACGGCCGGCGCTGCTTTGTCCGCGCATCCCGACGTGAACAAGATCGCCTTCACCGGTTCGACTGAGGTCGGCAAGCTCATTCTTCAAGCGGCCACCGGCAACTTAAAGAAAGTGTCGCTCGAGCTTGGCGGCAAGTCGCCCAACATCATTCTTGACGACGCCGACATCGACGCCGCTATCCCCGGCGCAGCCAGCGCGATCTTCTTCAACCAGGGTCAGACCTGCTGCGCGGGCTCGCGTCTGTTCGTGGACAAGAAAATATTCGACAAGGTTGTTGACGGCGTGGCGCAGAACGCCAGCAAGATCAAAGTCGGCCAGGGATTTGATCCTGACGTTGACATGGGCCCGCTGGTTTCCGAAGAGCAATTCAACAAGGTTTGCGGCTATCTCGAATCTGGCAAGCAGGAAGGCGCCAAGGCAGTCACCGGCGGCTCGCGCTCCGGTAACCGAGGCTACTTCGTGCAGCCCACCGTGCTCGTCAACACCACCGACACCATGAAAGTGGTGCAGGAGGAGATTTTCGGGCCGGTGCTCACGGCGATTCCGTTCAGCGACATCAACGAAATTGCCGCCAAGGCTAACGACACGGTGTACGGTCTCGCCGCCGGAATTTGGACGCGCGACATCAAGAAGGCTCACGCTCTCGCGGCCAAACTTCGCGCCGGAACCGTGTGGATCAATTGCTACAACGTGTTCGATGCAGCGCTCCCGTTCGGCGGCTACAAACAGTCCGGCTGGGGACGCGAAATGGGCCATGAAGTCCTGAAGAATTACACCGAAGTCAAATCCATCTGCGCCGCGCTTTAACCCGCGTCGCAACTGACGTAACGCCGCGCAGTCGCTTGGCACTGAAAACGAGAAGGGCCGGGCCACCAGGTGACTCGGCCCTTTCGATTTTTTGCACGCCGCGCGAAAAGTTCCGGAAAACAGGTCGCGCACAAAGTTCAGGAGACTGAGGTCCAAGCATGCTGATTGAAGCCGCTCTAAATGGTGGCACGCGCTGGAATAAAAGTGCCGCGCCTGTTCCACGGTATGAATGCCACAGCATGGACTCTCCTCGGCGCGGCGATGACCCGAGGCTACGGCACCAGGATCGGTTTCGAAGATGTACTGACGCTGCCCGATGGCTCACAAGCGCCAAGCAACGAAGCGCTGGTTGCGGAAGCCGTCAGACGTGCCAGCCAGTTCGCGGCAGACGCGCCTTCTATTTGAAGCTGTCAGCCGAGGCGCTGGGCTAGCCTTTGGCCTTCTGTTCCCGAAGCTGCTGCTTCCATCCCAGAATGCGCGCTTTATTCCCGGCTTCCTCAGCCTCCGGAACCATACCGAGACGTTGATAGGCCCGAGAAATCGTGGTCCACGCGAGAATGTCGTCGGGTTCCAACACGAGGATTCGTCGCGCAGTTTCAATCGTGCGGTGAAAATCTTCCTTGGCGTGATACGCTTGCGCCAGGCCATGAAGCGCGTCGATCAACTTGGGATCGAGCTCCAGCGCTCGGTGGTATTCTTCAATCGCGGAATCAAGTTTCCCTTCGCCAAAGAAATCAATTCCAGCGTAGTAGTGGTCTTCCGCGGTCATCAGAATCCTTGTGCGAACGTCCCAATTCTACCATCGCAGCCCCGCCGGCCTTCCGCCTCCGGCGCCGGCCCGACGCTCCCGCCGGGATATCGACCCACCGCCATATCTCGCTCTAAACCCCCGCGCCATATAGAAACGGAACACGCGCAATGCTGAATGCCCTGCGTTACTACTTTATTATTTCCAAGGGATATCGACTGCGCCCGTGGGCCTCGCCATACATTCGTTGGCGCATGGAAACATTCTTTGGCAAAGAAGCGGCCTCTCTCGACGCCGGTAAATTCTTCGGCCTGATGTGGCGGGAACGCGCCCGCATGGAACGCTTCCTGGAATGGGTAGCTATCCGCCGTGCCGCCCAGAAGTTCTGAACTTGCCGTTAGAGTTTTCCCGACATGCGCGTTAGCAGTTTGCCCTGCGGGGAGATCACGGAAATGATCAAATGGTCCGTCAATGGCACGTTGTGATCGTGAATCTTTAGCAGAAACATCAGCCGGTTGTCGCCTTCTTGGGAGGCGAACATCACGCGCTGCACCACGACCTGCGCCACCGGGCGCATCGTCAGACCTCGCTTCCACTGTACTTTGAACTGAAGCCCGTTGAAAAAAGAGGGAAGCGGCGCAGGCGTATAAAGATCGGCGTCGCAAACCGCGACGGCCGTTTGGACTTGAACTGTGATCTGATCAGGGAAAGTTGTTACTACCTGGGAATTTTTGCGAAACTGATCGCCCGACGCCGTTTCGTGGCGCTGTAAGCCATCGAAGAAATCTCCGGCCGTCATCACCGGATTAAAATTGATGCACACATCCTTATCGCGAATCTGACCGGCCGAAACCGGAACTACTTCTTTATATTCCACAAGCGGACGGGGAGCTTGACCGCAGGCGCCCCGCACTATGACCAGTAAGGCGCAAATCACAACGCCGATCCTCACATTTCGAAGCGCGAAGCGAGGTCGCCAAAAAGACATGCCCTATTGTCCCTATTCCGCATCGATTTACCGTTAATTCGCAAGTCTCGTATGTAGCGTATAATAAACATTAGCGCGGCCCTAGTCGACGCAATGCCATGGAAGATCTGAAAATCCTGCAAAAAACCGCCGAGCTTCACGAAGCGCGCTGGTGGGAACCTGAGCCAAATAACAAAGCGCATTGCTATCTTTGTCCCCGGCACTGCCATATCGGAGATGGGCAAGCGGGATTCTGTTTCATTCGCGTAAACGAAGGCGGAAAACTCTACAGCCTTGGCTACGCATCGCCCGCCGCGATCCAAATTGATCCGATTGAGAAAAAGCCGCTCAATCATTTCCTGCCCGGCAGCCGCATTTTTTCCATGGGCACGGCCGGCTGCAACATGGGCTGCTTTTTTTGCCAGAATTGGGACATCTCAAAATCGCGTTCGGACCAGGTGCATTCCACGCACGTTTCGCCGGAAGACGTCGCGCTGCTCGCGATCAAAAACAACTGCCCATCAATCGCGTTCACTTATAACGAGCCGACCATCTGGGGCGAATACGTCATCGACATTTGCCACGCGGCCAAGGAGCACGGCCTGAACACCGTGATGGTGACGAACGGTTACATCACCTACGACGCGTTCCATGATATTTACGATCACGTGGATGCCGCCAACGTGGACCTGAAGGCTTTCACCGAAACCTTCTATGGCCGCATCACGTTGACGCATCTGCAGCCGGTTCTTGACACGCTGAAATGGCTGAAAAATGAAACGAACGTGTGGTTCGAAATCACGAATTTAATTATTCCCTCGCTGAATGACGATGCTGAAGAATTTCGCCGCTTGGCTGACTGGGTCTACGAAAATCTGGGGCCCGACGTGCCATTGCACTTCACAGCTTTCCATCCGGATTTCAAGCTACAGGACAAACCGCGAACGCCGGCGGAGACATTGCACCGCGCCCGCGCGATTGCGCTAGAGGCCGGTCTGCATTATGTGTATGAGGGAAACATTCACAGCGACGCAGCGCACACGTCCTGCCCGTCGTGCAAAATGCTTCTGATCCGCCGCTCGTGGCATGACCTCAGGCAAAACTGCCTGAAAGACGGCCAATGCCCCAATTGCAACCTGAAAATCCCAGGCCGATGGACCAACCCACGCGGCGCAACAGCCGCCAAAATGTTTCAGAAAGCGGAATCCATCTCGACGGAGCGCTACGGCCATCTGAATCTATAAGTCGCACCGAGCCATCCAAAAAGACCGAAAGACTTCCATGTAGCGCCGGGGCCTTCAGCCCGGCATTCTGAATCAGGTGTAGCCGCAGCTTCGAGGTCAGAAATAAGCCAGCGTCACCAGAGAAATCAGCCCCCCAACAATTTGACCAGCCAATTTAAGTAACTAATCTGCGTCGCCATCCGTAATAATAATGTTGTGGGGAAAATGACGGAATCAACCAATGAAGTTGCAATACGAACCGACCGGGTCTCCAGAAGTTATCAGATGGGCGATGCGCTGGTGCATGCCGTGGACGATGTCACGGTTTCTGTTCGCCCGAAAGAATTCGTAGCGCTGCTCGGAAGTTCCGGCTCAGGTAAATCCACGCTTCTAAATTTGATGGCGGGGCTCGACCGCCCGACCTTAGGCGCAATTTTTGCCCACGGACGCAATCTCGCCGAAATGAGCTCCGAAGATCTCGCGCAACATCGCAGCCGAACGATTGGGATGGTCTTTCAAGCTTTCAACCTCCTTCCTCGTATGACGCTAGAAGAAAACGTCGAGCTACCGCTGCGTCTGGCCGAAGTAGACCGCAACGAACGCGCTGGCCGAGTGCGCGAAGCCGTGGATCGCGTGCGTCTCTCCGCTCGCTTGACACATCGTCCGAGCGAATTGTCCGGCGGGGAACAGCAACGTGCCGCTCTTGCGCGAGCTCTCGTAAATCGCCCCACGATTCTTCTCGCCGACGAGCCCACTGGAAATCTCGATAGTGCGACAGGCGACGCCATCCTTCATCTTCTACAAGAAATTAACGAATCGCTCGGGATGACCATGGTAATGGTCACGCACGATCGCGACCGTGCCGCGCGTTATGCGCATCGCATTATCACCATGGGAGACGGAAAACTCTTGAGCGACGGAAACAGAATATGAAGACGCGCGATCTTACCGAACTCGCCGCGCGCAACCTCCGCGAAGCCGTCCTGCGGAACTCGCTCACCACGCTCGGCATCGCCGTGGGCGTAGCATCACTTGTGGCCATGCTGTCGCTTGGTGTGGGATTGCAGGAACTCGCCAACAAGCGACTTTCGAAGTCCGGCCTCTTTGACGCTGTCTTCGTAAGTTCGAAAACGAACCAGCGAGGCCTGGGACGCCAGAATCCGCCTGAATCCCCCGCACCTAAAGAGCCTGCCAAGATTCTCGACGACGAAGCGCGCCAGAAAATCGCGAGCCTAACAAACGTCGTGGAAGTCTATCCCGAGATTCGTTTCCCCTCTGAAATTCAGTTGGAAGGCAAACCCTATTCCACTACTGTCGCGGGCATTCCCGCATCGGCCAAGGCAGAAGGCGCATTCGATGGCATGAAGGGAAATTTCTTTTCGAGCCAGAATGCCGATGAAGCAATCCTTCAGATCGAATTCGCGAAAGACCTCTCCAGCCAGCCCGACCTGCTAATCGGAAAGAGTCTGGTGATGCGTTACGCAGAGCGCCAAGCGCTGCCCGTGGAACCGGGAGGAAACAAGAGCGCAGCTGCTCCGGGCGCGAAATCTTCTGACGAGGGGAAGGGTCTCTCACCAGGGTTTTCAATCGTTCCAAAAGAGAAAACGTTCCACATCATCGGAATCGTAGAGACCGAGCCAGCTACCGGCATCGGTGGATTTGGACGCGGCCGCCTTTTGATTCCGTTGCAAGTGGCTGAAACTCTGCGCATTACGCAGGCCAACGATTTGCGAGGCATTCTGCGCCGCTCCGGCTCCCAAAGAACCTACGACAGCCTGACCGTGCGCGTAAAAAGTCCGTCGCAAGTAAAAAGTGTCGAGGACGCAATCCAGCACATGGGCTACGGAACTTTTTCGCTGCTCGACGCGACAAAAAGTCTGCGCCTCGTCTTTGCCGTCTTCGATTTGTTCCTCGGAATTTTCGGCAGCCTCGCCCTCGCGGTTGCCTCACTGGGTATCGTCAATACCTTGGTGATGGCGATCCTCGAACGTCGCCGCGAAATCGGCATCCTGAAGGCTTTGGGCGCTGCCGACCGCGATATTCGCAGGCTTTTTTTCGCCGAAGCCGGCGTGATGGGTCTGTTAGGTGGAATTTTCGGCGTAACGCTTGGCTGGTTGATTGGAACTGCGCTTACGTTTGGCACCAATGTGTATCTGCACAAACGCGACCTGCCACCCATCGATTTATCTTCGGTCCCATGGTGGATGGTGGCCAGCGCGATCGCGTTTTCCATTGTAGTGAGCCTTGCCGCGGGCATTTATCCTGCGTCGCGCGCCGCGAAGCTGAATCCGGTCGAGGCCTTACGGTATGAGTAGCCGCGCTAGCTCCGTACGGCCGCCGGCGCCATTTTCCAAAAGTGCCGCAAGTTTTTTTTTGTACTTAATTCTATTTTTATGGTGGTCTGCGATTCCTTCCAAAACGCAAGCCGCCGCACTCGGACGCGGGGAATGCCGTTCGATGCCCAGCAAAATTCTCGGCCACGCCGTTCCATTTTGTGTGGTGCTTCCGCCGAGCTACGATTCGGGCAAACAAACCTATCCTGTTCTGTATTTCCTGCATGGGCTCGGCTCGAATTCGGAAATCCTGATTAATTCAGGCGGAATGGATTTAATCAACGATCTGTGGACGCAAAACAAAATCGGCGAATTTCTGATCGTTACTCCCGACGCCGGCCGAAGCTTCTGCATCAACTCGCGCGATGGTAACGTTCGCTACGAAAACTTCTTTATCCACGAGTTTATTCCTTCCGTCGAGAAGCAGTATCGCGTTCGCAGCGATCGCGACCATCGCGGCGTGAGTGGAGTTTCGATGGGGGGCTACGGCGCGTTGCGATTTAGCTTTCGCTACCCACAACTTTTTGGCTCAGTTAGCGCGCATAGTGCTGCATTGCTGGCAAGTCTTCCGACAGGAAGCGCGTCAGGATATCAGGGAGCCGTGCTTACCCGCATCCTCGGCAGCGCGTTTGGTTCGCCTCCCGACGCCGCCTACTGGAAGGAAAACAACCCGTTCACGATCGTACAAAGCGGTGCACGCCCCGCTGGATTGAGAATATATTTCGATTGCGGGACAGAAGACGATTACGGGTTCGACGCCGGTGCGAAAGCGTTCCATGACCTATTGGACTCCCGGCATATCTCCAACGAATTCCATCTCTATCCCGGTGGGCATGACTGGAACTACGTGGCGGAACACTTCCCAGCGTCTCTAGAATTTCATTCCCGAGCCTTCGGCCTGGCCAAATAGTCTTCTGCCAGAGTAGCCGAGTTTATTTCGCAGCTTTATGCGCAGCCAACAACTCGCGCACAAGCGCTTCGAAATCTTTCTTGCTTTCTCCCGCAGGACTGAAATAGTTTTCCCAACTCACATCCGGAAATCCCATGCGCGTAGCCTGCGCGGGCAATTGCTCCTGCAAAAGCTTGGGATCGCTGCTGCTAAGCCTCTGAATTGCTTCGAACACAACGCGATGTTCCGCATCCTGCCATACATGGTTCGAAAGCTCGCGCATCGCGGTGGGATGTTGCGCGTTCATACTCGCGCGAACGCACAGCGCGCACAGGGTCGCGCGCTCCAACTCAAACACTCGCTGTGTCTGGCTTTGCTTCGGCATAACGTGGTGGCCAGCTTATCCTGTTCGTGCGAGGAAGGCGACGTCCGGTAACACACAGGTGTGTCCCACGATGCTAGCCCAAAAAAAAGACGCGGCTGAAAAAGCCGCGCCTTTTTTCCCAGGAATCAAGTTTGCAAAATCAAGATCGCAAAGTCGAAATGTTTGATGACTTATGCCGCGCTTGAAACCACCGGACGCACAAAATCAATCCGATCGATACTTGCCGCCACTCCGTACACAGGCACTCCATCGCCTGGCAATTCAAACACTCTCAGGGCCTTAGCGCTGGCGCGCACGAGCACCGATGTGCCGCGCTCTCTCTCGGCTGGCAGCGAAAAGGTCAGTTCGAGTGCAGCGCCGTGATCGAGTGGAAGATGCGAGTGAAAGAAAATGCCCGACCGTGATACATCGCGAAGCTGACCGGTGTAGAATTCCACTGGGCGCTCGCGTGGGAGGCAAACCTGAACCGGAAGGTAAAGCTCGTATCTCCTTGCTTTTCTTCGTTCCCCCATTTGGTACCCCCGGGCACTGGGGAGCACTCTAATTGCCATCTCCGTAGTACCAGACATAAAGAAAATAAAGGAGTTAATATACGAGTGGCATGTAAGTCTGACATGAACCAGGGATTATTTTCCTGAGTCGGCAGGAATTCCCGGAATGCGTCAATCCGACAGCGCGCTGCGGCTCATGATCCAGGTCCCGTGCTGCTCGTGAACGCGCCAAGCGCCATCGACTTTTATCATCAGCACGTACCGCCCTCCTCCGCACAACCCACAAAATTGGTCAATATGAAAGACGGCCTGTGTGCGAGTGCGATTCAATCCCACATCCGACAGCACTACAAGTCCTTGACTGTTCGGGAATATCTTCTGGAACTCTGGTGAGAAATAATCTGATCTTGATGTCAACTCCACAATCGCGCCGCGCGGCAAGGCGAACTTCGCCAGAATTTCCGTCGGGTACAAGTTGCGAACCAAGAAGTTCACGCGGGTCAACCTGTCCATTCGAGCAAAATGCACGCGTTCATCGAAGACGCAAAGCGCGTTAATTCTCAGATTTTCTCCCAC
>Ga0307477_10004236_pt1 | contig 10483 bp, 8 predicted proteins | sample atmos_gasesECM2C_FD_203316 | JGI IMG/M metagenome (GOLD analysis project Ga0307477, IMG submission 203316) | Hardwood forest soil microbial communities from Morgan-Monroe State Forest, Indiana, United States - atmos_gasesECM2C_515 | ecosystem: Environmental > Terrestrial > Soil > Temperate... | reverse complement strand
GTTATCACTACCCCGCAGGGCACCACTACGGTTACTGGCGGTGCGGTTGTCCTGGGCGGACAACCCCAGGGACAAACGCCATTTATTCCCTTTCCACAACAGCTTTCCTCCAGCATCTATCGCCTTTACACCGAAGGCGCTCCTGAAGAGCTGTGGAGTTCCCGCGATGACGTCGTCTACTCGCTCGCGTTAAACTCGGATGGCCGCCTCCTCGCTGGCACCGGCAACAGCGGAGCGCTTCTTGCCATTGACGGCCGCGGAGTTTTCGCGCAACTCGCCAAAGCCGGCTCGGCACAAATCACCGGCATCGCACGCAATTCCGCGGGCAAGCTCTTTCTTTGCACCGCAAACCCCGGCAAAGTATTTTCCGTTGGCCCCGAATACGAACCGGAAGGCACCTACGAGTCGCGCTCTTTCGACGCACAGCTCTTTTCCCATTGGGGACGCCTGGATTGGTGGAGCCCTCCGCCGTCGTCTGCAGAAAAAAGCGGCGGTCGTTCATCGGCGACTTCCGGCGCGCCGCGCCTGGAATTTTTTGTGCGCTCCGGCAACACCGAGGATCCGGGGAAAGAATGGTCGCGCTGGTTCGGGCCGTATGCGAAATCTGGCAGCAGCGCTGAGTGCCCTCCAGCGCGTTTCGTCCAATGGAAGGCCGTGATTCACGATGGGCGGTCGGGCGACGGAGTCAGCTGGGTCAGCCTCGCCTACCTTCCTCGCAACGTCGCGCCGGTTATCGACGCAATCGCGGTACAAGACCCGGGAGTGCGTGCGCAGGCTAACCTCATCATTCAGACCGGCCAGCAACCCAGCGTCAATTTGCGCCAGCCGCCAACGGCCAATCCCACTGGAGTTGTCATTACCCAAAGCACTTCGCCTGCGCGGTTCGAGCAACCACCGCAAGGCTTTCGCGACAAGGGCTATCAGTCAGTTCTGTGGAACGCGCACGATGAAAACGATGACGATCTGCGCTTTTCGGTCTATTTCCGTGGAGAAAACGAGACGGACTGGAAACTCCTGAAGGATAAACTCGAGCAGAAATTTTATTCCTGGGACAGCACCGCCATGCCCGACGGCGCCTACTACTTGAAAATCGTTGCAACGGACTCGCTTTCCAATCCTCCTACCCAGGCACTAACTACGGAACGCGAAAGCGAGCGCTTCGTGGTCGACAACACTCCCCCGATGGTTGACGAACTGAAGGCCGAGATCGGCGACGCTCAGGAAACCGCCACCGTTCATTTTGTCGCCCGCGATGTGACCAGCAGCATCGATCGCGCTCAATACAGCGTCGATGGAGGTGACTGGGTTATCGTGATGCCACGGAACGGAATCAGCGACGCGCCAGAAGAGCGCTACGAATTCTCCATTAGCTTACCCGCGAACAGCCCGCCACGAAGCGAGCACACGGTCGCTGTACGCGCCTACGACCGGTTCGACAACGTGGGCAGCGCCAAAACTACCGTCAAGGTTCCCTGACGTTCAACGTTCGACTTTCGACTTTCAACTGTCGACTGTTGACCTCTGACTTCCGACCCTTGGAGTTTATGGCGTGTGGTACTTTTCGATCTCCGCGCCAAAACCGATCCGGCCGTCGCCGTAAGGCTCATTCCGCACATGCACCACGCGTGCACTGCAATGCGTCTCCTGCGGCTTGCTCCCGGTTACTTCCGAAGGTATGCGCAATGTGCAGTCGATGGGCATACCCACCTGTAGCGGCGCCGACGACGCGAAGAAAAATCCACCGCGCGAAATGTTGAGAACTTCCGTGAAGTGCTCGCTCTTGTCAGAAGCTAGACTCGTGGCGCGAAAGCGCAGCGAAGTGCGCATGTTGTAGCGGGCGACCTGGCGGCGTTCTGAACCCATAACCTCATCCTCTCAGCAAGCAAGGAATACCACGACATCCATCGGTCCGAGAGGGTTTCATCCAGCGTAGCAGAGCTACTCCCGAGGTCAAGTAACAAAAGCTTCGTCAAACCTACAGTACGGAAGTGTGGTACTCACCCTGTTTGACAAATCTTGTTTTTCGTCAGGGCACGGCTTTAGCCGTGTCGCAACTGACGCCAACCAATAATGCTTTAGCCCCTGAGGGCCTGTCCTCTGCAGGAAGAGTCCTCGATGCATACGGGAAAGGAGTGCGCGATGCGCGGGCGATGCTCTATGTGCAGAGCCACAGCGGTGGCGCGACACGGGTCACCCGTTCGAGTTTCGCAATGACCGACGATCAAGGAACGTTTGAGTTCACTCCGCTAGGGGGAAATACTACGTGTCGGTCAGCGCGAAACCGTGGTACGCGGTGCACCACCGCCCCTGACCGCAGAGGGGACTCCTAATGCCGCGGTGGCCGTCGATCGGTCCCTGGATATGGCTTACCCCACGACCTATTTCGGAGGTTCAACGGAGTCCGAAGGAGCGGAAGCTATTGCCATCAAGGGGGGAGACCAGGCGCAGATCGACATTCACCTCAGGCCGGCCCAGGCATTGCACCTGATTTTTCACGCTGCCGACAACGGTGAGCATGGATTTCAGCCTCCCATTTTTCAAAAGCGATCGTTTGATGCCGTGGAATTCGCTCTCACCGAAGGCACACAACTATCGCAAGGTGTTTTCGAGATGAGCGGAATTCCCGCAGGAAGGTATAGCGTACGCATGCCACGAAATGGCTCCGAGCAAATGGCGCGCGCTGAAGTTGACTTGCACCAGGATGGGCAGCACTTGGATGAGGTAAAGGGCGAACCGGCAGGCCGCGTAAAGTTATCAGTGAAAATGCCGAACGAGGGACCTCTGCCCCGACAAATAAATGTCGGGCTGCGGGACAATCGACACAGAATTGTGGCCTTCCAGCTTTTGAACGGAAACGGTGAAGCGACGTTTGAGGACCTCGCAGCGGGAAAGTATGGCATCTACCTGTTCGTTCCAGGGAAGGCGTATTCAGTGGCCCGAATGAGTTCGGGCGACAGCCAAATCTACGGACATGAATTCAATCTTCCCCGGGGCGCGTCGCAAGAATGGAGCGTTTCGCTTGCCGAAGGGAAGACGAAGATCGAAGGATTCGTAAAACGCGCAGGCAAAGCGGCATCAGGGGTGCTGGTCGTTCTTGTGCCGAAAGATCCGGAAACGCACCAGGACGTGTTTCGAAGAGATCAGAGCGATTTAGACGGGAGTTTCGCATTGCCTGATGTGCTTCCGGGCACGTACACCGTCATCGCCATCGAAGATGCGTGGGGATTCGACTGGTCGAAACCTACGTTGCTCGCGCGCTACGCCGAACATGGACAAACACTGACGATTGGGGAACTGATCCAAGGAGAGGTTCATTTGCCGGAGCCGGTGGCCGTGCAGCCGCGCTGAGGTTGCGTTCCTCCGGGGACCACTTGTTTTTCGCTACCAGCCGGAGCGGTAGCTGCGTGTAAGGTGGTCGCTGGCACCAATGGCGTTGGTTATTCGCATGGCGTCTGCATCGTAGTGAATTTTCGTTCCCGCGCGCAGCGCCACAATTCCCAGGAGCATCACTTCCGTAAGCCGCGCCGCGTACTCGAAGGGACAAGACGCCGCGTTCTTGCCCTTTGCAGCATCCACCCAATTTAGCTCGTGGCGCTCTCCCGGAATGCGCGGAAGCTTCTGAGGCGGCTTACCGAAAGAATCGTGCAGAGATTTGGGCAAAAGGCGAGGGTTCAGGCCATACGTATCGTGAAGCAGCTTCCCTTTGCTTCCGATCAGCATTGCGCCGCCACCCTTGTTCAATTGCTCCTCGCCGAGTTCCTCCGGACGATTCGGGAGCAGCCCGCCATCGTACCAGGTGAGTCTGACCGGAGGCATTTTGTCGCGCGCCGGAAATTCGTAAAAGGTCATAGTGGCATTAGGATAGGAAGCGCCGTTGAATGGAGTGGAGATCGTCTCTACCGACGTGGGCATGCCAAGGTCCAGGGCCCACATGGAGTGATCGATCAGATGCGCGCCCATATCTCCGATCGCGCCGACGCCCCAATCGGTCCAGCCGCGCCAATTGAACGGGTGATAGATCGGGTGATAGGCAATTTGCGGCGCGACGCCGAGAAAAAGATTCCAATCCAGTCCTTCGGGCACAGGATAGTCGCCCGCCAGAGCTGCCGCCAACCGCGTGTTCACGCCAGCGCCATTCCAGCGCAGCGTGTCGGCAGCAACCTTCAACGGTTCAGGGCGCGGCACGCCCTGCGGCCAGAACCCCAACGGGCGGTTGGTCCAGATGTGGACTTCGCGCACATCTCCAATCGCGCCCGCCCAGATATATTCAACGGCAGTGCGAGCTTCGTCCATCGAATGGCCTTGATTTCCCATTTGCGTGGCGACTTTGGTTTCTTTGGCGCGACGCGCTAGACGGCGTGCTTCGTCGACGGACCAGGCCATCGGCTTCTGCACATAGACGTGCTTGCCCAAGTCCATCGCGGCAAGCGCGATCGTCGCGTGCATGTGATCAGGCGTGGCCACGACGATGGCCTCAATGTCTTTCTGCTGCTCAAGCATCTGCCTATAATCTTTGTGGCGTTTGGCTTTCGGCAGGTCGGTCTTGAGCTGGATCATGTCGGCGAGCTGAGTCTTCGCTTTTTCGCGATTGAACTCGGGCGCCGGCTGACCTGCTTTCGGCTCCGCAGGCGGCCCTTCAATGCGGGCGCGCAGCTTGGTGATGTCTGCGTCCAAACGATCAAGCGCTTTCCCCGCGTATCCCCAGTCCACATCGCAAAGTGCGACGATATTCTGCGATGCCAAATTGATGAGATTGGTGCGGCCCATGCCACCGACGCCGACACCAGCAATGTTGAGCTTGTCGCTGGGCGGCACGAAACCACGCCCCAGAACGTGACGAGGCACGATGGTCAAGGCGGCCGCGGCACCAGCTTGCGAAAGGAATTCCCTGCGCGGAATCGTGTTATTTTTGGTCATAAACAGCTCCAAGCCCTAATAGGCCAAAGAGTACCACGAGGCTCATGGGACTGGCAGAGAGGGACCCTGGTATACGGCCGATCCAGCGCTGACCTCACTTCATTTTTCGCACGACCTTCGGCGCGATGAGCCAGATCAGTTGCCCATTTGGCGGCGACAACCTCTTTAGCTCGATACACGCAACTCCGGCCTTCTTCAATGAAGTGATATGACGGGCCGCGCCAACGGCCGCGGTTAGCAGCCCGTCAACGTGCGGAGCGTGCCCAAAGCAGAACACCGACGATGCGTTCCTTTCTCGCGCCATTTCGCGCAAGAATGCCCCAGGCTCGGCCCCAGGAAGAAGGCTCCCGGCGTGGCGTATTTTTTGCTCTGAATATTCAAGCGCCTTGGCAAAGATGGCCGCGGTTTGCGTCGCGCGCACGTAGGGACTGCTGATCATCAAGTCGGCATGTACTCCCATGGCGGCAATAGCCTTGGCCACCTCCTTCGTTCTGGCAATGCCTTCCGGAGTCAAATAGCGCTCAGCTTCCGGCGGACACTTGGGATCTTCGCGATCAATGGCAATGCCATGGCGGACAATATAGAGCTGCATTAGCGTAGCCTTCTCCTTACAGAGAAACTAATTCCGGATTCATCCCAGCGCAAGCTACAAGCGGGCTGCCCCCGCTTGCCGGAAAAACATGCGTACATGAAATTCCTTTTCGAAGAGCTCCGCGCTGCGATTGGCATCGCGGAGATCTTCAGCCGCGTCGCCACGGGCAGTGATCTGTACCCCCACGGCGCCACGCTGAAAGGAAGCGTCCAGGTTGGTGACCCGTTGCCGATGCGAATGATCGAGCGCTTCCGCGATGCGAAGAACGGCGGCCAGCCGGCGGACCATGCGCTTGTCGTTGTTATTAAGCGAAGCATACGCAACGTGATGGCCGGCGGGATCCGATTTTCGATTATGGTAGCGAACTACCGCGGCTACCACGGCGCGGTCCCTGCCCTGCAGACCAGGAATGTCTCCATTGAGCGCAAGGTATTCGCCATGCTTGTGATGGCCGCGATGGCTGATCATGTGTCCAACATCGTGGAGCAGCGCGGCCGCTTCCAGCAGCACCCGCGATTCCGCAGCCAGGTGGTGCACGGGCTGCAATTTATCAAACAGCAGGATGCTAAGCTCGCGCACATGCTCTGCGTGACGCTGATCGTACTCCAACCTGCGCGCAAAACTGCGCGTGCCTACGAGCAGTTGACGCGCCGCGGCGTCGTAGCGATGCGGCTCCTTGCGAGAGAAAGCGTCACGCGCGATTTCCTGCAATAACCCTTCGCGAATGCCCACTCCGGGAATCGACAACGTCCGCAAATTGAGATAGCGGCCGAGCGTGACAAACGTGATTGCCGCGATGCCCATGACGTCGGCACGATCCCGCCGCACCGCATACGCCTTCATGCGCTCGCGAACATCCCGGCGCAAAATGTCGTCCAGCCGTTCACGCAATAGCGAGAGCTGCAATGTCGGCACGCCGTGCTCCCGAGGGCCCGGCGCGACGGCCATAAGAGTTTCCGCGTTGCCGCCCAGCGCCACGGCGATGCTTTCAGCAAGATTCGGACGCGACGGCAAACGCGATTCCAGCAGCGCGCGCACGTACCGTTTTACCTGCTCTTCCTGTGCGGGACGAATTACCCCGGGAAGATTCAACGTGGTCATCAGGCGCACGGTGCCGACCGGCAATTGCGCGTTTTGTTCGACCACATGGTCGCGAAGAATGTTGATTTCCAGACTGCCCCCACCCAGATCCGCAATGCAACGCGGCGACGATTCCGGTCCGAGCGCCGCGATGGCCGCTTCCCTGCCCAAGCGCGATTCTTCCGTTCCGCTGATCACCTGCAACGCGATTCCCGCCTTCTGCTTGATATCCCGGACGAAGGCGTCGCGATTGCGTGCTTCGCGCGACGCGCTGGTGGCCACGGCGCGATAGCGCGTCACGCCGAATTCATCCATGATTTCCTTGAAGTGGCGGAAAGCCTTCACGCCTTTCTTGACAATGTCCTCGCTGAAGCGGTGTCGCAGAAACACGCCTTCCCCAAGACGCAGCGAATACCGCTCGTTATGCAGCGGCTCAATATCCAGCGCGGAATACGCGCGTGCGACGGAAAGGCGCACTGCATTGGAGCCGGCATCAATCGCGGCGATGTGGACCGGCTCAGACATGCGCAGAGTTTACCGCCAGAGGTGCGCCAGTGCAGCGGAAGGCGTGTATTTGGTCGCGCGAATGCCCAACTGCTCGGCGATGCGCTGGCGAAGCTGCTTGTTCACCGAGGAGACGCTGGCTTCGCCGTCCAGCTCGAGAAAGTTGTGGCGTTTGGCCATCACTTCGAACTCACGCTTGATCATCGTCTGATACCGAATGAACGACCAGTAGAGATCATGGGAGAGCGACATGTCGCGCCCGGCCTCCCAATAGCTGATGGCTTGCGCTTTCTTGAACTCCCGGGCGAAAGCAGTCTCCGGACGTACATTCAGCCAAAATGTCAGGTGCGGCCGCAACGCCATCGCGTACAACCCGCTGATGTAATCGCGATTGATGCCGCGCACTACGCCGCGCGCGATCAGGGTGAAGATGAAGCGATCCGCCAGCACCACCGTGCCGGAGCGCAGCGCGGGAAGAATCCGATGCTCCACCTGATCGAAGAAGTCCGTGGCGTACATCAGCGAGAGCGTCAGCCGGGTTACCGCGTTCTTGGCCAGCAACTCATCAATGTCACGCCCGACCAGGTTCGAACGCCGCAGACCGCTGGTCTGCACGGCAAACCCTTCCGATTCGAGCCACTCCTGCAGCAGTGCGATTTGCGTCGATCGCCCCGATCCATCCATTCCTTCGATGACAATCAGGCTCCCAGTGATTTCGCTGGGATCGAAGCCGACCAACGCTTCTCCGTAAAAATATTGCGAAGCTTCTTCGTCGGTCGGGATTTTCGTGGCCGGCCCGAACACCGGCGCTGACGTGGCATCGGGGGTAGCGGTTGTTGTCGCCGCCACTGCCTTCTCTTTGTCTTTTTCCTGGTCGGACATAGCTATTCCGCCTCGGCCGCCCGCGGCGCGAAGCGCTTCAAGTCGATCTTTGAAGCCACGATATCGCGCATCTGCTTCTGCAATTTGTTGACCGGGATGGTTCCATCAAGCACCACGAAATTATCCGTATCCACCATCTTGTCGTACTCCTCCAGAATGCGCGCCTGGAACAACCGAAAGCTCTCCGACCGATCGTACGACAATCCCAGATCCATCCCCGCCTCGTAATATTTCAGCTTGGGACGTCCGCTCAGGATGCGATGCACGGCGACATCGAGCGGCGCGCGAAAATAAAATGTGATGTCCGGAATCGGCGCGAACCTATATAGATTGCGCAGCCAGCGCGGCGGGCACCCGCGGGAAGCATCGCGCGCAAACGCCGTATAAATGTAGCGGTCCGCCAGCACCAGATAGTCGCCTTGCAGCAAAGGCATAATCTGCCGCTCGCAGCGGTCCGCAAAATCCGCTGCGTGCAGCAACGAGAATGTCGTCGGGGTCAGCAACCGCCGCTGCTTTCCGCGCCGGGTCGCGGACTTGACCAGCGGCGACGAGTTCCACTCCGTGAAGTGCAAGCGGTAACCGCCAATCTCCAGCCACCGCTTCAGCAAATATAATTGCGTGCTCTTGCCCGATCCGTCCGTGCCCTCCACCACAATAAGCGCCCCCGGATAAGCGCGGCTGGGAACTGGACGCCCCGGCTGGGGCAGCGTGGATTTGGCCGCTTCCGGCCGCGGCGCCGCTTTTTGCTGTGGATCCTGTGTTTCCGTTACGTTTGTCGGCACAATCAACTCGTCTTGGTTGGAGCCTATTTAGGTTTTGTTACAACGTCATTACAACACAGCGGGACGGGTGCGAGCAAAGCGGATGCATTTCTTCAGAATACGGTGATCTTGAAGTGCAGGAACTTCTTGGGATTTTGCCGGAAGTCCCCGATCAGTAACCGCAGATCCCCTGTCAAACCGCTAAGGTTGTCGTACAACTGAGGATCAGAAAACATTTTTCCGACGCTGGTAGTGTTATCGTTCAGCTTCGCGCTGGCGTTGGCCAGATTGGTGCTTGTGTCTCGGAGCTTGTTGTACAGCGTGTCGTCGGTGGCCAACTTGCCCAACGACCCCTTACCCTCGCGAACGTCGCTGATCATTGCATTCCCGCTGCTCAGCGCCTTCTTGGCTTCGTCGTACAGCGAAGGATCATACAGCAGCTTTCCGAGGGTTCCCTTCTGGCTGCGCACATCGCTCATGATTACGTTGACGTTGTCGACCGCTGTGTTCACCTTGCCGTACAACTCATCAGAAGCCACCAATTTCCCCAGCGTGCCTTGCCCTGCCTGGATACTGGAGACTACGTCGTTGGTTTTAGCCAGCACGCCATTCAGGTTCTTGTAGACCTGATCGTCGGTAAGCAGTTTGCCCAGCGTACCGCGTCCCCGCTGCACCCCCGCGAGCAGATCCTTCACGTTATCAGAGAGTGCCTGCAGGTTCGCCAGGACGTCGGCGCTCCGTTCCACCACTTCCTTGATGGCCTTCTCTTCCGTGCCCGTAACTTCCTGGCCTTCCTTGAGTGGCACACCGGTGAAGCCGCGCGTAATGTTCACCACCCGGTTGCCGAGCAAACCCTCGGTAACCAAACTGGCCGTCGAATCCGTCAGGATATCGGCCTGAAATCTGCGATCAATGCGCAGGATTACTTCAATGTTTTTGTTTTTGTCGGGAACGTGCCCTGGTGTTCGGGGCACCAGCCTGATCGTCTCGACGTTCCCCACTTCGACGCCGTCCACTCGGACCGGCGCGCCGTAAGCCAGATCCGAGACTTCCGGCAAATACGTTTTCAGTCGATACTTGGGGCCGATGAAATTTGTGCCCGTCACATAGAAGATGCCGACCGCGAGCACGAATAATCCAACCAGCACAAACAGCCCAACGCGCAGTTCTGTCCACGTCAGTTGTTTGCGCTGTGCCATTAACCCGCCCCGACCTCGTTAGCTCTTCCGCTCACACAGCCTATCAAAACTCACACCAAAAACTTCTGCAAATACGGGTCTTTCGATTCCGCCAGTTCTTCCGGCGTCCCTTCGAAATACACTCGCCCGTCTCGATAGACCATGAATCGTGTAATCGGCTCGTCGCTTTCCCCTCGACTCGATGCTTTGGCGTCATTCGGCTCTAGCCGCACAACCCGCTTGGATTCCGCATCAAATCGAAATCTCGCCAGTCCAAACCCATCCTGTAATCGATGCGTCGCCATGACGGCAGTTACACCGAACACGTCGCGGAGCTGAAGAATCAGCGTAATGATGGTCTGTGCCGTAACCGGATCAAGTCCCGCCGTGGGCGAATCGTACAGCACAATAGGCGGGCGCGTCGCCAATGTGCGCGCGATGGAAACTCGCCGCCGCATGCCGCCCGAAAGTTCAGAGGGCAGCATGTCCCCAGTATGTTCCAATTCCACAAAGCGTAATGATTCCTGTACGCGCGACTCGATTTCGTCTTCCTCCAGTCGATCTTCGCG
>Ga0307477_10004235_pt1 | contig 10484 bp, 13 predicted proteins | sample atmos_gasesECM2C_FD_203316 | JGI IMG/M metagenome (GOLD analysis project Ga0307477, IMG submission 203316) | Hardwood forest soil microbial communities from Morgan-Monroe State Forest, Indiana, United States - atmos_gasesECM2C_515 | ecosystem: Environmental > Terrestrial > Soil > Temperate... | reverse complement strand
CGGGCGAGCGTGTCGGGCACGTCACGGCTAGGCAAGTCCACCACCAGCACAGCGGAGGCCGAACCGAGCAGATCCTCGGCGGTTCCCGACGAACCCGCGCCGGGACCAGCTTCGGTGTCGTGATCGCCGGACATGGCCACCTGCTCGATCTCGAGCCGACGGCGCGCACGCGCGGTGACGCGCTATGACCGTGCCACAACGCGTCACGACCGAGATATCGGCGGCCCCGGGGGATGCTTGCCCACTACGCTCGCCCGGTGGCGTGCCGCACCATCCCACGCGAGGTCGATGAGCTGACCGGTGCTTGGCTGACAACGGTGCTCGATCGCCATGTCCCCGGGGTCGAGGTCGTGTCGGCCCAGGTGGTCGACGCCCACTCCGGCACGACGGGGCGCGTGAAGCTGCGCCTCGTGTACGCAGGCGATCACGCCGAGCTTCCCGAGACGGTCTTCTGCAAGCTGGCGCCGTTCGACGCTCGCCAACGCGAGTTCCTGCGACGCATCGGCATCGGGACGATGGAGGCTCGGTTCTACGCGACAATCGCGGCCGGTCTCGAGGACGTGGTTCGGGTACCGCGCGTGTGGCACGCGGCGTCCGACGAGGAAGGCGGCTTCGTCATGGTGCTCGAGGACCTCGACGCGAGCGGCTGCCGATTCCCCCGCCCCTCCGATCCCGACGTCGCCGACCGGGCCGCCTCGACGGTCGAGGAGCTCGGCCACCTGCACTCGCGCTTTTGGACGTCGGACCGATTCGGCGACGACCTGGCGTGGGTACCGAGGCGGGCCGGATTCGGGGCCGGAGACGGCAGCGAAGCGCACGCGGCTGAGGCGGCGGGCCGGTTCGTCGCCCTCGCCCTCGAGCGCTTCGGTGACGGGCAGGGCCCTGCGTTCCGGGCCATCGGTGCCGTTTACGTCGAGAGGACCGCCGACATCCTCGACGTCTTCGACGACGGTGAGCCCACCCTCGTGCACGGCGACCCGCACTCCGGGAACCTCTTCACGGACGGGGAACGCACCGGCTTCTTCGACTGGGCGATGTTCAGCCGGTCGCCCGGTATGCGCGACGTGGCGTACTACTGCTGCAATTCGATCCCGACCGACGTGCGCCGCGGGATCCAGGGTCCGCTGCTGGACCTGTACCGCCGTACGCTCGCCCAGCGCGGCATCGACCTGACGGCCGAGCTCGCCGAGTACCAGCTGCGACTGTTTGCCGTGTTCTCGTGGGTATCGGCGGCGTCCACCGCCGCGGTGGGAAGTCGGTGGCAACCGGAGGAACGAGCCCTCGCCGCCATGGAACGGACGACCACGGCCGTGGACGACCTCGACTCGGTCGGACTGCTGCGCGAGCTGCTGCGTTGAGAGCCCAGCTGATGACGGGCGCCCGCCCGTTGCGCGAGGTGGGTGACTTCGCGCGCCGGTGCGCCGACGCCGGGTTCGCGGGCCTGGTCGTGACCGAGGCCGGCCGCACCGCCTATCTGACGTGCGCCGCCGCGGCGCTGTCGGGCGCCGGGCTCGACCTGGCGACGGGCATCGCCGTGGCGTTCCCGCGCAGCCCGATGGTCAGCGCGGCCGCGGCGTGGGAGCTCGCCGAGGTGTCCCGGGGCACCTTCCGGCTGGGTATCGGCCCCCAGGTGAAGGCCCACATCGAGCGGCGTTACAGCTCTCCCTTCGACCCTCCCGGCCCCCGGATGCGCGAGTACGTGTCGGCGCTCCGGGCGATCTTCACCGCCTTCCGGGGTGAGGGGCCTCTCGAGTTCGAGGGGCGCTATTACTCGCTGTCGCTGCTCCCCGCCCTGTGGTCGCCCGGTCCGATCGACGTGCCGGACCCTCCCATCGACGTGGCGGCGGTCAACCCGTGGATGTTGCGGATGGCGGGGGAGGTCGCCGATGGCGTCCACGTCCATCCCCTCAACACCGCGGCCTACTACCGCGAGACGCTTCTGCCCAACCTCGCCCAGGGACTGGCGCGTTCGGGCCGGGACCCGTCGGTGATGACCTTGTTCGTCCCGCTGTTCACGGCGGTGGGCGACGACGAAGAGGAGGTGGCCCGGTGGCGGGAAGCGAGCCGGACGATGGTCGCGTTCTACGGATCCACTCCGAACTACGCCTTCATCTTCGACCAGCTGGGATATCCGGGGACCACCCAACGACTGCGCGAAGCGCACAAGGCCGGTGACCCGGTGGCCATGGGGCGCGCCATTCCGGACGAGTTGCTCGCCCACTTCGTGGTCGAGGGGACCTGGGCCGAGCTTGCCGGCCGGATCGCCGACCGGTGCGCGCCCCTTCGCCAGTACGACGTCCGCCCGGTGCTCTACCTCGCGGGCAGCGCCGCGTACCAGCGCGGGGCGAGCTTCGAGCGATTCGGGGAGGCGGCCCGGGCGCTCGGGCAGCTGTCGTAGTGCCGCCGGGGCGGGGCGATGGTGGGGCGCCGCCGGTCAGCGCGCCTCGGCCGCCTCCTCGACGGTGAGTTCGGCCGCGGGGTCGGCCTCGAGGCGCTCGTCGGGGATCGGCTGCCCGCTTCGGATCGACCGCCCGTAGGTTCCCGCTGCGAGCCTGGCCTCGGCCCGGTCGAGGGCGGCGAGTCGGTCGCGCAGGGTCTCCGCGATGGCTTCGTCGGTGCCCACGGCCGTGAGTGGTTGGGCGGGGTCGGCGATGTCGCCGGTCTCGCTCGCCGCGTCGTGCTCGGACTCCCCGGCGGTGGCGATGTCTTTCAGCAGGGCCTCAACCCGGGCCCGCTCGGCTCGCACCAGCTCACGCGCCCTGTCGTCGTCCATGTCCTCGGTCACCGCCTTTCGGATCGCCACACTACGCAGTCGGAATGGGCGGCTCCTCCCCGTGACGGGCGGCCCGGGTACGGTTCGCCATGACCGAGACCGTCCTGTACGAGCGCAGTGGGCACATCGCCACCATCTCCTACAACCGGCCCGACGTGCTGAACGCGGTCAACGCCGAGATGCGCCGCGACCTCAACGCGGCATTCGCTCGGTTCCGGGACGACGAAGACGCCTGGGTCGCCATCGTGACCGGAGCGGGGCGCGCCTTCTGTGCCGGCGCCGACCTGAACGACCCCACCGAGGCGGCCGGTTCGTTCGCGGGGTCGTTCTGGGAGCGCCCGACGCTCAATTCGTTCGAGAGCGGGTGGGAGATCTACAAGCCGGTGGTGGCGGCCGTCAACGGCCACTGCCTCGGGTACGGGCTGACGCTCGTGACGTGGTGCGACTTCGTCCTCGCCAGCGACCGGGCCCGGTTCGGCTACCCGGAGGTCCGGTTGGGGATGCCCGCCTTGGTGGGAGCGATGCGCCTGCCTCAGCGCATCGGATGGGCCGACGCCATGGAACTCCTGTTCACGGGCGAGCCCGTCGATGCCGAGGTGGCGCAGAAGATGGGCCTCGTCTGGCGGGTCGTGCCACACGACGAGCTCCTCGAGCACGCCCGGGCCCTGGCCGATCGGCTGGTGGCGGGAGCGCCCCTGGCGCAGCGGGCCATGAAGGAGCTCGCCCTGCGAGGAGGCCATCTCTCCACCCTCGATGCCCTTCGTTTCGCCGAGACCATGCGCCGGGTGGTGGCCGAGACCCGCGACGCGACCGAGGGGAGACGCGCCGCAGCGGAGCGCCGGCCGCCGCAGTGGGAGGCCCGGTAGGGACGGGCCGTGAGGAGCCGCCGTCAGGAACGGCCGTCAGGAACGCCCGTCAGAAACGGCTGTCAGGAGCGACGCCGGGCGGCCCGACGCCGGCCCCGGGCGAAGGCATAGCCGGCCAGCCAGAAGACGAAGAAGACGGCCGCGATCACCCACAGCAGGTGGACGACGAAGCCCACCCCCGCGAAGAGGAGCGTGACGCCGAGCAACACAACAAGAAGGCAACCCACTGGCTCCACGGTACTTTTCCGCCGTCGACGACGCGGTCCGCCTCCCGGAACACCCCGCCGCCCGTAGGCTCGGGAGATGGACGACGCACTGGCGAAGCGGCTCGCATCCCTGGAACTGGCGGTCGCCCACTTGACCGAAGCGGTCGAGGAGATGGCCAAGTCGCTCGAACCGGGGGCGCATCCCGTGTTGTCGGTCATCGAGTCCCACCTGCGCGACATCCGGGAGAACTTCAACCAAGTCGCTTCCCGCCGAGTGCGGAGCTGAGCAGCGCCTCGCCGCACCCGGCCCGGCCGGAACCGTCGGACGAGCGCGCCTCGGATCGGTCCGCCATACTCGGGGGTGGAAGCAACACCAGGGAGGAATCACATGGCCGGAATGATCCGCAGGAGCCTGAATTCGCCCGAAGAGGTCCGTAAGTTCGAGGCCGGGTCGGGGCAGCTCGAACTGGTCAACACCGACAGCGGGGCGGTGGGACGGGCCACGTTCGAGCCCGGCTGGCGCTGGTCCGAGCACGTCAAGCCGATCGCCCAGACCGACAGCTGCCAGGCGGCGCACCTCGGGTACTTCGTTTCGGGGAAGATGAACGTCGTCATGGACGACGGGGAGGAGATGGAATTCGGCTCGGGTGACTTCGCCGTCATCCCGCCCGGGCATGACGCGTGGGTCGTGGGCAGCGAGCCGTGCGTCGTCATCGACTGGCAGGGCTTCGCCGACTACGCCAAGCGCTGACCCATTCCCGCACCCGTTGCCATGAACGCGGCGGCGCGCTCGACGTCGCCGAGGGTCACGACGCCCGCCAGGCGGTTGGCCGGATCGAGCACGACGGCGGGGAGGCCGCCTGACGCATAGATCCGGTTGAGCAGCTCGGGGACCGGTTGCTCGGGCCGACCCACGGGGATCTCGGCGATGGGTGCGGCCACCTCCGAGACGCGGGTGGTGTGACGGCGGTCGACGGGCACGGCCTGGAGCCGGTTGACGATCACCACCCCTTCCATCCAGCCGGTCGGGCCCACCACCACGGCTGCCTCACCGCTCTGCCACCCGGGCCAGTGGCCGGCGAAGAGCTCGGCCACGGTGAGCCCGGACGGCACGGTCGCCGGGTTCGGCACCATGACGTCGGCCACCGTGAGCCCTTCCACCCGCCGGCGCACATTGGCGGCGTTCTCCTCGGCACGCGCCGCGGAGAACAAGAACCACCCCAAGAAGGCGGGCCACAGGCCGAGCGCGCTTCCCAGCACGAATTCCACTGCCCCGATGCCCACCAGCACCACGCCGAACCCCAGCCCGGCCCGGGCCGCCAGGATCGAGGCCCGCGCCCGATCGTGGGTGGCACGCCAGAGTGCGGCGCGCAAGATGCGTCCCCCGTCGAGTGGTGCGGCGGGAATCAGGTTGAAACCGGCGAGCAGCAGGTTGATCTGCCACAGCCACGAAGGGACGTCGACCACCAGTCCGTTCGTCCCGGCCCGCTCGAGCACGACCTGCACGGCGCCGAAGATGCCGGCGAGCGCGATGCTCGCCCCGGGGCCGGCCGCGGCGATCTTGAAGTCCGCTCCCGGTGTGAACGCCTCCCCCTCGAGCTGCGCCACGCCGCCGAACAGCCACAAGGTGATCGACCGCACCCCGACGCCGTTGCGGCGGGCGAGGACGGCGTGCGAGCCCTCGTGGACGAGGAGCGACACAAAGAACAGGACCGCGGCGGTGACCGCCGCGAACCAATACGAGGCGCGGGCGCCCGAGCCGTACGCGTTCGGGAACACGACCGCGCCCAGCTCCCACGTGACGAGCCCGAAAATGACCGCCACGCTCCAGTTGATGCCGATCGGAATCCCGGCGATCCGCCCGATCCGGATGCTCTGCTTCACCCCTCCATTGTGCGGCCGTGCCGCGAGCCGGGGACATCGCCTGACCTCGTGAGCGGAACGTGGTCCGGCTCACGAAGGAGGTGTGCTAGGGATGGGCCCGTGTCGCGAGGTGGCCGCCCCTCGGCAGAGGGCGCTGACGCCGGCCTCGTGGAGGCCGTCCGGGGAACGGTCGAGGCCCATATGCCCGCCGACCCCCGGGAAGCGGCCGCCAAAGAGCGTGTCCTGGAGGTGGTGCGCGACCTCGAACGGCCTTTCGACGAGGCGGCCGGGCCCGTCCACGTGACCGGTTCGGCCATCGTGGTGGGCCCCCGAGGCACGGTCCTGCACGTGCACAAGCGCCTCGAGCGGTGGCTGCAGCCGGGTGGCCACATCGACCCGGGGGAATCGCCCTGGGACGCGGCGCTGCGGGAGTCGCAGGAGGAGACGGGGCTCGCCCTGTCACATCCCCCGGCCGGCCCACGCCTCATCCACGTGGACGTGCACCCGGCGGCCAACGGCCACATCCACCACGACCTGCGCTACCTCCTGCTCGCGCCGGACGAGGACCCCGCGCCGCCTCCGGGCGAGAGCCCGGCGGCACGGTGGTTCTCGTGGGACGAGGCGCTGGCCGTCGCCGACGACGCGCTCGTCGGGGCCTTGCGGGCCGCCCTGTGCCAGCCCGAGGTGCCGCACTGGACGCCGTCGGCGGGGGAGCCCACGACGCATCTCCGGCGGTCGCGGCCGGAGCGGGTGGCCGCGACCGGCAGAATGAGATGACCGCCCAGCGACGCGCGGTGCATCACCCATGACCAACGGCGACAGCCACCCTGACGTAGAGCATCCACCCGATCCCGCCCCGGGCGCCCCGGGCGCGACGGCGGACCCGCTCGTGCGCCTGCTCGACGTGCAGGACCACGACACCGCGGTCGACCAGCTGCGCCACCGCCGCGCCTCGTTGCCCGAGCGGGCCGAATTGGCCGGGGTCGACAGGCGGCTCGGCACACTGGACGAGCGCGCCACGGAGGTGGGGAGGCAGCGCGACGAGCTCGGCGCACGCCAGGCGACGCTGGAACAGCAGATCGAGGCCTCCCGCACGCGCCGGTCCACCCTGGAGAAGCTCCTGTACGGCGGCACCGTCGCCGCGGCGCGCGAGCTGCAGGCGATGAGCGACGAGGTCAAGCACCTGGCCCGGCACATCAGCGAGCTCGAGGACCGGGAGCTCGAAGTCATGGAGTCGATCGAGCCGCTCGACGGCGAGCTCGGGGCCGCGCAACAGGAGCGCCAGTCGCTCCAGGCCGAAGCCGGTCGCCTGCGCGCCGCGATCGCGGAGGGGGAGTCGAAGCTCGACACCGACATCGCCGCCCAGCTCGAGGCGCGCGCCGCGGCGGCCGAGGGGGTGCGCGCCGAGCTGCTCGGCCGGTACGAGCAGCTGCGGGCAAAGTTGGGGGGTACGGGTGCGGCCCGGCTCGTGGGTGAGTCGTGCGGCGGCTGCCACCTGGCCCTTCCCTCCATGGAGATCGACCGCATCCGCAGGGCTCCACCCGGCGAGCTCATCACCTGCGAGCAGTGCGGGCGGATCCTGGTGCGCTGAACGGCACGTGCTCGTTCTCGTCCGCCACGGGCAGGCGGCCGGCAACGCGGCGGGGCTGCTCCTCGGCCAGGCCGAGTCGCCCCTCACCGAACGCGGCCGTGCACAAGCAGCCGCGGTCGGACACGTGCTCGGGCCGGTCAGCCGCATCATCACGAGCCCGTTGGGCCGCGCCGTGCAGACGGCGGCCGCGCTCGGCCTGGACGCGCCGGTCGAGGTGGATGAGCGCTGGATCGAGGTGGACTACGGCGAGTTCGACGGCCAGGCGATCGGCGCCGTGCCGGCCGAGGTATGGCGGCGATGGCGATCGGACCCGTCGTACCGTCCGCCCGGGGGGGAGTCGCTGGCCGAGGTCGGCGCCCGGGTGCGGGCCGCGTGCGAGGAGCTGTTCTCGACCGACGGCACGGGGGCGCGGGCCGAGCCGGACGTCGTGGTGGTGAGCCACGTGTCACCCATCAAGGCCGCGGTGGCGTGGGCGCTCGGGACCGGGGACGAGGTGGCCTGGCGCCTGTACCTCGCGCCCGGTTCGATCACGCGCATCTCGTGGGGTGTCGACGCGCCGCTCCTCCAGCGTTACAACGAGGTGGTGCCCCTCACCGACGCCGTCGCACCCGACGAGGCTCCCCCGAGCGGCTCGCCGGCGGCGCGGCGTTCTTCCTAGGGCCGGCGGCTCAGGCGGGCTCGCCCGACCGGACGAAGTCGACCACGGCGGCCGCGAGCTCGGGACCCCGGTCCTCCTGGAGGAAGTGGCCGCCGCCGGTGATGGTGGGGTGGGCGCGGCCCGCCGCTCCCGGCACGGCGTCGAGGAAGAGCTGGTCGGCACCGCGGGTGATGGGATCTCCGTCGCTGTAGGCGCACAGGAACGGCTTGCGGAACCCGCGCAGCACCTCCCAGGCGCGCCGGTTGGCCGCCGACGCCGGGTCGTCGGGCCGGGCCGGGACGAGCACGGGGAATTGACGTGCGCCTTCCTTGTAGGACTCGTCGGGGTACGGCGCGTCGTAGGCGGCCCGCACGTCGTCGGACATCGCGGTGGCGCAGCCGCTCGCGACGATGCGACCGATCGGCATCTCCGCCACCTCCTGCGAGAACTTCCGCCAAGCGAAGAAGGCCTCGCCCAGGTCGGTGTCGCCGGTGGGGAGCCCGGTGTTGGCGGCCACGACGCGGCGGAAGCGCTCGGGATGCTCGGCCACCAACCGGAGACCGACGAGCCCGCCCCAGTCCTGGCCGACGAGGGTGAGCCCCGACAGGTCGAGTGCGTCGAACAACGCGGCGCGCATCCATTCGACGTGGCGCGCATAGGTGTAGTCGAGGCGCGCGGCCGGCTTGTCGGACCGGCCGAAGCCGACGAGGTCGGGCGCGACGACCCGGAAGCCCGCGTCGGTGAGGGGGCCGACCATGGTGCGGTACAGGTAGCACCACGAGGGCTCCCCGTGCAGGAGGACCACGGTCTCGCCACGGTCGGGCGGTCCTTCGTCGACGTAGTGCACCCGCAGCCGCTGCGCCCCGTCGCCTGCGTCCACCTCCACGTAGTGGGGGGCGAAGTCGTAGCCGGGAAGCGAGGCGAAGCGTTCGTCGGGGGTGCGGAGGATGTCCATGTCGGTCCTGTCGTCCTCGGGTGCGGGGGCGGCGAGACGGTGGCACGACCGGCGCCCGGGCGCAAACCCCTTTGAGCGGGCGTCGTGACACCGGTCGCCCGCTACGGTTCACGCCGATGTCCGACGTGACCATCCGGAACGCGGTCGCGAGCGACCGTCGGTTGGTCGACGCCATGTTGGTGGCGACCGTCAATTGGCACCCGGGCCGCCCGGCCCGCGCCCCGGCCGACGTCCTCGCCGATCCGTTGTGCGCCCGCTACGTCGAGGGCTGGCCGCGCCCCGACGACGTCTCGGTCGTGGCGGTAGCGGACGGGACCGACGTCGGCGCGGCGTGGTGCCGGCGGTTCCCGGCCCGCGCCCCCGCCTACGGGTTCGTCGACGAGGACACGCCCGAGGTGAGCATCGCCGTGGCCGAGCCGTACCGGAGCCGGGGCATCGGCGGCGCGCTCCTGCGCGGTGTCGCGGACGCGGCGCGTTCGGCGGGATTCGCGGCCCTGTCGCTCAGCGTCGAGGACGGCAACCCGGCCCGGCGCCTGTACGAACGGGTCGGGTTCGTCGAGGTCGACGCGGGTCAGGGCGCCGCCGTCATGGCGCTCGCGCTGCAGGACAGGGCGAAGAACGGGGCCGAACCGTGACGCCGCCGCGGGGTGCGTCCGGTAGAGCCACCGCGCCCGGGGCGCGGCGCCGGTTGCGCTGGCTGGTTCCGGCCGTGGCGCTCGCCGTCGTCGCCGCCCGGAGGCTCCGCCCGCCCCGTGGCACGGGGGCGCCCGGCCGTGGTCGCCCCGATCCGTCCACACCGTTGTCGGCGACGTCGCGCGCCGCACGCAACGCGGCGCTGGCGAAGCTGGCGGGCAACGTCGGCACGGCGACCGCGGCCAACCGCGCCCGCCGGCTGTTCGCGTCGGCGGCGCGGAAGGAGGAGCTCGACACCGAGCTGCAGCTGCGGACGGCCGAGCAGGTGGCGGCGAGCCTCGGGAACATGAAGGGCGCCCTCATGAAGATCGGGCAGCTCGCCAGCTTCCTCGACGACGCCATGCCCGAGCCGGTCCGTCAGGCGCTGGCCCAGCTGCAGCAGAACGCGCCGCCCATGAGCGCGGCGCTGTGCGCCGAGGTGGTGCGCGACGAGCTCGGACAGGCGCCCGAGCAGCTGTTCGCGCAGTGGGACGACGTTCCCATCGCGGCGGCGTCGATCGGCCAGGTGCACCGCGCCGTGACCCGCGACGACCGGGCGGTCGCGGTCAAGGTGCAGTACCCCGGGGTGCAAGAGGCGGTGCGGGCCGACCTCGCCAACCTCGACCTGGCGGGGATGGGCCTCGGCTCCCTCTTCCCCGGGCTCGACGCGGACGCCCTCGTGGCCGAGCTGCGGCTCAGGCTGAGCGAAGAGCTCGACTACACCACGGAAGCCGAGAACCAACGCTTCTTCGCCCGACGGTACCGGGGACACCCCTTCATCTCGGTGCCCGAGGTGGTCGACGAGCTGAGCACCCGGCGCGTGCTCACCACCGACCTGGCGGTCGGGGCGCGCTTCGACGACATGGAGACGTGGCCCCAAGCCGAGCGCGACCTGGCGGCCGAGACCATCTTCCGGTTCGT
>Ga0307477_10004234_pt1 | contig 10486 bp, 7 predicted proteins | sample atmos_gasesECM2C_FD_203316 | JGI IMG/M metagenome (GOLD analysis project Ga0307477, IMG submission 203316) | Hardwood forest soil microbial communities from Morgan-Monroe State Forest, Indiana, United States - atmos_gasesECM2C_515 | ecosystem: Environmental > Terrestrial > Soil > Temperate... | reverse complement strand
AAGCTGCGAGCGCATCATCTACGGGGTGATCAGCAATTTAAACCGCTCCTGGGAAAGAAAACCCTTCTTCGAATTTACACAAAACCCTTGACGCTACTTGCCAAAAACTTTCCTTGACCCTCTCTATCCTGTGGTATAATTGATCTCGTAGATAACTATATTTGAAGCGCGGCGGCCCGGCTGCCGCTTTTCTTTTTTAGGGGACCCACTTCAGCCTTGCCAGCCCAAAACAACTAAAATAGTACCCTTTAGAATCAGCGAGTTACGAAATGCTATTTTTGTAAGCCTTTTCTTTTGATATTCATACAAATTGAGGGGGGGGTACCCGACACCCCCCAAACTCGGGCCCTGCCTTAGCCGTGGCTGGTGGGCGTGATAAGCTTGCCCCGCCTCCCCACGTAGTGAGGAGTTCATTTGTGCAACGAAGCCGCGCCCATTTTTTGGTGCTTCTCTTCTTTTTTCCGCTTTTCGCGCCTCGTGTCAACACGCAGGATTCTCCGGCCGCGGCGAGCGCGTACGTCCCTACGCTAGTTCCGGATTCGACGGAAGGTTTTCAGGCGCAGATCGATGAATTAGTGCGTATCGCGAAGCTGCATGATGATGCTTCCTGGGGCGCGGCCCTAAATGCGTTTTCCCTTCCAAACCCAGCCGTATGGATTGAAGCAAATTTTGCGGCGGCAAACGTCGCGAAACTCACCGAGGATTATCCGAAGATGCGGGACGGCCATTTGGCGCACATGTCCTGGGTTCTCGGCCACAACGTTGATACTCCGGCTTCGCCATAAGGGTCGAGCCGTCCGAAACGCCGGCTCCTCCCTCGGACGCGGGAACGGACTCCAGTCTTCCGCTACCCGTGCATCCGGTTGCCGTTCAAAACTTCCGCCTGACACCTGTTGCGGATTCCGGAACCATGCCCCCATCGTGGGTTAGTTCTTTTGTTTATGTGGATGGTCGCTTCCGCGTCGTCGGTGGCACGTTCACGTTCTGGATGGAGGAACTTCAGAGAATGCGTCAGCCAGATTCAGCCCACCTCGGAGGGATAGTCCAGAGCGGCGTCTCATTCATAAAGTAGCCCCAAAGTATCCGAAAGAGGCGCGCAAGAAGCATGTGGAAGGCGTGGTCCGCCTGCATGCGATCATCGGCAAGGACGGCTCAGTTCATGACATTGAAATGGTTTCGGGGGATCAGCTACTCGTTGATGCGGCAATCAAGGCCGTGCGGCAGTGGCGGTATGCACCGACGACGTTCAATGGCCAACCCGTGGAGGTCGATACCACCATCGATGTGATCTTTCAGTTGAATCACTGAGGCGGGAGCTTTCTTTCGAGAGTGTTCCAAACAAGAAAGCCGGAGGCAGTTGCCTCCGGCTTTCTTGAACTAATTGCGTTTGACCCTACTCCTCGACGAGGCCTTTCTCGATCATCTCCTCGTCGCTGAGCCACAGGTCGGGGATATTGGCTGAGCCGAGCCGAAGAATGTCTTCCAGCGCGCCGCGCACTTCACCAAGGTGAAAATCAACCCCGATCCGCTCAAGCAATTCGATGAGCTGCTGCGCGCCTTCCGCCAGCACTGGTTTCGGAGGCGCGCTTTCGCGGTCCACCCGGCGGTACGTAAGGATGTAAATCGCACCGGGCCCCGCACCATGCCGCACGATGTGCAGGAACCCGCGGGCGCTGGGTTTGGCCGGAGCGAGCCGTGCCGCTACTCCTGTACCGGAGGGGAGTGCGCTCATCGCGTGTGAGCTCTCACATGTCTTCTGCGCATTAGCTGCATCCGCTCGTGCTGCCGCAGTTTTCGCATTTGTAGCACGCGCCATTCGGCACCATTAGCATGCCGCACTCGCTGCAGGCGGGCGCGCCTTCGTGCGCGTTGGTCAGCTTGGGAACCGACACGCTGGCCGGAAGTGACGAAAGCGCCGCCAGGATTGCCGGAGCCGGAACGGCCGCGCCGGCATTCTCCACGGCAGCCGTGCCATTAAGCTTCAGATAGTCTGACGAGATGAACCGTCCACCCAGCCAACGCGCGATGTAATCCAGCACCGAGGAAACAAACCGGATGTTCGGATTCGGGGTGATGCCGGAGGGCTCGAATCGCGTATTCAGCAGTTTGTCCACGAACACCTTCAACGGCACGCCGTATTGCAGCCCAAGCGAAACGGTCAACGCCAGTCCGTCCATCACGCCGGAGAGCGTCGAGCCTTCCTTGGACATCTTGATGAAAATTTCACCCGGACGATTGTCCTCGTACATGCCGACAGTGATGTAGCCTTCGTGGCCTCCCACGCTGAACTTGTGCGTCACCGAAGCGCGTTCCACCGGCATCTTCTCGCGAACGGCTCGCGCGAAGAGTTCGCGCTGCTCGGGGATGGACGGATTGCCCTGGCCCGGCGCCGTTCCGGCCTGCTTTTCTTCTTTCTTGCCGGCCGCCGAAAGCGGCTGCGAACGCTTGGAATTGTCGCGGTAGATGGCCACGGCTTTCAGCCCCACTCTCCACGACTCGATGTACGCGTTCATTATATCTTCTTCGGTCGATTCCTCGGGCATGTTGATGGTTTTCGAGATCGCGCCGGAGAGGAACGGCTGCGCCGCCGCCATCATTTTTACGTGTCCGGTCCAGGTGATGGAACGCCCGCCATCAGCCGGAGCCAGGGAACAATCGAACACCGGCAAGTGTTCGTCCTTCAGGTACGGCGCGCCTTCGATCTTTCCATTCTTATCGATGTGCGAAACGATCTCGCTGGTTTGTTCCGGCGTGTAGCCCAGCTTCATCAACGCCTGCGGCACGGTGTTGTTCACGATCTTGATCAACCCGCCGCCCACCAGTTTCTTGTACTTCACCAGCGCCAGGTCCGGCTCGATGCCCGTGGTGTCGCAATCCATCATGAAACCGATGGTGCCCGTGGGCGCCAGCACCGTCACCTGCGAATTCTTGTAGCCATACTTTTCGCCGTGCGCCAGCGCCGTGTCCCACGATTCCTGCGCTGCCATGAACAGTTCGGTCTGCACGTGCTCCGGCTGGATCCCGCGCATCGCTTCGCGGTGCATGCGGATGACATCGAGCATCGGTTCGCGGTTCACTTCGTAGCCCGGGAACGGCCCCATGCGCTCCGCAATGCGCGCCGATTGCGCATAGGCCTCGCCGCACATCAGCGCCGTGATCGCGCCGGACATGTCACGCCCTTCGTCGGAATCGTATGGCAGCGCCATGGACATCAGCAGCGCGCCGAGATTGGCGTAGCCGAGTCCCAGCGGCCGGAATTTGTGCGAATTCTCGGCAATCCGCGGGGTCGGATAGCTGGCGTTGTCCACCAGAATTTCTTGAGCCGTAATGGTCACATCCACGGCGTGCTTGAAAGCCGGCACGTCAAACTGTCCGCTCGTGGTCACGAACTTCATGAGATTCAGCGAAGCCAGGTTGCACGCCGTGTCGTCCAGGAACATGTACTCGCTGCAGGGATTCGAGGCGTTGATTCGCGCGGTGTTCTTGCACGTGTGCCAACGGTTCACCGTGGTGTCGTACTGCATCCCGGGATCGCCGCAGTGCCACGCCGAATCCGAAATCTTCATCATCAGGTCGCGCGCCCGCAGCTTGTCCACCGGCTGGCCGTCGGCGACGTTCTTCGTCCACCAATCCTTGTCCTCCGTCACCGCGCGCATGAAATCGTCCGTCACGCGCACCGAGTGGTTGGCATTCTGGAAGAAGATCGAGCTGTAGGCGTCTCCGTCGATGGCGCTGTTATAGCCCTGTTCGATCAGCACGTGCGCCTTGCGCTCTTCCTTCATCTTGCATTCGATGAATTCGACGATGTCCGGATGATCGATGTTCAGGATCACCATCTTGGCGGCGCGCCGCGTTTTTCCGCCGCTTTTGATCACCCCCGCGAAGGCATCGAAGCCCTTCATGAAGCTCACCGGCCCCGACGCGATCCCGCCGCCCGACAGCGTTTCCTTGCTGCCGCGCAGCGAAGAAAAATTCGTGCCCGTGCCCGAGCCCCACTTGAACAGCATCCCCTCGGTCTTCGCCAAATCCATGATCGAGCCCATGTCGTCGCGCACCGAGTTGATAAAGCACGCCGAGCACTGCGGTTTCGCCTGCACGCCCACGTTGAACCACACCGGCGAGTTAAACGCCATCTTCTGCTCGACCAACAGGTGCGTCAGTTCGTCGCGAAACGCCTCGCGCGAGGCCGCGTCCGCGAAATATCCGCCCGCTTCGCCCCAGTGCACGATGGTGTTCGCCACGCGGCTGATGAGTTGCCGCACCGATCCTTCGCGCTCCGGCGTCCCGGGCTTTCCATGAAAGTATTTGCTGGCGACGATGTTGGTCGCCGTCTGTGACCAGCCCTTCGGCACTTCCACGTCTTCCTGGCGGAAGATCGTCACGCCCTTCTCGTTTCCGATGAGCGCGGTGCGCTTCTCCCATTCCACCACGTCGAATGGGGATTTCTTCCCGTCCGTAAAGTATCGGGGGAAGACCAGACCTTTTTCCGTTCCACCCGCTGTGTTCACTGCGGCCCCAGCCGTCGCAGGCGATTTCCCGCTCAGTGCGTGTTTCACCGTTGCCATCCGTCCCTCCGCGCTCTCGGGTCCCCACTCGCGCGGGGGAACCCTGTTATTTTACTCCTCTGCGTCCCTTCAGAGGTGCCGCGCTTAGCTTTAGGGTCTGGGCTGAAGTTAACGCAGCTTTTGATTCGATAAGATCGTGAAAGCGGGCAGCGAAAAAAAAGCCGACCGTCGTGCGGTCGCGCTTAGGTTCCAGCGCAAAACGCCAATGCTCTGCCGCTGGCTGGTGCTTCGCACTCAGCCTAACAGCAGGTGCTCCGCCTCAAATACGGGCGCGGAGCAGGTACTTCGCGCTCGGTTTTTTCGTTTAGAGCCCGGGCTGCTTCGTGGACTCCCACGGACCTTCGAACATCCCCGACTCGGCCCGTCTGGCGCTTCCACGTCCCCCGAATCTGGAACCGCAGTATCAACGGAAGAGAATTTTCTGTCAAGAGAAAAACGCAAAATGTGGTTGACATTTTCGTACTGTGTCTATTTGTAGTGGTGGTCTTTCCGTTCAACTGCTTTCGCTTCAACGCTTTTGGGGGCGTTGATTCTCGCGCTACACTACTTGCATCTAACCCATCATGAGACGCACGCCGCCACTCCTGTTTCTCTTTTTTCTCCTACCCATCTCTCTCTCCGCGCAAACCAACCCGGCAGCATCCGCGCCATCCATCCTGCAGTCCGCGCACGGACAGAAACTGCGCATCAACGGAATTCCCAATGCCGGGAAAATCACGGAAGTCCTCTACCGCGGTGCGCAGCCCAGGGATGTGGGCCTCTCGGAGCTGAAAATCCTGGGCATCACCACCATCGTCGACCTGCGCCAGGAGGACCGCGAAACGATTGCCTGGGAACGCAAGCGCGTCGAATCGCTCGGCATGCGCTTTGTCCACATTCCCGTCGATGGCTGGTCTCCCCCAACCGACGAACAGGTCGTGCAATTTCTCTCTCTTCTCCGCGACAATCCGGGGAAAAAAATCTTCGTGCATTGCCGCTTCGGTGACGATCGCACCAGCGTATTCATCGCCACGTATCGCATGGCCATTGAAAAATGGACCCCCGAACAAGCCACGAAAGAAATGTATTTCTTCGGTTTCAACGGCTTCTGGCATCCTTCGATGAAAACTTTTGTCCGTGATTTCCCCTCGCATCTTACCTCTTGGCCAGCTCTCGCCTCTCTTCCCACCCCCGCTTCGCCGCCATGAGGCTCACCGAAAAAGGATTCTCTCAGGCGGCATCGTTGACGCTTGAATGACCTGTCCTTGTCAAAGGAATTCTCCCGTCCGGACGGACAGTTGGCAAAGTTTTTCCCAACCGCCATAAACGTAAATAACCTACTCATTTCATTAGACTTAAGCGCTCCTCGTTCTAGAGAACGGCTAGTACTTCTGTACCCTCAAAAACGTTACGATAGCTTCATTCTCGCTCCGACTCCAAATTCTTTACTCTGTACTCACCTTAGGAACCCCTTCTGAGGGAGAGGTCGCCTTGCAAGTTGGACGCTACGATATTCTCGAAATCATCGGCAGTGGAGCTCATGGCCGCGTGGCTCGGGCCCACGATCCGCTCATCAACCGTCTGGTCGCCATCAAGCTCTTTCCGAAAGAATTGGCAGCCGGCGAAGCCCGCCAGCGCTTCATCCAGGAAGCGCGGGTCGTTGGCCAGCTATCCCATCCCGCGATTATCGCGCTGCACGATATGGGTATTGACGAACCAACGCAAACTCCCTATCTGGTGATGGAATTTCTGGAAGGCCAGCCGCTCGATCGCATTCTGGATAAGGGCAGCCTGCCATTCGCCAAGGCTTGCGCCTGGGCCTCGGAAGTTGCCTGCGCACTGGGTGCGGCGCACCGCAAAGGTGTAATCCACGGCGACGTCAAGCCGGCCAATATGCTGATCACCGATGATGGACGCGTGAAATTAATGGACTTTGGCATGGCAAGGCTCGCCCGCCGTGATGCGACCGACACGCCGCTCTCCGGCACTCCTGCTTACTGGTGCCCCGAGCAGATCATGGGTAAACCCCAAGACGCGCGCTCCGATCTTTTTTCGCTCGGTGTCGTTCTCTACGAGATGGTGACCGGAAAGCGGCCCTTCGACGCGGAATCGCTTCAGGGCATTTGCAGCCGCGTTCTTTCCTCGACGCCTCTTCCACCGTCGCACGCGAATCCTTCCGTGCCAGCGGGATTCGACCAGGTGGTCGCTCGTTGCCTTTCCAAGGATCCGGCGGCGCGTCATGCCACGGCTGAGTCCCTCGCCGAGGATCTTTATCCCCTTGCGCGGCGCGCGACGGTTGTAGCGCCGGTACCACCATCGAACGGACATGGCCTGCGCGACCGTGCCGCGCGTCTCCTGCGCTCCGCCTGATGATTACACTGCAAAGAGGCCGCTACGAAGCCCTTGAGTTGATCGGTTCTGGGACTACGAGTCGCGTCGAAAAGGCTCGCGATAATGTGATCGGGCGCACGGTAGCCCTGAAGACCTTCGTTGATTGCTTTGGCGAGGATCTGGAACAGCAGTTCCTCCAGGAAGCCCGGCTCGTCGGGCAGCTCTCTCATCCCGCCGTCGTGCAACTCTTCGACGTGGGGATCGACGAGGACGGCACTCCGTTCCTGGTCATGGAATACATCGCCGGAAGGACGCTCGAGCACTACTTCGCTTCCTCCACCCTCACGGTTCAGCGTGCCTGCGCATGGATGGTAGATCTTGCCGGGGCACTCGCGGCGGCGCATCGCGCGGGGATGATTCACGGCGACGTCAAACCCGGAAACATCCTGATCACGCCGGAAAAAAAAGTAAAACTAGGTGACTTCGGCATCGCCCGTCTCGCCACGCAGGCCTCCGGCGCGGGGCACGTGCTGGGGACTCCCGCCTACTTGGCGCCCGAACAGATTCAGAGCGAAACTCAGGATCAGCGCTCGGATCAGTTTTCGCTGGGCATTGTCTTTTATCAGATGCTGACGGGCATTCCGCCCTTCGAGGGAAGTTCACTCGGCGCGGTCTGCTCGCAGATCCTGAATTCCGAACCCGCACCGCCATCGCGGATCAACCCGGCCGTGCCGCCCGCGCTTGATGGCATCGCCGCACGTTGCCTGGCAAAAAATCCCCAGGACCGTTTCGCGTCTTGCGAAGAGTTCGCGCGAGCTCTTTACCCATTTGCACGTTCCCGGCCGCAGACCGCCGCTCCTGCCGCTGAAAAAGCAGCGCAGACTGCGCCGCTTGCAAATCTTCAGATTGAAATCAATTCGAGTGTGACCGAAGGCACGCTGGCGGTATTCGCGGACCAGGATTTGGTTTGCGTCGCAAACTTGTCCGCGCAGACGCCGGGTTCACCGATTCAGTTCGAGCGCGCGCTATCCGCCGGAGCGCATCGGCTCCGCGTGGCGTATTACAAGCCGGACCGGAGCTTGCTCTCGGAAAAGGAAGGCCTTGGGGATATTTTCTCTACTGGCGAGAATAAGCTGTCCGTTCAAGTGAGCCGCGGCGCCAGGTTGCTGTTCCGGAACGAACTCGTTCTTAACGTAGCCTGGCCCGGTGCGCAAACTTCTCCCGCCGAACAACGCTGCGCAGCTCTCATGACTCCCGCCCTGACGCAGTAACTTCCCGTAATTTGTTTCTTTGATTCGAAAGAAGAGGCTGAACAGAGCTATTCGTAGCGCAGCGCTTCGACGGGGTCGAGTTTGGCCGCCTTCATGGCGGGCCAGACGCCAAAGACCAGTCCCACGCCGACGCTGACAATAATTCCTGTCGCGGCGGCCCATAGAGGGACGCGCCCCGGCCACTTTAACGCCACCTGAATCAAGAGCACCAGAAGGTTTACAAGAATTAGCGCGATGACCCCGCCCGTGCCCGTGAGCGTCATCGCTTCCAGCAAGAACTGCCAGGTGATATCGCCGCGGCGCGCGCCGATGGCCTTGCGAACGCCGATCTCGCGCGTGCGCTCCGTGACGCTCACCAGCATGATGTTCATGACGCCAATTCCGCCCACCAGCAGCCCGATGGAGCTCAGCACCACCATGGCCAGCGCCACCATGCCCACGATGTTGTGAAATTCTTGCACCTGCTGCTCCGCCGTTTCGATCGAAAAATTGTCTTTGCCACCGTAAGGGACCTTGCGACGCCTCTCCAGAACTTCCCGCGCCTGATCGACCGCCTGGTTCAACACTTTCGGATACGCCTGCATCCGAATATTGAGTTCGTCGGCGCTTGGATAGGTTTTGTGGAAGGTGCTGAAAGGAATAAGCACGCGCCGGTCCTCGTCCCCCATGCCGAAGCCGCCCTTGGGTTTCTCCACAACGCCGATCACCAGGAAATCCGAGCCATCGATCATCACGTCTTTACCAACGGCTTGGCCATCGGGAAAAAGCACGGGGGCCACGTTCTCTCCGAGCATCACGACCTTTTCCTTGTGGAGATCGTCTCCCTCGCTGATGAAGCGGCCCTGCAGAGTAGCGGCATTGGCATAGACCTGGCCGAAATTAGGCTGTACGCCGCGAAAATCAATGCCAGTCACTTCGCCGGCTTTGGTGCGCACGGAATGCGCCTGATCCCAGCGGGCCATTAAAAACGCCGTCACATTTTTGACTGCCGGGCACCTTTCCTCAAGGGCCTTCGCGTCCTCAACGGTCAGCGGCTTGCGCTGCCGCTCCTCGAGAGGGGGAGGCCCGCCGTGGCGGCCCTGGTCCCACTTGGTGATAAAGGCGGTGTCCGCGCCGAACTGCTTGATATTCTCCTGAATCTGCATGTCAAAGCCGGTGATCAGCGCGGCCACAAGCATGATGACGCTTACGCCGAGGACCACGCCGAATACGGTCAGCGCGCTCCGCAGTTTATGCGTGCGCAGGGTGTCCATCGCCTGCCGCAAATTTTCTCTGTAGGCCTGAGCCATGGTCGCGTCACCCATCCGCGCGGAGGGCTTCGATGGGATCCAGCTTGGCCGCGCGCATCGCCGGAAAAATTCCGAAGAACAAACCCACCGCTGTCGAGACACCCAAGGACAAAAACACCGCGCTGAGAGGAGTCTCCATCGGGAAAGAGAAAAGCGTTTTCACGAGGAATACAATGCCGAAAGCAACCAAAATGCCGATCATGCCTCCGGTCGCCGCCAGCACCGCTGATTCCGTCATGAATTGGAGAAGGATGTGGGTTTTGCGCGCGCCGAGCGAACGGCGCAAGCCGATCTCGCGGGTGCGCTCCGTAACGCTTGCGAGCATGATATTCATGATCACGATGCCACCAACCACCAGAAAGACGCTGACCAGGGCCATAGCCACAAAGGCCAGGTTGCCCGTCAAGTCGTGCCAGAGAGCCATGATCGAATCGGAGGCCAGAATGGCAAAATTATCCTTGGCGTCGTAAGGCACCTTGCGCCACGCGCGGAAGAGCATGCGCGCTTCGTCCTCGGAGGCTTGCATCATCTCCGCGTTCGGCGACTGCACAAAGATGGTCAGCCAATCGCTCTGGCGGTGCCATTCTTTCATGTAGGTATTGAGCGGGATGATCATGTAATTGTCTTGCGATTGTCCGAAGGCGCTCCCGAACGGCTCCGCGACTCCGATGACTTGATAGCTGTGCGTTTCGGCGCGAATGACTTTGCCGATGGGATCGACGTTGGGGAAAAACTTTGTGGCCAGATCCGAGCCGAGGAAAACGACTTCCGAGCGATGCTCGTCGTCCGCGGGAGTGAGGAAGCGGCCTGCGGTCACATTGATGTTGCGCACGTCGGCGAAATTGGCGCTGGCGCCCATCACGTCGGTGTTTTCCATCTTGATGTCACCGCTACGCGTCTGGACGTTGCGGTCATCAATGGCGGCCACGGCCTTTGCGGTTTGCATGGTATCCCGCAGCCGTTCGTAATCCTCGAAGGTGATCAGCGGGCGTTTCTGGGCCTTCTGGAAATCGTCCATGCTGGTGATAATTCCAAAGCGGTCGACGATAAA
>Ga0307477_10004233_pt1 | contig 10486 bp, 9 predicted proteins | sample atmos_gasesECM2C_FD_203316 | JGI IMG/M metagenome (GOLD analysis project Ga0307477, IMG submission 203316) | Hardwood forest soil microbial communities from Morgan-Monroe State Forest, Indiana, United States - atmos_gasesECM2C_515 | ecosystem: Environmental > Terrestrial > Soil > Temperate... | reverse complement strand
CATGCACCACGGACACTAAATCCGTTAAATACTACCGGCGCGGCAAGAAGTACAAGGAGTGGGAATTCATCTGGAATCCGCTGGAAGATGCTCTGGCGGCGGCACAGCAGCCCGGCGGTGGTCAGCAAGGGGTTGGTCAAACCTCGGCAACACCCGGGGGCTTGGGCGGGAATAACCTGTCCAATACGTTTGGAACTTCCTCCATGGGCCCCGGTTCCACGGGCGCGCCACCCGGTCAGCAGCCGCCGCACTAGACATTTTCAGGCGCAAAATTTCGTAGGAGGATTTCCCGATTTATTTTGATTTCGTTTGTTCCCGCCGATAATCTTCACTCGCGCTATTGGTTTAACGAAGATTGGGTTGAAAAAATCCTCAGCAGGCTGGCTTACTGAACGATCTAAAAAGTTGAAGTCGGGGCCAGACGAGCGGTAATCTGGCGCACATATTTCTGCGTTTCAGGGAAGGGAGGAATGCCGCCGTAGCGCTCTACCATTTCCGGTCCGGCGTTGTAAGCAGCCAGCGCCAGTGACAGATTGCCGCGATATTTTTCCAGGAGGTCCTTCAAATAGTGCGTGCCGGCTTCGATATTCTGTGCAGGATCGAATATGTTGGCCACCGAATAGCGCGCTGCGGTCTGCGGAATTAGTTGCATGAGGCCTTGCGCCTTCTTGCGTGACACCGCGCGCGGATTGAAATTTGATTCCACCGCGATCACGCCGGTAATCAGCTTTTCGTCCAAACCATGTTTCAAGGCCGCCGCGCGAATTAAATTGCCGTAAGGTCCGTCGGCTAGCGGCGCAGGGGGCAGTGAAGGGAATTGATCTTCTGGCTCAACGGAAACAAGCTCATCGGCGGGCACATTCACGCTGCCGCCGGACATCGTCAACCGCACGTGGTCGCCAGTGCGTTCATAACCCGTGATGTGGAGCCGGACACCAGAACGCAGCACGGCGTAGTCGGCGCGCGCTGCGGGCGCAGCGGCGACGGCCAAACTTAAAATCGCGAATAACGTAGTTGGTGTTGTCAGACGCATTCTGGACCTTAAATTCACTTCGCCTTGTCTTCGCAGCGTGGCTCTACTCCGTATAACCCATTATACCGCGGACCGTTCACGGTTCGCGATGTCATATCTTTTTAAGGGCGTAGGTATTAATAGCTGCAGATACTCCGCACTCGTCATTCGATAGCGTTATGGCCCATCCCAGCGATTTCAGCTCGGCGACACTATTTGCCATCACCACTGGCAAGCCGGCAAATTCCAACATCTCGCGGTCGTTCCAATTATCTCCAATCGCCATTATTTCGTCGCGCGTAATTCCTCTGCGGCGCGCCCATTCCTTTAGCGTCACCCCTTTGGTTACGCCAGGCCGCAGAACGTCGAGAATTGAGAAGTCGCGCGCTTCGTACTCAGTCAGTGCAAGCGTAAAGTCCGCTGCAATGGGTAACGTCGCAAGCTCGCGCATGGCCTTTCGGATTGGCTGGCAAGCGCCGGTGAACAACACCTGGATGGGGTCCTCGCCATTCAGGCAATCGGCCAAGGGAGAAACCTCCGCTATGTATTCGCGATTCTTGCGGAAATATCCTCCGCGAAACGGATCGTCCCATTCCACTTTCTCCAGGATGATTTGCCGTTCGAGAGGGCGATCGAATATAACTGCGGCATTTGCACGAAATTCCGTAGTCGCGTCGATGACCTGCCGCGCCGTCTGGCTGGGAAGCAAAAGCTGCTGATGTGTTTCTCCGCTTTTGCTCTTAATCAGCGCGCCATTGCTGACGATCAAATGCAAGTTGCAAGGCAGCGCGTCCGCAATCGGCCGGGCAAAGTCAAATCTTCTACCGGTAACCAGCACGATCTCAATTCCGCGCCGGGCCGCTTCCATCACGGCTCGGACATTTTCTTCCGGAACATGGCCGCGGCTGTCGAGCAGAGTCCCGTCAATATCCATCGCAATTAATTTGATTGCCACAACCGTATTCTATCGTGGTAACGGCGTAGTTGCTTAACTGGGCGGAACCCGCTCGTAGCCGCAAGCCGTAAGATTGTTGGGCATTTATAAAGACACGAACTCGCCTCCAATTGTTTGCCTGTAAATCCTCAGCATAGTAAATTGTTTGTCCTGAAAGACCCTGCGAGTTCGCAGGGGGGTCTGTAGGCGAAGTCTGGAGTTTAGGCGGGCGATGGAGTCTTTTCTCAACCTACTGTGGGTGGCAATTGCCGCCGTAGCCTTTAGCTTCTGGCGGACCCGGTGGCTGCACGACCGTTCCGAACGCCGCCGCGATCCTTTGCGCGAATGGACCGCTTTCGCCTGCGCGCTGGTTCTGCTTTTTTTTGCCGTTTCGCTCACCGACGACCTCCACTCGGAATTGGTTATTTTCGATGAATGCAGTGCCAGCCGCCGCCACTCGACTGCCCTGGTTTGCCAGCGTCACTCGCCGCACGATCGGTTGATTAAGCAGTTTTATGGGACCGCAATTTTGCCCGCCGTCGCATCTTTGGGCTTGCTTCCATGGCGTGGGATTATCCTGCTTGCAGCCCGATTCACCTGCTTACCCTTGATGTCCCGCTTTGCACTGAGCCGTGCTCCGCCAACCGTGATCGTATAACAAGCTTTCGAGGCCAATCTCACCTAACAGAATGTCTGTGCCTCGACGCGCAATTTCTATATACGAACCAAACTCGGTGTGCCCTAACACCAAAAGTTAGGACAGAGATGCGCTACTGTTCCCGGACATAATCGTATTTGGATTTGGAGTTGCTATGGAATCAGCAAGGTTGCTCGCTAGTTTCGCGCTTGTTCTGCTCATGCTGGGCTGTGGCGGAAACTCCGAAAAACATGCCGCAGCGGAGGCTCCGCCAGCGACCCAAGTCGTGCATGAGCAGGACGTAAATGTTGTAAAAGTCGAACATCCCGATCAATTTCCGCTGACCACGGCGGTTGAGCACACCGGTGCACCGTCGCTGGTGGTTACCGGCTCCGTTGTACCGGACATCTCGCGGACAGTGCCGGCTATTTCGCTGGCTTCGGGCCGAGTGGTGGAAATACGCGCGCGCTTGGGCGATAAGGTGCAAAAGGGCCAGCTTCTAATGCGTGTGCAGAGTGCCGACATCGCTCAAGCCTATTCCGACTACCGCAAAGCTCAAGCCGACTCGACACTCACAGACACGCAATACGAGCGCGCCAAAGAGCTCTATCAACACGGAGCCATCGCGTTGAATGATCTGCAAGTGGCGCAGGACGCAGCGCAGAAAGGCAGGGTTGACCTGGAGACAGCAGCCGAGCATCTTCGAGTTCTGGGCAGCCCGCTGGATCATCCGAGCGCCATTGTTGATGTCCGGGCGCCCATCTCTGGCGTAATCACCGACCAGCAAGTTACGAACGCCTCGGGTGTTCAAAGTCTTTCTTCCGCGAATCCCTTCACGATTTCTGATCTGTCGAACATCTGGATTCTTTGCGACGTGTATGAAAACGACCTCGCCAATGTCCGACTTGGGGAAACGGCAGACATCACAGTAACCGCCTATCCTGGCCGTGTGTTCACCGGTCGCATCAGCAACATCGGAGCCATTCTCGATCCAAATGTTCGGACAGCAAAAGTTCGTATCGAATTGCAGAATCCGGGAGTGATGCGCCCCGGCATGTTCGTCACCGCGACCTTTCACGGCTCGAAGACCGAGAAACATGCAGCGGTTCCGGCTTCCGCTATCCTTCACCTGCACGACCGCGACTGGGTTTTCGTCCCCGCGAGCGGCAGCGGTGGCCATAGTTTTCGAGGAGTGGAAGTGAAGGCTGGCGGCATGTTGCCAAACAACGTGCAGGAAATTTTGTCCGGATTGGCGCCCGGGCAGCAGGTAGTAACGAATGCGCTCGAATTGCAGAACACTTCGGAGCAGTAAATGATCCGTAGGCTTGTAGATTTCGCGCTCGACAACCGCTTCATCGTACTCACGATCGCGGTCATCCTCCTTTTCTGGGGCGCGATTTCATTCCACAATTTGCCGGTAGAGGCTTATCCGGACGTTGCGGACAATTACGTTCAAATCATTACGCAATGGCCCGGCAGAGCCGCTGAAGAAGTGGAACAGCAGGTCACCATTCCGATCGAAATCCAGATGAATGGTATACCTCACCTGACGCATCTCAGGTCCGTGTCGTTGTTCGGGCTATCCAGCCTTACGCTCATCTTTGATGATGAATCTTCAAACGACTGGAATCGCCAGAAAGTGCTTGAAAGGTTGTCGCAGGTTACGCTACCTGCAAATCTACAGCCGCAAATGGGTACCGACTATAGCCCGGTCGGTCAAATTTATTTCTACACGCTGAAGAGCACCAACCCGCAGTATGACGTAATGGCGCTAAAATCCCTGGAAGATTGGGTTCTCGAAAAACAGTTCAAAACTGTGCCCAATGTCGTGGACGTTTCTAGTTTTGGGGGCATCACTCGCGAATATCAGGTTCGAGTCGATCCGACCAAGCTAATCGCTTATGGTCTGAGCATTGGCCAAGTCGAGCAACAACTCGCCAGCAATAATGTGAACGCTGGCGGAGGGTTTATTGAAGAGGGCCAGCAGCAAATAAACGTCCGCGCCGTGGGCTTGATCGGGAGCGTACAGGACATAGAGCAAACTGTTTTGAAGGCTCAGAGCGGCGTGCCCATCCTCGTGAAGAAGGTTGCTGTCGTCGCGCAAGGTCCCAAGGTCCGTCTCGGTCGATTTGCTAAAGCAGTTCATCGCGAAGATGGGCAAGTTATCGACGATGATGATGCAGTTTCGGGAATCGTTTTATTGCGCAAAGGCGCGCCCGCGGATCCAACCCTGATTGCGATCGATGAAAAGGTGAAAGAGCTGAACGACCATATTTTGCCTAAAGGGGTGAAGGTTGTTCCGTTCATTAACCGCAGCGACCTGGTGCACTTCACCACTCACACAGTGCTGCACAACCTAACCGAAGGAATTATTCTTGTTGTTATTATTCTGTTTCTCTTCCTCGGCAATGTCCGCGGAGCGCTCATTGTTGCCCTGACAATTCCTTTTTCTCTGCTGTTCGCATCGATCTGCCTCGACCTCCGACACATCCCCGCAAACTTGCTGTCACTCGGCGCGCTCGATTTCGGAATGGTCGTGGATGGTGCTGTAGTCATGGTGGAAAACATTGTTCGCCACCTAAACGCTCGCGGCGAGAAGCCCGTTGTGCAATGCGTGCGGGATGCCGCCCACGAAGTGCAGCGCCCCGTCTTCTTCGCCATTGCCATCATTATTACCGCTTATATGCCGATTTTCACCCTGCAGCGCGTTGAAGGGCGGTTGTTCAAGCCGATGGCCTGGACCGTTGCGTTTGCGCTTCTGGGAGCCCTCATTTTCTCTATGTTGATCGCTCCAGTTCTTTCTGGCGAACTTTTCCGAAGTGGCGTCCGTGAATGGCGGAACCCGGTCCTGGTGTTTCTAACCGATGAATACCGGAAACGCGTGCGATGGGCTATCGAGCATCGTAGGGTTACCTTGAGCGCAGCGATCGGGGCGTTATGTGTCGCCGTGTTTCTCGTGTTCGGTGGCGTGATCGGCTCGGAGTTCCTGCCCCATCTCGACGAGGGCGCAATTTGGGTCCGTGGGACACTGGCGCCCAGCACTGGGCCTAGCGAGGGAACCCGTGTTGCTGACCGGGCTCGAATAGTCCTGGCCTCTTTTCCCGAGGCCATGGTCGTCACGAGTCAGGTCGGGCGTCCCGATGACGGAACCGATACCACCGGCTTCTTCAATACTGAATACTTCGTCGATTTGAAGCCGAAGGAGCATTGGCGGCCAGTTTTTGGCGAACGAAAGGACGAGCTCGTCGCGGCTATGGATCGCGAGCTTGAGAAAATTCCGGGCGTCATCTGGAATTTCTCTCAGCCCATTGAGGACAACATGGAAGAGGCAGTCAGCGGCGTGAAGGGCGAGCTAGCCGTCAAGCTGTATGGCGACGACCTGAAATTGCTCGAAGAAAAGGGAATCCAGATCGTCGCCATCATGAACCAGGTACGTGGAATTCAGGACCTCGGGCTTTTTCGAGTGCTCGGTCAGCCCAACCTTAATTTCAAAGTGGATCGCCTGCAAGCAGCTCGCTACGGCATCAATGTCGCCGATATACAAGACGCTATTCAGACTGCGGTAGGCGGAAACAGCGTGAGTCAGGTTCTTAAGGGCGAAGAGCGATATGACCTCGTGGTGCGCTATCATGAGGCGTATCGGAATACAAAAGAAGCAATCGAGAATGTTCGTTTGCTGGCGCCCTCTGGCGAACGCGTTTCACTGAGTCAGCTCTGCAAAGTGGAAGTAGTCGACGGCGGCTCAGAAATCTATCGCGAAGGGAATTCACGCTACGTTGCAATCAAATACAGCGTGCGCGGCCGCGATCTTGGCAGCACAGTGGAAGAAGCCATGAAGGAAGTCCAAGAGCAGGTAAAACTGCCGCAAGGCTACCATCTCGATTGGGCCGGGGAATATGAAAGCCAGAAGCGGTCTGAAAAACGGCTGCTGATCGTTCTTCCGATCACCATTCTTGTGATTTTCATCATTCTGTACGTGATGTTCGGATCTTGGAAGTGGGCGGTGCTCATTCTTGGGGTCGTGGTTCTTGCGCCGTTGGGCGGGTTGCTAGCGCTGCTTTTTACAGGAACGCATTTCAGCGTTTCTTCCGGCGTCGGATTTCTGGCCCTTTTTGGTGTATCGGTACAAACCGGTGTCATCATGCTCGAATACATTAACCAGCTTCGCGCGCGGGGCCATTCGATTGAAGACTCCGCAATCGAAGGCGCGGTTCTTCGTCTACGTCCGATCATGATGACCATGCTCGTTGCGACGCTCGGATTGTTGCCAGCGGCGACATCCCACGCTATTGGCTCCGATTCGCAGCGGCCATTTGCGATTGTAATTGTGGGCGGTCTGATCGGCGCGCTGGCGATGAGCATTTTCGTTTTGCCCACCATGTACGTGTGGGTCGCCGCCGATGGAGACAAGCTGCCAGCGCCGGAGGAGTCTTTTGAAGTTTAGCCCTTGGCAATTTTGCCCGATGAGTCGCCAAGCGTCTGCCTTCGTGTAGAATCGGGCCCAAGTTTTCCCGGAGGAATGGCAAGGGGTTCCCGAACCATGAAAAGGGAAGAGGTTCACGCGCGCATCGAGGAAATCGGCATTATCCCCGCCATTCGCGTTTCCACAGCTGAGGATGCCCGGTTTGCCGCCGAAGCTGTCTCACGCGCGGGAATTCCCATTGTTGAAATCAGCATGACGGTCCCGGGAGCAATTGACGTGATCTCTCATTTGGCGGCGCACGCAAACGATATGATCGTCGGTGCGGGGTCGGTGGTAGATGCGGAAACTGCTCAACGATGTCTTGCCGCCGGTGCAAACTTCCTGACCAGCGACGGACTAGACGTCAAGGTCGTGGAGTTGGCGGTAAAGGCAAATACGGTGGTCTTGCCGGGCGCTCTCACGCCCACAGAAGTGATCGCAGCCTGGAAAGCCGGCTCCGACTTCGTCAAAGTGGTTCCCTGCGCACAAGTTGGCGGCGACAGTTACATCCGAGCGCTGAAGGCCATGTTGCCTCATGTGCCGCTGATTGCGGCCGGCGGCGTCAATCAACAGACCGCCGTCAACTTCATCCTTGCTGGTGCGAGCGCGCTTGGAGTTGGCACGGAATTGATTTCGAAGGAAGCGATCCGCTTGCGTCAGGCTGAGCGCACCCGCGTGCTAGCCCAAAGATTCCTGGGTTACGTGAAGACTGCTCGCGCTCAAATGGGACGCCGCACTGACACTGCCGTCGCTCGCAAGTAAGTGTGCTTTCTTCTGCGGCAGGCAAATCTGACGCCCCCCCCTCGCTCGATGGTCCAGGCCTCGGCAAAATTGCTTGTAGGCTGAAAAGTCGCGCTATAGAATTGCCCGCGAAATGATTTTTCGGCAATGCCAGCCATGTGCACCACTGTCGAAGTTTATTGACGGCTATTGGTTTTACCAAGACCTTGCGGTTGAGCATACCAAGGAAAAACTCCTACCCAACGGCGCCATCGAACTGATTATCGATCTCTCTCCTACACCCAAAAAACTTTACTACCCACTGGATCTCACGCGCTTCACTACTTACCGTCGCGCCTGGATTTCCGGCATACAGCGGCGCTATATCGTAATCGGCGCTGAACGCGGCTCCTCCATGATGGGTGTGCATTTCCGCACCGGCGGAGCGGCGCCATTTTTTGGCTTTCCGATTTCTGAGCTCACCGCGTCGGTGATCGAGCTCGACCTCATCTGGAAAAGGGAAGTGTACGCACTGCGCGACCGCCTGCTGGAAGAAGCGGACATCTCACGTAAATTCGATATTCTCGAGAAATTTCTTTTGGCAAAATCGCGCGGCAATTTGGATGGCGATAGCACGGTAGAAGTGGCGCTGTCTGCGCTGCGACGCTGGCCGGTTTTGCCGCTTCGCGAACTGGCCGCTCGGATCGGCGTCAGCCAGAAAAAGATGATCTCGCGTTTTGACGCCCGCGTCGGTTGCACGCCGAAGCTGGCCTCACGCATCTTTCGCTTTCAGCGGGCGCTCGATACCGCTTACCGGGCGAAAGACCACGACTGGGCGGCGCTTGCTCAACAATGCGGGTATTACGACCAGTCCCATTTCATCCATGAATTTCAGGAATTTGCAGGAATGACCGCGGCGGAATACGCGCGCCGGCGGACCGAGTTTCCCGATTATATCTACCTCGATTGAGCCTGGGGAAATTTTTACAATACTTCGCCTGCCGGATTTTGCGAATATACCCGCCTGGGAACGTCTAACAGGAGCCTTTTGACATGAAAATAATCGCCGCCGTTTGCCTCGCTGTGTCGCTCTCACTGACGTTCGGGTTCCAGGCCAGCCCCACACCAAATCACGACCCGCATTTGCAACCTATCGCTTGGCTCACTGGCGGCACCTGGACTGCGGAATTCAAGACGCCGGAAGGAAAACCTTTTTTGATTCAGAACGAGATCCGCTGGGCGGACACCGGCGCGGCAATCTCCTTCCTCACGCGGTTCAATGGCCAGCCCCACTATTACGGCATTTATGTTTACGATCCGGCCGCCAAGCTGATTAAGTTTTTTTACACCTCTGCCGACGGAGAATTTACGTCCGGACATACCACTCCGTCCGCTACTGCTCTGCAACAGCAATTTCAGATCTCTAACACCGAAGGTACGAAAACATTTTCTTCGACCATTCAGCGCGCGGGGGAAGATGCCTACAACTTCGATGTCTTCCAGGAAGGGAGCGATAAGCCCGTGCTATCGCTTAAGTACCTGCGCAAATAGAACTGGGTGAAGAACCCGGATTTCGAGTTTTTGAACAAAGGAGTGCTGATGCCTCTCGCAAACTTGAATTGGCTGGCCATTGTCGCCGCTGCATTGTCGATGTTCGTCTTAGGCGGATTGTGGTACTCGCGGATGTTTTTTGGAAAAGCGTGGATGAGTGCCTGCGGTTTAACGGAAGAAGATCTAAAGCGTGGCAATGCGGCAAAAATATTCGGCCTATCGCTAGTTTTTTCGCTGGCGATGGCGATCAATCTTGCCATGTTTTTGAATGACCCAAAAACGACAGCTCCGTGGGGTGCCACGGCAGGCTTTCTGGCGGGCTTTGGATGGGTGGCGCTCTCGATCTCCATGATCGGATTATTCGAACGTCGAACCTGGAAGCACATTTTTATCAATGGCGGCTACGTGACGATTGCGTTCGTGTTGATGGGATTGATCATCGGCGCCTGGAGAAAATAGCTAGCCGCAACTCGGAGTCCCCATTTTGCGTTACGAAACTAATTCCGCACGGGTTTGGCGACTCTCCGCGCGTTTGTTAGAATAAACCCGCGGTGGGCGTGTAGCTCAGTTGGGAGAGCGCATCGTTCGCAACGATGAGGCCGGGGGTTCGAGCCCCCCCACGTCCACCAAATTCACTTATAAATCGATGGTTTGTGAAGTTCGGCCGGCGTCACAGGGGTTTGATCTTACCGCCATCTTACCTTTCGGAGTGCTCGAAATAGCAACAACTCTTCGCACTCTTCATTTTCCCTTTAAAAACGCATGTTTTTGAAACTCGCAGGCTGGCGGTGCGTTATAGGTTTACCTGCGGTTTACCCACGCCGGTGGAGTGCGATAGAAAACGGTCGGCGTAATCGTGTTCGACCTCTAACGTCTTCTTTTCGGCGCGTGAATTTCACCTTCGTGGGCGTTAGGCAATCCCCGAGTCCTCACGGATGAATGCGGATGATCGTCTTTCCCTTGCGTCGCTCGGTCGGGTTGAAGGCGGTGACGGCATCGTCTAGAGTCGAGACGTTGCCGATGTTCGTCCGCAGTCGACCATGCCGCACCCGCTGGACGACCTCACTCAATTGGGCGCGATCGGGTACGACGACGAAGTCGATAGTCAGGCCGCCAGAGGGCCGCGCCTCGGTCGGGCCGGTGACGGTCACCAGCGTTCCTCCGGCGCGA
>Ga0307477_10004232_pt1 | contig 10486 bp, 9 predicted proteins | sample atmos_gasesECM2C_FD_203316 | JGI IMG/M metagenome (GOLD analysis project Ga0307477, IMG submission 203316) | Hardwood forest soil microbial communities from Morgan-Monroe State Forest, Indiana, United States - atmos_gasesECM2C_515 | ecosystem: Environmental > Terrestrial > Soil > Temperate... | reverse complement strand
ATTTCCGTCCTCACCGAGCCGCCGCACTTCGGCGGCTCCCTCGCGGACCTGGAGCAGGTGGCGCGCGCGGTCCGCGTCCCGGTGCTGCGCAAGGATTTCGTCGTGGACGAACTGCAACTCCTCGAGGCGCGGGGTGCGGGGGCGAGTGCCGTGTTGCTGATCGTGCGGGCGCTCCCGGGGCCCGAGCTCGGGGGGCTCGCCCGGGCGGCCCGCGGGCTCGGGCTCGGGGTGCTCGTCGAGGCGCATACCGAGTCCGAGCTCGACCGCGCGCTCGCCGCCGAGCCCACGGCCCTGGGGATCAACAGCCGCGACCTCGCCACGTTCACGCTGGACCTCGCGGCGGCCGAGCGCCTGGTAGGGCGCGTGCCCCCCGAGGTTCCGGTTGTGGCCGAAAGCGGCATCGAAGATCGCGCCGCGGTCGAGCGGTTTGCGCGGGCAGGGGCGGATCTCGTGCTCGTGGGGACAGCCGCGGCGCGCGCCGCCGATCCGGCCGCGACCGTGCGGGCCTTGTGCGGCGTCGGGCGCCAGCGCCGGCGGTCGGCAGGCGAGGGGGTGGCGCGATGAGCGCGGTGCCCGCGGACCGGGGAGGGCAGTTCGGGCCGTATGGGGGCCGCTACGTCCCCGAGACCTTGATGGCGGCCCTCGAGCAGCTCGACGACGTGTTCGCGGCGGCCCGTCGGGATCCCGCCTTCTGGGGCGAGCTCGACGACCTGCTCCGCAACTACGCGGGGCGCCCCACGCCCCTCACCGAGGTCGAGCGGCTCAGCGCCGAGGTCGGGCCCGGTGTCAGTGTGGTACTCAAGCGCGAGGATTTGAACCACACCGGCGCGCACAAGATCAACAACACCCTGGGCCAGGCCCTGCTCGCCCGCCGCATGGGGAAGCGCCGCATCATCGCCGAGACCGGGGCAGGCCAGCATGGGGTGGCCACGGCCACCGTGTGCGCGCGCTTCGGGCTCGAGTGTGTGGTCTACATGGGTGAGGAAGACATGCGGCGCCAGCAGCTCAACGTCTACCGCATGGAGCTCCTGGGCGCGCGCGTCGTCCCCGTCACGTCGGGCACCCGCACCCTAAAGGATGCGACCAACGAGGCGTTGCGGGACTGGGTAACGAACGTCGGCGACACGCATTACATCATCGGATCGGTCGTCGGTCCGGACCCCTTCCCCCGCATCGTGCGGGACTTCCAGGCCGTCATCGGGCGCGAGGCCCGGGCGCAGGTGGTGGAGCGGTTTGGGCGCCTGCCGCGCAGCGTCGTGGCGTGCGTGGGTGGCGGATCGAACGCCATCGGCATCTTTACAGCGTTCCTCGGCGATCCCGACGTGGAGCTCGTGGGGGTCGAGGCGGCGGGGGAGGGGCTCGACACCGGGCGGCACGCGGCGTCGCTCGGCCGGGGGCGGCCCGGGGTGTTTCACGGGAGTTTGAGCTACCTCTTGCAGGACGCCGACGGGCAGGTCCAGCCCGCCCACAGCGTGTCGGCGGGGCTCGACTACCCCGGGGTGGGGCCGGAGCACGCTTTTCTCAAGGACTCGGGCCGCGTATTGTATGACGCGGTGTTGGATCGCGAGGCCCTGGAGGCCTTCGCCGCGTTGGCGCGGTTGGAGGGGATTCTGGCGGCGCTCGAGAGTGCACACGCCGTGGCGTGGGTGCGGGCCCGCCGCGGCCGGTGGCGTGAGGGTGATATCGTGCTCATCAATCTGAGTGGGCGCGGCGACAAGGACGTGGCCATGATCGCAGAGCTCACGGGAGCGGCGCGGTGACTGGCGTGAGCCCGCCGCCGCAGCCCGTGTCCGAGATCGCCCTGCCCGCGTCGCAGGTCGAGGAGTTGATGCAGGTCCTCGTCAAGGGTCTCCGCGCCACGCAGTTGTATCTACCCAACAATCCCGTCTATCAGCGCGCCGTCGAAAACATCCGGGCCGCCTTCCGCCAAATCTGGCAGGCGACCGACGACCTGCACTTCGACGTGGGGGAGACGGACCTCAAGTGGGAAGATGCGGTCGTCTACAACCAGGAGCAGCGCAACGAGAGCATCGCCTGGACGTTGTTCAAGGACGGCGTGCGCTCGCTCACCATGCGGCCGGGCGTCGAGGATGCCGAGATCGTGCGGTTCCTCGCCGTGTTGCACCGGGCGAAGAACCTCGCTGCCGACGCGCCCGACGACCTGTTGACGCTGCTCTGGTCGGAAGACTTCCAGTTCATCAGCTACACCTTCCGGGAACTGCAGACGGAGAACGCGGTCCCCATCGAAGCGGGCGAGACGATCCCGGCCCCGACGCCCACCGACGTGCGGCACGCCGTCCAGGCCGAGGCCCCGCCGCGGCCCCAGGGGATCGTTTCGGTCGAGGACTTCGACACCACACTCTACTTCTTGGACGAGCGCGAGGTCGAGTACCTGCACCGCGAGGCGGAGCGCGAATACTCCCAGGACTTGCGCCGCAACGTGCTCGCGATGCTGTTCGACCTGCTCGAGCTGCAGACCTATGGAACGGTGCGGGCTGAGTTAATCTCCATTGTCGAGAATTTCATCCCCTACCTCCTCGGCGCGGGCGACTTCCGCTCGGTCGCCTTTATCCTGCGCGAGTTGCACGCCGTGTTGGAGCGCGCGCGCGAACTGATTCCCGAGCATCGGGCCACGCTCGCCGGGTTGCCGGGCCGGCTCTCCGAGCCCGATGCCCTGGCGCAGCTGCTGCAGTCGCTGGACGAGGCGGCGGTCCACCCTACCGAGGAGGAGCTGAGCGAAACGTTCAAGGAGCTCCGATCGACGGCGCTCCCGACGCTGATGGGCTGGATCCCGCGGCTCACGAACGAGCGGGTGCGCGATCTCGTCAGCACGGCCGCCTCGCGGCTCGCGGTGGACCACGCGCCCGAGGTGTTGAAGGCGCTCTCGAGCGGAGACCCCGGCGCGCAGCTCGAGATGGTGCGCCTCGCCGGTCGCCTCAAGCTCCCGGGGGCCCCCGAGGGCATGGGGCCGCTGCTCGACAGTGAGGACCGCGGATTGAAGGTCGCCGTCGTCGAAGCGTTGACGCAGATTGCGAGCCCCGCCGCGCTGCGCCTCCTCGAGAAAGCGGTCGACGACTCCGAGCGCGACGTGCGCGTCGCGGCCGTCAAGTTCCTCGCGTCGCGGGGGCATCGCAACGCCTTCGAGCGGATCGAAACGGCCGTCTCTGGCTCCACGCTCAAGGGCGCCGACCTCACCGAAAAAATGGTGTTTTACGAGGCCTACGGCACGCTCGCCGGGCTCAAGGGCATTGGACTGCTCGAGAAGATCCTGCTGCCGCGCGGGCTGCTCACGCGCAAGGAGGACGCCGAGACCCGTGCGTGCGCCGCCATGGCGCTCGGCAAGATCCGCACGCCCGAGGCGCGCGCCATCCTCGAGAAGGCCTCCCAGGACAAAGAAGCCTTGGTGCGGAACGCCGTGAGCCGCGCGCTGCGCGAGGTGGGGGCGTGACCGCGCCCGAGGGCCGCCGCGGCTCGATTGTCGACACGGTGCAGACGACCGACGGGTTTCTGCGCCACGCGGGCCGCGACTTTCTCGTGGTGCTCTACACGGCCTTCCGCTCGCTCAAGCTCTACCCGATCGAGAACGCCCAAGTGCAGAAGGCCCTGGACGATCTCCAGGCGACGACGAAGCACCTCCTCGACGTGGAGCGCGAGATCGAACTCCGCATGCAGGGGGAGTTCATTTTTGTGAACTCGACGCGGTTGCGGCTCGACCTCGACAACTACGCCTCGTTCTCGCACATCCTCGGGGTCTTCCGGCAGTGCGGGATCGGGGCGGTCCGCGTGGACGAGGGCATCGACCGCCGCCAGCTGCAGGTCTTTGTCTCGCTGCTCCTCTCGTATGCGGCGAAAGAGGTGAGCCCGAACAAGGTCTTCGAACTGAGCCAGAAGTTGAGCGACGGCGGCGTCACCTTCATCAGCGTCGAACCCCCGCTCGAAACCGATGAAGACGTCGAGGACGCCGAGCGGCAGAAGGAGGCGGCCAAGCGCACCTACGCCCGGTCCGTCGCAGTCACCAAGGAGGTCATCAACAGTATCCGCATGGGCCGCACCGCGAACGTGAAGAAAGTGAAACGGGCGGTGCAGGCCATCGTCGACCAGGTCTTGAACAACGAGGCCTCGCTCGTCGGCCTCACCACGCTGCGCGACTACGATGAGTACACGTTCACCCACTCGGTCAACGTCTGCATCTTCTCCGTCGCGCTGGGTCGCAAGCTGGGGTTCTCGAAGCTGCAGCTCTACGACCTGGGGATCGCCGCCCTGTTCCACGACGTGGGGAAGTCCCGCGTGCCGCTCGAGGTCCTGAACAAGCAAGGCGGGCTCTCGGACGAGGAATGGCGGATCATGACCGCCCATCCCTGGCTCGGCGTGCTCACGCTGTTCGGGTTGCGCGGCTACGGCGAGATCCCCTACCGCGGGATGATCGTCGCCTACGAGCACCACATGAAGGTGGACCTCACCGGGTATCCGAAATCGATCCGGCCGCGCACGCAATCGATTTTCTCCAAGATCGTGTCCGTCGCCGACGGCTTCGACGCCGCCACGAGCCGCCGCGCCTACCAGACCGTCCCGATCCAGCCCGACCAGGTCTTGAAGGAGATGTGGGAGAACCCGCGGCGGGGCTACGACCCGGTCGTAGTGAAAGCGTTCATCAACCTGATCGGCATCTATCCCGTGGGGACCTGCGTCATCCTCGACACCTACGAAGTCGCGGTCGTGCACGCGGCGAACGCCGACGTCAGCCAAGTGCACCGCCCCGTGGTCCGCATCGTCACGACCCCCGAGGGGGCGGTGCAGCACCCGGGCGTGCTGGTCGATCTCGCGCAGCGTGACGCCGCGGGCAACTACCCGCGCACCGTCGTCAAGGTCACCGATCCAGAGAAATTCGGCATCACCGTCAGCGACTATTTTGTCTGACCACCCGATCGCGGCCCGCTGGCGGCTCGTCCGGGAGGAACACCGCGCCGCGCTCATTCCCTATCTCACGGCGGGCTATCCCACGCCGCCGCGGGCCGTGGAAGCCTTGCGGGTCGTGGAAGCGGCGGGGGCGGATTTCATCGAGGTAGGGATCCCGTTCTCCGATCCCCTGGCTGACGGGGTCACGATCCAGCGCTCGACCCAGGCGGCGCTGGAGCAGGGCATGACGGTCGCCCGCGTCCTCGAGTTGGTCGAGCGCGCGGCGCTCAGCGTCCCGGTCATCCTCATGACCTACCTCAATCCGGTGCTCGCCTACGGGGTCGAGCGTTTCGTCGCCGACGCCCACACGGCCGGCGCTTCGGGCCTCCTCCTCACCGATTTTCCGGCCGGCGCCGATCCCACGATCGAGCAGGCGGTGGGGGCGAGCGCGCTCGCCTTGATCCCGCTCATCGCACCCACGACCGGTCCCGAGCGCCTCGCCCGGGCCGTGGCGGGCGCGCGCGGCTTCGTGTACCTGATCTCGCGCCTCGGCACGACGGGAGCGCGGGACGACGTGCCGGCTGATCTCGCCACGCATGTCCGTCGCGTCCAGGCCGTCACCGCACTCCCCGTGGCCGTGGGGTTCGGGATCGGCACCGCCGCCCAGGCGCGGGCGACGGCGCGCGTCGCCGATGGCGTCGTCGTGGGCAGCGCCCTCGTGACCGCGCTCGGCACCGGGGGAACCGCCGCCGCCGAGCACCTGGTCCGCGCGCTCGCCGTCGCGGTGCGCGAGGAGCGCCGGTGACGAGCGATCGGCTGGTCGTCCTCTACACGCGCGTCCTCCTCGCCGTGGCCCCGGTCGTGCTCCTCGCCGTGCTCGTCGCCGACCCGCGATGGACTGGCCAGATCCCCGAGCTCGTCGTGCTGATCGCCGTCGGGATGGTGTTGCGGGGCTTACAGATTCCGCTCTCGAAGTACTCCTACCTCACTCAGACCGGGCTCGTGACCCTGGCCGGTAGCCTCGTAGTCGGCCTGCCGGCGGCGGCGCTCGCCGTGGCGTTGAGCACGTTTGTGGTCGATTGGCTGTGGCAGCGCAAGGCGAGCTTCGCCGGGGCGGTGAATGCCGCCCGCGAAGTCATCGCGGCCGTCGCGGCCTACGGCGTCTACGCCGGCCTGGTGCAGGCGTCGGGGGCGCCGCCCGGGCTCCACGTCGAGACCCTGCCCGCGCTGTTCTTCTATTCCCTCAGCTACTTCGCCGCCAGCCGTCTGCTGTTCTACTTCGCCCTCATCCTCCGCGGCAAGCTGGAGCAGAGCGAGCGGCTGCTGATCCTGCGCTACGAGTGCATCAGCTTCGGCGCCACCATCATCGCGACCGCCTGCGTCGTCGGGACTGTGGTCTACTGGCCTCCCGTGGCGTGGACGTTCGTGGGCGCGGCCCTGGGCGCGCTCGGGCTCTTGTTCAAGAAGACGATCGAGGAAGCGATCGCCGCCGAGGAGCTGAACAAGGTGCACGCGATGGAGGCGGTGATCACGAGCAATGTGAGCCTGCACGATTCCTTCGCCCGCATCGAGCGGCTCGCGCACCGGCTGCTCGACTGGGGCGATTTCCGGATCTATCAGCGGCAGGAGGCGGCCCTCGTGCTCGCCTATCGCGGCGCGATCGGTCGCCGCGACCGCGAGGAGCCCTCGCCCGACGTGGCGGCGCTGCGCCAGCACGTGGCGGCGAGCGGCGGGACGCTGGTCATCGACGACGTCACCCGGGACCGCCGCGTCGCCGACGCGAACGCGAGCGTGCGGAGCCTCGTCATCGTGCCCCTCCGCTTCGGCGATCAGGTGGTCGGCACGCTGGAACTCGAGCACCACAAGCGCAAGTCGTACCGTCCGAAGGACGTCGTCACCATCACGACGTTCGCGGCGCAGCTCGCCACGGCGATTCACATCACCGAGCTGCGGCGCCCGCTGCTCGAGACCGTGGACCGGTTGACGACACAGCTCGGCACCTTGGCCCGCGCCGCGCTCGCCCTACGCGAGGCGGCGGGTGCCGTCGCCGGGTCGACGGACGTGATCCGTCAGGGCGCGGCGGCTGAGGAGGGCGAAGTCTCGGGCGGGCTCGCGGCCACGGAGAGTCTGGCGCAGGTGTCGCGGCGCGTCTCGGTCGACGGCGCCGAGGCGGCGCAGGCGTCGAGCACCGCGAGCGACGTGGCGCAGGGCAACCGCCAGCACATCCGCGAGGCGCTCGAGCGTCTCGTCGCGCTCAAGACCTTCGTCGGCGAGAGCTCGGCCAAGGTGCAAGCGCTGGGCCAGGTCTCGCGGCGCATCACCGGGTTCATCGCGTCGATCCGCGATCTCGCCGACCTCACGAATCTGCTGTCGCTCAACGCGGCCATTGAAGCGGCCCGCGCCGGCAAGCACGGGCGTGGCTTCGCCGTGGTGGCGGACGAAGTGCGCCGCCTCGCCGAGCAGAGCGCGACGGCGGCCGCCGAGGCCGGGGAGCTGGTGCAGGACATCCACCGCGAGGTCGGGGAAGTGGTGGAGCAGATGCGGCGCGGCCAGGTCAACGTGGGCGGCGTGGAAGAGTTGTCGTCGGGTGCGCTCCAGGCGCTGGACGCGATCGTGGCCGCCACGGCCGACGCCACCGAGCACGCGCGGCGCATCGCCGCCGCGGCCGGGGAGCAGGACACGGCCTTCGCCCGCCTGCGCGAGCGCATCCACGCCGTGGCGGCGATCGCGGGGAAGAACCGGGCGGAGGCGGACGACGTCGCCACGCGGGCGAGTGAAGCGGCGCGCGGCTTGTCCGAGCTCGAGCGCGCGACCCGCGAGCTCGAGGCAGTGGCCGCGATGCTGCGCGACCTCACGCGGGGCTTTGCCACCGTGGCCTGACGTGGTTGCCGCCTCCGACGCCGCCCGTGTACCATTCCCCCGTGTCGCCCGCCGACCGGGTTTACGTGGCACTGGGATCGAACCTCGGGGATCGGGCAGCCCATCTCGCCCATGCGCGCTCGCGCCTCGCGACGCTGCCAGGCACCCGTCTCCTCGCGACGTCGGGGATCGAGGAAACGGCACCCCTCGGCCCGCCGGCCCAGGGGCCCTACCTTAACCAGATGGCCCTCCTCGAGACCACCTTGAGCCCCGACGCACTGCTTGCCGCCCTGCAAGCCATCGAAGCCGAGCGCGGCCGCGAGCGCGGCGAGCGTTGGGGACCCCGCACCCTCGATCTCGACATCGTGCGGTTCGGCGAGCGCGCGGTGCGCGAGCCCGCGCTGACCATCCCGCATCCGGGGCTCGAGGCGCGCGACTTTTGGCGCCGCGAGATCGCGGAGATCGACCGCGAGGTTCCTTCGCGATGACCGATCCGCGCGCCGCGCTCGGCATTCATGCCCTGCGCGAGATGAAGACTCGGGGTGAGCGCATCGTGACGCTCACCTGCTACGACGCGCTGTTCGCCCGGCTGCTCGACGCCGCCGGCGTGGACGTGCTCCTCGTGGGCGACTCGGTGAACCAAGTGCTCGGCGGCGCGGAGACGACGCTGTCGGCGACCTTGGAGCAAATGATCTACCACACGAAACTGGTGCGCCGTGGGGCCACCCGCGCGCTCGTGATCTGCGACATGCCGTTCCTGAGCTATCAAGTGTCGCGGGAGGACGCGATCAGGAATTGCGGGCGCGTGCTCGCGGAAACGGGCTGCCACGGCGTCAAGCTCGAGGGAGGCCGGCATGTGGTGGACACGGTGCGGGCGCTCGTCGAGGTCGGCATCCCGGTCATGGGGCATCTGGGTCTCACGCCGCAGTCCCTCCACGCGCTGGGCGGCTACCGCGTGCAGGGGCGAGACGAGCCCGCCGCGGCGCGCCTGCGTGAGGACGCGCAGGCGCTCGCCGCCGCGGGCGCGTTCGCGCTCGTCCTCGAGTTGATCCCCGCGCCGCTCGCCTCGCAGATCACGAAAGCGCTCGCCATCCCGACGATCGGGATCGGCGCGGGTCCCGCGTGCGACGGCCAGGTTCTGGTGCTCCACGACATGCTTGGCCTGAACGAGGCGTTCCACCCCAAATTTTTGAAGCACTACGCCGCGCTCGCGGAGGAGGTGCGGCAGGCCGTAGAGCTCTACGCGGCCGAGGTGCGCGAGGGACGCTATCCGGGCCCGGAGCACTCGATTGCACCGTAGAGGCCCGGGCGTTGGCCCGTGATGCGCGAGGTCACGGCGCCGCTCGAGATCCGGGAGTGGTCACGCGCCGAGCGCCGCCGCGGGCGCCGCGTCGGCTTCGTGCCCACGATGGGGGCGCTTCACGAAGGGCATCTGCGGCTCGTGGCGCATGCGCGCGAGCGCTGCGACGCCGTCGTGTTGAGTGTCTTCGTCAACCCGCTCCAGTTCGGTCCCGGCGAGGACTTCGCCCGCTACCCGCGCGACCCGGCGCGCGACGGCGCCCTGGCTGCCGAGCGCGGCGTCGATTGCTTCTTCGTCCCCGGGACCGACGCGATGTTCGCGACCCTGCCGAGCGTGCAGGTCGCCCCTGGGCCCCTGGGCGACGTCTTGGAGGGCGCGGCCCGGCCGGGGCATTTCGCCGGCGTCCTCACCGTGGTCGCGAAGCTGTTCCACCTGGTCGAGCCTGACGTCGCGGTTTTTGGCCGCAAGGATTTTCAGCAGGCGACCCTCGTGCGCCGCCTGGTCGCGGATTTGAGCTTCCCCCTCGAGATTGACGTCGTGCCGACGGTGCGCGAGCTCGACGGCCTCGCGCTCTCCTCCCGCAACCGTTACCTCACCCCCGACGCCCGGCGGGCGGCGCTCGCCTTGTCGCGGGGGCTCCGCGCGGTGGAGCAAGGGTGGCGGGGCGGCCAGGCCGACCCTCGGACCCTCGAACGCCGCGGGCTCGAGGTACTGCGCACCCCCGGGGTGACCCCGGAGTACGTGGCGCTCGTCGACCAGGACCTGCAGCCGGTCGCGCGGGCCGACGCGCGCACGGTCGTGCTCGTTGCCGCGACTGTTGGGGCCACGCGACTCATCGACAACGTCGTGCTCGGCGAGGGCCTGGCGGCTGACATCGCCGTCCGCGGTTGAGTTGATGCCGTCCCTCCCCTCGTGGGCCCAGGTCTCGCCCGAGCGGCGCGGCCATATCGAGCGCGTGGTGGCGCTCGTCGCGCAGTGGGCGGACGCGCTCGGGGTGCCCTCGGCCGAGCGCGCGCGCTGGGTCCGGGCCGCCTATCTCCACGACGCCCTGCGGGGCGCGCCGCGCGCCACGGCGCTCGGGCATGGTCCGGCCGCCGCTGATCGCGCCGCGGAGAATGGCGAAACCGACCGCGGGGTGCTCGACGCGGTGCGCTACCACACGGTGGGCTACGCCGGCTGGGACGACGTCGGGCGGATGCTCTATCTCGGCGACTACTTGGAGCCGGGGCGTGACCGCGTGGCGGATCGCCCGGAGCTCGTGGCCCGCGTGCTCCGGGAGCGGGACGCCGTGCTGCGGGACGTCACGCGCCGCCGGATCGAGTGGGTCCTCCGCTCGGGCTGGCCGCTCGTGCCCGAGACGGTGAGCTGGTGGAACGCGCTCGTCTCGCGCTGAGCGTCGCCTGGCTCGCCCTCGCGTGCCGAGGGGATCGC
>Ga0307477_10004231_pt1 | contig 10487 bp, 7 predicted proteins | sample atmos_gasesECM2C_FD_203316 | JGI IMG/M metagenome (GOLD analysis project Ga0307477, IMG submission 203316) | Hardwood forest soil microbial communities from Morgan-Monroe State Forest, Indiana, United States - atmos_gasesECM2C_515 | ecosystem: Environmental > Terrestrial > Soil > Temperate... | reverse complement strand
CGCTGATCTCTCTCAATTCCAGATCCTGAAAGTAAAACAACTCGAGCGTCCTGCGCTGTATTTGGGTGAGGTCTTGGAACGCAGCTAGGAGATGGGAGAAATCAATTCTCACACCAACCTCACGCTCAATGTCATCCTTCCCTGCTAACGTATCGTCCAGGGACTCGATATCTGTACCAGAGTAGAAGCCTCTGCGCAACAAATATGCTCTGCGATCGCGGGCTCGGCTGAACGCGTTCTGAACCAGCCAGCCCTTGGCACTGCCTTTCGCTGCGTCAAACAGCGGAGCCTTATGGTAGACGCTGAAGAAGACTTCCTGGACGACTTCCTCGGCTTCGCTCTTATCGCTCAAGATCCGGAGCGCGATTCCGAATACCAGCTTCGAGTACCGCCCATAAAGCAGGTCGAGCCCTTTTGAATCTCTGGCCTGCATCCAAGCCATCAGCTCTTCGTCGCTGGGCGATCCGACGTCGAGCGGGCGCGCCTCCGCAATCGACCGTTCCCTTGCAGTTCCCCACAACACGGGGAATGCCAATGCGCGCCCATTCGGAGGAGAGCTCATTTATTGAATGCGGCAGTCTTGCAGGTTTTGCCAGGCGACTATCGAGCAAGCCGGGACAACCGCCTTGCACTGTCGGCCAGCGAATCAGAACCCAACGCGAACATACATCAGACGCTACGCGACTTTCCAGAGCAAAAAGTGTTCGGGATGACCGGAAAAATATTCCGGCGGAGCTGGTACACATTTGCGAGCGGCGGCGTATAGATTTGATCGAATGGAGTTAGGCGATTTTTCTTCGCCCGAGGCTTCGCCGGTGCTAGCTTTTCCTTGTTCTCTTCGAAACTTGGCGATGTGGGTGGAGAAAGTGGCAGTTCAATGATGTTCATGCCCAGGGTGTTTCCAACTCTCCTTCTTGTTCTGGCCTCTTCGGTGATCCTTCACGCCCAGTCCACCGACGCGTCGCTCACCGGCAGAGTTACCGATCCGAAGAAGGCGGTCATCGTTGAGGCCACCGTCACGGTGATCAACACACGCACCGGAATTCGCTACCAAGGCCTCACCAATGAAACCGGTGAATATTACGTCTCCAACCTGCCTCCCGGAAGATATCGCATTGAAGCGGAGAAGCTTGGATTTAAGGCGGTCATTCAATCCGGAGTAATGCTGCACGTGCAGGACGCGGTCGAAGTGAACTTTGAAATGACTTTGGGATCTGCCTCTGAAAGCGTGACCGTCGCCAGCGAATCATCACCTCTCGACACCGAATCCTCCACCGTGGGAACGGTAGTCGAACAACGAAAGGCAAATGAACTGCCTCTGAATGGACGCAACGTTTTTAACCTCATCGTTCTGGCTCCTTCCGTCATACCCCAAGGCAGCTCCACGGGAACGCCGGTGGGCGTGAATCCATTTGGATGGAACAACTACCAAGTGAGTGGTTCGTTCGGAAATCAGAGTGCCGAATATCTCGATGGCCAGCCGCTGAACATCGGCTACATCAACCTGCCCGTCTTGATCCCCACGCAAGATTCGATTCAGGAATTCAGAGTTCAGACGAGCAACTTGGGAGCGGAATGGGGACGCTTTGCCGGGGGAGTCACCAACCTCAGCACGAAGGGTGGAACGAATTATCTTCACGGCGAAGCCTATGAGTATCTCCGCAACCGCATCTTCAATGCGAACGATTACTTTCTAAATGCCGCGGGGAAACCGCGTCCGCCGTGGGTACAGAACCAGTTCGGCGCTGAAGCCGGTGGACCTTTGCATCTTCCGCATTACAACGGACGCAATCGTACGTTCTGGTTCGCCAGCTGGGAAGGATTCCGGCTTCGGACCGGGCAACCGTTCACAGCCACGGTTCCTACTCCCCTGGAACGCGCAGGAAATTTCTCCGAGATCAGTGTTCCGATCATGGATCCCTGTGCCGGTACGGTGAATGCGCAGGGCGCATGTCCCGGAAGCACGGCGGTGCCGACACCGTTCCGCGGGAACGTGATTCCGTCAGAACGCATTAATCCTACTTCTAAGGCTCTTCTCAACCTTTGGCCCGCGGCCAACAGCGTGGGGACGGTAACTCCGTCGGGTACCGTTAATAACTTCAACACAGTTACTCGTACCGGCGGAGATCAAAACCAGATCGTCGCGCGCATTGACCAGGATGTCACGCTCCGGCAGAGGCTTTTTGTCCGCTTCAGCCACTGGAACGTCATGGACCTCCCGATCGACCCGTTGCAGGACGGCCTATGCGCCGATCGATGTTCGGAAAAGTACTCCACCAATGCTGCGGTGATCTCTTATGACTACAATGTAAGCCCCGCTGTGATCTTTGACTTCAACGTGAGCCTCAGCCGTTTCAAGTACAACCGCTCACCGAAGAATGCGGGCTTCGACTTGACCTCAATTGGCTGGCCGGCCAGTTACAACCAGGCGGTGCCCTCAATCATGCGCACTCCACCCACTCCCTGCGTCGCCAATTTTGCGGACAACGCCATGTGCACACAGGGCCAAAGTTTTATTCAGGATCGTGACACGCAATACAATGTCTCTCCCAGCCTTACCCTGATGCGCGGGCATCACCGCTACCATTTTGGCTTTCAATACGAGGTGGGTTACGACAACTACGCCCAGACCAATGTGGCCAGTGGAGCCTTTGATCTCTGCGCTTCCAGTCAACCCTGCTTCAGTGGATTTCCTTTCGCTGACTTTCTACTGGGATATGCCGACAACTTCAGCAACTTCGAGAACCATTTCTTCGCACAAGCGGTGGTCCCTGCGTTTACCGCCGGAAAACAGGCATATCGCGCTTTGTATTTCAATGACACCTGGCACGCCGTGGAGAGATTGGCGCTGAACCTTGGCCTGCGTTACGAACTCCAGAGTCCGTGGTCGGAGCGTTTCGACCGACTCTCCTATTTCGACCCCAGTGCGCCGAGCTACATCAATCGATATCTTCCAGCAGGATCTCCAAGGGTGATGGGCGACGTCTTCCTGCTGCCTCCCGGAACGCGGAGTAATATCCCGCTCGCAACGAACGGGTTTGCGCCTCGCATTGGACTGGCTTACAGTCTGACGTCCAAGATCCTTGTGCGCGGAGGTTACGGAATTTTTTGGATTCCCAATGACGTCTCATTTGCTCTGAATCCCATCAACGATATGGTGAATGCGCCCGGCACTACGTTCACCGGGACTGTTGACGGAACTCATCCCTTTAGCTCCATCTCTCTTCCATTCCCGGATGGCATCTCTCCCCCGCCCGGCCGCAGTCTCGGGACCGCAGGCACACAGCAATTTTTGACGCAAGTCGTGCAGTCCATCACCGAAGTGAACCGCTTTCATCACCCGGAAGGCTACGTTCAGCAATGGCACTTGAATATCGAAAGGCAACTTCCGGCTGGATTCTTGTTGTCCGCTGCCTACGTGGGATCGAAGGGCACACATCTGGAACAGTATTCTCAGCAAACGAACCAGATTTCTGATGCACTGCTATCCCAAGCGGCAGCGCAGTTTGCCGCAGGGGGGACACCCGCGGTCACGCTGCTGCAGTCCGTGCCTAATCCTTTTTTCGTGAACGGGGAGGCGCTGGCGCTCGGCGCTCCCACAACAACCACTGGTCAACTTCTGCGACCCTACCCGCAATACACAAGCGTAGAGCTCGCTGGACAAGGTTCGTTCGCCAGCATCTATCACTCCCTGCAAATCACTGTCCAAAAACGTTTTGCAGGGGCCGGCTCGCTCCTCGTCGCCTACACCAATTCCAAACTCATTAGCAACACTGACACCTTAACCTCGTGGCTGGAAACCGGAGTGGGCGCACTTCAGGACAACAATAATCTGCGAAATGAACGCTCCTTGTCGTCCCAGGATGTACCTCAGCGTTTGGTCATCAGCTATGTGCTCGACCTTCCTTTTGGACAAGGCAAGCGATACCTCTCGAATGTGAGCCGAACTTGGAACAGCGTTGTGGATGGCTGGGGAATCGACGGTGTGACCACATTTCAGAGAGGATTTCCCCTGGTATTCAGTAACGGGCAGGCCAACGACGCGACATTGTTCGGAGCCGGTTCGCGTCCAAATGTTGTGACGGGGTGCAAAAAAACATCCAGCAGCGCCCGATCCCGCGTCAATGGATGGTTCAATACAGCTTGCTTTGCGGCTCCTGCGGACTTCACCTTCGGGAGTGAACCGCGCGTTGATCCAACCTTACGTTCGGATGGCGTGATTAACTCTGATTTCGCAATTTTCAAGAAGATCGTCTTTGGCGCGGACGACCGGACCGGGATTGAAGCTCGAGTGGAGGTTTTCAACTTGTTCAATCGCACTCAGTTTGCTCCACCGAACACTACTTGTTGCACCGCGAATAATGCGAATTTCGGATTCGTGACCAGTACTGCACCGGGAACTAATCCACGATTGATCCAATTTGCTCTCAAGTTTTTTTTCTAGATTGTCCGAACGCGCGGCAGGCTTGTGGCATAGTATCGAAGTTTAGGCTTTTCCTGAATGTTGGCCCGATTCTTCCAGCTTGTCTGCGCCATTGCTTTGATCGCCGCACCTGCTCCGGATGGCTCTCCTGTATTCGAGGTCAATTCACCCCGCGGGATCGATTTCACTTTGCAGAATTCACCCACACCGCGGAAGTATCTCGTCGAAACCATGCCCGGCGGAGTTGCGCTCTTGGATTACAACAATGATGGACTACTCGATATCTTCGTCGTGAATGGCGGTCACGTCAGCAATCCCATGCCGCTACCGGATGCATTCGAGCGACACGACCCTCGCTACTGGAATCGGCTGTACCGGCAAAATCGCGACGGCAGTTTCACCGACGTGACCGAGCATGCTGGTCTCGCGAATGCCGGCGATGGTAACTACGGCATGGGGGTCGCCGTGGGCGACTACGACAACGATGGTTTTCCTGATTTGTATGTCACCAGTTACGGCAAAAACATTCTCTACCACAACAACGGAGATGGAACTTTCACCGACGTAACTGCGAAAGCTGGCGTAGCAGGCGGAGGGTGGTCGGTGTCCGCCGGCTTTTTTGATTACGACAATGATGGCAAGCTGGACCTCTTTGTCACGCGCTACATGGAATGGGACACCCAACACAGCAAGGACTGCGGCGGCAATTTTCATACCTACTGTCCGCCAGGTGAATTTCCTCGCACGACCAACATTCTTTACCACAACCGAGGTGACGGCACTTTCGAGGACGTCAGCCAGCGCTCAGGCATTGCCGCAAAGAAGGGGCACGGCCTGGGTGTCGCCTTTGCCGATTACGATGGGGATGGATTTACCGACATCTATGTTGCCAACGATGGTATGCAGCAATATTTGTTTCATAACAATGGCAACGGCACATTTACGGAAGTTGGCATGGAGTCGGGCGCGGCGTTGAATGCGGATGGCGGCCCGCTCTCCGGAATGGGTGTTGTATTCCAGGACTATGATAACGACGGCCTTCCCGACGTCATCGTGACGACATTGCCGCGCCAAACCTATGCGGTGTTTCACAACGATGGCCATGGTTCGTTCAGTGATCGCGGACTGCAGACCGGCATTACCATGCTTTCAGGCGTAACTGCGGGATGGGGCGTGGGCTTGGAAGACTTCGACAACGACGGGCAAAAAGATTTGTTTGTGGCGCAAGGCCACGTTCTCGACAACGTGGAAAAGATCGATCCGTCGTTGCACTATCTGGAGCCGACGCTGCTGGCGTTGAATCGGGGCGGCCGCTTTGAGCCTGCCGATCCAGGAACGCACGCTCTGTTTGCGGCTCGCGGCACGGCCTTCGGCGATTTGAACAACGATGGCTCCATCGATGTCGTAGCCACCATTCTTGGGGGTCCTGTGCAGGTGTTCATGAATCGCGGCGGCAGCGGCCATTGGCTCACGATTACTCTTCGTGGCAGGTGCAGCAACCGTGACGGCCTTGGCGCTCGCGTGCATGTGAATGAGCAAACTCGCTTTGCCACGACTGCCGGAAGCTATGAGTCGGCGAACGACAAACGCCTCCACTTCGGCCTGGGGGCGGCCAAGACAGCTAAGGTCGAGGTGCTGTGGCCTTCGGGAACACATCAGGTGTTGAACAGTGTGGCGGCAGACCAATTTCTCGAAATTCGCGAACCGGAGCGCCCATGATTCATGCGGCATTGATTCGAGCCATTCTTCCGTTGTGGATGGCATTGCAAACCATCTCTCCAACCGCGACGCAGCACTGGAATGCCGCCCGGCAAGCCGAGGAACAACAGCACTTCGACGTTGCCGTGAGCGAGTACCGCACGGTAACTGAACTCGAACCTGCGTTCGCCGCAGGCTTTGTAAGTCTTGGGCAAGCTCTCATCGAACAACATGATTTTGGTTCCGCTCTGGTTCCACTCAAACACGCGCTCGAAATGGATTCGAATCTCATCGCCGCGCATCAGCTTCTTGGCTATGCACAGCTAGCGGAGGGTTACGCAGCAGAAGCAATTCCTCACCTGGATCGCGCTCACGAACAGGCCGCTCTTGGGATTGCGCAGGTCGAGGTGGGACGTTTCGCCGAAGCGATTCAGAATCTGCAGGCCGCGCTGCTGAAGCGGCCGAATGATCCGGACTTGCTCTACTATCTCGGCCGCGCCAGTGGTCTGCTCTCGAAACAATCGGTGGACACGCTCCTCACGGCTTACCCAGACTCCTCCCGCGCCCACCAGTCGATGGCCGAAAACTATTTTGTGCTGCGGCAAATGGCGGAGGCGGAGAAGCAGTACCGGGAAGCGCTCAAACAGCGCTCCGATACGCCTAATCTCCACCTGGAACTTGGACAGGTGTTTGCGATGACCTCCCACTGGGCGCAAGCCGAAGAGCAGTTTCGCGCCGAGGTCAAGCTGCGGCCGGGAAGTGCCGAGGCCGCATATCGGCTGGGAGATGCACTCCTGCAACAGGGTAAGGCGCACGAAGCGCGCGCCGAGTTGGAGCGTTCCGACCATTTGCAGTCGCAAATGCCCGAGACTCTCTATTCGCTCGGCAAGGCGGCCGCACTCGAGGGTGATGCTGCCACTGCGGAAAAAGCCTGGACAGGGTTGCTAAACATTGAAAAAGAGGGTTCTCTGGCCGCCCAGGCCCACTTTGGTTTGGCCACTCAGTATCGAAAACAAGGGAAGATGGCGGAGGCTGCCGAACACATGCGCGAGTTCCAGAGACTGCAGACATCGCGTCACGTTTCAGAACAACGATGATGTCAGACCGACCTCAGCGCCTGGTGCCGGACACGGCCCCGCATCCCGCCCGCGGGAAGGGACGATCCCACATGATCGGTTCGCCGTGCGAACATCAACCTCACTTCTGCCCGTCAGCGGACACGGGGCAAAGAAGGATGAATGATGTCTCGCGGATTACCCGCAAAGCCCAACCTCGAACACCTTAAGAAACAAGCCAAAGAACTCCTACAGGATTTCCAGCAGAGCAAGCCTGCTGCCGCCCAACGTTTCCGTGCCTTCGCACGAAATTGCACGCCGACGGATGCAAGACTCGCTGACGCACAGCATGTCGTTGCCCGCGATTATGGTTTCGCCAGCTAGAGCAGCCATAGCCTGCTGCATACATCGTTCCGCCGAAGCCATTTCGCGAAATACCCAACACCACTGCAAGACGTTGACTGGGCTCCGTTATTCGTTCTGGCTCGCCAGGAAGTCCTAGTGTTGTATCAGAAGCGACCGCAGAGGAGAAATTAGTGGCCTCATCAGAATCTGCGGCGGTCGCTTTTGATACAACGACTTGAAGGAAGCCGCCCGGCGGTGCGGTCGGGTGCGGTGGCTATGGGTTTTCGATAGCGTCGATGGGTGGCATGAGGTGCGCGACGGACCGGTGGGCTTGAATCGAGTTAATGGCTTTGGAACAATGCGATAGGAATCGCATCTCCCTCGGCGCGACAGCCTGCATTGTTGGGATGCAGATGGTCTCCACTGTCGTAATTCGGGAGCAGTTGCGTAGGGTGATTCGGATCTCGTACAACCCCATCGAGATCCACCACGCCGTCGAATTCTTGGCTGCTGAGAATCCAGCCGTTGACCTTCTGTCGCATCCTTTCTTTCTCCGGAGTATAGAAAGTGATCGGAGGCCCCGGGGGCCCCAAATCCAAAAACGAGTTTTCGAAGGGTGGGTTGGTCGTCCCAATGACTCGAATTCCCTTTTGATGCGCTCTTGAAATGAGCTGCCGATAGCCGGCGATAATACCTTCGACCTGGATGCCCTCCGTGGCAGGTGTTAGCGAGCCGGGCATCGCAATGTCATTAATTCCTAGGCCAACGATCACATACTTAACACCGGATTGCGCGAGTACGTCGCGGTCAAAACGTGTCAGACCCGCTTGTCCGAGAACTGACCCAAATCGACCGCCCGCAGCTTCCATAGGGCTATCATTCAATAGCCGATTCCCGATGATGCCTTCATTCAGAACGCCCAATTCCCCTTTCCCGCCGGAACTTTTCTGCAACTGCTGCGCCAGCACGTCGGGCCAACGCCCATTGCTGTCGGACTCAGTTCCATCTCCATCCGTGAGCGAGGAGCCAAATGCGACGATGGCTGCGCCGCGGGCAGAGGCTTCTACGTCCACTCCAGTAAGGAACGGCCACGTATGGAGTTTCTCTGCCGCCGGAAACTTCGCGTTCGCCGTAGCGTCGCCGGTCTGGGAAACGTAGTTCGTCTGCAAGGCCAGAACGTGCAGCGTTTTCACCTCGGTGCTCTCGGGCAGGAACAGACTGACCGCCAGATCCGACAGAGCTGCTACCTCCAACGCGACCGGGTCGCTCACAACCATCGATCCTGCTGCAACGGTCGTGGACGACTTCCCCTCGAACGTCAGGGCTCGGTCAGACTTCGGATCGATGTCCGCCACGTCCGTTCGACGGGCAATGTGTGCGCTGCCGATGACCAATGGATGATCACCAAAGGTGTTCGAGATCTTGATCCGCACCCTTGTCCCGCCAGTGCTGATGTGCACGATAAGGCGCAGAGTTTGGTTCTGGAAGGTCTTGACATGCCCGGGCTCCGGAGGCTGGGGAGCCGTTGCCCACGTTCCGATCCACTGTTTTCCGCTGGGATTCTGCGCCGTTGCCAGCAACGACAGTCCGATCAGGACGCACGTAAATGAATTCACAAACAGTCTTTTCATAACGAACTCTCCACAAAAATGTCTTGCTGACACGAATATAGTTAGACGCTGGATAGCGGTTGCAGTAAGCACACTTCCAGGAATCGACGCACAACGCGCAAGGTACGTACTTGGAATATTTCTTGGTCTTCGCCACAGTTCAGGAGCGGATGACGCTAGTGCTTTTTCGAACGCGACGCCTCACGCCTCCCATGAGCTTTGAGCACTCATCCCGGCGTCGCGTCCGAAAAAGCACTAGCGTTATCCAGGAGTTTCTGCGATCGATTCACAAAAGCCGACTTGATCGTTACTGACCCAAATCAGATTCGCGGTTGATTGGACGCAAGTTGCTCATCGATTCACCATCGTGAGGACCGCTATGATTATCGCGTATTTCGTCCGATTAAGCCCGACAGGCTGCTAGCGGCAGTACTTTTCCGGATCAGGCTGTGGCCACTGGCCCATTTCCTCCCGCCTACCGATCCGAGCCTGTCAGCCGCGGATGTTGATGCACTTTACAATAGCAACACTACCGGCATCCGTCGGGCAGTGAAGCGCGACGCCGCGCAAGATCCGAGACCGGGATACACCAATCCGGCGTGTCGGCGAGCCGACTCGGAGCGTGCGCAGCGCAGACTTTATTCGTAAAGCCAGGGCTTGTAGCAAATCTCGATGTTGTATCCGTCCGGGTCGCCGATGTTTGCCGCGAAGTAGTCGGCACGCCATTCGGGCCGAAGGCTCGGTTCCTTGTTTGAAGTTGCTCCCGCGTCTGTCGCCGCCTTGTAGCTGGCCCTGACAGCGTCCGCGCTCTTGGCGGTGAATGCGATGTAGAGGTCTTTGGCGACTTCGCCATTCTTCAGCCAGAAACCCGGATTGCTATTGATCGCGAAACCGTGCAGTTGATCGAACTTGTAGGGCAGGTCGATGCCAAGCGGCTCAAGCATCTTCTTGTAAAATTCGCTCGACCGTTTCAGGTCAGAGACGGGAAGATAAATATGGTCAATCATGGCTTTCCTCTTTTCGTTTGACTTTGACAGCCCCGATCAAGGCTCTGCTAAATCCTGAACCGGGCCAGACGTGGGTGATGATCAGCGGCAGAGCGTTCTTGTGCTTCGAGCGGACGTGCAGGAAGTGGATGCCGAGGCCGTCGATGGAGGTCTTGTATTGCGGGACGGCGAGGATGAAGGGGGTGATGGCGTCATTGGGCATGGATTTCTTCTCCGTTAGCTGACACCTTCAACAATGAATCCGTGGTAGATCGCCCCGTGTTTGCGGTGCTTGGCGACGTTTTGGTAGGCCTCGCTGTAAATCCAATCCTTTGCGGCTTTTACGCTCGGGAATTTCACAATGACCAAA
>Ga0307477_10004230_pt1 | contig 10490 bp, 12 predicted proteins | sample atmos_gasesECM2C_FD_203316 | JGI IMG/M metagenome (GOLD analysis project Ga0307477, IMG submission 203316) | Hardwood forest soil microbial communities from Morgan-Monroe State Forest, Indiana, United States - atmos_gasesECM2C_515 | ecosystem: Environmental > Terrestrial > Soil > Temperate... | reverse complement strand
GTGCCCTGAACCAGGAAGCGGGGGCCAGCGTGCTCCCCGTCGGAGCCGAGGGTACCGCGGCCACCGGGAGCTGCGCCCAAACGGCCGCCCTCCTCCTCGAACACCCGGATGAACTCCTCGCCGATGATCCGGCGCTTGGTCTCGGGGTCCGAGACGCCGCGCAGGCGGGTGAGGAACCGCTCCTCGGCGTCGACCGCCACCAGCGGGACCTTGAACGTGTCGCGGAAGGCATGGATGACCTGCTCGCCCTCGTTCTTGCGCATCAGCCCGTGATCGACGAACACACACGTCAGCTGGTCGCCGACCGCGCGGTGCACGAGCAGGGCCGCCACCGAGGAGTCCACGCCCCCGGACAGGCCGCAGATCACCGATCCATCGCCCACCTGGGCGCGGATGCGCTCGATCTGGTCTTCCACGATGGAGGCGGGCGACCAGCTGCCCTCGCACCCGCACACGTCGAACAGGAACCGCCGCAGCACGTCCTGTCCGTAGGGGGTGTGCACGACCTCGGGGTGAAACTGGATGCCGTAGATCGCGCGGGCCGGATCCTCGAGCGCGGCCACCGGGCTGCCGGTGGAGGAGGCCAGGGCGGTGAACCCCGGCGGGGCCTCGAACACGGTGTCGCGGTGGGACATCCAGCACGTCTGCTCGCTCGGCAATCCGGCCAGCAGGCGGCCGCCATGATGGACCGTGAGCTGCGACCGGCCGAACTCGCCCACCTCGGCCGCCTCGACCCGCCCTCCGAGCTCGGCGGCCAGCAGCTGCATGCCGTAGCAGATGCCCACCACCGGGATGCCCAGCTCGAGAAGGCCCCGGTCGAGGGCGGGCGCCCCCTCGGCGTAGACCGAGGCCGGCCCGCCGGACAGGATCAGCCCCTTGGGCGACCGGCGGGCCACCTCCTCCACCCCGACGTGGTGGGGCAAAAGCTCCGAGAACACCCCGCATTCGCGGACCCGCCGGGCGATCAGCTGGGAGTACTGGCCGCCGTAGTCCAGGACCACCACCTCATCGGTGGCGGGGCGCCGTCCGAGCTTGGTGGACGGCTCGACCCGCTCGACGGCCGCGGTGGCCGCCGTGACCACGCCCCGCTGCGCGACCGTCACGCCGCCCGCCGGCCGGCGGGCTTGCCGGGGGCGCGCTGCCGGCTAGTCATTGACCAGAACAGCTGCCTTGCCATTGGCTCCCATCCCGATCCCCTGCTCGCGCTGGAGCTGCTTGCCCTCGGTCTGCAGGGCGGGGGCGACCATCAGCTCGGCCCGGTTGAACTCGGCGATGTCCTTGTAGCCGCAGGTGGCCATCGAGGTCCGCAGTCCGCCCATCAGGTTGAACGTACCGTCGTTCTCGTGCGCGGGACCGACCACGATCTCCTCCAGGGTCCCGTTCTGGCTGGTCGCCACCCGCGCTCCCCGGGGCAGGGTGGGGTGGAACGTGGCCATGCCCCAGTGAAACCCGCGCCCGGGGGCCTCGTGGGCCCGGGCCAGGGGCGATCCCAGCATGACGGCGTCGGCCCCGCACGCGATCGCCTTGGCTACGTCGCCCCCGGTCCGCATCCCGCCGTCGGCGATGACCTGACAGTAGTCGCCGGTCTCGAGCATGTGGGTGGAGCGGGCGGCGGCCACGTCGGCGATGGCGGTGGCCTGGGGCACGCCGATCCCGAGCACTCCGCGGGTGGTGCACGCGGCGCCGGGGCCGACTCCCACCAGGACCCCCGCGGCGCCGGTGCGCATGAGGTGAAGCGCGGTGGAATACGAGGCGCACCCTCCGACGATCACGGGCACGTCCAGGGTGGGAATGAACTCCTTGAGGTTGAGGGGCTCGGAGACGGAGGACACGTGCTCGCCCGAGACCACCGTGCCCTGGATGACGAGAATGTCGAGCCCAGCCTCCAGGGCCGCCTCGTAGTAGCGCAGCACCCGCTGAGGGGTCAGGGAGGCGGCGGCGGGGACCCCCTCGCGCTTGATCTCCGCGATCCGTTCAGCGATCAGCTCCGGGTGGACCGGGGCCCGGTAGATGTCCTGCATCTCGCGGGTGGCGATCTCCTTGGGCAGGCTGGCGATGCGCTCCAGCTCGACGTCGGCGTCCTCGTAGCGGGTGAAGATGCCCTCCAGGTTCAGGACGGCCAGACCGCCCAGGCGACCGATGATGCCGGCCGTGGTGGGCGACACCACCCCGTCCATGGCCGAGGCGAGGAGCGGGAGCTCGAAGCGGTAGTCGCCGAGCTTCCACGAGATGTCGATGTCGTCGGGGTCGCGCGTGCGCCGGGAGGGCACGATCGCGATGTCATCGAAACCGTAGGCTCGGCGGGCCTTCTTCCCGCGTCCGATCTCTACTTCCATTCGGGGATCCTAGGTTCGGGGGCGGACGAACGAGGCCGGGCCGGAGTCCCCGCCCGGACGAAAAGACCCCGCGCAGGCGGGGTCCGGAGAGGGGGGAATCCGATCGGTGATCGGCGGGTTTCGGGGGTGGGCAGGCAGAGGTCGAGGATATCAGCGCGTCCCCCGCGGTCCCGGGCCCAAAAAGCGCCCTACGAGCGGACTCGGGCCGCGCCTGCACCCCCCCGGGCCCGAACCCTCCGGGGCCAGGACGACCCCCTCCGGCCCCCCGGCCCTGCGCCGACCGCCGTCCACTCAGGCCACCGGGGCGGGCTCCTCGAGGGTCTGCACCACCACCTCGCCCATGAGCCGGTCCACCTCCCGGGGATCGAGCACGCCGGCGCCCAGGTGGCGGGTGGACTCCGTGCCGCACCCCACCCCGAAGCGCAGGCAGTCCTCGGGGGGGGCGCCCCCGTAACGGGCCGCGACGTACCCGGCCAGGAACGCGTCTCCGGACCCGATGGCGGCCACCGGCTCGCGCGGCTCGACCAGGACGCGGAGCAGCTCGGATCCTCCTTCGCCGGTCAGAACCTGGGCAAAGCACCCGTCGTCCACGGTCATGATGGCCTCCCGCGCCCCCACGGTCACGATCTCCCGCACGGCCAGCACGCGGTCGCGATCGTCGTTGAACTCGTGGCCCACCAGCTCCTCGGCCTCCAGGACGTTGGGGGACACCACGCTGGGCCCCTCGCGCACCGCGTGGCGCAGCGCGTCCCCGTCGGTGTCGAGCACGGTGAGGACGTTGAGCTTGTGCAGCTCGCGGATCAGCGACGCATAGAAGTCGGCATCGACCCCTCCGGGCAGGGATCCGGCGATCACCACCATGGCCGCGCCCTGAGCCAGGTACAGCAGCTTGTCCTGGAACAGCTCGATCTCCTTGGGGGTCACGGTCGGGCCGCGCTGGTTGATCTCGGTCTGCTCGCCGGTGGTCGGATCGAGCACGGAGATGTTGGTGCGCGACTCGGCCCGGATGCGCACGAAGTCGTTGAGCACCGACTCCTCGGTGAGCTGCTCCACGATCTGGGTCCCGGTGGGGCCGCCCGCGAAGCCGGTCGCGATCACGGGCTGGCCCAGGATCTTCAGGGTGCGGGCGATGTTGACCCCCTTGCCCCCGGCCCGGGTCTGCTGGTCCACGGTCCGGTGGCGCCGGCCCAAGCGGAAGTTGGGGACCGACAGCGACTTGTCCATCGCGGCGTTGAGGGTGACGGTGATGATCATTCGCCTGCTCCGCTCAAGCGACCTCGCTGCCCGGTCTCCCCTCCATCCCGGCCCTCCCCCGGCGCCTGGCGCGCCGCCGCAGGAGGACCAGCAGGAGGCTACACGCAAGCAGGCCCCCGAGCAGCGCCAGCGTCCAGGCCCGCGTGAAGTAGTCGCGCAGGCGCTGACCGAGGCTGGCCGCCGCGATGGGCTGGGCCGTGACCAGCGGCACCCGGGCCACCACCCGGCCCCCGGCGTGCACCACGGCGCTGCCCTCGGCCGCCCCCGCCGGGAGCGGACCGTTGAGCTCGCCGGGCACGCCGGTCAGGGTGAGGAAGGCGTGCTCACCGGGGGCGAGCGCATAACCCACCGATCGCCCCGCCACCAGGTCCACGTGCTGGCCCGCGCGGTAGCGCAGGTCGACCCGCGCGAGGGGCTCCCCCCGCGGGATGGTTGGATCGCGTGCCACGTGGGCCAGCCCGTAGCGAAGCAGCGAAAGGGTGTCGGCGTTCTGGGCCTGCTGGCTGGGCTCCGCCATTACGGCGCTCAGCACCCGGCCCGAGTGGCGGACCCCAAGGCCGACCAGGACGTAGCCGGCGCGGGCGGTGTGGCCGGGCTTGACCCCCCGCACCCAGGGGAAGGCACCGACGAGCGTGTTCAGGTTGTGCACCACAACCGTGCGCTTGCCGAGCCGCACCCGCGCCGACGGGCGCGCGACCGTGCGCGCGAAGAACCGGTCCCGCAGGTCGACCCTGGCCAGCCGAACGAGATCGTGGGCGGTCGAGTAGTTGCCGGGGGCGTCGAGCCCGATCGGGTTTGCGTAGTGGGTGTGGGATAGGCCCAGTCGCCTCGCGCGGCCATTCATGAGCCTCACGAAACGGCGGGCGGAGTGGGCGACGCGGACGGCGAGGGTGGCGGCCGCGTCGTTGGCGCTGGGCAGCAGCAGGGCCCGCAGCAGGTCGCTGACTCGCACGCGCTCGCCGCGCCGGAGCCCGACGACGGTCTCCGCCCCGCCGGCCCGGTAGCCGATGGCAGTGAACCGACGGTGCAGCGATACCCGGCGCAAGGTGATGAGCGCAGTCATGAGCTTGGTCGTGCTCCCGATGCGCCGGCGCTGACTGGGCCGGTGCTCGGCCAGCACGTGTCCGCTGGCCGCGTCGACGGCGATCCAGGACGGGGCGCGAAGCGGGGGCACGCGCGCCGGGCGCGCGCCGGGCTCCGAGGAAACGCGCAGGGGAAGGGTCAGGGCCCGCGCGCCCGGCGCTGGCGCGCCGACGGAGGTCGGGGGCAGCAACACCACAACGAGCGAGCCCCCCGTCACCAGGGCCGCCTTGAACCCAGCCGATCTCCTCACGGTTGGAGCCTGATGCGCTGGTGGGGGTGCAGCGAGCTGGGATCGACGTGGGGGTTGAGCGCCTCGAGCTTCGAGAGTGAGACCCCCGTCTTCAGCGCGACCAGCGAGAGGGTGTCACCGGGGCGGACGCGATAGAAGCGCCGCAGATGATGGCCGCGGCGGGACCCGCTGACGGTCACGGAGGGCGGGGCGGGGTGGCGTGTCCGAGCGCTTGACCCCGTCACCACGACCACCACCACTACCACGGCGCACGCCACCAGGGCCGCGGGCGCCAGGTAGCGCACTGGGCTTGGGGGGCGCATCTCGGCAAGGGATCATACGGGCAGGTCCCAGGCCTGGGCCCGCAACTGCTCGGCCTGGGCCCGGGCAGCGGCCTCGGGAGCGCCGCCGCGCGCGAGGTGGGCCTGGGCGATGGCCCGCGAGGCGGTGATCAGGGCGCCCGCGCGACCCGGCCCGAAGGCCGGGGCCAGCTCCCCCACGCTGCCCCCCTGGGCTCCCACCCCGGGGAGCAGGAACACGGCATGCGGCATCAGCTCGCGCAGCCGGATCAGATGCTCGGGAGCGGTGGCCCCCACCACCGCGCCCACGCTCGAGAGCCCGTGCTCCCCGACCTCCCCCTCCCCCAGCTGGTCCACCAACGTGGCCAGGCGCTCCCACACCCGGCCCCCGCCGGCGAGCTCGAGCTCCTGGATGTCCGCGGCCCCGGGGTTGGAGGTTCGCACCAGGACGAACAGGCCGCGCCCCCCGGCCCGGGCCGCGTCCACGAACGGGACCAGCGCGTCCGTGCCCATCAGCGGGTTGACGGTGGCCGCGTCGACCCCCAGGCCCGGAGCGGTGCCCCAGGCCGATTCGGTGTCCCCGAGCAGGGCGTCCGCGTAGGCCGCGGCCGAGACGGGAATGTCTCCTCGCTTGCCGTCGGCGATGACCAGCAGGCCTGCCTGGCGGGCGTGGTCGGTCAGGGTCCGCAGGGCGTCCCACCCTGCCGCCCCGAGACGCTCGAAGCACGCGAGCTGAAGCTTCACCCCCACGCAGGCCGGGGCGGTGGCGTCGATCAGGGCCCGGCCCTGCTCCGTGAAGGCCGCCCCCAGGCGCACGTCCAGCGGCCCGCCCTCCTGGGCCCGCGCCTGGGCGCGGGGCCAGAGCGCGTCCGGGTCGGGATCGACGCCCAGCACGAGCTGGGACTCGCGGGCCATGACCCGCTCATGGAGAGCGTCGCCGAACTGCACGCCGGCCCGCGGGCCCGCCCCCGTCAACCCCCCGTCACCGGGCGGGGCGGAGGCTTGCGGGCGGCATGTCCGGCTCAGCCGCCCCGCACCGCCTTCTTCAGGCCGGCGCCGGCGGTGAACTTGGGGACGCGCGAGGCGGCGATCTGTATGGGCTCGCCGGTGCGGGGGTTCACTCCCTGGCGCGCTCCGCGCTGAGTCACGTGGAACTTGCCGAAGCCCGAGACGTTGACCTCGCTGCCCCGCCGGAGCGTTTCCTCGACCGTGTCGATGAGTGCCTCGACGGCCCGTCCGGCATCAGCCTTGCTGAGGTCGGCGCGGCCGGCCACGTGCTCGACGAGCTCAGACTTGGTCACCTGCACTCTCCTTCGCTCGGGGGATCGGACGAGGCGCGGCTGACGCTAGCACCGTCCACGGACGGGCCGGACGCGAGATCGGCCAGGGCCCGGCGCATGTCGTGGACCAGCAATTCCTCCACGATCGAAGCCTCGGTGAGCACGGCGATCTGGTGATCCCGGGACCGGGCGACGAGCAGACGACCACCGGATGTGGTCGTGTCCGTAAGTGTCCCGGGGCCCGAGACCCCGGGCTCCGGGCCGGACTCCCCGAGGAGGGCCGCCACCTCCCGCGAGCCGGCCAGGAAGCGCCCCTGCCCGTCGAGCACGGCCCCGGCCCGGATGCCCCAGTTGAGCTGCTCGATGTAGGCGAGCGCGAGGTCGGGGGTGAGGGCAGCGCTCATGACGGACGGCGAGAATAGGTGGATGTCGCTCTCGCGGCTTGCGTGGCTACTGACGGTGCTCGCCGGCCTGGTGACCGCCGTGCTGCTTCTGATCTCGGGCTACAAGGGGTTCGCCGGGGTGAGCTTGGCCGTGACCCTGGCGGCCGCCGTCAATCTCATCTGAACCGGAGGCGCTCTCCCCTGACCCGGCTCTAACCCCCGTCACCGTCGGGAGCGCCCGTCCGCCGCCGAGCGCGATGGACGTCCTCGGGCAGCTCGGTCCCGGGCTTCACCCGGTCCTCGGGCTCGAGGTGGATGAGCACGTCGGTATCGCCCAGCCGGTCGGCGATCGCGTCCTGGAGCTCGTGGGCCAGCCGATGGGCGTCCTCGAGTGAGGTGCCGGCCCGAAACTGAACGTGGAGGTCGATGTGCCGGCGGGCCCCGGCCCGCCGGGCCCGGAGCCGGTGAAACCCGGCCACTCCCCGGGAGGGCCCGAACCCGACCACGGTCTCGCGGATCGCCTCCAGCTCGTCGGGCGGCAGCGCCTCGTCGACCAGCACGCGCGAAGACCGCGACAGCAACCGCACTCCGGACACCACGATGGCCAGGGCCACGGCCAGGGCCACGGCCGGGTCCAGCCACCCCTTCCCGGTGGCCTGCACGGCAATCAGGCCCGCGAACACGGCCAGCGAGGTGGCCGCATCGGTGCGCAGGTGTGCGGCGTCTCCCTCGAGCGCAGCCGAGCGGGTGCGCCGGGCCCGGCGCCCGAGCACGGTGGATACCCCCAGGTTGGTCACGGCCGAGATGGCGATCACCCCGATGCCCACTCCCAGGGAATGGACGTGGGCGCCGTGGATCAGCCGGTGCACGGACTCGTACACGATGACCGCGGCCCCGATCAGAATCAGCAGCCCCTCCGCCGCCGCGGACAGGTTCTCGAGCTTCTCGTGGCCATAGGGATGCGAGGCGTCGGCGGGGGCATCGGCCTTGCGCAGCGAGAGAAAGGCCACCAGGGAGGCCAGCAGGTCGATGGTCGAGTGCACCGCTTCGGTCAGGAGGGCGACCGAGCCCGTGATGACCCCGGCGGCGATCTTCAGCACGATGAGCGTGGTGTTGGAGGCCACCGACAGGGAGGCTGTGCGGACCTTGGACACGCCGGTCGCGCTCATGGGGCGCGCTCCGCCAGCCACGCCACCAGCGCCCGCGCGGCCCGTCCGCGGTGGCTTATCGAGTCCTTCTGGGCCGCGCTCAGCTCGGCCATCGTGGCCCCCGAGCCGTCGTCGTCTGGCACGAAGGCCGGGTCGTAGCCGAACCCTCCCTTCCCGCGCGCCTGGGCGGCCAGGCGGCCATGACAGCGGCCGTAGAACACCCGCTCCTCTTCGGTGGCGGGATCGACGAAGGCCAGGGCGCACACGTAGGTCAGCCGGCTTCCGGCCGGCGCCTCGCGCATGAGCTTGGCCAGGTTCTCCGCGTCGCTGGCCTGCTCCCCGGCGTAGCGGGCGGAGCGCACCCCGGGCCCGCCCCCCAGGGCCTCCGCCTCGATGCCCGAGTCGTCGGCCACGGCCGGGCGACCGGTCCCCCGGGCCGCCGCCCGCGCCTTGTCCAGGGCGTTCTCGGCGAACGTCGTCCCCTCCTCCGGCGGTAGGGCCACGGGGTCGGGCAGGGCTTCGAGGGCTTGGTTGGGCATCAGGCGGGCGAACTCGCGCTGCTTGTGCGGGTTGTGAGTCGCGAGCGCGAGCCTCATGCGCCGACAGCGGCCACGGGACCGACCGTCCTGGTCACCTCGCTCCGGCCGCGACCGCCTGGCGCTGGGCCTCGCGCAGCTCGGCGATGCCCTTGGCCGCCAGCGCCAGCAGGTCGTCGAGATGGGCGCGCGAGAGCTGGGTCCGTTCGGCCGTGGCCTGGACCTCCATCAGCCCGCCGTCCCCGGTCATCACCACGTTGGCGTCGACCTCGGCCCGCGAGTCCTCCTGGTAGTCGAGATCGAGCATGGGCGCTCCGTCCACCACCCCGCACGAGACCGCGGCCACCGACTCGGTCAGCGGCGGCTCGGTCAGCGCGCCCGTGGCGACCAGCCGGGCGCAGGCCAGCTCGAGCGCGACGAACGCCCCCGTGATCGAGGCGCACCGAGTGCCGCCGTCGGCCTCCAGCACATCGCAGTCGATGAACACCGTGCGCTGCCCCAGGCCGTCGAACGCGATCACCCCGCGCAGAGATCGTCCGATCAGACGCTGGATCTCGACCGTACGCCCGTCGGGGCGCCCGCGCGAGACGTCGCGCTGGCGGCGCTCACCGGTCGACGCGGGCAGCATCCCGTACTCGGCCGTAAGCCAGCCCCGACCGCTGCCGGTCAACCACCGGGGCACCCCGTCCTGGATCGAGGCGGTGCAGATGACGCGCGTGCCGCCGCATGCGATGAGGGCGGAGCCCAGGGCGGTGCCCATGAAGCCCGGCTCAATCGACACCGGGCGCAGCTCGTCGGCGGCGCGGCCCAGGGCCCGGGCCGGAGCGGTGGTGGAGCTCACGCCGCCATCTCCGCAGGGAGTTCGATGTGCTCGACGTGCTCGAGCGGCATCTGCAGGAAGCGGGTGCCCAGCTCCCTGAACTCCTCCACTCCCCCGGTGCACAGGAAGCGGTAGTCGCCCTCGTCCTGGCCCGGCGTGGCCAGCTGGCGCTGGTCGAGCACCCGCTGCACCTCCCCGGCCACGGCCGCCCCCGACGCGATCAGCCGAACCTCGGGACCGAGCGAACGTTGAAGCATCGGGGCCACCAGCGGGTAATGGGTGCAGCCCAGGATCACCGTGTCCACCCCCGCCGCCCGCAGCGGACGGCAGTACGCGCGCGCGGTCTCTACCACTCGGCGGTCGAAGGGAAAGCCGGTCTGGACGATCGGGGCCAGGTCCGGGCAGGGCACGCTGACGAGCTCCAGCTCCGGCGCGCACGCGGCCAGGGTACGGGCGTAGGCCCCGCTGCGAACGGTGGCCGTGGTGGCCAGGAGGCCGACCCGCCCGTTGGCGGTGCTGGCCGCCGCCAGCCGGCAGCCCGGATCGACCACGCCCAGAACCGGCACGTCGGGAGCCACCGAGCCCACATGGGCCGCAAGCTCGGGGAGGGCGGCGGCGGTGGCGGCATTGCACGCCACGACCAGGGCCCGAGCCCCCCGGTCGAGCAGGAGGCCAGCGATCTGCACGGAAAAGCTCCCGAGCTCGGCGGCGCTGCGCTCGCCGTAGGGAAAGCGGGCCGTGTCGCCCAGGTACAGGAAGTCCTCGTGCGGGAGCCTGACCAGGAGCTCGTGCAGCACCGTGAGCCCGCCGACGCCGGAATCGAACACGCCGATCGGAGCCAGGCGTCCGGAGCGAAGCTCGGCCACCCGGCCATGATTCCAGATGCCCCCGCGGCCGCCCCGGCGCGCGGACGTGCGCAGCGGTTCGACGATACTGGCCCGCGATGGCGCCCACGCGCGGGCTCGTGCTCTCCAACATGCAACCCGACGCCGCGAGCCCGGGACGCGGCAGCTTCGTGCGCGTGCAGGTCGCGGCCCTGCGCCGGCTCGGGGCCGACGTCGAGCTGAGCGAGCGCCCCCGGTCGCTGACGGGCTACCTGCGCAGCGCCGGCGACGTGCGCCG
>Ga0307477_10004229_pt1 | contig 10491 bp, 5 predicted proteins | sample atmos_gasesECM2C_FD_203316 | JGI IMG/M metagenome (GOLD analysis project Ga0307477, IMG submission 203316) | Hardwood forest soil microbial communities from Morgan-Monroe State Forest, Indiana, United States - atmos_gasesECM2C_515 | ecosystem: Environmental > Terrestrial > Soil > Temperate... | reverse complement strand
GCTCCAGGTACAGGTCGAGAACGCCGCCGATCAGCGGCTGCTCGGGCCCCAGGGAGAAGGTGAACGGGTGCTCGCGACGTCCGCTGCCGAGCTCGGCCAGGCGCTCGGCCGGCGCGCTGTCGAGCGCGCGCCCGAGCAGCTGGACGATCTCGCGCCTGGCCGTAGCCGGCACGCGCGCTCGCAGCCGGCGCGCCAACGCCTGAACATCGCCCTCCTGCGGCGGGCGCGGGTGCGCGAAATCGACGCTCTCGAGCAGCGCGTGCACGATCGTCCCGCGCAGGCGCGCGTCGAGGTGCTCGCCGTCCGCGCGCGCGAGCTCGCGCCGCTCGGGCAGGCGCAGCACCCGTTCCAGGTAATAGCGGTAGCCGCAGCGCTCGAGCTCCGCCAGCGAGGTGTAGCTGACGGCGGCGTCGGGGTCGAGGTGCGCCGCCCGCGCCGGCTGGGGCCTCACGACCTCCTGCACGGAGGCGATCGCCTCCGTGCCGTGCGAGGGCGCACCGCCTCGATGAGCATCGAGCGCCGCCCGGTCGTCGACGAGCCCTGTGCCGGGCGCTCCCGCGCCGGCGATCACGGCCTCGCCGAACGCGCAGCGCACGCTGAGCCCGTCGCCGAGCGCCACCGTCACGGCCTCGCCGGGCTCCGCCGCCGCCGCCAGCTCGACGACGTCTGGGACCAGCGCGGGCGCCAACCAGGCGATCGGGGCGCTCCCGGCCCTGACCGGCGGCCAGCGTCCGAACGGGGCCGCGCCGCTCAGGAGCAATCGCTCGCGGGCGCGCGTGCAGGCCACGTACAGGATGCGGTCCTCCTCCTCCTGCTGGGTCTGTCGCTGTTGCTCGCGCAGCTCCTCGTAGGCCAACGCGGGGACCGCCGCGGGCCGCTCGAGCGAGAGCAGCCGCAGACCGACGCGCCCGTCGGAGTCGACGAGCAGATCGCCCTGGCGCAGGTTCGGCTCGCGGCCGAGATCGGCCACGCAGACGACCGGGAACTCGAGCCCCTTGGCGGCGTGGATGCTCATCAGGCGCACCGCGTCGAGCTGCTCGGCTGCCAGCGCCTCCGGCTCGCGACCGCCGAGCGCGTCCTCGATGTGCGCGACGTGGTCGAGAAAGCCACGCAGGTCGCGGCCCTCCTGCTCTTCGTAGGAGCGCGCCAAGCGCAGCAGCTTGTGCACCGAGGCCAGCCTCCGCTCGCCCCAATCGAGCGCGAGCACGCGACGCTCGTAGCCGGTTGCCGCGACTACGCGCCTGAGCAGCTCTGCGATCGGTCGCAGCGCGAGCTCGCGGCGCTCGGCCGCGAAGGCGCGGCGAAAGCGCGCCAGCCGATCCCGGTCGGGCGCTGCCAGCAGCTCCCCCAGCTCGTCGCCGGACTGCTCGACCGCCTGCCAGACGCCGCCGCCGCGCTCGCGCGCGAAACTCGCCAGCAGAGCCAGGCAGTCGCTCGAGAGTCCGACCAGCGGCGAGGCGAGCGCCGAGTACACGGCCAGCTCGTCGAGCGGGTTGGCGAGCGCGCGCAGCCACGCGAGCAGATCGGCCACCTGCTGGTGGCTCCAGAAGCCGCCGACAGCCGCCACTGTCGCGATCGCCCGCGCGCGCAGCGCCGCCTCGTAGACCGGCAGATCGCCGAGCGCTCGCAGCAGCACGACGATCTCCCCCGCCGCCACGCCCTCGTGCTCGATCAGCTCGCGGACTCGCTGCGCCAGCAGCCGCGCCTCGGCCGCTCGCCACGGCGCCGCGTCGGGAAGCACGCTCGGCGCGAAGCTCGGCACGTCGCGCTCGGACGCGTCGCGGTCGCTGAGCAGCAACTCGACAGCCGGCCCAGCAGCCGGCGCGTCCGCGCGCGTGGGGAGAAGCACCGCAAAGCGCCTGCCCATCCGCTCGGCGAACATCCGCCCGACCGCAGCCAGGATCGGCGGGCGGCTGCGGAAGTTGCGCGTGAGCGCCAGCGCCGCCTCGCGGTCGGCCAGGTGCTCGCCGCGCTCGCGAAACAGCCTCACGTCGGCGTGGCGGAAGCTGTAGATCGACTGCAGCTCGTCTCCGACGGTGAACAGGTTGTCGCGGTCGAGCGCCGCCAGGATTTGCAGCTGGCGCTGATTTGAGTCCTGGAACTCGTCGACCATCAAGAGCTCGAAGCGCTGCGACCAGGCCTCCCGCAGCGAGCGCCGCTGCAGCAGCTCGCGCGCCAACAGCTCCAGGTCGTCGAAATCGAGCGCTCCCTGCGCGCGCTTGAGCCTCGCGTATGTCTCTCCGAAGCCGACCAGCAGCTCGTCGATCGAAGCGCACGCGGCGAGCGCCTGCGCCTCGATCTCAGCGTCCTCGGCGGCCCGCTCTGCCTCACCCGTCCTCCCTGCGACGGGCACGAGCAGGCGCGGGGCGATCTGGCCCTGGCTGCGCAGCTGGGCATACGCTCCGAGCACCATGCGGCGCAGCGGATCGGCGCCGTAGGCCGCCGCCAGCTCGACCGCGGCCGCGCGCTCTCCCGCCATCAGATCGGCCAGCGCGGCCGCGAACGCCCGGCGCTGCAGGCGGCTGGAGAACGGCTCGTCGAGCACTCGAAACGACGGCTCGATCCCGGCCTGCAGCGGGTGGGCGCGCAGCATCCGCGCGCAGAAGCCGTGAAACGTGCTGACGAACGCGGCCTCGGCCTGGCGCGCGAGCTCGCGCTCACCGAGCTCGAGCAGGCGTGCGCGCAGGCGCTCGCGCAGCTCACCGGCGGCGCGCTCGGTGAAGGTGATCGCGAGGATCCGACCCGGCGCCATCCCGTCCTGCACGACCGCCCGCGCGAAGCGCTCGACCAGCACCGCCGTCTTGCCGCTGCCCGCCCCGGCCGCCAGCAGCAGCGAGCCCAGCCGGCGCGAGGCAGCGCGCTCCTGCTCGTCGGTCAACTCGCGCAGTTGCTCCATCATCCCCCGTACCTGCAGATCGTCGGGTGCGCGCAGCCGCCGCCATACGCGCAGGTGGCTGGGCGCGGCTGCAGCGCACCGGCGCGGATCTGCAGCGCGGCGGCGCGTGCCGCCGACACGCAATCGTCGATCAGGCGCTCGAAGGACTCGTGGTCGAGGCGGTCGGTGCGCACGCAGTCGAGCTCCAGATCGGCGTCGGCATCAAGCGCTCCCCGCGGCACGAGCTCTCTGCCTGCCAGCGGCTGATAGAAGCCGCCGACCGGCTGCGCGCCGAGCAGGTCCCGCACCGCGCGCATGTAGAGCGCGACCTGCCAGGAGCAGTCGCGCAACCAGCGCGCGGCCGGCGGCGCTGCGCGCCCCTTGTAGTCGTAGACGACCGCTTGCCCGTCGGGGCCGACGTCGACGCGATCGATCCGACCGCGCACCGACACTCCCTCGCCGAGATCCAGCGGCGGCGGCGCGGGCGCCTCGCCGTCCTCGAAGCCGAACTGCAGCTCCAGGTGCGTGGGCTCGAGCGGCGAGGATTGTTCGGCCGCGCACTCCAGGTAGCGCTCGAGCTCGTGGCGCAGCCGTACGCGCGCCCCCGGCAGGCGCTCTGGGGCGACAGACAGCGGGTGCTCGTCGCGCAGCTCCTCGAGCACCCTTCCGAGTAGCTCCCTTGCGTCCGGTAGCGAAGCGGGCGTCAGCCGCGCCGACCCGGTCCGCTCGCGCAGCCGCTCGAGCGTCAGCTTCAGAGCGGCGTGGGCGAGCGAGCCGCGCGCGAGCGGCTCGGCGTCGGGGCCAAGTTCCTCGCCGGCGAGCAGTCGCTCGACGAACCACCGCACCGGGCACGCACTCCACAGCTCGAGCGCCGAGGCCGACCACAGCCGCCGCTCGCGCAGCCGCTTGAGCACCCGCTCGTCCCCGAGCGGTCTGATCGCCTCCTCACGAACGCTGACGGGGTCCGAGGCCGCTAGCTCGACCGCCGCGGCTGGGGCCGTCAGCGTGTCGTCGAAGGCGTCGCAGATGTCGTCGACGAACAGCGAGCGCGCCACCGGCGTGCCGTCTTCGCCGGCCGCGTGCCAGCTGAGCGTCAGGCGCCGCTCCGGCCGCGACGCCAGCGCGTACAACAGGTAGCGCTCGGCAGCGAGGGCATCGGGCGCCACCCGCAGCGACAGGCCGGAGGCACGCGCGAGCGCGCGCCTCTCCTCATCTGCGACCAGGCTCGGCGAGGAAGCGGCGGGGAACACCCCTTCCTGCATCCCGCACACGAACAGCGCCCGCACGCGGCGGGCACGCAACCCGAGCGGATCGACGACGCGCACGCGCCCAGGGCCGGAGTGCTGCTCGACGTAGAAGCTCAGGCGCTCGAGCGCCTGCAGCGCCTCGACAGCCTGAGCGCCGGCGGGCGAGAGCCGGGAGAGCTCCCCAAGCGCCGCGAGCGCGCGCCTGCCCGCCGCCAGCGCGCTGGCCTCCTGCAATTCGTGCTCGGCCAGCACGAGCGCCCCACCCCGCCGCGGCGCGGCAAACAGACGCTCGAGCTCGGACGCGAGCGCCTCGACGAGCCTCGTCACCGACTCGCCCGCAGCGTCGGCCACACGGTCGATCGGATCCAGCGGCCAGCGCTCAGCCTCCCACAGCGCCCGCGCCCGCTCGGCGGCGAGCGCGCCCGTGCGCAGCGCCTGTGCCTCCAGCCGATCGGCCAGCTGCGGCTGCTCGAGCACCCCCGGGCAGCGTAGCCAGGCGAGCAGGTCGCCCAGCTCGGCCTCGCCCAGCGCGCAGCGCAGCAGGCCCAGCAGCCCGCGGCCGATCGCGGTGTCGGCAAACGCGACGCGCACGTCGATCGCGTGCGCGACCCCGTGCGCGTCGAGCGTTTCGCCGAGCAGCGCGGCTACCGACTGCGGCTGCCGGTGTACGATCGCGATCTGCTCCGCCGCCACGCCGTCGTCGATCAGCGAACGGACCTCGGCGGCAACGAGCTCGAGCTCCGCCCGCGGCGTGGGGCCGGCGAGCAGGCAAACGGCGTCGCCGGGCGCGAGGCGCTCGCAGGTCGGCGCCAGCAGGGAGCGCTCCAGGTGGTGAAGCGCCCGGCGCGCAGGCGGCTCGTAATAGTCGGCGCGGGCCTGCAGCTGGGTGTGCTCGGCGGCGATCGGCGCGAGGCGCTGGAAGCTCGCGGCGCGGCCGGCGAACACCGCGCGGGCGGCCTCGTAGGCGAGCGAGACGGTCAGCTGCGCGTCAACCACCACACCGAGCGTCTCGATCGCGTCGAACTGCAGCTCGGTCAGGTCGTCGAACCCGTACACGAACACCGGCGTGGCCCCCCACGCGGCCGGGCGGCGCCGCAGCGCGTCGAGCGTCGCGCATGCGTGCAGCTCTGGGTCGCGCGCGCGTATCGCCTGGAGCGCCGCGCGGTAGCGCTCGAAGGCCGCGCAGACCAACTCGAGCGTCGAGCGCTCGCTCCAAGCGTCCCCGCCGCCAACGCGCCCGGCGCCGGCGTCCTCGCCGACCGCGCCCGGATCGGCGAAGCGCTCGCCGAACAGCTCGAGCTGCTCGGGGCGCCGCCCGGACTCGCTCCACGCGCGCAGCGCCCCGCGCAGGCGCGCGGGGCTGACGCGCTGGGCCTCGAGCTCTGCCACCGCCACGCAGAGCGCCGCGGCCAGCGCGGGCGTCGCGCCAGTCAGACGCGCGATCAGCCGCTCGCGCTCGAGCGCCCCAATCCTCGCCTGACCGACCCCGGCGCGCTCGGCCGCGTGCGCAAGCAGCCCCCCGAAGCGCTCCACGCGAGCGCCCATCGCGACGCCGCCCTCGGCCAGCTCGCGGCGATAGCGGGCCTGGTCGGCGCGGGTGGGCACGACCAGCAACGGCTCCTGTCCGCGCGCCGCAGCCGCCCGCACGGCGTCGAGCAGCACGCTTGCCTTGCCCGAGTTGGCAGGCCCGGTGACGAGGTGGATGGGCACACGTCCCATCCTCGCGCACAGCCCCGACGGGCCGGGAGCGGTGACGCTGTCGCCGGCGGCTTGGACCTCAAAAGGCGGAGTGGCTCGTTATGCCGCGCTCTTCCCACGGCCGTCTCCTATCGTCGCGAGGGTCCTTACGTTTCGGCTACTCGACCAACTCGATATCGGTCTTCGAGAAGTCCTCGCCGACACAGAGCAACGGCTCGTCCGACAGTCGGGCGACGGCGTAGGTCAGGCAGTCGCCGAAGTTCAGCGCCGCCGGGTTGCGTCCCTTGCCGTAGCGAAGGAACGCCTGCACCGCGGCGGACCAGTGAGCCTCCTCAAAGGAGATCACGATGACCTCCTGCGCCTGAACGAAGCGGGCCAGCAACGTCTCGCCGGCGGCACCCAGCCTAGTCGCGAGCACGATTCCCGTCTCGACGAGCGTCGGCGCTCCGACTCCCGGCTCCGGGTTCTCGACTATCCGGTCGATCAAACGCTCGTGGCCGGACTCCTTGAGCACAACGGCGACGATCGCCGAGCTGTCGAGGATCACACTCCCGCCGGCCCGTAACCGAGGATCGCTTCGCGTTCGGCTCGCGTGACGCTTCGGCCGAGCTCTCCGGCTGGGATCTGCGGCCAGATCTCCCGCTCCAGCAGCTCTTCGAGCCGCCGCTTGCGCTCCGCGGTGGTCGCCACGCCGTGAACGAGCCGGCGGCGCCGTTCTTCGAGCGCCCCCTTTACGGCGCCTGTCTTGCTCTCGCCGACCAGTGCCGCGACCTCGCCGGCGAGGCGAACGGTCGCATCGTCCTTGATGTTCAGAGCCATGGTAGAACTATACCAAAACGGTACCTTTAGTAGGACCGCTGTGTACGCTACGCCACGCTCGCCGCCACGGCCTCCTCGCCCGCCCCCTCGGCGCTCCCGGCCTCGCCCTCGGGCGGCTTTGCTCCCTCGCGCGCCCACGGCTCGTCGAACTCCGTACGCCATTTGCCCTCCTCGTCCTGGGAGAGCGCCAACCTGGCCCTGAAGCTGCGGCCGCTGCGGCCTTTGAAGCCCGTGACCGCGCTGGCGGTGCGGCCGGTGCGGATCAGCTCGCGCGCCACCGCCACCGGCAGCTGCTTGCCCGCCTTGCCCTTCCAGATGACAAAGCCGCAACCCGGGTCGGTGCGCGACCAGCACGAGTAGCCCTTGCGGTTCTCGACGATGTCGTGGCCGCAGACCGGGCACGGCCCGAGGTTCGCGCGCGGGATGCGCACGTCCTTGAGCCGAGCGTCGAGCTCTTTGACCGTCTCCTCGGCAAAGCCCGCGATGTCGGCCATGAACTTTTCGCGCGAGTCCTTGCCGTGCTCGATCCCCTCCAGGCGGTGCTCCCAGCTGCCGGTCATTTCCGGCGAGGTCAGCGCGTGCTCGCCGAGCAGGCGGATCACGCTCGAGCCCTTCTCGGTGCACACGAGCGCGCGACCCTCGCGTTCGATGTAGCCGACCTGGATCAGCCGCTCGATGATCGCCGCGCGCGTGGCGGGGGTGCCGATGCCGGAGTCCTTCATCGCCTCGCGCAACTCGTCGTCGTCCACGAGCTTGCCGGCGGTCTCCATCGCTCCCAGCAGCGAGGCGTCGGAGTAACGGCGCGGCGGCTTGGTCTCCTTGCGCTCGCTAGCGATCTCGAGCGTCTGCACGGACTCCTCGCGCTCGAGCTTTGGCAGCTGCTGGTCTGTACCCTCGTCCTCCTCGGCGGCCGAGGCGGCCTCGCTTGGGACCTCGCCGTAGACGCCGCGCCAGCCGGGGACTAGCAGCAGCTTGCCGCGGGTGCGAAAGACGAAGCCCCCCTCTCCCCCGCCCTTGGCGCTCTCGGCGCCCTCGCCGTGCACAGTCGTCTCCACGCGAGTGTTCTCGAACACAGCCTCGGGGTGAAAGACCGCCAGGAAGCGGCGCGCGACCATGTCGTACACCCGCCTGTCGTCGTCGCCCATCTTCTCGACCGGGTGCTCGGCCTTGGTCGGGATGATCGCGTGGTGGTCTGTCACCTTCTCGTCGTTGACCACGCGCGCCAGCGGCAACACGTCCAGGCCGGTGACGTAGGCGGCGCCCTGGGCGTAGTCCTTCTGACCGCCGAGCAACTCCGCGGTCGGCTTGATCTCCGCCACCATGTCGGTGGTCAGGTAGCGCGAGTTGGTGCGGGGGTAGGTCAGCGCCTTGTGCTCCTCGTAGAGGCGCTGCGCGGCCGCCAGCGTGCGGCGGGCGGAGAAGCCGTGGCGGGTGTTGGCGTCGCGCTGCAGGCTCGTCAGGTCGTACAACATGGGCGCGCGCTCGCGCTGCTCCTTGCGCTCCAGCTTGGTGATCGTCCCGGCCCGGCCGCGGCAGGCCTGCACGATCGCAAGCGCCTCCGACTCGGTGGCGATGCGCGGCTTTGCCCCGAGGTGGAAGCGGCCCTCGTAGACGCGCGCACCGGCGCTGTCCGGGCCCGAGGGGCCGGCGTCGAAGGTCCCGTCCACGAGCCAGTACGGCTCGGGCACGAACGCCTTGATCTCCTCCTCGCGGCGGGCGAGGATCGCGAGCGTCGGGGTCTGCACCCGCCCCAGCGACACCGCTCCGTCGAAGGAGGATTTCAGCCTGATCGTGGCGGCGCGGGTGGCGTTCATGCCGACAATCCAGTCGGCCTCAGAGCGCGACCGGGCGGCCTGCTCGAGCAGCTGCATCTCCTCGGCGGGACGCAGGCCCGTGAAGGCCTGCTTGATCGCGGCGGTCGTCATCGAGTTCAGCCACAGGCGGCGGACCGGCTTGGCGGCTTTGGCCTTCTCGTACAGGTAGGCGAAGATCAGCTCACCCTCGCGCCCGGCGTCGCAGGCGTTGACGACCTCGGCGACGTCCTCGCGGCCGAGCTGCCCGGTTAGGACCGACATCTGCTTGCGCGAGCGCTCGTCGCGGACGACGAGCTTGAACTTGTTCGGCACGATCGGCAGGTCGGGCATCCGCCAGCGCTTGTACTTGGCGTCGTACTCGTCTGGCTCGGCGAGCTGGACGAGATGACCCACAGCCCAGCTGATCACGTACTGCTCGGACTCGAGCAGCCCCTCCTGCTTGGCAAACGGCCCGGGCAGCACGCGCGCCAGGTCGCGGCCCACGGAGGGCTTCTCGGCGATCACCAGGGTCTTGGACATCTGCGCCAGGGTAGCGGCCGGTGGCGGCGCAAGCGCTCGCGGCTCAGACACGGGCGGCCCGAGAGCGGGCCTTATCCGCCGATCGGCGCCCTTGGGTTCGAGCCCCAGAAGATCTGCGTTCCCATCATCCCGATCATCGTCACGAGGACCAGGTTGAGCACCATCGAGCGGGCCGTCGCCTTGCCCACGCCCACCGGGCCGCCCGAGGCGGTGTAGCCGAAATAGCACGAGACGAGCACGATCGCTGTGGCCATCGTCATCGCCTTGGTCATCGAGTAGAGGAAATCGATCGGGTTCTGGTACTGCCAGAAGATCAGCAGGTAACCGCCCGAGGTGACGTAGCCCACCTGGCGGACGACGGCGATGAAGGAGGCCAGATAGGCGACCCCCACCGCGGCCGCGTACATGAACGGCAGCGCCATCCACGCCGCTAGCAGGCGCGTCGCGCACAGGAACGCCATCGAGTCAACGCCCATCACCTCGAGCGCGTCGATCTCCTCGTTGATCCTCATCGCGCCGATCTCGGCGACGATGCCGGTGCCGATCTTCGCGGCCATCATGTAGCCGAATGCGTAGGGGACCGCCTCGCGCAAGTCGCACCAGGCGGCGAACAGCCCGGCGACGCCGGGGGCTCCCTGGCTCTCGGCGAAATAGGCACCCTCGGTGCCGCAGGTGCCCAGGCCGATGATGAAGGTCATCACCCACAGCACAGCCGTCGAGGAGATGATCAGGATGCCCGCCTGGCGCACCGTCTCGCCGAAGAAGCGCAGCACGCGCAGGCTGGCCACGTCGGTCAGCACGCGCAGCGAGAACTCGCCCAGCTCTCCGGTCGATGCGAGCCACCCGCGCGCCCCCGCGACCGGCGAGGCGCTCACCCGGGCCTCCGCGGCCGGTGAGGCGCTCACTCGAGCTTGCGCCGGCGAGGTGCTCACCCGGGCCTCATCGGATCGTGAGGATGTTCGGGTGGGTCGCCAGCAGCATCTGGGTGAACACGTAGTTGAAGGAGCCGAACGCGATCAACGAGGTGACGACGGCCCTGTTAACGGCCCGACCGACTCCCTCGGCCCCACCCGAGGCCGTCATGCCGTGGTAGCAACAGACGATCGCGATCAGAGCGCCGAAGACGGTCGTCTTCACGGTCGAGCCCCACAGGTCGGTGGTCGAGGTGTTGCTGAAGAAGGTCACCCAGAACGGCCCGAGCGGCTGGTGGCCGACGTGCGCGGCGAGGATTCCGCCGAACATGCCGAACATGATCGCGTAGAGGTTGAACAGGCCCGTGGCGATCATCAGGGCGAGGAAGCGGGGAACGACGAGGTTCTTGATCGGGTCCACTCCCAGCACCTGAAGCGCGTCCAGCTCCTCGCGGACCTTGCGGGCGCCGAGGTCCGCGGTGATCGCGGTTCCGGCCGCGCCGGCGATCACGACCGCGGTGATCAGCGGCCCGATTTCGCGCACCGCGGCGAGCACGAAGAAGCCGCCGAGCCGGTCGGGATCGCCGACCACGCGGAGGATGTTGACG
>Ga0307477_10004227_pt1 | contig 10495 bp, 8 predicted proteins | sample atmos_gasesECM2C_FD_203316 | JGI IMG/M metagenome (GOLD analysis project Ga0307477, IMG submission 203316) | Hardwood forest soil microbial communities from Morgan-Monroe State Forest, Indiana, United States - atmos_gasesECM2C_515 | ecosystem: Environmental > Terrestrial > Soil > Temperate... | reverse complement strand
GGAGCGCTAGGATAGCTCCGTACGCAAATAGTGGATTGGCGACGACCGACTCGGTCCGTCCTAGCGGGTCCCACTTCTTTCGTTGTCCGCCCCCGGGCGTTGGTGTCACACTCATCTGATTGAGTTGATCAAGCGAAACCATCACGTTCGTCCGGCCAACCTGTAGTCGATGATCAACGTTTACCTAGGGAGGCCTGTCGAGAGGCGGGGTGTCTGTGGCTTATCTAGCTCGGGTTCAAGGTCGACGGCAGGACGGCGCAGCAGCGGCCAGCGCGGTCGTCGCGTGTCTACACGGAAGCGGATCAGTACCCGTAGCGTCTGCAGTCCGTATTCGACGCTCTTGAAAAAGGAGACACTGGATGCCTCGAGGAAATACCGGGTCGGAATGGCGAGCTCGTCCACCCTGCCTCCTTGAGCGGTGATCTGGGCAAAGATCTCCTGATCAAAGACAAAGTTATCGCTGTTGCGGAGAAAGGGGATAGTCCGCAAAAACTCGACGGAAAATGCTCGATAACCAGTGTGATACTCGGAGTGCGATCGCCTGAAAGTATAGTTCTCGATGGCGGTGAGAAACCGGTTCCCAATCCACTTCCAGCGGGGCATGCCTCCGGCGATCGCCTCATCCCCCAGGAGTCTCGATCCAATCACGACATCAGCACAGCCTTCGGCGATGGGCTTTGCCATCTCTCCAACCAGGCCAGGGTCATATTGGTGGTCAGCATGAACCATAACGACGATGTCTGCGCCGTCGAGCGCCGCCCGCACATAGCAGGTCTTTTGATTGGCTCCATACCCTCGGTTAGCGGGGTGGCGTATGACCTCGAATCCTTCGCGCAGAGCAATGGGTGTGGTCTCATCGGGACTACAATCGTCGACTAGCAATGCGCGGTCGGCGGCAGCTGTTGGAAGAGTCTCGGCGACAAATCCGATCGTGCTCGCAGCGTTATATGCGGGGAGCACGACATGCACCTTAGGCTCTCTTCCCCGATCATCAACCAACCTTCGTGGCGGCGCGAGTGTCTCAACCTTTGAGGCAACAACGACGCGCTCATCTCCAAGGGACATAGATACTGTTGCCCATCTTAATAATGCCTTAAGCGTCTTGCTATACAGTAAAGGAAGACGGCCGCTGCGCTCAGTTAGTCCAGCCAGCCAGTACCCGAGAGAGAATGATCGAACCAGTGGCTCGTCTGCGGCGATTACTAGACCTCGAGCAGTCAGCAGTTCGAGCAGTGTCAGCCGCGGAATCAGATACGAATGGGCTGGCACTAGTGCCCACCAGCGTCGACCGGCGAGACGCGCCGTACGTGATGATGGATCAGGGGTCACCACACAGAGAACGCCATTCGGCGCAAGTAGCCTGTGACAGCGAGCAATCGTCCCAAGGGGGTCGGATAGGTGCTCGAGCACATCGATCAGCGTGATCACATCGAACCGCTCCTCGTCAGCCAACTCCTCTGCGGTATGTTCACGTATGTCCAGGTTGAATGCTTCACGCCCAAAAGCGGCGCTTGCGGAAGAAACCTCCAGACCCAGGGTGTCATAGCCTCGCTTTTGTGCCTCATCGAGTAGAAGGCCGTGACCACACCCGACATCTAGCAACCGTCCGCTTTCCACTTGTTTGCCGACAAGGTCCAGCAGTCGACAGGCGGTGCGTCGTCGACCTCCCTCCTCTTCCAAATAGGCATCGTCTCGCATCTCGCGATAGAGCCCTGCGAGGTCACCGTGCTCGAGGAGTGACGGCTGCTGCAATGTGGCGCACTCCTTGCACTTCAGGATGTCGGCATACTCGCCCAGTGGATGGTTGGTGGGTGAGAGTTGATCCGGCGCAGGAGTCCGATTTCCCCCTCGATGGCGCATACCCAAAGTGCCCCCGCAAATCCCACAGCTCTCTGTACGACTCATGTGAACCTCGGCCGCTCATACCTCCACAGCGGAAAGCGCGGGGCACAAGGACGCAAAGAGCCATCTGTCGCAAAGCGCAACGGACGGCCGCGCCTAGCGGCCCAGGATTCTCGTAGCACCGGCGCAGTGTAGCTCAGCGCAATGTCGGAATGCCCCGTAAGTACACCGTGCTGGTCAGGCGGGAAACCCACTCTGCAAAGGGATACGGTAACGAGCATGCGTGTGGCGGTCAATCTGCGCAAGTTCCAACCGGGTGAAATCGGCGGGATCGAGAACTACGTATGCCAGGTCGTGGGGGGGCTCGCGTCCGACCGACAGGGGACCGGTCATGAGCTCACGATCTTCGCCCAGGACCTCGCGATCGACGCGATTCGCGCCTTCGCCCCACGGGCCGCGCTGAAGGTCGTGCCGCGGCACGCGTGCGGTCTCTCGATCGACGCCGAGCTCGACCCCAGCGCCTACGACGTTTTGCTCTGTCCCCAGATGGGCCTGGACCCCCTCACCTCGGGACTGCCCTCTGCGGCGATGATTCCCGACCTCGCCCAGCGGATCGTCCCGGGGATCTTCGATCCCGTGGGCAGGGTCGAGCGCGAGGAGCTGGTTACGGCCACCGTTGCCCACGCCGACCTGATCCTCACCCCCTCGAACTACAGTCGCGACACGCTGATCGACATGTACGGGGTTGCTCCCGAGCGCATTGTGGTCACCTACTGTGGCGTGGATGCGCAGTTCACCTCGCGATCGCGTGAGGCTCCCTCCGCCTTTGCCGAGATGAGGGTTCCCGATACCTACCTGTACTTTCCGGCGAACTTTTGGAAGCACAAGAACCACGCCAATCTCCTGGCGGCGTTTGCGCTCCTCGCCGATTTACATCCAGACGTTCAGCTGCTCTTGACAGGCGCCCCCTCGACCGGCGCGCAGCGCGTGCAGGACCTCATCGACACGCTCGGGCTGACCGGCAGGGTGAGGATGCTCGGCTATCAGCCGACGGAGGTCGTCGTCGCTCTGACCCGGCATGCCCGGGCGGTTGTGTTCCCCACGCTCTTCGAGGGGTTCGGCATTCCGCCACTGGAGGCGTTTCACACCGACACCCCGGTCCTCGCGTCGGGCGCGGCCGGCAATCTCGAGGTCGTCGGCGATGCCGCTCTGCTGGTCGATCCGGGCGATCCGTGCAGCATCGCCGATGGCATCGATCGCATCCTCACCGACGACGCCCTGCGGGCAGACCTCCGCGCGCGCGGCCGGGAGCGCACGGCGCTGTTCTCGTGGCCGCGCACGGTCGAAGTAGTCGAACGCTCGCTGCGCGAGATCGCGTCGAAGTCGCCGCCGCCAGGCATGCGAGTAGCGGTTCGAGAGCCGACGCGCGTGTCGGTCTTGACTCCGGTGCTCGCGGACGCGCGGTTCCTCAATGAGACGATCGACAGTGTCCTGGCTCAGGAGTATCCCTACGTCGAATACGTCGTGCTCGACACGGGCGCCTGCGCGGGCGCACTTGAATTGTTGGAGGCGTACTCGAACCGCGTTCGCTGGTATTCGCGCCCGATCGACGGCGAGGCGCGGGCGATCACCGAGGGATACCGGCAGACACGCGGTGACCTCTTCGCGGTCCTGGCCGCCGGCGATCTATACGGGCCGGACACGCTTTGGCGCGCGGTCGCGCACTACGACGCCGACCCGAGCGTTGCGGTCGTCTTCGGTGAGGTGAATAACATGGCTCACCGCGATGGCGGTGCAGCGGAGGACCCGTCCCACGCCCGTGCGCAGACGGTGCGCGACGTGGCCGGGAATGAGCGCTGTATCTTCCCCTCGGCGGCATTCGTTACACGCGATGCCTTCGCGCATGCGGGCATGCTGGACCCGGCCGATCGCGCGGCCTGCATCGATCGTATGTGGCTGCGGATCGCCCAGCGGGGAGGCACGTTCAGATACATAGAGCGCCGCCTCGCGAGCGTCCGCGAGCCCGCGGCGATCGGGTGAGCGTACGGCTGCAGGGTCAGTCGCTGACAGATGCTTGGGCATGCTTGCGGGCGTGGCTTCTGCATCAGAGACGAAGTCCAGCGAGGTCGTTGACATGCTCGGTCGCCTCGAAGACCAGATGCGCAGGATGCAGGATGACCTCGATGCCAGACTGGACGCCATCGCCGAGGGGTTCGAGATGCGCCGCGCCGAGGATGAAGTCGAAGCGCTCGCTGCGGAGCGCATCAGAAGCGGCGCCGCCGACCGGGCACGGGACGGTGCTGAGGTTCTAACGGAACTCGGCATCAGCTCGCATTGAGTCATGAGCGAGGCGGAGGGCCGCGAGGTGCAGGTCACCTTTGCGGACGGGGTGCGTGACGACGTGGCGAGGCTTGTTGCGAGTTCAGCCTCCGATGATGAGGCACGTAGATCCGAGGTCGAGCCCTCAAGCGTCGCATCGCAGAGCTGCTGGTCGAATGCAAGACGAGCCCGTACATCGGTGAGCTGATGGGCGCAGGGCGTCATCCTGAGCTGGCGGACTGTCGGAGATCCTGCGCCGGGCGCACGCGTCGGAGGCGTGCGTACCATGTCCCGTCATGAGATCACAGGAGCAGGAGCATCTCGCGGGGATCCTGGCCGAGTGCGCACGGCGCCTGGAGGATGGTCTGAAGCGACTTGCCGGTGAAGATCGCGCACGGGCGTCGTCGAATCACGACACGACGCCCGGGGATGCCGTGGCGGAGCGGGAGGATCCGCTCGCGTCGATCGACGCGGTCGCCAAGCGCGTGATCGACGTGGAGCACGCCCTCCGCGAGGACCTCGATCGCCGCCGGCGGCGGCGCGCCCCGGGCACGGCTCTGCGCCAGTGGACGAGCCCGCGACTGGGAGTCCTGCGCCACCACCCGCCGGAGCCGTTGCGCGTGCCCACGCGCTATCTGCGCACCGAGCCGCCGCGGGACGCTCCGGCGATTGCGATCGTCACGCCCTCCTACGAACAGGGGCGCTACCTCGAACGCACGCTCTACAGCGTGCTGAACCAGAACTACCCGAGGCTCGAGTATGTCGTACAGGATGGCGGCTCGCGCGATGAGACGCGGGCGGTGCTCGAGCGCTTCGATGGGTCGCTGAGTCATTGGGCCTGCGAGCCCGATGACGGCCAGGCCGACGCGATCAATCGCGGCTTCGCCCACACCGAAGGGGAGATCATGGCCTATCTGAACTCCGATGACCTGCTGCTTCCGGGATCGCTGGCCTACGTCGCCCGCTACTTCGCGGCTCACCCGCACGTCGACGCGGTCTACGGCCACCGCATCCTGATTGACGAGAACGACGCCCAGATCGGCGCCTGGGTGCTTCCGCGCCATGACGACCGGACCCTCACGTTCGCGGACTACATACCTCAGGAGACCCTGTTCTGGCGACGGGAGCTGTGGCAGCGCGCCGGCGCCGGGATCGACACAAGCCTCAAATTCGCGGTCGACTGGGACCTGTTGCTGCGCTTCCGCGAGGCGGGCGCTCACATGGTGCGCCTACCCCGCTTTCTGGGGGCCTTCCGGGTGCACTCCGAACAGAAGACCGGGCGCGAGCAGCGCCTGTGCGAATCGGAGTCCGAGCTTTTGCAGCGACGCGTGCTCGGCCGCGCGATGGGCGATGAGGAGATCCATGTCCGCGTACGACCCTATCTGCGCCGGCATGTCCTGCACCACACCGTCCACCGTCTGCAGGCGCGCCTGCCGCTGCCGCGCAGCAATGTGCGCACGGTTCCTCTGCGGGCGGCAATCGAGCGCGAGACGGTCTCGCCGTTTGACATGCGCTGAGCGCCCGTCAGAGATCCTCGGCGATGTGCGGAGCTTCGCGGTTGAAGTACCAGAAGCCGAGCACGAGGATCGCGGCCACGAGCCCCAGCGGCTCGAGCAGGGCCACCCAGCTGCCCATCACCTGTCCCGCGCTCAGCACCGCGTGGTTGACCATCGCGTGGCGAAACTGCTGAAACACGGCGACCAGCGGGTTGAGCGTGTACACGTGGTAGAGGAAGTGTCCGAGCGAGCCCTGGCTGAGCAGTTCTTTGCGCACGGCTTCGACCGGGATGATCACCGGCGAGGCGTAAAACAGGATCTGGCTGAAGACGTCCCAGATCGGCTGGATGTCGCGGAAGCGCACGAACAGTGCCGACAGCAGCATCGCGACGCCGGTCGTAAGCGCCGCGAGCATCGCCAGGATCAGCGGGAGCTCCAGCCAGCTCAGCATCGGGCGCACGCCCGAGATCAGGGCGAAGGCCATCACCACGAGCAGGTTCAAAGCGAGGTTGAACGCCGCCAGCAACACGATCGAGATCGGGATCGCCAACCGCGGAAATTGGATCTTGCGGACGAGGCTCTCGCGGTCCACGACGCTGCGCACGGACCCCGACGCCGCTTCGTTGAAGAAGGTGAACAGCACGATCGAGCCCAACAGCTGCACGCCGTAGAACTTGCCCGCGGCCCCCGGCGCCTTGTCGACGTTCAGGATCACCACGAAGAACACATACAGCACACCGAACAGCAGCAGCGGGCGCATCACCTGCCACACGTAGCCCAGCGCCGAGCCGAAGAACTTCAGTTTGAATTCGCTGCGCGCGATGTTGTAGGCGAGGTGCCAGAAGCGCGACCAGCTGTCATCCAGCGCCCGCGGTCCGCGGATCGGCTGCCCCAGCGGCTCGGAGTGGGCGGGCGAGCTCACCGGCCGCCTCCCGCCGTCTGAGCCTCGCCCGCGGGCGCTCGGCCCCAGCGGATGACGGACGTCTCGACGGGGATCTCGACCATGCCGCCGCTGGCGGTCAGCCCGCTGACCACGAACGAGAGCCCGCCGGCGTAGCGGTCGATCACCTTCAGGCCTTCGCCACGGTGGGTGATCGTGAGGACCGGGTGGTAGCGCCCGGGGGCGAGCATGTTGTGGAAGGAGAACGCGAAGGTGACGCGCTCGCCCGCTCGAAAGCTTCCGCTCTGCTCGCGCTCGGAAGCGGTGGTGGCGACGACCACCGGCTGGCGCTGGTCGTTGAGCAGCGTCAGGCTGACCGCCGGATCGACCACGTCGGTGTTGAAGGCGATGAGCGCCTTCAACGTCAGCGGCTCGGCCTGCGGTGCCACCGAGCGGCGCTCGGAAGGGTCGTCGCCGAGCCACACATCGCTCACCCGCGCCGTCCCGTCGCCCATGCGGGCGCTGCCGACCCCGCCGTCCTCGTAGCCGGCGGCCCGCCCGAAGGAGAGCTCCAGGTAACGGTCGGCCACCGCGCGCGGGTCGCCGACGCTCACGACCTCGCCGCGCTCGAGCAGCATCGCCCGGTGGCAGAAGCGCGTGACCGCGCTCATGTCGTGCGTGACGAACACGATCGTGCGACCTTCTTCACGCATGCCGTTGAACACGTCGAAGCACTTCTGCTGGAACGCCGCGTCGCCGACGGCGAGCACCTCGTCGATCAGCAGGATCTCGGCGTCGACCTGAATCGCCACCGAGAAGGCCAGGCGCACGTGCATGCCCGAGGAGTAGTTCTTGAGCTTGAGATCCTGAAACTCCTCCAGTTCGGCGAACTCGATCACGCGCTGGTAGCGGGCGCGGGCCTCGCGCGGGGACAGGCCGAGCATGATGCCGTTGAGCGCCACGTTCTCGTACGCGGCGAGATCGGGGTTGAACCCTACGCCAAGCTCGATGAACGTGGACATCCGCCCGTTGCACCAGATCGCGCCCTGATCGACGCGGTAGATCCCGGCCAGGCACTTCAGCAGCGTGCTCTTGCCGCTGCCGTTGCGCCCGACGATGCCGAAGAACTCGCCCGGTGCCACCGCGAAGGAGATGTCCTTGAGCGCGTGCAGGTCCTCGTGGCGGGAGCGGCGCAGCGGGTGCAGCGCGCGCTCCTTGAGCGTATGACTGCGCTCTTCGGGGATCTTGAAGCGCTTGTGCACGCCCTGCGCCGCCAGGGCGGGGCGCTGTGAAATGGACGTGTCGCCGAGAGCCATCGTCGCTAGAGCGTATATCGGTGTGACGATCGCTCGGGCCGGTGCGCTCGCACGGTGCACGCGTGCAGGCCGGGGGCCAGCCCGATGGGCGCGGCGTGAGCAGCCTCACCGGGCTGAGCGCGATCACCCTCGACGCAGCGGGCGCCGCACGGCGCGAGCCAACGCGCGCGTGGCGCGGAAGGCGCTCGCGGCGAGTCCATACAACGGCCGGCTGAGGGCAGGGCGCGCGCTGAGCGCGAGCAGCGCGCGCTGCAGATCCTCGGGCAGCGTGCCGCGAGGACCGACGAGGCTGCGCCCGGGGCCGACTTCGGCGAGCAGCTCGTTGTAGTCGTCCAGCACGAGCTCGCGTTCGCCGATCAGCGTCTGCACCGCGGACCGGTGGGCGCCGATCAGCTCGCGTTCGCGGGCGAGCGCGTCGCGACTGAGCCTCGCCGCGTCGCGCACCGGCGCGAGCACGGCTCCCCGGTAGACATCGACCATCTTCGTGGCCGCTCGCTCCCAGGTCAGTTCGCGCGCGGCGTCGGCGAGCAGTTGCACGTGCCGCGTACGCGCCGCAGGGTCGGTGAGCAGCGCGTACGCCGCCGCGGCGCTCTGTATGGGGTCCCAGGGGACGATCGTCGCGGCCTTCCCCGCCCCCTCCGCCAACGCGGACTGGGGCGCGAACGAGCAGGGGACGCCGCGCAGCGCCGCCTCGAACGGGACTAGTCCGAAGCCCTCGTACATCGACGGATAAAGCACCACGCTGGCGTGCTCCATCAACCACTCCTTCTCCGCCTCCTCGACGGACCCCAGATCGATCACGGCCTCGCGCAGTTGCGGGCGTGCGTCCAGCTCCTTGCGCTCGAGCTCACGCGATGAGCCATGCGTAACGTGCGTACCGGCGAGCACGAGCCTCCCCCGCCAGTCGTGACGCTCGTGCAACGCGGCGAGCATGCGCAACGCGAACACTCTGTTCTTGTGCTGGTAGTCGGTGCCGAGGCAGAGCAGGAAGCTCGGCTCTTCCTCCGCGGAGGACTCATCGCCGTCGCTGTCGTCGGGAGATCGCGCCTCCAGCGCGGGCGGTATCCGCGGCTCCTCACCGGAACGGTGATCCAGACCCGGCGGCACCACCCTGATTCGCTCGGCGTCGGCGAGCACGTCGGTGAGCAGATCGTGGCGCGTGTGCTCGGAAGAGACAACGACTCGCTCTGCCGCGAACATGCCGTGGCGGCTCGCGCGCCGGTAATCCTCCCACGCGCCAGCGTCAGGGAAGTAGTCGGCGTTGCGGTAAGCGATCAGGTCCAGCTGGCTGAGCACGAACCGCTCGCCAAGTCTCCATGCGAAGGCGACATCGCCGGGTGAGAACGTCTGCTGCGGACGATGGAACACGGCGCTCCGGGGCGTGGAGTCATCGACGTCCTCGGCGGCGAGGATCTCGGTGTCGGGCAACTCGCCCAGCAACGCGAGCGTCGCTCGGTCGATCCGTTCGCCGCGCACGAGCACGCGCAAGCCCAGTGCTCCCGTCCGCGCGAGCGCGCGCACGAGTTCGAGCACGTGAATCTGGGTGCCCATCAGTCCGCCGTCGAGGGCGCGCGCGTCGATCGTCACCCGTAGTCGCGTCTGCTCGGTCATCTCTGCTCGCCTGTGCTGTAGCCGGCCGAGGGCGCAGCCTAGAGCAGTATCGCGGGAATTCGTGGCATTGGGCCATAATGCCGCCAGCCCGCGATGTTCTTCCCTCGCGCCGATGACCGCCCTTCCGCGCCGATGACAGCCGCCGACCACACCAGCTCCGCGACTCGCGGCACACCACCACCGCGGCGCGCACGCTTGTCGCGGATTGCGCGCGGGGGACTGGCGCGCGTGTTTCCGCCGTACGCTCGCTACCGCGCCCGCCAGGCGGCGACCGCCGCCACGTTGGCTGCCCTGCAGGGAGACTTCGAGCACATTCGCAAGCGCCACACCGAACAGATCGAGCGTCTGGAGGATCTCGTTCGCGAGCTCGTCCTGACCGCCGAGGCCTTGCGTCGCGGGATGGCCGGCGAAGATGCGGGCGAGGACTGATGCGGGTTCTTACGATCGCGACCCTGGGCAGCCTGCCGCGGGCGCGGGCACTCGCTCGCTCGCTGAAGCGCCATGAGCCGGACTGGGCGCTCGAGGTCGTGCTCGCAGCTGGCGAGGATGTAGTCGCCGCGGCGGCCTCGGATGAGGAGACCTTGTGCCTGCGCTCCGCCGCTCAGGAGCTCGACCTCGACGTCGAAGCGCTGCTGGCGTTGCACGACGAGCAGGATCTGAGCACGCTGCTGCTGCCCGGCCTGCTGCGGCGTCACGCCGAACACTCTTCCGAACCGGTGCTGCACCTGCCGAGCACCGTTTGGGTCTTGGCGGACCTGCAGCCGCTCGCCTCGGCGCTGTCGGCGCGCAGCGTGCTGCTGGTACCGCGCATGATCGCCGACGTGCCCGACGATGGGCTTGAACCCTCGCGTTCGCAGATGGATCGAGCCGGGCGCATCGAGCAGACCATCGTTGGTATCGACGGCAGCACCGGCGCCGAGCCGTTCCTTGAATGGTGGGGCGCGCATGTAGAGCAGGCGCTCGGATCGCTGGATGGCGGTCGCAGCGGCGAGCGTCCGGAGGATCGTCCCTGGCTCTCTCGCTTTCTCGAG
>Ga0307477_10004226_pt1 | contig 10496 bp, 7 predicted proteins | sample atmos_gasesECM2C_FD_203316 | JGI IMG/M metagenome (GOLD analysis project Ga0307477, IMG submission 203316) | Hardwood forest soil microbial communities from Morgan-Monroe State Forest, Indiana, United States - atmos_gasesECM2C_515 | ecosystem: Environmental > Terrestrial > Soil > Temperate... | reverse complement strand
GCCGGGGTGTGGTGGTGCTCCCCGGGGCCGGTCCGCGGCCCGAAGGCTGGCCCGTCGTCACCATCGACGACCATGCCGCGGCCGACCCCCGCCCGGTCGCTGACGTTCTCCATGACCTGTGGCTCCAACGCCGGCCTGTCGTGATCGAGCTGGCCGCCGACGCCGACGTCCTGCGCGCCCCGGAGAACCACGGCGGCCCGGTCTACGCCCTGAGCCCCGAGTTCGAGTTTTCGCGCGAGCGGCTGCAGTACCTCGTGTGGTCCAACACCTATGACGCCCGCGCCGACGAGCCCGTTTGGTGGCACGGTCGTCGCGCCGTGCGCCTCGGTGCCGTCGCCGGAGGCGACGCCGACGTGGTGCTGCCGGGCGGCACCGCGGCCTGGTGCGATGGCGGCCCGTGCGGTCCGGTGCCGGGTTTGGCCGTCGTGCACCGCGACACCATCGAACAGGAGCGACTGACCCTCGCCGGCAACGACGAGCCTCGCGCCGAGCTCGCTGCCGACCAGCTGGTGGCGGTGGCCCACGGGGCGGGCCCGGCGCGTGTCATTGCCCCGGCCGGCTCCGGCAAGACCCGCGTGCTCACCGAGCGCCTCCGCCATCTCGTGATCGCACGCCGGGTCGCGCGCGAGACGGTCACCGCCGTGGCCTACAACACACGCGCGGCCGACGAGCTGCGGAAGCGTGTCGCCTCTGATGGGCTGGCGACCAACATCCGCACACTCAACTCGCTCGCCCTCGCCATCGTGAACGGAACGGGCGGCTACCGCGCCGGCGGCGACGGTCGCCGAGTGATCGACGAGCCCGACGTGCGCCGCATCATCGATTCGCTTGTCGAGGTCCGTCACGCCCCCAACACCGATCCGCTGGCCGCCTACATCGAGGGTCTGTCGACCATCCGTCTGGGCCTGCACGGGCCGAAGGAGGTCGAGGCCGTCTCCGAGGCCGACGGACTGGCCGAATGCTTCGAGCGCTACCGAGAGGTGCTCCAGCGCGAGCACCTGCTCGACTTCGACGAGCAGGTGTATCGCGCCATCGAGGTCCTCCTCGCGGATCCCGACGCACGCCGCCAGGCGCAGCGTCGCAGCCGCCATCTGCTCGTCGACGAATTCCAGGACCTGACCCCCGCCCACGTGCTGCTCCTGAGACTGATCTCGGCCCCGACCTACGACGTGTTCGGCGTCGGCGACGACGACCAGACGATCTACGGCTACGCCGGCGCCGACCCGAAGTTCCTCATCGACTACGCCGCCTACTTCCCTGGGGCCACGGAGTATTCGCTCGAGGTCAACTACCGCTGCCCCTCCCCCGCGGTCGAGCAGGCGAGCATGCTGATGTCCTACAACCAGCGTCGAATCCCCAAACGGGTACGGCCGCGGCCCGACGCCACCGGTGCCGTGCGCGTCGAACGCGTCGACGGCGCGCGGCTGGCGTCGGCGACGCTCGAGCACATGACGCGCTGGAGAGAGCAAGGCGCGGCGTTCACCGACGTCGCCGTGCTGGCTCGAGTGAACTCCGCGCTGTTGCCGGTGCAAGTGAGGCTGGCCGAGGCCGGCATCCCCCACCGCCGCGCCCTCGATGGGCGGGTCCTCGAACGCACCGGCACCCGGGCCGCCCTGGCCTACCTGCGTATCGGGCTGCACCCGGCGCGCATCGCCGCCGCGGACGTCGCCGACACGATCAGACGGCCGTCGCGCCGCATCCCCCGCGATGTCGTGCAACGCCTGACCCGCCGGCCGTACACGTCTTTGGCCGAAATCCGCCGGTTAGCCGAGACCTACGCGGATGACCTGGCGGTGGTGGTCGAGACGTTGGCTTCAGGGAACGTGACCGCTGCGCTCCGGGCGATCCGCGTCGACATCGGGTTGTCGCGGGCCATGGATGTGCTCGACTCGTCGCGGGCCGAAGCCGACCGGTCGACGCACGGCGATGACCTGCAAGCGCTGGAGCAGGTCGCGGCGCTGCATCCGGACCCGGCCACGTTCGAAGCGTGGCTGCGGAACGCCCTCGACTACGACACCGGCGAGGCCGGCGTCGAGCTGTCCACCGTGCATCGCGTCAAGGGTCGGGAGTGGCCCTATGTGGTGGTGTTCGGAGCGACCGCCGGCCTCATGCCCCACCGGCTCGCCGCCGACGGCGAGGAAGAACGCCGCGTCTTCCACGTGGCTCTCACCCGCGCCTCGCGCGAAGTGGTGGTGCTGGCCGACGGTCAGGCGCCGTCGCCGTTCTGCGACGAGCTCACCGGGACCCGACCGCGCCGGGTCCAACCCCCTGTGCCGAAACGAGAGTCGTCCCCTCGCCGGACGACCATCGCCGAGGTCGGCCTGCAGGTGCGCGTGCGCGGCACCGACGGCGAGGTGGTCGAGACCGGGCCGCATGGGGCAGTCCTGGCCGTCGGCGCTGCCCAACTCGTGGTCACCTACGGCACCGACGTCGAGATCGGCGGGCGGCGCACCACGCTGGTCGCCCCGCCCGCGGCAGCCCCGGACGCCGGGCTGGAAGCGGCGCTGCGAAATTGGCGACGGAGCACGGCGGCGCGAGACCGCGTGCCCGCTTACGTCGTGCTCAGCGACGAGCACCTCACCGGCATCGCGGCGGCCCGCCCCCGCACCCTGGTCGCCCTCTCCCGTTGCAAGGGCATCGGCCCCACCCGCCTCGACCGCTACGGCGACGAGATCTTGGCCGTCGTCGACGCCGCGACGGCGTAGGGCTACGGTCGCCCCGTGCGGGTCACGTTGGCTTACGGGGAGACCGGACTCGACGTCGCGGTCCCTGACGACGCGGTGGTGGTCAGGCCGGCCAACCTCCCGGGACTCGCAGATCAGCGCGCGGCGATCGCGTCGGCGGTGGCGCGGCCGATCGAGGCGGGGTCAGCGGGGGCCCGCACGGTAGCGGTCGTGTTCCCCGACATCACCCGTCCAATGCCGAACCGGGTCGTGCTGCCGCCGTTGTTGGCCGCGCTCGAGGCCCACGGTCTCGGACCGGGCGAGGTGGTGCTCGTGTGCTCGACCGGGACGCACCGGGCGGCCACCGACGACGAGCTTGTCGAACTCATCGGGCCCGAGCTGATGGCTCGCTACCGCGTGCACCAGCACGCGGCCACCAGCCCCGACCATGTCGAGGTGGGCACCGTCGACGGCGTCCCCGTCCTCATCGACCGCGCCTACGTCGAGGCCGACTTCCGCATCATCACCGGGTTCGTCGAGCCCCATTTCTTCGCCGGCTTCAGCGGCGGGCCCAAGGCGGTGTGCCCGGGGCTGGCCGCCCTGGAGACCGTGCTCGAGGCCCACAGCCCAACCCGCATCGCCGATCCGCGGGCGACGTGGACTGTGCTCGATGGCAACCCCGTGCACGAGTTCGTGCGCGCGGCCGCGGCGCTGGCCCCGCCCGCGCTGTCGGTCGACGTGGCCATCAACGACGCCCGGGAGGTGACGGCCGTGTTCGCCGGGCCGATGCTCGAGGCCCACCGCGACGCGTGCACCTTCGTCCAACGAACCTCGATCCAGCACGTGCCCAGACGCTTCGACGTGGTCGTGTCGACCAACGGTGGTCACCCCCTCGACCGCAACCTCTACCAGGCCGTCAAGGGCATGGCCGCGGCCGAGCGGGTGGTGCGCGCCGGCGGTCAGATCCTCATGGCCGCCGCCTGCCGCGACGGGCTGCCCGACGGCGACTTCGCCCGGCTCCTGCGCGCCGCCCGCACGCCCGACGAGCTCATCCACCCGCCCGGCCCGGCGGCCCAGGACGGTTGGCAGACGCAGGTCATGGGCCGTGTGTTGGCCCACGCGCGCGTTGGGTTGTACAGCGACGGCCTGACGCCGGAGCAGACGCGCGAGGCCCAGCTCGAACCGGTCGACGATCTCAACTCGGCCGTCGCCGCGACCAGCGGCCGGGTGTGCGTGCTTCCCCTCGGGCCGTTGACCGTGGCCACCGCCGGCTGACGTGGGCTCGTCCAGCTGGGCCCGGCGGGCCATGATCTCCACGTCCAGCCCACTGGCCGTGCAGGCCGGGCTGTGGGCCCTCGACGAAGGCGGCACCGCGGTGGACGCCGCCATCGCCACCGACGCCGTGCTGGGCGTGGTCGAACCCTTCTGGACCGGCATCGGCGGAGACGCCTTCTGCCTCGTCGCCGACGGGGCCGAGGTAGTGGCGTTCAACGGCTCGGGAGCAGCGCCCTCGGGGCTGAGTCTTGGCGCGTGTCAGGCCGCGTCCTCCGACGGCACCGGCCTACCCGACGACAGCCCATTGGCCGTCACGGTGCCCGGCGTCGTCGATGCCTGGTCACAGCTGTCGGAGCGTTTCGGTCGCCTCGGCCTGGGCCGCGTGCTCGCACCGGCCCGGCAGCTGGCCAGCGCTGGCTTCCCCCTCGGACGCCAGGCGGCGCGGGCGTGGCGCGCCGCCAGCGCTCGGCTGAGGCCGGGATCGCCGTTCCCGCGGGTGGTGCGCAACGGCGAGCGTTTTGCCAATCCCGGGTTAGCCGAGGGCCTGGATGCCATCGCCCGGGGCGGGCGCGACGCGCACTACGAGGGGGCGTGGGCCAACGAGGCGGTCCGGGTCGTGACCGAGGCCGGCGGGGTGCTGGGGTTGGAAGATCTCGGCCAGCATCGGGGCGAGTGGACCGTCCCCATCACCGGGTCGTATCGCGGCTTCGAGATCCTCCAGCATCCGCCCAACGGCCAGGGGGCGGCGGTGCTCGCGGCCCTGGCTCGCCTCGACCGGGAGCCGGCCGGCCAGTTGGGCGCGCCGTCGACCATCGCCGGGCTGGTGGCCGCGGCGCGCTTCGGAATGGAGCTGGCCCACCAGCACGTGTGCGACCCTCGGGCCCAGGCCGTGCCCGAGTTCTGGTCCGGTCGCGACACGGTCTACAGCGCGACGGTCGCCGACGGCCTGGGCGTCAGCCTGATCAGTTCGTTGTTCTGGCAGTTCGGCTCGGGACTGGTGGCCGCAGGCGCCCCCCTGCAGAACCGAGGCCAAGGCTTCTCGCTCGATCCGGGCCATCCCAACGTCGCGGGGCCGGGGAAGCGACCGTTCCACACCATCATCCCGGCGATGGTTCGCTTGGACGGCCGGGTGTGGGCGGTGTTCGGGCTGGTCGGCGGCCCGATGCAACCACAGGGGCAGGTGCAGGTGCTGTCCTTGCTCATCGACCATGGGCTCGATCCCCAGGCGGCCCTCGACGCGCCGCGGGCCCGGTGGCTGGTTGACGACCTGGCGGCCCTCGAGGGCGGGCTGGGTGCGGACGTGGCCGCAGCGCTGCGGGCTGAGGGTTTCGAGGTCATGGATCGGCCGTTGCCGTCGCCCGAGCTCGGTGCCGGCCAGATCATCCGCATCCACGAGGACGGGTGGTTGGAGGGCGGTGCCGATCCGCGCCGGGACGGGGTGGCATTCGGGCGCTGAGGGTGGGCTTGCCGGCATTATCTCGGATGTTTAGTATCCGAGTATGTCCCAGATCTTCGTCGCCGGCGCGACCGGTGTGCTCGGCCGGGCTGCGGTCACCGAACTGCTCGCCACCGGGCACGAGGTGTCGGCTGTGGCCCGAACCCGGGCCAAGGCGGCCGCGCTGACCGCCGCCGGCGCCCGCCCGGTCGAGGTCGACGTGTTCGACGCCGCGGCCGTGGCCGTGGCCGTGAAGGGCCACGACGTGGTGTGCAACCTGGCCACCCACATCCCCCGGATCAGCCGAGCCCCGTTGCCCGGGGCGTGGGCCGAGAACGACCGGCTGCGCCGCGAGGCCAGTCGCAACCTGGTCGACGGGGCCTTGGCCGCGGGCGCGGCGCTCTACATCCAGGAATCGATCACCTTCCTGTACCCAGACCGCGGCGACGCCTGGATCGACGAGGACGTGTCGCTCGACGTGGTCGGCTTCACCCGGTCGGTGCTCGACGCCGAGGCGGCCGCCGCCCGGTTCACGCAATCGGAGGGCACCGGCGTCGTTCTTCGCTTCGCCGCGTTCTACGGGCCGCACAGCCACCACACCGAGAGCGCCGTGCGGGCGGCCCGTCGGCGAGTGGCCTTGCAGATGGGTGAGCCTGACAGCTATCTGTCTTCCATCCACACCGACGACGCTGGGCGGGCCGTGGCCGCAGCCATCAACGCGAGGGTGCCGGCCGGGATCTACAACGTCGGCGACGACCAGCCCGTCACCCGACGGGCCCACGCCGACCTGCTGGCCGACGCCGTGGGCGTGGCCCGGGTGCGGCTGGCACCGGCCGCCCTGGGCCGCCTCGGCGGGCAGAAGGCGACGATGCTCATGCGTTCCCAGCGCGTCAGCAACCGGCGCTTCGCGTCGGCCGCCGGGTGGTCGCCGACCTACCCCAGCGTGGCCGAGGGCCTACCACCCGTGGTGGCCGCCATCCTCAACCGGATGTGACGAGTAAAGCTCGCGGTCGAGGGTACAGTCAGGCCATCCCGCCCGGGCTGGGCCTCCGTACATCTGGACGACGATGAACCGCCCCCGCTTCAACCTCTACCGGCTGTTCGCCAGCCCCGACTACCGCTGGGTCAGCATGCGCTGGCTGCACCCGCGCCCTCCAGGCCAGGACTGAGGCATGCCCGCCCCCCGCCCGTCGCTGACGGTGGCCGATGTCGAAGCCTTCGTTTCGCAGCGATGTTTCCCCCGATCGACGGACGGGCCGGCGGCGAAGGTGGGGGTCGAGCTGGAGTGGCTGATCCACAATGGCGATGGACACCGGGCCTCGCTGGCCCAGGTCGAAGCGGTGCTGGCGGCCGGGCCGCTGCCCCAGGGCGGGAGGCTGACCCTCGAACCGGGCGGCCAGCTCGAGATCAGCTCCGTGCCGTTCTCCGGGGTGGGCCGAGCTTGCGCGGAGATGGCGGTCGACGTCGAAGCACTGGCGGCGCGACTCGCTGCCGCTGGACTGGATCGCTCGGGCCTGGCTTTGGATCCGGGCGGCCCGGCGGAGCGCCTCGTTGACTCGCCCCGCTACCGCTGCATGGCCAAGTTCTTCGACGAGGGAGGAGAGCTGTGGCCCGGAGCCGGCCAGGCCATGATGTGCGGTACCGCCGGCATCCACGTCAACCTCGACGCCGGCACCGAGGACCGGTGGCACCTGGCCCACGCCCTCGGCCCGGTGCTCATTGCCGCCTTCGCCAACTCGCCGCTCTGGCTCGGCCGCCCCAGCGGCTGGCGCTCGACCCGGATGGCGTGCTGGGCCGCCATCGATCCGACTCGTACCTCCGTGGCCCGGGCGGCACGGGGCTGCGTAGGCGACTGGACCACCTTCGCCCTGGACGCGCGCGTCATGCTGATGCGGCCCAGCCCCAACGACTTCGTGAACATCCGCAGGCCGATGACGTTCGGGGCGTGGCTCGCCAACGGCCACGAGCTGGGCTGGCCGACAGAGGACGACCTCGCGTATCACCTGAGCACGTTGTTCCCGCCGGTGCGGCCAAAGGGCTGGCTGGAGCTGCGCATGATCGACGCCCTGCCCGACCCCTGGTGGCGCGTTCCTGTCGTGGTGGCCACGGCCCTGCTCGATCATGTGCCGTCGGCCGACGCGTTCTTCGCCCTGGCGCCGGCCGAAGACCGCTGGTCGGCGGCGGCGCGCGCGGGGCTGAGCGATCCGGCGTTGGCTGATGGAGCGCGGCGCGCGTTTGCGTTGACCGCCGACGTCCTGCCCGATCTCGGCCTCGACGCGGTTACGGCGGACGCCTTCAACGACTACGAGGAGCGCTTCGTCACTCGACAGCGCTGCCCGGCGAACGACGCCCTCGAGGTCGTGGCGTGACACCGCCGGCCGGCGTGGTTGACGGCTTGGAGCAGGCGCGGTCACGTTCCCTTCGACTGCTCGATCCGCTGAGTGAGCTCGATCAGTGCCGCCAACACTCGCCACTGATGTCGCCGCTGGTCTGGGACCTGGCCCACGTGGCGAACTACGAGGAGCTCTGGCTCCTGCGGGCCGTAGCCGGCGTCCCCGCCCTGCGACCCGAGTTGGACGACGTGTATGACGCCTTCCGGCATCCCCGACGCGAGCGGGTCGAGCTGTCGCTGCTGGGACCGGCGGAGGCCAGGGTCTACGCCTCCGACATCCGGGCCCGGGTGCTCGACCTGACCGACGGTCTCGATCTGACCGCCGACGCGCCGTCGCCCCTTCTCGCCCACGCCTTTGTGCAAGGGATGGTCATCCAGCACGAGCATCAGCACGACGAGACCATGTTGGCCACGCTCCAGCTGATGGAGGGTCGGGGCTACCGGCCGGACGCTCCCGACCCGCCTTCGGCCGTCGCTGTCGTCGAGGGGCGGGTGCTGATTCCCGACGGGCCGTTCGTCATGGGCACCGATGACGATCCGTGGGCTCTCGACAACGAGCGGCCGGCGCACATCGTGGACGTGCCCGCGTACTGGATCGGCGCGGCGCCGGTGACCAACCGGGAGTTCAGCGAGTTCATTCTTGACGGCGGGTATGACCGGCCGGGCTGGTGGAGCGAGGCCGGGTGGGCGTGGCGGCAGGAGGCCGGGTTGGAGCATCCGGAGTTCTGGCAGCGGGACGGGTCCTCGGGATGGTTGCGGACGCGGTTCGGCTGGGTCGAGCCGGTGCCGGCGGATGAGCCCGTGCAACACGTGTGCTGGTACGAGGCCGACGCCTACGCCCGGTGGGCAGGAGGACGGCTTCCGACCGAGGCCGAATGGGAGAAGGCCGCGGCGGGCTTGCCGGGCGCGGCGGGCGCCAATCTCGGGCAGCGGTTGTTCCGGCCCGCACCCGTCGGCGCCTACCCGGCGGGCCAGAGCCGCTGGGGCGTGCACCAGATGATCGGCGACGTGTGGGAGTGGACGGCCTCGGACTTCGCCCCCTACCCCGGCTTCGCCTCGTTCCCGTACCGCGAGTACAGCGAGGTCTTCTTCGGCTCCGAATACAAGGTTCTGCGGGGCGGCTCGTGGGCCACCCACCCCGTCGTCATCCGACCGACGTTCCGCAACTGGGACTACCCGATCCGTCGCCAGATCTTCGCTGGTTTCCGCTGCACCTGGGACACCTGACCCCCTCCCCCAAGGACACCGCCAATGCCCCCCACCATCGACATCCACCTCGGCGCGGACGACCTCGACGCCGCGCTGCAGGCCGACGTGCTCCGCGGCCTGGGCGACCGGCCCCTGTCGCTGCCCCCCAAATGGTTCTACGACGACCTCGGCAGCCGGCTCTTCGACGCCATCACCGCCCTGCCCGAGTACTACCCGACCCGGGCCGAGACCTCGATCCTCGTCGACCAGGCCCGGGCTGTGGCCCGCACCTTGCGACCGGACACGCTGGTCGAGCTCGGATCAGGGACCTCGACCAAGACGCGGATCTTGCTCGACGCTCTCGGCGTGCGCCGATTCGTGCCGCTGGATGTGAGCGAGACGACGTTGTGCACGGCGGCGGCGACGCTGACGTCTCAGTACCCGGGTCTCGAGGTCCACGCCGTCGTCGGTGACTTCGAGCGTCACCTCGTCAAGCTGCCGGGCGGCGACCGCCGGCTGGTGGCGTTCCTGGGCGGGACCATCGGCAACCTCGAGCCTCACTCACGGGCGCTGTTTCTCGAAGACCTCGCCGCCGTGCTCGAGCCCGGCGAAGGCCTGCTGCTCGGCACCGACTTGGTCAAGGATTCGTCGCGACTGGTCGCCGCCTACGACGACCCGGGCGGGGTGACGGCCGCCTTCAACCTCAACGTGCTCAACGTCCTCAACTACCGGGTCGGGGGCGACTTCGATCTGCGCCAGTTCAGTCACGAGGCCCGCTGGAACGCCCAAGACGCGTGGATCGAGATGCACCTGCGCAGCGACGTGGACCAGCGCGTACGGATCGATGGTGTGGGGATGTCGCTCTCATTGGCCGCGGGCGAGAGCATCAGGACAGAGCTGTCGGCCAAGTTCAGGCCGGAGCAGGTCGAGGCCGAGCTGGCCGCGGTGGGCTTCGAGTTGCGGGCCTGGTGGACGGACGACGACGGCGACTTCGCTCTCAGCCTGTCCGAGCGAACCTAACCTCCCCCGGCGTCTAGCCTGCTCGTGCTCTCGCCATGACCACCCTCTCTCTGCACCCCGCGTCGTACGCATGGTGGGCCTTCGACCCGTCGTCGCTGGCCGCCCGCAAGGACGCCCTCGACCTGCGGGTGTCGCTGTGCCTGCCGGCGCGGGACGAAGAGTCGACAGTGGGCGAGATCGTGTCGGCCGTGCGTTCGGGGCTCATGGACCGCGTCGGGCTGGTCGACGAGCTCGTCGTCGTCGACGACGGCTCCCTGGATCGGACCGCGGCGGTAGCGGCCGATGCCGGGGCCCGAGTGGTTCGGTCCGCCGAGGTGCTGCCGCTCGCCCGGCCCGGGGCGGGGAAGGGCAACGTCATCTGGAAGTCGCTGGCGGCGTGCGACGGCGACCTCATCTGCTGGATCGACGCCGACATCCGCAACTTCGACCTGCACTTCATCACCGGCCTGCTCGGGCCCCTGCTGACCGACGCCCGGCTGCAGTTCGTCAAGGGCCACTACCGCCGCCCCCTCGACGGTCAACC
>Ga0307477_10004225_pt1 | contig 10497 bp, 8 predicted proteins | sample atmos_gasesECM2C_FD_203316 | JGI IMG/M metagenome (GOLD analysis project Ga0307477, IMG submission 203316) | Hardwood forest soil microbial communities from Morgan-Monroe State Forest, Indiana, United States - atmos_gasesECM2C_515 | ecosystem: Environmental > Terrestrial > Soil > Temperate... | reverse complement strand
GTGGACAAGCCGTTGATCCAATATGCGGTGGAGGAGTGCATCGCGTCTGGAATCGAGAATATTATTTTCGTAACTGGCCGCCGGAAGAACGCTATTGAGGATCATTTCGATTCCGCGCCGGAGCTGGAAGGATTTCTGGAGGAGCGCGGAAAGCCCGAGCAAGCGCAGATGGTGCGCGAAATCAGCGGAGGATTGCATTTCAGTTACACGCGACAGAGCGAGGCGCTGGGGTTGGGACACGCGGTGTTGTGCGCGCGCGAACTGGTGGGAGACGAACCGTTTGCAGTGCTGCTGGGCGACGTCATTATGGACGGACCGATGCCGGCGACGCGGTCACTGGTGAAGATTTATGAGGCCACCGGGCTGGGCGCGATTGCCGTGGAAAAGGTGCCGCGGGAATGTCTGCACCTCTACGGAATCATCGATGCTGCGCCTGTGGAAGAGTCGCGATGGAGCGGACCGCTTTTGCGCGTGAAGGATTTGGTCGAGAAGCCAACGGCCGAGAAGGCGCCGTCGAACCTGGGAGTGACGGGACGCTATGTGTTGCCTCCGGAGATTTTTGAGTACCTCGAGAAAACAGAGCCGGGCTCGGGCGGGGAAATCCAATTAACCGACGGGCTGCGCGCTCTGGCGCAGCATGAAGGATTGTTCGCCACCATCTATGAAGGGAAAACACACGATGCAGGCGACAAGCTGGGATTTCTGAAGGCTACTGTTGAAATCGCACTGAAGAATCCTAAATTCGGTGGGGATTTTCGAGCCTACCTGCGTAGCTTGAAATTATAGGCGGCAACAGAATGCAGAGTAGCATATTCTTGTGAGCCTACTTTTTTTCCTTCTTTGTTGAGCTCTTCTCAGCGGCAGGCTTCGACTCCGCGGATTTGTCGGCCGGCTTCTCGCCCGCTTTATCGTCCGATTTTTGCGCGGCCCCGTCACCAGAGCCTTCTTTCGCTCCGGGCGCGCCTGCACCCTTTTTCCCGTAATCCGTGACGTACCAGCCGGAGCCTTTGAATTGTATTGCCGGGGCGCCGAGCTGCCGCCTGGCCTTCGCGCCGCAATGGGGACATTTTTTTGTGGTCGAAGCGGAATGTTTTTCGATCTTTTCAAACACGCGGCCGCATTTGTCGCACTTGTATTCGAATAAGGGCAAAGCGGGAACCCTCCCGGGTGATCCTCGAAAAGAAAATAGTAACACGCCTCGTGGAGTCGCCGCAGAATACTGCGCGGTAACCGCCATCAGCACATGCTAAAATTATCGCTCGCGTGAAACCGTGACCAGCAAGAAGACGAAAACGAAAGCCGTGGACGCCTCCGTGACGGGCTGCCTATACCTGGTGGCGACGCCCATCGGCAATCTGGAAGATATTTCGCTGCGCGCGCTGCGCGTGCTGAAAGAAGCGGACTTCATCGCCTGCGAAGACACGCGCGAGACCATGAAGCTCTTGACGCATTTTGATATCCAGAAACGCATGGTGAGCTATCACGAGCACAACGAAATCACGCGCGCGCCGGAAATCGTGATTGATCTGGAGCAAGGCGCGAAAGTGGCGCTGGTGAGCGATGCCGGGACGCCGGCGATATCCGATCCCGGGCATCGCCTGGTGACTCTGTGCGTCAGGCACGGGATCAAGGTTGTGCCGGTGCCCGGGGCTTCGGCATTTGTTGCCGCGCTCGCAGCCTCTGGGATGGCCATCGAGGAATTCGCATTCATCGGCTTTTTGCCGTCGCGGCAGACCGAGCGGCGTAAAGCGCTGCGTGAGCTGGCAGCCGAGCCGCGCGTGTTGGCACTTTACGAAGCTCCGCACCGGTTGCTGGACACGCTCGAAGATGCACTCGAACTCCTTGGAAATCGTCCGGCAGTGATTGCGCGCGAAGTGACAAAAATGTACGAGGAATTTTTGCGCGGGCATCTGGAACAGTTGCTCGCGGACGTCCGCAAGAAGGAGCCACGCGGCGAAATCACTTTGCTGATCGGTCCAGCGGACGGCGAGGCAGTTCACAATGTGGCAGCCGCGACCGCAGCCCTGCCTCTGGCGCGCCGGGTCGAAGAAGTGATGAAGGAACGCAATGTGGACGGCAAAGCAGCGTTGAAGGCGGTTGCCCGCGAGCGCGGGCTGACACGCCGCGAGGCTTACAAGCAGCTTCTTATCACCCGCGATGAATAATTGAACGGGACGCAGCCTTGCTGTTTTCACTCCTCGTAATCTCTGGAAGGAAGCAAATTCAAACTAATTTGCGGCAGAGGATGTTGCGGCGGCGAAGAATGTGTCCACCCGGTCGAGGATTTCTGCGGTGGTGTGCGCGTGATGCACGGCGTGGCGAAGATCGCCGCCATTGCGGACACCGTGGGTGAACAGGCTGGCAAACTGTTTCATCTTGCCGATGGCGTCGGGCATATCAGCGGAAATAAGACTGCGAAAATAATTGGAGAGCAGGTGATAACGGTCGAGTTCGCTCGGTTCGCTGTAACGCCCGGTGGCGAGGTAGTCGGCGATCTGGCGAAAAATCCAGGGATTCGAGGACGCCGCGCGGCCAATCATCACTGCATCGCAACCCGTTTCCTCGATCATGCGAACAGCATCCTGGGGGACGCGAATATCGCCATTACCGATTACGGGAATGCTCACAGCTTCTTTCACAGCGCGAATGATGGCCCAGTTTGCTGAGCCGTTGTAACCCTGCATGCGCGTGCGCGGATGCACGGCAATGGCTTCGATGCCCACCTGTTGGGCCATGCGAGCCACGTCCACCGCGACAATATTATTTTCGTCCCAGCCGGAACGGATCTTGATCGTCAGGGGAATGCGCACAGCGGCGCGAACTGCGCGCAGCAATTTTTCGAGGTGCGGCAGGTCGCGCAACAGGCCCGAGCCGCCACACTTCACGACTTTTTTCACTGGGCAGCCGAGGTTGATGTCCACCTGGTCGAAGCCCAGGTCTTCCGTCAACGCAGCGGCTGAAGCCATCACGCCCGGCTCGGAGCCGAATATCTGCGCCGCAATGGGATGCTCGTCCTCGCCGAAATAAAGATACCGGAGTGTGCGCGCCGCTTTGCGCGTCAGGCCCTCGGCGCTCGTAAATTCCGTCATGATCATACCGCAGCCGCCAAGCGAGCGGATTACGCGGCGAAATACTGTATCGGTCACTCCGGCCATGGGCGCAAGGAAAGTGGCCGGTGAAATCTTCCTGTCGCGAATTGTGATTTCGGGATGGAACATGGATCAGAGCAGCGTGTCGTCAATGCGCTCCTCTTCCGAGAAGCCTTCCGCGTCAGTCGTGGATTGAGTCTCTGCAGACGAGGCCAAGGCAGGCGACGCAGCGACGGCTTCGGCGCGCACAGGTCCGCGCGAGGCGCTTGCTGTGGCAGCGCGCGCCCGCAGACCTTGCCCCGGATTAGTTTCCGGTCGCGCCATGTGCGCGCTGGAGCCCAGTTGAGCCAGCAACGCTTCTCTTGAGCCGCCGAAGAAATTCTCGAGCACCTGCCCGAGCGCTTGTGCGCGCGCGTCATCAACGCTGAGATTTGCCTTGTAAAAATAGGCGCGTCCGACTTTGCGCCGCTCGACCACTCCTTTGCGAGCCAGGCGATCCATGATGGTCATGATGGTGGTGTAGGCCCGAGGGCGGCGCTCCGCCAAGCCCTCGCGGATTTCGCGCACCGTAGCTTCACCCATGGGCCAGAGCGTATTCATGCAATCAAGTTCGAGCGGGGCAAGATCGAGGAGCGAGCGTCGTGGCGATGGCCGCTTGCTGGTGGTTTCATTCATTGGTCGTTCCTCGTGGGGCCTCAGATTTTTCGCTCGGACTGTTTCTGCGCGCCGGGAGCGGCTGCCTGTTTCACGTCTGATCTAGCCTGGAACTTGTCTGCCCGCAAAAGCGCACGCCCCAGTGACGGGTTGCGCTCCGTCCATTCGTCTATCGCCGGTGGGCATTCGAGCGTCGCGCGCATTGCCGCCATTTTCGAGTCCATGTCGTCCAGGAAGTGCAGGGCCACCGCCTCGCGAGTCTGGGGCAGCGCGGGCGAGCCAAATTCACGCGTGCCATGATGACTCAGAATCAGGTGTTCCACCAGCGTTGCGAGCGGAGCAGGGAAGTCCGGGATAGCGCGAATCTTTTCGCGCACCAGCGAAACGCCAATCATGATGTGGCCCAGCAGGCGGCCTTCGGTGCTGTAGCTGATGCCGCGATTGTAGCGCAGCTCATCAATTTTACCGATGTCGTGGAGAACGATACCGGCGAGAAGCAGATCCGCGTCCAATTCCATATAGTGAGCGGCGATCGCGCGCCCGAGTCCGATCAGGCTAACGGTGTGTTCCAGCAGGCCACCTAGATAGGCGTGATGCATGGTCATCGCCGCGGGCGCGCGCTTGAGCTTAGGCGCAATGGCGGGATCGTCCACAATGCTCGCGAGCAACCGCTGCAGCGCGGGATTCTTCATAGCGGCAATGGCGGCGCGCAGTTCAGCGTAGAGCTGTTCGACATCACATCTTGTGTGTGGCAGAAAATCGCCCAGGTCGTAATCGCGTTCGGCCGCGGGAATCACCTGCTCGAGCGTCAATTCTTTCTGGCCGTTGTAGAGTTTCACGCGCGCGCGAACCTGCACCACATCGTCGCGCTCAAATGTCTTCGCTATCGCGGCGAACTGGTCCCACATTTTTGCGGAGATCATCCCGGTGCGATCGGCCAGTTCAAGTTGCATCCACGAACTGCCGGTGCGCGCGGAAGTCCGGATTTCCTTCTCCCGCACCAGGAAGAGCGTGGTAAATAATTGCCCGTCCTGCAGATCAACCACGTAGTGAGTCTTCATTATCCGCCCGTCTTCGGCTTCGGCAGCTTCTTCTTTCCGCTCTTCTGTGGTGCATCCGGCGTGGGCGCAACTTCCTGGATGATGCTGGCTCCGACCATGGCGGCGCTATCGGTGAAGCCGGGTTTCACCGTCACGTAGCTTTCTTCGCGCAACTGGGCAAGATATTCGCGCAAAGCCGGCTGCATTTTTTTCAGATAAATCTCGTTCTCGATTGGCTGCCGGACTTTGTCGAGTGGCTGCAAGCCCGCCTGGAAGTGGTCCACCACTTTCAGAATCTCGAACCCGGTCTTAGTCTGGATTACATCGGTCAAGCCACCTTTATTCAAATTGAAGGTGGCATCTTCGAGCTGCTTGGAAAGCTGTCCGCGCTCAAAGGTCCCCAAGGGACCTCCTTCTTTGGCGGTGCTGCCCTCGGAATATCGCTTTGCCATTTGGGAGAACTCTTCACCCTTTTTCAAGCGATTCAAGTAGTCCTCGGCTTTGTGTTCGATCACCGCAGTTTCTTCCGGAGTCTTGTCGGTGGTGCTGAGGAAAATCTCGGCCAGCTCCACCTGTTCCGCCCGGACGAATTCCTTCTGATGCTCGTCGTAAAATTTCTTGATCTCTTCCTCGCCGATGATGATCCGGCCGCGCATCTCCTTGCCAATCACTTCCTGGGTCAGAAGGCTGTTGCGGATCTGGGTTTTGTAATCCTCCCAGGACATGCCTTCGGCCTCGACAGCTTTCTCCAGCTCTTCGAGGCTCTGCAAGTTGTTCTGTTTGCGGATTTCATCCAGCCGCTTGACCACGTCGGTCTCGACGCTCGTGCCCTGATCCTTGGCGCGCTGGACGAGCAACTGCTGATCAATCAGGTCGCGCAGCAGATCCTTCTGCCGGTCGCGGTACATGCTCTCCATCTTGTCCGCCGTGCATCCCTGGCAGGCATGCTGGATTTCCTCCCGAAGCTGATCATCCGCCTTCCGATAATCGGACAGCGTGATGATGCTGTTGTTCACGCGGGCCACGATTTCTTCCACAATTACAGACTTGGGCTTGTCCTGCGCCCGCGCCAGCCCATTAACCATCAGCGAAGCCGCGAATGTCACAGCGAGAGGTAATAATTGCGAAAATTTATTTTTCATGGGTCCCTTCAAATGGAATTTTATCTCTACGATTGTAGTTGTAGCAATACGTTTCTCGCCGCGGCCATCGCGCCGCCTTTCTCGCCTTTCCAGTCGAGCCACAGCACGCCTGTCGGGTCGAGACGCGACCCGCGCCGTTTGCGAATCAATTTCACCAAGCGCTCCGGCCCGAGCGGGGTATCGTCGTAAAACTTGATGGCCAATTGATCGCCGCGGCGGTCAATTGAAGCGACCAGCAACTTTTCCGCGATCGCTTTCAGGACGGCATAGTCGAGCAGGTTCTCGACAGCCTGCGGCGGCGGACCGAAGCGGTCATCGAGTTCACGGCGCACCTCTTCGCGTTCCGCATCGGAAGTGACGCCGGCGATGCGTTTGTAAATTCGCAGGCGCAAGTTCTCACTCTCGATGTACTCCGGTGGGATGCGGATTTCCTGTCCCAGGTTGAGCGTGGCACGGCGCTCTGGCGCGACTGCTTCCCCTTTGCGCTCGGCCACGGCGCGTTCCATCATCTGGCAATACATGTCGAAGCCGACTGCTTCGATGTGGCCGTGCTGCTCGCGGCCCAGCAAATTTCCTGCGCCACGCAACTCAAGATCGAGAGCGGCAATCCGGAAACCGGCGCCGAGGTCGCTGAATTCTTTTAGAGCCGCAAGCCTCTGGCGCGCGATAGAGGTCAGCGAAGCTTCGGGCGGAATCAACAGGTAGGCGTAGGCACGCTGATTCGAACGGCCCACACGGCCGCGAAGCTGGTACAGCTCGGAGAGTCCCATGCGGTCTGCGCGATTGATGATGATGGTATTCGCGCGCGGGATATCGAGGCCGTTTTCGATGATGGTGGTCGAGACGAGCACATCGGCCTCGTCACGGATAAATTTCAGCATCACTTTTTCCAGTTCGCTCTCACGCATCTGTCCGTGCCCGACCACCACGCGCGCTTTCGGCGTCAACCTCTTCACCAGCGCCGCCAGCGAGTCGATGGACTCAACGCGGTTGTGCACGAAGAAGACCTGGCCTTCTCGCGCGAGCTCTTCTTCCACCACGCGCTGGATCAAAGTTTCACTGAACGGCGCAACGGTGGTTTGAATCGCCAGGCGATCTTTCGGCGGCGTTTCAATCACGCTCATGTCGCGCAATCCGACCAGCGACATATGAAGCGTGCGCGGAATCGGCGTGGCGGACATGGTCAGCACGTCCACATTCTTGCGCATTTCTTTCAGGCGTTCCTTGTGTGCCACTCCGAAGCGCTGCTCCTCGTCCACAACCAACAGGCCCAGGTCGTGAAATTTCACGTCGCGCGAGATCAGCCGGTGGGTGCCGATGACGATGTCCACTTTTCCCGCTTCCACTTTTTCGAGCGTGTCTTTCAGCTCCTTGTCCGTGCGGAAGCGGCTGATCATCTCGATGCGCACGGGAAAAGCTGCAAAGCGGCGACGGAATGTTTCGAAGTGCTGGAACGCGAGTACCGTGGTAGGCGCGAGCACGGCCACTTGTTTCGAATCAGCCACGGCTTTGAATGCGGCGCGCATGGCCACTTCCGTCTTGCCGTAGCCGACGTCGCCACACAATAGGCGGTCCATCGGCAAAGTAGATTCCATGTCGCGCTTCACATCTTCGATGGCGTGCTGCTGGTCCGGCGTTTCTTCGAATTCAAAAGCATCCTCAAATTCGTGCTGGAAATTCGTGTCGGTGGGGAACGGGTGGCCTGGCGCTGTTTTTCGCTCGGCGTAGAGAGCCAGAAGTTGCTCGGCCATGTCGCTGACGGATTTGCGCACGCGCGTCTTGCGCGCTTCCCAGATGCCTGTGCCCAGACGATCAAGGACCGGCTCCGCTCCGCCGAGCGATTGATATTTTTGTACCAGGTCAAGGCGGGCCAGCGGAACGTAAAGCTTCGCGTCTCCCGCGTAACGCAACAGCATGAATTCGCCGTTCGCGCCTTCGATGGCTACCTGACGCAAACCCTCAAATTGACCGATACCATGATCCACGTGCACCACGTAATCGGCGGGCTTGAGATCGGAAAAATCGCTGAAGAAGCTGGCCGTTTTCGGGCGCGCGCGTGAACGCTGCGAAGGGGGCGGGAGCGTTTCGAAGAGGTCGGCATTGCCGTACATCACCAGCTTCGCAGCCGGCAGCACCACTCCTTCGGCCAGCGGCGCTTTGGTGAGCACCATCGCCGGACCGCTCGCGCCGCTCGATTCTTCCGCGAGTCGCGCGACAGTCACATTTTCTTCCAGCTCACCGAGGCGGTACGGTAACTCGTATTCATGGCATATGTCCGCGAGTCGTTCCAATTCACCAGTGCTGGCGGCGGAGACCATCACCTGCTCTCCAGCCGCGATACGTCCGCGCACTTCGGCCATGAATGCGGCCACATTGCCGTGATAGCGGGTGGTCGGCTGGGTGAGCAGCCCCCGCGGTTCTATTCCTGGTTCGGCGATCCCCAGATGCTCGAGGCCGAGGCGTGGAAAGAGTTGCAGCGCGAGTTTCCATTCTTCATCCGTGAAAATGTAGCGATCAGGCGGCTCGGCCAGCGGGTCTTCCACTTCTTCGAAGGATTCGTGCAAAGTAGCGCGATACTTTTCCACTGCTGATTCGAGCAGCGCCGGTTCGTCCTGGATGATGAGCGGATCCGCGACGAGATCGAATAGCACTGATTTGCGCGTCTCGCCGAGCATCTCGCGAAACTCCCAACCGGGATAAAATCCAGCTGGCGTGGCTTCATCCTCGCGTCCCGACGCCGCTGGGACTGTAAGGCGTTCAAGCACGGCCGCACGGCGCAGATATTCCGTGAGGGGCATCAGCGTCGCGCGCTCGACCGGATTCGTCGATCGCTGCGTATTGGGATCGAATGCGCGGATGGATTCAATCGTGTCGCCCAGCAATTCAATGCGCACCGGCCGCGGCGCCTCCGGGGAGAAGACGTCGATGATTCCGCCCCGGACCGAATACTGCCCGGGCATTTCGCAGGTCACTTGTTTCTCGTACCCGGTGCTGGAAAGAAATTCGAGGAGTTCCTCGTGCGGAATCAATTGGTCGCGTTCGATGGTGCGCGCTAGCTGGCGATAAAACTCCGGCTCGCGCATCCGCCACAGTGCCGACTGCACCCGGGCAATCAGCAAGTCGGCCTCGCCGCTCGCGAATCGCCAGAGCGCTACTGCGCGGTCTTCGGAAATTTCACCGTGCGGCGAACGGTTTTCGTACGGCAGCACTTCGTGCGAGGGAAAATGCACCACTCGATGCCCGGGCTTGCCCGTCACGGCGCGGTAGAACCAACGCACCGGCTCGAGCAGGGCTTCGGCCCGCTGATTTGTTTCTACCAGGTAAACGCCCGGCCTGCCGAGCTCGGCCTGCGCCAGGGCAACGAGAAGCGCTTTTGCGGAATCGGTAAGCCCGCTTAGGCGAATTTCGCCACCCTTGCGCCGCATCGCTTCGAGCGCTTCCTCGACCACGGGTTGTCGTCCTACCCGCGCGAGAAGCTCGGATACCAGGGGAAGAATCATGCGGTCAATTGTTTGATTCGATCGATGAGGCGTGAAATTGAGTGGCCAGGTTCGAGCGGGACGCGCACGATCCTCGGCACCGACGTTCCCGCATCGCTTCTGTCGGTGAAGGCAGGATCACTTTCGCCGCCGCCTTCGACCACAACATCAGCATTCAGGCGGGCAAGGAGCATATCGGGCGTGGGCGCATCCAGTTCAACCACGTAATCAACAGCCGCAAGTGCCGCAAGTATTTCCATACGTTCCGCGGCCGGGGTGATAGGGCGAGCTATCGCGCTGTTCACTCCACATTCGGCGGATTTTGCACGGACCGTGGCGTCACTCTCGACTCCGACGACCAGGACTTCGCCGAGCGCGCGCGCCTGTTCCAGCAGCCGCACATGCCCCGGATGCAGCAGATCGAACGAGCCACTCGCGAAGACCACGCGCTTCCCGTTGCGTTTCCATTCGCCCCGGTGGAGAATCAGTTCGTCTTGCGATACCACTATTCCCAATTCCGTGCCCCCCAGTGTCCTATCGCGCGCATTCACAAACACTCAATTCTACCACGCGCCTCGCATCCGCCGCGGACCGCGCCATGAAGCGCTGGGAGATTGCACTCGCGATTGCCGGTGTAGTGTGTCTGATTCTTGGAGCGCGATGGATTTGGCGCGGGGAATTGCCAAAGCAGGATCAGATGCTCAGCGAAAATGCCTGCCAAACGCCCCTCACCGTAATCAATCCCCCCGCGGACGTCGCTCCCGCAGGTGCTGTGATCCTGATCCATGGGCTATCAGCGAATCGGCGATTGATGACCTATTTGGGTGAGGATTTCGCGGGACATGGCTTTCGCGCGTACCTGCTCGATTTGCCCGGGCATGGCGACAACACCGATCCATTCACATTTGCGCGCGCGCAGCAATGCGCTTCCGTCACTTTGGAGCTTTTGATCGGCGCAGGGAAAATTGACCCGAAGACCACCGTGCTGATTGGCCATTCCATGGGGGCGGGGATTGCAATTCGCATGGCAGATCGTGAACCGCTCGCGGCCACGATTGCGATTTCTCCCGGGCCCATGCCTCTCCCGCAGCGT
>Ga0307477_10004224_pt1 | contig 10498 bp, 7 predicted proteins | sample atmos_gasesECM2C_FD_203316 | JGI IMG/M metagenome (GOLD analysis project Ga0307477, IMG submission 203316) | Hardwood forest soil microbial communities from Morgan-Monroe State Forest, Indiana, United States - atmos_gasesECM2C_515 | ecosystem: Environmental > Terrestrial > Soil > Temperate... | reverse complement strand
TTGTTGTTTTTGTCTTTTATGTCCTCGCGCGCCACTGGCAGCGTACTCTGCAGCATCACTCCTGGATCATTCGCCGGCTCATCGAGCGCATGAGGGATCTCGAGGAAGTGGGAGACCCAGAATTCCGCCGCCGATTAAGCCAAGCTGCACCTTCTCCACTGGAACAAGTATTTATTTTTACTCTGTGTCTCGATGATCATTTCTGGCGTGAGGCCCTTCAAATCCTCCCCGAAGATTTGAAATTCATCCGCTCGTTCGGAACCTTACTTGGCTCGGTGAAAATTGAACGGTGGCGGGGGCGCACGGTGGCGTCGATTATCGAAGTGTTGCCGGAATCAAGGCTGGCGGGTTGGCAGACGCGTTCGCTGGATTTGTATTCTGGGGATCCTGAAAGCGCCACCGCAGTCACACTTTGGGAGGTCCCGCTGGAGCGACCGCGCGGCACGGCGGAAATCCCGCCGTCGCTGGAATTATTGTTGCGGCAGAATTCACTCGAGCTGTGCTGCCGCCGATCTTCATGCCCTTCAAACACGCAGCGCTTCTCGCTGCCGGAAGATAGCGGCACTGTTTTTTTTCGCGTGCCGCTAGACGCTGCTCTGCTCTCGGAGTTTCGCATCCATGATCCGCGCTCGGGCACGGTCGAAAAGTCTGCGAACGGGAACTCCTGGCAGGGCTTCTATAGCTCCGAGGACCGAAATCTTGGCTACGAATGGCAGCTTTCCGTTCGCGATCTGGAAAGGAAAGCTGAATGGGAGCAATGGAAAATTCTGGAGCCGGCGCCGCTTCGCACCGGGACTGAGTAGAAACAGGACAAGCCAAGAAATAGCCCCGTGCTCAGCGAGAATGTGGGCGCACTGGCAGCCCGGTCCACGCATTTGCCAGCCCGAGATATTCCCGGACAACCGAGAGTGCATCGCGCGTGTTGCGCCACCAATGATCAGCGTCAAACGGGTCTTCCCAGGCAGCACGGACTGTTAACTTCAGATTGTCGCCTACAATATGTTTCCAGAGTGCCTTAACTCGCCTGGTATGCTGCGGCGACGTGACGATGATGACGCTAGTTTTTCCTGTGCTGTGCATCACGCCAGCAGTGGCTTCTACTTCCTGTTCAGTATCGACGATCGTCCCCGAGAAAATATGGACCGCAGATTCAGGCACACCTTGTGCGATGAGAATATCCCGATTGTATTCTTCCTCACCCACATAATGAATTCCGCGCGCCAGCAGATCAGGCCCTGGGCTATCCGGGCGAGTCACCCAAATTTCAGGGGCATATCCCCCATGGAAAAGCGTCGCGCCTGCCATCGCTCGATATGGTAAGCCGCCGCTGAGAATCACGATCATATCCGCTCCTGAGAGGGAATCTTCGCGCACGAGCCAGCGACCAGCCCCTCGAACGAACATTACCCCGCCGACAAGCAGGAATAGCGCAAGAAGCACGCCGATCCGCCAGCGTACGGTGCGAGTCTTGGTTTCAATCTGGTTCATTTAGAAGTATGGCGATTGCATTCCCGCGCTCAGAAGTGCAGCGAGCAACTAAGAGTTACGTAATTGCGGGCGAAACTTGCGGCCTTGCATCAAGAGGCCTCGTAGACCGAGCAGCAGCAGGCGGGGCTGGCGCAGGCAGATCCGCCAAAGAATTCTCCATGCTTCATCGCGTGAATATTCACCAAGTGATTGAATTGCCGGTGCATTCAACAAGTCCACCAGGTGGCTATAGTCGGATTGCTGAAATTTATGGAGTGTGCGCCGGAGAAGCAAGTGAAGATCGAGCTCACGGCGCAGCGTGCGCAATTCGCGGCTGGAGCCGCCATTGAGAATGGCTTCGGCCACGCCCAGGGCTCCCCGAAAGCCCGTGACAATACCGCCGACGGTTGTGACTTTCACTTGTCCCGCTGCGTCGCCCACAAGATACACAGAACCTGCGCCCAACTGCCGCTTCACCGGCACCCATCCTGAATACACGGGAATGCGCGCTCCTTGGAACTCGATAGGGTCGAGTTTCCGTTTTTCCAGAAATTGCTCAAGGAGTTTTCGAGTCTCTGCTCCGGTCACGCCGATTAATCCGAGCGCGCCACGGGTCGCTGATTCCGGGATAAGCCAGTAAAAATAAGGGGTGTCCTGAGGGACAAACCACACACGCGCGGTATCGGCGGGCATATCTTTCGGTAGCCGCACGATTGCTTGAACCAGTGGGACTGTCGCAAGGGCAGGCCAGCCGGCGGCGCGTGCCACGCGACTGGAAGCCCCATCGCCTCCGATGATCGTGTCGGCCTGGACCTCCTCACGACTGCCGTCGCTGCACCGTTCGAGTTCAAGGACGAGCCCTCTGCTGTTCGAATGCAGCGAGTGGAAGCAGCGGCCCAATTCGAGCGTGGCCCCAGCCGCCTTTGCATCCTGAGCTAAGCCCTGAATCAATGTGCGCCGCTCGACAATGAGATCAGGCTGCTTCAATGCAACTGTTGCGGCCCGGCCATCGGTGAAGAGTTCAAAGCGACGAATTTCATTGACGACACTCGATTCGGCGGCACTCCCCAGCATGCTCTTCATTCTGTGGGTGACGATGAGCGTACGCGCAGCGGGTTCTAGCGCTTCGATGCGTTCGAATACGCGCACCGCGAGCCCTCGCCGCGCCAAGAGAGCGGCGGTAAATAAACCAGCGGCCGAACCGCCAATAACCGCGGCAGAGTGACCAGCGGCGCTAGCGGCAAGACGTGATTTTTTCTCCTCGCCGCGCACGTCAAGTTCAATTTTCGTTCGTTGCAATGATCCTCGCTCAGGAGAATGCCTGGGGCGACGCAGATATTCAGGCTTGCTGCCGGACCTGTTCTGCCCCCCCGCTGAACCGTCCAGCATGCCCCCAGCAGGATGATATTGCCCCTTGAAGGCATGGGCGCAAAGTATAACTCACGGAAGAAGGCCCCGCCAAAGAAGAAGCCTTCCAGAAATCCTTTGCGAGCGTCAGGTTGTCGAGGTGGACTTCTCGAGTTTCGCCTGGCGTTCGAAAGGAGCGCCCTCGAGGAAAAAAATCGCCAGGAGACTCGAGAAAATCAAGAACCCGGCAAGCGCGCAGGTAACTGCGAATGAAAGCTTCGGCGTGAGCAACCCTACCATCCCGAAGATAATCGCCAAGCAATAAAGGATCAACACCGCTCCGCGGTGCCCCAGCCCCAGATTAGCAAGCCGGTGCGCCGTGTGGTCTTTCCCGGGAGAGGTGAAGGGCAGCAGGCCGCGCCGCGCCCGCGATATCGAAATTAGAGTGGTATCAAATATAGGGACGCCTAGAATCAAAATGGGGACAAGCCAGGTAGCAGGAAATTGCACTCCGTCAGGCCGGATCTTAAGTCCCAGCGTGGCCATCAGGAAGCCTAGGAACATCGCTCCGCCATCGCCCATAAATATTTGCGCCGGGTTGAAATTCCAGCGCAGAAAACCGAGCGCGGCGCCCAATGTAGCGGCAGCGAGCGTACGTACCATGGTCTGCCCATTCATGCTCGCGGAAAGAAAAAAGAATGCCGCGGCCACGGCAGCAATGCCGGCACAGAGCCCATCCATATGGTCCAGAATGCTAAAGGCAGCGGTGATGCCGACCACCCAGATCACCGTTAAGCATGCGTCGAGGATCACACCCGACGCTCCTGGCAAGAACTGAGAGAAGACCTGCGCGCGAATTCCCGAGGCGAGCAGGAACAGCGCGGCCACAGGCATGCCAACGAACAGTTTCACTTGGTGATGCAACAATCCGCTGTCATCCAGGAAGCCAACAATCGCGAGTAATGTGGCGCCCGAGAGGATGCCGACGATCTGCTGCTGCGGAATGCCAGGAAGCGTGAGTAGGATGGCCAGCGCAAATCCGAGATAAATCGCAATGCCGCCGAGGAGTGGGATCGGTTTTACATGAACCTTTCGTGGGCCGGGTTTATCAACCATTCCGTAGCGCAGGGCAATGCGTCGGACGGGCACAGTCAATACAAGTGACGCCATGAGCGCCACGGAGAAAGCGATTAGATCGGCCGGAATCGGCAAGCTCATTGGCGTTCCGGTTACCGTGCGGTCAGCATTTTTTCAAGCACCTCACCAACTTCCTGCTTCTTCTTGGTCGCGAAATACCAGTCCAAAGTTTTCTTGAGGCCTTCGCGAAAAGGCGTTTTCGGCTCCCAGCCGAGAAGTTTTTTCGCCAGTCCGTTGTCTGCGACCCGGTTGGCGGGGCCTGTGGGCATGTCGGGCCGGAGCCGAATCTCCGCCTTTTGGCCAGCGAGCTCGAGCGTCAGCTTTGCCGCATCAATCACGCGCACGCGTTCCATGGTGCCCAGATTGACGGCGGTACCATCATTGATTTTTTCAGCGGCAAGAATCGTGCCGCTCACAATGTCGTCCACGTACGTCCAGTTGCGAATCTGCGTCCCATCGCCCCAAACTTCAAAGGGATTCTGGCCGACAAATGCGCGCGCGATCATGGCGATGACCGCGTGATTTTCCACGCCTCGCGGGCCATACACGGTGAAATAGCGGCAGGAGGCGGCGCTAAGTTTGTGCTCGCGGTGGTAGGCCTGAAGCGTCAACTCAGCCATCAGCTTAGCCCAGCCATACATATTGTCCGCATCGTGAGGCGGCTTCACGTCTTCCTCGCGAAGATAGATTTCCTTCGATGTGTCTGTTTGCAGGTTGTTCGGATACACGCAGCCGGAAGAAGCATAGACAACCTTGTCCACGCCGGCTTTCACTGCTTCCCAGAAAATGAGGCCATCGAGAAAAAGATTGGAGGCCGGGCCAGCCTGATGCAAATCCACATAACCACGCCCACCGTGATCGGCTGCCAGATGGAAGACTACCTCGATCCCGTTCATCGCCGCGCGCGTAACGCCTGGCTCGCGTAGATCCGCCTCAACAAAAGTGACGCGGCCACCCTTCAAATGCTGCTCGATGTTGCTTAGCCTGCCGCTCGTCAGGTCATCCACCACTCGCACGTGTGCGCCGAGCGCTACCAGCGCATCCACTAGATGGGAGCCGATGAACGAGGTCCCGCCGGTTACCAGAACTTTCTTACGATTCCAGATGACGCCCTCGCTTTTTTTCCTGCGCCGCTTCTTCGATGATTCCTGCAAATTTTTGAAGCTCGTTTACTCTAGCATATTTTTCAGCGGCCCCCCGCGCCCGGCGACCCATCTCTGCGAGTCGCGCTGGGTCGTTGCGCATTTCGCGAATGGCGCCGGCCACAGCCGCGGGATCTTCTGGATCCACGGCGATACCGCAGCCTGATTCGCACACAATCCGCGCCGCATCGCTTTCCGGCGCCGCCACAGCCAACACCGGACGACCGGCCGCGAGGATTGAGTAAAGCTTGCTTGGGACCACCACTCCCTCCAGTCCGCGGCGGATGGTGACAATGTGCAGGTCACCGGCCAGCATCACGTGCGAAACTTGCTCGACGGGACGGAATGGCAGAAAACGGACATTCGACGAACCATTCACGGAGGCCTGGAGCTGTACGCGGTTTGCCCCGTCCCCTATGAACACCAGTCCCGTGTTTTCGTTGCGCAAAATTTCGGCGGCTTTCAGCAGAGTCTCCCAGGCCCCATAAAAGCCAAGATTACCGGCGTGCAGTGCGACGAAAGGAAATCCGCACCGGATTTCCTGCACGATCGGATCGCCTGGCTCTGGCATCGAGGCTGGAATTGCAGCTCCGTCCCGTACCACGACCACACGGCCGGGTGCGACCCCTTTCGAGAGAATTCGATTGCGCATGTCGTCGCCGAGCACGATTACGCGCGCGGCCTGCCGCAGAGCACGGCGGTGCAGACGTTCCCACAGTGCAACCCATGAATTCGGCCGCACGATATCTCCCCCGATTGCCATGTCGGGATAGAGATCGCGAATGTTGTAGACGAAGGGGCGATCCAGAAGCCGTCCGATGAATGCTCCAGCGATCCCAGCCACGGGAGGATCTGTCATTGCCAAGACGACGTCGGGACGAATGAACAGCGCGCGTGGAACAGCGAGCGCCAGATACGACAGATAATTGGACACGCGGCGGCGCATTTGGTGGCGCGGGTAGGTCGTCGAGCCAACACGCTCGACCATCACCCGATTTCGAATTTCGCGCCGCAAAAAAGAAAAAGGGTAGTATTCGTCGGGATCGTAGGAAGGGCGTCCGGCCAATACGGTCACTTGATGAGTCTGCGCCAGCGTTTCCGCCACCTGGGCCGCCATCTTTGCAGTCGCAGAGGTATCGGGCGGGTAATATTCGTTGAAAAGCAAAATGTGCATAAGCGGTTACAAGTTCTGTCCCTGTCGCGGGCTGATCGTTCGCAACTGCCACAAGCGCGGTTGGCCGAATCGCTTTCTAATCGACACGCTTGACAAGAGACTCGGCGTCCTCTTCTCCCCATCCTTTGGCGGATTTTTTCTCGAGGATGGTATTCCCCATTACGAGCACGTCCATCTGTGTCCGCCGGAAGCAATCGAGCGCTTCTTCGGGCCGGCACACAATCGGCTCATTGTCGTTGAACGAAGTGTTCAAGACCACCGGGACTCCCGTGAGGTCGCCGAAGGCGCGTAGCAGCTTCCAATAAAGCGGATTCGCCGAACGGCTCACGGTTTGGAGGCGCGCGGTTCCATCCAAATGCGTCGGGGCCGGAATAATTCCGCGCTTTTCCGGGCGCACGCTGTATGCAAATGTCATAAACGGTGACGGGTGCGACTGCTCAAAATATTCACCGGTCGCCTCTTCGAGAATCGAAGGCGCAAACGGGCGGAAAATCTCGCGGTGCTTGATACGGCGGTTAAGAATCTCTTTCATCTCAGGCCGTCGTGGGTCCGCGAGAATGCTACGCTGTCCGAGTGCGCGCGGCCCCCACTCCGCACGTCCCTGGAACCAGCCGACGATTTTTCCGGAGGCGATGTGTCGCGCGGTGGTTCGAACGAGCGCTTCTTCGTCAAGCTCCTCAATTTGTTCATCAACAGTCGAACCATTTGCCGATTTGATCGCCGTTCGGATTGCCTGCGGGGAGAATTCCGGTCCCCAACCTGCATGATTCATCACGAATTCACGCGGGCGGCCAAGAATCTGATGCGCGACAGCAAAAGCAGCGCCGACGCAGAGGCCTGCGTCTCCGGCAGCCGGTTGGACAAAGACGCGTTCAAAGGGGGTGCGATCGAATATCTTCCCGTTTGCCAGGCAATTAAATGCCACGCCGCCGGCAAGGCAAAGTGATTTCTCGCCTGTCTTTTTGGCCAATGCGTTCCAATGCGCTACCAGAACTTCTTCCAAGGCCGTTTGCATACTCGCGGCAAGGTTATGATGGCGCTTTTCCAGAGGCTCATCGGCAAGGCGCGCAGGTCCAAGGCGCTGCTCAAGATAGTTCGAGAACAGTCTTCCCTGAACTGGCGTGCGGTCTGCTTCTCGCCAGGTCATGTCAGCGCCTTGATTCTGGTGGGTGAAATATTCAAGGCCGAGGCGGAATGAGAGAGGCCCGCTAGCGGAGACGATCTTGCGAAACTCGGAAAGGAATTCCGGCTGGCCGTAGGCCGCCAGGCCCATCACTTTGTATTCGTCGCCGAACTTCCAGAAACCGAGATACTGGGTGAGCGCCGTATAGTACATCCCAAGCGAGTGAGGGAATGTCGTTTCGCCCAAGATGTGCATCCGCGGGCCATTTCCCGCCGCCCACATGGCGCTCGCGAAGTCTCCAAGGCCATCTGCGGAGAGGATTGCGGCATGATCAAAGGGCGAAACGAAAAATGCGCTGGCGAGATGCGCCGTATGATGTTCGATTCGATGGAAATGAGCACGTATCTTTTCGGGCTCGATCTCAAACCCGGAGGCCAGTTCGTCGCGGATGCCGGCGAATCGCGCCATTACGCGCATGCGGTCAAAGGCAAAGCGCGGCATGCGCATGGCATAGCGTAATTTCCTCCCTAGGCGTGCCCAGGGATCGCGCGGAATTGCAATGTGATCCACTTCCGAAAGCTTTACACCGGCCACATCGAGGCAGTATTGAATTGCGCGTACTGGAAATCCTGCGGCGTACTTCACGCGGTTGAATCGTTCTTCTTCCACAGCGGCCAGCAGGCGTCCGTCAGCAACAATCGCCGCTGAGGCGTTCGCGTGATACGCATTGATGCCAAGGATGATCATTTCAAAATTTTGTCCGCCTGTATTCCGCCTACGGCCGCCTAAGCAATCGAAACTGCCGCTGCCTTTGAACCTTCGGCTCTGCCGGTCTCAGGCACTCCTAAATTCCGCTTCGCCCATTCATTCAGAACATACAAGCTCCAGGGCCGTGACCAGGTTGTACGGCCTGCAAGAAACGCGTCCCACACCCCGCGAGCCTCTTTTCCGTCAAGTCGGGACTGCAGTGCCGGCGACCACTCCGCTAATCCCTCAGAGACGCGATTTCCCAGTGGACCGCGAAGCCAACTCTGCCATGGGAAAGTGAATGTGCGCTTCGGCTGCGCGCGAACTTTTGGCGGCAACAGATCACCTAATGCCTGAATCAGCAGCGCCTTTGGTTGGCGCCGATCGCGCTTGGCGGATTCGGGAAGCGAGAGTACACATTCTACGAGCGCAGTATCGAGGAACGGCACACGAACTTCCAGAGAATGGTGCATGCTCAGCGCATCCGTGTCGCGCAGTAATGTACTTACCAGATAAGAGCGCAACTCCAGCCAGGAGACGGTGGTGAATGAGTCCATGGAGCGCGTTTGTTCGGCGGAGTGCGCAAGCCAGCGTCCCCAGGGAGTTCGGCCCCATGTATTGTTCTCTTCCTGCAACCAAGTAGCGGTGGTTTGCGTTGTAAAAAGCGCTCGCGTGAAGAAATAGGGGTGCGGCAGAGAGTCCGGATCAAGCCATGCTGCCAGTGCTTTGCGGAAGGAGTCCGGGGAATGGCTCAGAGCATTCGAGCCTATTGCGCGATTACCTACGAATGAGCGAAGCGACGTTGGCAAAAGGCGCGCCATCGCTGCTAGACGCGCGACCCGTGCTGTATTGTGGAAGGAGCTGTACCCGCCAAAAAGCTCATCGCTGCCGAGGCCGGATAGCGCGACTTTCAATCCCGCCTGGCGCGCTGCCCAAGAAACGAAATAGGTGTTAATCCCGTCCATGCTTGGCTGATCGAACGCTGCGATGGCTTCGTCGAGTCGGCCCACCATTTCTTCATTGGAAAGACTGAGCTCGCTATGATCTGTTCCTAGCTCCACAGCGGTTGAGCGGGCTATTTCGGCTTCGCTGAACTCAGCCTCCGGAAAGGCCAGCGTAAACGTATGAATCCCTTTCTGTGCGCGGCTTGCAAGAGCCGCTAATGCTGTCGAGTCGAGGCCGCTACTTAGAAAGACGCCGACCGGAACATCAGCGACTAGATGACTGCATACAGCGTCTTCGAGCAAAGCGCGCACCCGGGTGGCCGGTGGAATTCGTGCATCGCGCGATGCCAGCCCGGCCTTCACCATTTCGGGGGTAGGGTCCCAGTAAGTCCGTGGTTCTGCGATATTGACTTTGTCAGCGATGCAAACAGTTATGCAATGGCCCGGCGGAAGAGATGCTATGCCGTCAACGAGCGTCATTGGCTCGCTCACTGAGCCGAATAACAGATACGAGGAGAGCGCCTCATTCGAGAGATTTGCCGTAAGGCAGCCACTCGACAGCAGTGCGCGAACTTCCGAAGCAAACAAGACCATTCCGTCTGCTCTCGCGTAATAGAGAGGCTTAATGCCTAAGCGGTCACGGGCGATAAACACGCGCGTCGCTAGGCCGCCGCGTCCCTTCGGCATTTCAACGACCGCAAAGGCAAACATTCCTCGCAACCGCCGGGCGCAATCTTCACCCCAGGCCTCGTAGGCATGTACGATCACTTCCGTATCGGACTTTGTGCGGAATTGGTGGCCGGCAGCCTCGAGTTCAGCGCGCAGCGCGAGGAAGTTGTAAATCTCTCCATTAAAAAAAACTGCCAATGTCCCGGTTTCATTCCAAACCGGCTGGCTTCCCCCTGGCAAATCGATGATGCTGAGTCGCCGGGTGCCCGCTGCAAACAATGGAGCGGCCACGAGACCTTCCCCATCGGGTCCACGATGAACGATTGCGCGCAGCATACGGCGCACCACTGCTTCGCCAGAGTCCTTTGATTGAATTCCTATGGCCCCGCAGATCCCGCACATACGATTTCTCAGCCCCAAAATGAAAACAGCAATTCTACTCTACACCTCTTCGATAGGACATCTCGACTCTAGCTAGGATGGAAGTTGAACGCAGATTGTCTCAAGCTCCCTCAAGAAAACATAAAGGCGGTGGCGCGAAGTCTCAAGTTTTTCACAATTTATGGAGTGGAAAAGAAATTCCCTACCCATCTCGAAACCAACGCAAATATAAATGCCGTAGAATGTGTATCTTGGCAATGTGCCATTATGGAGCCCAACGTGCATTGTTACTATCCGATCGGTGTCACGAAGAATTTCCGCAGGACACCTGATTTCAGACCATAAGTGTTAGTTAAGAGTGAAAGGT
>Ga0307477_10004223_pt1 | contig 10498 bp, 9 predicted proteins | sample atmos_gasesECM2C_FD_203316 | JGI IMG/M metagenome (GOLD analysis project Ga0307477, IMG submission 203316) | Hardwood forest soil microbial communities from Morgan-Monroe State Forest, Indiana, United States - atmos_gasesECM2C_515 | ecosystem: Environmental > Terrestrial > Soil > Temperate... | reverse complement strand
TTTGTCCTGTACGGATCACCTTTTTGGTGTACAAGATTCGCTGATTCACACATATTTTTTTGGAAGTGATTCGAAAGCCCCACCATGGCTGAACCGGTCCGCAAAAAGATTCCCACGCCGTCCGATTACGACGCTGAATCGATCAAGGTCCTCAAGGGGCTCGATGCGGTTCGCAAGCGGCCGGGCATGTATATCGGCGATACCGACGACGGCTCGGGCCTGCATCACATGGTCTACGAGGTCGTCGATAATGCCATCGACGAGGCGCTTGCCGGTTTCGCCAAGGAAGTGACCGTCATCCTCAATCCGGACGGTTCCTGCACCGTCCGCGACGACGGCCGCGGCATTCCGACCGACATCCATAAGGGCGAAGGTGTCTCGGCCGCCGAAGTCATAATGACGCAGCTCCACGCCGGCGGAAAATTCGACCAGAACTCGTACAAAGTTTCGGGCGGCCTGCACGGCGTCGGGGTCTCGGTTGTCAATGCGCTCTCGACGTGGCTGCGGCTGACAATCTGGCGCGATGGCCAAGAACATTTCATGGAATTTCGTGACGGCGACGCGGTAGCGCCGCTCGCGATCGTCGGCGCCGCGCGCGACAAACGCGGCACCGAAGTGACGTTTCTGCCGTCGAAAAAAACCTTCAGCATGACGGAATTCGATTTTGCCACGCTGGAGCACCGGCTCCGTGAATTGGCGTTCCTCAATTCCGGCGTCACCATCGTGCTGTCGGATATGCGCCATGCCGTCGAAAAGCGTGAGCAATTGCGCTACGAGGGCGGCGTCGAGGCGTTCGTCAAATATCTCGACCGCAATAAAACGCCGCTGGTCCCGCAGCCCATCGTCATCAAATCCGAGCGCGACGGCGTGACGATCGATTGCGCGATGTGGTGGAACGACGGCTACCACGAAACCGTACTTTGCTTCACCAACAACATCCCGCAACGCGACGGCGGTACCCACCTCGCCGGCTTCCGTGGCGCGCTCACGCGCCAAGTCACCGGCTACGCGGATTCGGCTGGCGGCGCGCGCAAGGAAAAGGTTGCGCTGACCGGCGACGATTGCCGCGAAGGTTTGACCGCGGTTTTGTCGATCAAGGTGGCGGACCCGAAATTTTCCTCGCAAACCAAGGACAAGCTTGTGTCGTCCGAAGTCCGGCCGGCGGTCGAAGGCATCGTTAACGACATGCTCAACGCTTGGTTCGAGGAGCATCCGTCCGAGGCCAAGATCATTGTCGGCAAGGTGATCCAGGCTGCTGCCGCACGCGAAGCCGCGCGCAAAGCACGCGAAATGACCCGCAAGAGCGCGCTCGGAGTCACCTCGCTCCCCGGAAAACTGGCGGATTGCCAGGAACGCGATCCGGCAAAATCCGAACTGTTCATCGTCGAGGGCGACTCCGCCGGCGGCAGCGCCAAGCAGGGACGCAATCGCGAATTTCAGGCGGTCTTGCCGCTGCGCGGCAAGATTCTCAACGTCGAGCGCGCGCGGATGGACAAGATGCTGTCCTCGGAGCAGATCGGCACGCTGATCACCGCGCTGGGCACCGGCATCGGCACCGACGAGTTCTCAATCGAGAAGCTGCGCTACCACAAGATCATCATCATGACTGACGCCGACGTCGACGGCGCTCACATTCGCACGCTGCTGTTGACGTTCTTTTATCGGCAGATGCGCGAGATCATCGATCGTGGACACCTCTATATCGCGCAGCCGCCGCTCTATAAGGTGACCCGGGGCAAGTCCGAACAATATCTCAAGGACGAATACGCGCTCGAAGATTACCTCATCGACGCCGGCCTCGAGGATACTGTGCTGCGATTGTCGTCCGGCGAAGTGCGCGCCGGTAACGATCTGCGGAGATTGGTCGAAGAGGCGCGCAGCATTCGCAATCTGCTGCGCGGGCTGCACAGCCGGTACAATCGCCAGGTGATCGAGCAGGCCGCCATCGCTGGCGTGCTGCGCTCGCAGGTGACCGGCGATCCGGTCAGCGCGGCTGCAGCGGCGGAATATATCGCCCGCCGGCTCGACGCGCTCACCGAGGCGGCGGAGCGCGGCTGGAAGGGCCAATTCAGCGAGGCTGGATTCCAGTTCGAGCGCACGTTGCGCGGCGTCAAGGAAGTCGCGGTCATCGATCAGGCGCTGCTCGGCTCCGCCGACGCCCGCAAGCTCGACGAATTCGCACCGTCTCTGCAGCAGACTTATCCCCGGCCGACGCCACCGGCCATGCTGCGGCGAAAGGACGAGGAGGTCCCGATCCACGGTCCCGTCGGCCTGTTCGAGGCGGTCACCGGAACCGGCCGCAAGGGCGCCGCGCTGCAGCGCTACAAAGGTTTGGGCGAAATGAACCCGGAGCAGCTCTGGGAGACCACGCTCGACACTAATGCGCGCTCTCTGCTCTGCGTCAACGTTAAGGAAATCGACGAAGCCAATACGATTTTCGATGAGCTGATGGGCGACAAAGTCGAGCCGCGCCGCGAGTTTATCGAACAACACGCGCTGGCCGCGAGCGTCGACGTCTAGAACGATCAAAACCGTCCCGGCAGCACCAAAACCTTGGGCGCGGTAGGCAGCATCGTTTTCGAGACCACGACCGAGGGAATTTCCGCCGTTTCGACATCCCAGAGCTTGCGCGCCCGGTCGAGAAACCGGTCGAGGATGTACGCCCCGTAATAGTGCATCGGGATGATCAGCGGCGCCTTAAGCGCGACCAGCACGTCCATCATGCCGTCGAGATCAAGTGTATAGCTGCCGTCGACTGGCGCCATGACTACATCGACACGGCCGATGTCGTTAAGCTGCTGTTGCGTCAGTGTATGATGCAGATGTCCGAGATGTGCGATGCACAGATGGGCAATCTCGAAGATAAAGATCGAGTTGCCGTAACGCTCGGTCGTGTTGCTGCCGTAGAAGCTCCGGATATTGGTTGGCACGTTGAGCACCCGCACGTCGCGATATTTCAGGTCCCAGTTGGCGGGCTTATCGGGACTGTCGCCCCAACCGCGCAGCACGTATTTGATCGCCGGGTCGGGATGATCGGTGTAATGCGTGTCGTGCGCATGATTCATGGTGACGATGTCCGGCAACAGCGGCGGCTTAATGTAATCGTTGTAATCGGTGGCAATGCGCACGAGCTGCGGGCTCTCGATCAGGAAAGTCGCGTGGCCGAGAAAGGTCAGGCGGATCTGGTCCGAATTCAGCGCCGCCAGATCGAAAGCACCCGAATTTAATTCGCCAAGCATCGGCGCACCCATCAAGGAGCCCGAAGCCTGCCACGCCGCGGGAATTACCGTGGGGTGGTTACCGGCGACCAGCCCGGGACAGGCTTGCGCCATTTCCGGGTTTGGCGGCGCCGCCGATTGCGCGATCGCAAGCGAAGGCGAAATCGCGTGCGCCGTCGCGGCCAAAACAAACCGGACGATCCACCGCGAGATCTTCATTCTCAGGCGTCCGCCTTACGCACTAAAGCGAAATGATTGAATCACCATTTCGCGTTAGCTTCTTGTTTGAGCATGATCCTTTCGGAAAACCGGCATCCACTTTTCCGGATCATGGTAGACGATAGCAAATCGGATAGCACGGCGCGCGCGAGTATCTGCGCCACCGCACGAGTTGTATTCGCGATTGGTTGAAACCGCCTCAGCGCGCCGAGGTGATAGTGCCGCGGGCCGTCAGCACGACCCAGTGACCGTCCTGACGCTTGATCTCGTCGACACGACCGATGCCGGGAAGCACACTGCCGGCGCTGACCGCAAAAAGCCCGCGATAGCGGCTTTCGATCAAAGCGTGTCCGTTCTGCACGTCGTGAACGATCCAATATTGCAAAATGCGGTCGTTCAATTTCGGCGGTTCTGCGGGCGGCGTGACAGCCGCCACTGCGGCGGTTTGAGCCGGCGCCGAAGCCGCCTGCGTTGCCGCCGGCAATGATGCCGTGGTCTCGGCCGCGGCGGCGCTGCGTTGATCGAGCCGATCCATGCGCTCGGCGATCTTGGCAAATTGGTTGGTGGCGCTGCGGATCGCGCTGTCGAGGCTTGCTTTGAGCGCAGCGACCTGGGCGAGCTCAAGCTTGATCTCGCGCATGGCCGAGATTGCGTTCTCGACGCCGCTTGCCGGAGCCGGCGGTGGCGGCGGCGGATAAATGAACCGCGCCAGTCCGGAGCCCGAGACCGAGCCGACGAATGAACCAAAGCCTGCGGCAAAGGCGACGCTCGCCGCCAGCGCAATGAAACGCTTGGAACGCACCCGTGCCGTTGCAGTTTTGGCTTGTTCCGCTTCGTCCGCCGCGCTGTTCTCGGCTTGATCTGCCGCAGCGCTCAATTTCGGCGCCACCACCGCGGGGAGATTGACGCACACCGCGCCGGCTTCGTTTGCGGCGGTGTCGCCGCCTTCAGCGGCATGATCGGACGTCTCGGCCATTTCGGACCTCCGGCGTTTACGGTTGATCAATCGTTAACCAGCTTTGGTTAGCAACCGGTAAATGCCGAGCATCCTCATTGATCCGTTAGGGCTTTTAGGAAACGTCGAACCGGGCGCCAACGAAGTCGCCAAAGTAATGCTTTAGCGGCGGACTGCGATCGACGGACTGCGGCTTCGCTTTTCATCGCTTAGCAATCAATCCAGATTTTCTGGGTTTGGCTCCGCACAGTGCGCCAGCCGCATTTCCAATGCAGTCATTTCCGTTCCAAATTTTTTGATCTGAATCAAATTCTAGGTTCTCCCGCATATGCAAGAGTTCTCCTGACCGCTCAGTGCGCCAGCACCCGATGGCCACCAGTGTTACGATGAACAGGGGAGCATTTAGATGAACGTCACCGAAAAGTTGTTCCTAGCTTCAATTCTTGCGCTGTCGATAGCGGGGTCAGCGCGGGCTCAAAACCCAACACAGGGCGATTATTACCCGTTCCGCCCGACACCGGTGCCGCAGGTGAGCCCTCAACAAGAGCAATTAATAAAGCAGGGCGATTACTACGTCGCTCGGGTTGCGCCACCGAGCATGCGCCGGCTCAATGCAGTCAAAACGTGCACTGATGGGATTAAGTTTGATTCCGACCGTTACGTGCAATGCATGTTGAATGAGGGCGAGGCTCCCTAAACGATCAGGAGGAGAATTGCAGGCCTTGAGCAGCGGGAATCGTGCTGGCGCTTAGTCCTAGTCCTTAAGCCCCAGACCGTTCTCATCGGCCAGCTGGCGCAGCGAAGCCTCGGGGCGGGCGCCGAGATGCTGGATGACTTCCGCCGCCGCCAGCGCGCCAAGCCGGCCGCAGCTGCGATCGTCGGCGCCACGCGCAAGCCCGCACAAAAAACCTGCGGCAAACAAATCGCCCGCCCCTGTCGTATCGACGACCCGCCCGACCGGGAATGCCGGAACCGCCTCGATTCCTTCCGGACCGATAACGAGGCAGCCCTTCTCGCTCCGCGTTACCACGGCAGCGCCGATATCGGCGCGCAACGCAGCGACGGCGCCGTCGAAATCCGACGTTTGATACAGGCTGTGCAGCTCCGCCTCGTTGGCGAAGACGAGATCGAGCGTGCCCGAGCGCATCAGCTGCAGGAACTCGTCGCGCCAGCGATCGACGCAGAATGCATCCGACAGCGACAGTGCAATTTTGCGGCCGCTGCCGTGCGCGATCTCAGCCGCTTTAAGAAAGGCTTGCTTGGCGTGTTTGGGATCCCACAGATAACCTTCGAGATAAGTGATGGCGCTTGCCGCGACCATCTCCTCGTCGACATCCCGTGGATGCAGGTCCTGCGCCGCGCCCAAAAAAGTGTTCATGGTGCGCTCGCCGTCCGGCGTCACCAGCACATAGCAACGACCGGTGGATGGGCCGTCCGATGCCGGCGGGGTGCTAAAGCTTACGCCGGCGGCGCGGATATCGTGGCTGAACGCACGGCCGAGCTCGTCGGCCTTGAGCTTGCCGATGAACGCTGCCCGTCCGCCGAATCCCGCGACGCCGACCATCGTATTCGCCGCCGATCCGCCGGAGATCTCGACCGCCGGACCCATGGCATCGTAGATCGCCTGCGCCCGCGCCTCATCGATGAGCGCCATGCCGCCCTTGCGCATGGCATGCGCCAGCAGAAAATCATCGTCGGCCCGGGCCAGGACATCGACAATGGCGTTGCCGATGCCGAGGACGTCGAAACGAGCGGAGGTCATGGCTGGCATTGCGTTTCGGTCGGCTGCCGCGGGTCGCGCACTATAGCGGGCGCCTCTTGCACGGCAAGCTGACGGATGGCATGGGGACGCCAACGAGCGGCATGAGCACCATCAAGCCGGATCGGCCGCGCTCGGGCGAGGGCTCTAGAGATGAAGTTTAAAGAACTAATCTTCTCCGGCGTGCAGCCGACCGGCAACCTCCATCTCGGCAATTATCTCGGCGCGATTAAGCGGTTCGTCGAGCTGCAGAACCGTTTCGACTGCATTTATTGCGTCGTCGATCTGCACGCCATTACCGTGTGGCAAGAGCCCAGCGAATTGCCGCGTGCAATCCGCGAGGTTACCGCCGCCTTTCTCGCCTGCGGAATCGATCCGAAAAAAAATATCGTATTCAACCAGAGCCAGGTCGCCGAGCACGCCGAGCTCGCCTGGATATTCAATTGCGTGGCGCGGCTGGGGTGGCTTAACCGAATGACACAGTTCAAGGAGAAGGCCGGCAAGGATCGCGAGAATGCTTCGGTCGGCCTGTACGCCTATCCGACGCTGATGGCTGCCGATATTCTGGTTTATCGCGCCACCCATGTGCCGGTCGGCGAAGACCAGAAGCAGCATCTGGAATTGTCGCGCGACATCGCGCAAAAATTCAACAACGACTTCGGCCAATCGATCAGGGAAAAAGGCTGCGGCGACGCTTTTTTCCCATTGCCGGAGCCGCTCATCACCGGCGAGGCAACGCGGGTGATGTCGCTGCGCGATGGCTCAAAAAAGATGTCGAAGTCGGACGCGTCCGATTTTTCCCGCATCAACCTGACCGATGACGCTGACGCGATTGCGCAGAAAATCCGCCGCGCCAAGACCGATCCGGAGCCGTTGCCGAGCGACGAAAAGGGGCTGGCGACGCGACCTGAGGCCGACAACCTTGTCGGTATCTATGCGGCGCTTGCCGACATCGACCGCGCCGGCGTGCTCAAACAATTCGGCAACGCCCAATTCTCGACCTTCAAGGCGGCGTTGACCGATCTTGCGGTCGCCAAGCTTGGGCCGATCGGCGCGGAAATGAAACGGCTTCTTGCCGATCCGGCGGCGATCGATGCAGTTCTGGCCGATGGCGCGGCACGCGCGCGAAAAATGGCGCGCCAGACCATGGATGCGGTCAAAGACGTGGTCGGCTTCGTGCGGAGCTAGAATGCCGCGGCTGCTTGCTTATCCGCTGCGCCGGCCGCCCTTGAACTTGCGGGCAAATTCGCCACTTAATAGGTCACCGCGCCGCTTCGATCGAAGAAAGCGGCGTTCCGTGATGGAGGGCACGATGTTCATTCAGACCGAAGCCACGCCGAATCCAGCGACGATGAAATTCCTGCCCGGCCGTCCGGTGCTAGAAACTGGCACCCTCGATATGCGTGACGCGGAACAAGCCGAACAATCACCGCTCGCGGAACGGCTGTTCGGCATCCCGGGCGTGAGCGGGGTATTCTTCGGCTCCGATTTCATTACCGTGACAAAGAGCGCGGGCGAATGGCAGCAGCTCAAGCCGATGATCCTGGGCGCGATCATGGAGCACTTCATGTCCGGCGCGCCGCTGATCACCGCCGGCGGCGCCGAGGTCAAAGACGGCGAAGAATTCTTCGACGAGGCGGACGCCGCCACCGTCGCCACCATCAAGGAGCTGATCGAGACCCGGGTTCGCCCTGCGGTCGCCAACGATGGCGGCGACATCACGTTCCGCGGTTTCAAGGATGGCGTCGTCTATCTCAACATGAAAGGCGCTTGTTCCGGCTGCCCGTCGTCGACCGCGACGCTGCGCCATGGCATTCAGAATTTGCTGCGCCATTTCATTCCCGACGTTACCGAAGTCCGTCCGATGTGACCCGGCGTAGTCGACGCCGGCGGCCACTTTATCTTTGTGACGCTCCATGCGTGTGCTTGCCATTGATACGGCGCTCGCGGCTTGCGCGGCTGCCGTTCTGGACACCGACCATGGGATCGTCGCCAGCGAGACCCTGCCGATGGTCCGCGGCCATGCCGAGTCGCTGATCCCGCTGATCGCGCGGGTCATGAACCGGTCCGACATGACTTTTCGCAACCTCGGCCGCATTGCCGTAACCACCGGACCGGGAAGTTTCACCGGCGTGCGGGTCGGCCTTGCCGCCGCGCGCGGTTTTGGCGTCGCCACCGGCGTGCCGGTCGTCGGTGTCTCAACACTATCGGTCTATGCCGCGCCTTACCTTGCCGGCAACGGCAAGTCTCCGGTGGTCGCCGCGATCGACGCCCGGCACGGGCACGTATTTCTGCAGGTGTTCGGACCCGGCGGGCACACCATCGTTAGCCCGCGATTGGCGCGTTTAAGCGAGGCGGTAGCCGCGGCGTCCAGCGCGCCGGCTTGTCTCGTCGGCTCGGCGGCGCGAGCGGTCGCCGACGGATTGGCGAAGAACGCAGCGCCGCCCCGCGCCGTTGATCCGCGCGAGGCGCCCGATATCGTCTGGGTGGCGCAGATCGGCGCCGTTACGCCGCAAGCGCAATCGCTGCCTCATCCGCAATATCTGCGCGCGCCGGACGCGCAGCCGCAAAATGCCGCGCAGCTGCCGCGCCGATGATGCGGCTCGTATCTCGCCTCTTTGGCCGCAAAAAGCCAACCATCGCGGAAGCGCGGCCGGCCGACGCCGCGGCAATTGCGGCGCTGCACGGCGTTTCGTTTCGGCGCGGCTGGGGCGAAGACGAAATTCTGCGGCTGTTGGTCGAGTGCAATGTGGTAACGCAACGCATGACAGCGGGCGGCAAACTGGTCGCATTCATCATGTCGCGTCTTGCCGTGGGCGAAGCGGAGATCCTCTCGGTCGCGATTGCGCCGGCATGGCGCGGGCGGGGCCTCTCCCGACAACTCCTTGATCTGCATCTGCGGCGCCTGGCCGGTCTTGGCATCCGCGCCGTCTACCTCGAAGTCGGTGAGCACAATGCGCCGGCGTGCCGGCTCTATCGTCGCGCCGGATTCAACGAAGTCGGCCGCCGGCAGGGCTATTACGAAGACGGCGCGACCGCGCTGGTGCTACGCCGCGATTTCGGCTGATGATGCGTCGCTCGCGATTTGGAGCGACCGTCGCAATGGTGGCTGCAAGGCGCCGGATGCCAATATGACATCCGCCGCCGGCAACAGAGGCCGAAGCGTCGGATTAGGCGTATATATTGCGCGAATATCGACAAACCGGCTAAGCCGCCTCATCGCCGCCGTGGATTGTCGGACCGGAGCTTATTTCGTCATCTGCAACACAGGGTTAAATTAGCGATCGCCGCATGACGAAAGCCCGCAAGCTCTACGTCAAATCGTTCGGCTGCCAGATGAACGTCTACGACTCGCGTCGGATGGCGGACACCCTGGCGCCCCACGGCTATGTCGAGACCGGCACGGCCGAAAATGCCGATCTCGTCATTCTCAACACCTGCCACATCCGGGAAAAAGCCGCCGAAAAGGTCTATTCCGAGCTCGGCCGCATGCGCCGGTTGAAAGAAGCCGCGGCCGCGGAAAACCGCCGTGTGCTGATCGCAGTTGCGGGCTGTGTGGCCCAGGCCGAGGGCGAAGAGATTATCCGCCGCGCCCCTGCGGTTGATTTGGTGTTCGGGCCGCAGAGCTATCATCGGCTGCCCGGCTTGTTGGCGCGCGCGGCGGATGGTGCGCGCGCGATCGACACCGAATTTTCAACCGACGATAAATTCACGGCGCTTGCCGCGCCAAAGGCAGCGGCAACCCGCGCGCGGGGCGCTTGCGCCTTTGTCACGGTGCAAGAAGGCTGCGATAAGTTTTGCACGTTTTGTGTCGTGCCCTATACGCGTGGCGCCGAAATGTCGCGTCCGGTGGATGGCATTATTGCCGAAATCGAATCGCTCGCGACGGCCGGCGTGCGCGAGGTGACGCTGATCGGACAGAACGTCAACGCCTACCACGGCATCGGTCCGGACGGCCGCGTCTGGTCGCTGGCAAGCCTGCTGCAACGCGCAGGGCAAGTGCCGGGCGTCGAGCGCCTGCGCTACACGACCAGTCATCCGCATGACATGGATGATGATTTAATGGCCGCGCATCGCGATTTGCCGAAGCTGATGCCGCAACTGCATTTGCCAGTGCAATCCGGTTCGGACCGAATTCTTGCCGCCATGAACCGCCGGCATACGCGCGCCGAGTATCTGCACATTGTCGAGCGTCTGCGCCGCGCCTGCCCGGCGCTTGCCCTGAGCTCCGACTTCATTGTCGGCTTCCCCGGCGAGACGGAGGAAGACTTCACCGCAACACTGAATCTGGTGAGTGCGGTCGGTTTTTCAGGAGCCTTCTCATTCAAATACTCGCCACGACCCGGC
>Ga0307477_10004222_pt1 | contig 10500 bp, 9 predicted proteins | sample atmos_gasesECM2C_FD_203316 | JGI IMG/M metagenome (GOLD analysis project Ga0307477, IMG submission 203316) | Hardwood forest soil microbial communities from Morgan-Monroe State Forest, Indiana, United States - atmos_gasesECM2C_515 | ecosystem: Environmental > Terrestrial > Soil > Temperate... | reverse complement strand
GACAAGGCCATGCGCGTGCTCCGGGCCCGGCTGTACGAACAGGCCCGCGCCGCCCAGCAGTCCGAGCTCGCCGCCGACCGCCGAGCCCAGGTGGGCACGGGCGAGCGGGCCGAGAAGATCCGCACCTACAACTTCCCCCAGGGCCGGGTCACCGACCACCGGGTCAAGCGCAGCGCCCACGATCTCGAGGCGGTGCTGGCGGGCGAGCTCGACGACTTCACCGCCGCCCTGCAGGACGAGGAGAAGCGCCGCCGCCTGGCCGACGGGGCGGACCGCTCGGCTTGACCGTGGCGCTCCGCGCCACCGAGGTGGCCGAAGCGCTCGAGAGCGCGACCGGGGCGCTGAGCGCCGCCGGGTGTGACACGCCGCGGCTGGACGCCGAGGTGCTGCTCGCGCACGTGCTGGGGTCCGATCGGACCCGGCTGCTGGCGGACGTGCGGGCCCCGCTCCCCGAGTCGGCCGTGCGCCCCTACCAGGACGCGGTCCGCCGCCGGGCGATCGAACGCGAACCGGTGGCCTACATCACGGGCCGGCGCGGCTTTCGCCACCTGGAGGTGGCCGTCGATCGTCGCGTGCTCATCCCCCGCCCGGAGACCGAGCTGCTGGTGGAGGTGGGGCTCGAGCTTGCCCCCGGGGCGAGCGTGCTGGACGTGGGGACCGGGAGCGGGGCGGTGGCCCTGGCCCTCAAGCACGAGCGTCCGGACCTGGTGGTCAGCGCCAGCGACCGGAGCGCGGACGCCCTGGCCGTGGCCCGGGCCAACGGAGCCCGCCTGGGACTGGAGGTCGAATGGCTCGAGGGGGACCTGCTGGCCCCGGCCCTCGGGCACCGGTTCGACGCGGTGCTGGCCAACCCGCCTTACGTGGCCGAGGCCGAGCTGCCCGAGCTGGCTCCCGAGATCGTCCGCCACGAGCCGGCCGCGGCCCTGCGGGGCGGACCCGACGGCCTGAGCGTGATCCGGGCCCTGGTCGAGCAGGGGGCCGCCGCCCGCATGCCGATGCTCGCCCTCGAGGTGGGGGCGGGACAGGCCCCGGCGGTCGACCGGCTGCTGCGCACGGCCGGGTTCGGCCGGGTGCAACGGCGGCGCGACCTGGCCGGGGTGGAGCGGGTGGTGGTGGGCTCGCGCCCGGGGCCAGGCACCGGTCGCGGGCGTGACCGGTGAGCACGACGCTCGGACCCGAGCACGCCCGGGCCCTGGAGGAGTGCCTGGCGGCCGGGGGAGTGGCCCTGTTTCCGGCCGACACGGTCTACGGCCTGGCCGCCGACGCCCAGTCCGAACCGGCCGTGGCCCGGCTGTATGCGCTCAAGGGCCGGGCCCCGGCCAAGCCCGCGGCGATCATGGTGTTCGAGCTCGAGCGGGCCCTTGAGCTGGCCGGGGCCGGGCCCGGGCTGACCCGGGCACTCAGAGCCCTCCTGCCGGGGCCGGTCACCGTGCTCGTACCCAACCCGGCCCACCGGTTTCCCCTGGCCTGCGCCGGCGACCCCGGCACGCTGGGACTGCGTGTGCCGGCCCTGTCCGATCGGCTGGCGGCCCTGGGCGCGGTGAGGACGCCGCTGCTGCAGTCCAGCGCCAACCACGCCGGGGGACCCGATCCGGTGCGCCTGTCCGACGTGCCGCCGGACATCCGAGCGGGGGTGGACCTGGTGGTGGACGGCGGTCCCCTGCCCGGAGTGGCATCGACGGTGGTCGACCTGCGCCGGTGGGAAACGGACGGCTCGCGGCCGGTGAGACGGCCGGGAGCGGTGTCCGAGGCCGAGCTGGAGCGCCGTCTGGGCGCGTGAGAAGATGGCCGCGATGGCCGAGCTCGAGCAGAGCGCATTCGTGACCGGGGGATCCGGGTTCATCGGCGGGCGGCTGGTGGCCCGCCTGGTCGGGGACGGGTGGAGCGTGCGCGCCCTGGCCCGATCCGACGCCGCCGCGGCCCGGGTGGAGTCGCTCGGGGCGGTGTCCGTCCGCGGCGACCTCGACGACGTGGCCTCTCTGCGGGCCGGAGCGCAGGGGTGCGCCGTGGCCTTTCATGCCGCGGCCAAGCTGGGGGACTGGGGCCGACCCGAGGAGTTCGAGCGGGGCAATGTGGCCGGCACCCGCAACGCGCTGGACGCGTGCGTGTCCGCGGGGGTGTCGCGGTTCGTGCACGTGGGCACCGAGGCGGCGCTCCTGAACGGGGCCCCGCTCATCCACGTGGACGAGCGCGCTCCCCTGGCCTTCGACTCCAAGTCCCTCTACAGCCGGACCAAGGCGCGGGCCGAGGAGGCGGTGCTGAGCGCGAGCGTGAGCGGGTTCGAGACCGTCGTCGTGCGCCCGCGCTTCGTCTGGGGGGCGGGCGACACCACCGTCCTGCCCTCCCTGGTCAGGGCGGTGCAGAGCGGGCGCTTCGCGTGGATCGGCGGCGGCCAGCACCGGACCTCCACCACCCACGTGGACAACGCGGTCGAGGGACTGGTGCTCGCGGCCCACCGGGGAGTGGCGGGCAACGCCTACTTCGTCACCGACGGCGAGCCGATCCAGTTCCGGCGCTTCGTCGAGGACCTGCTGGCCACCCGGGGGGTCCAGGCCCCGAGCCGCAGCGTGCCCCGTCCGGTCGCCGCCCTGCTGGCCGGCGCGTCGGAGACCGCCTGGCGCGTGCTCCGCCTCCAGGGCCAGCCCCCGCTGACCCGGCTGGCGTTCTGGGTCTCCGGGCTGGAGACCACCATCGACATCACCAAGGCGCGCGAGCAGCTGGGATACGAGCCGGTGCGCACGATGGCGGAGGGCCTCGAGGAGCTGCGGTCCGCCCCCGCCTCCGACGGGGCGGGGCCGGCCGCGTCGCCAGCCCAGGCCGGGGGCGGCTAGGGTGAGAGCGCAGCGAGCCACGCCATGTCAGCCGATCTGAGTCCCGATTACTTCCAGCGCCCGGTGGCGGACGTCGACCCCGAGATCGCGCGGGTGCTACGCGAGGAGCTCGATCGCCAGCAGCGCACGCTGGAGATGATCGCCTCGGAGAACTTCGTGCCCCAGGCGGTGCTCGACTGCCAGGGCAGCGTCCTGACCAACAAGTACGCCGAGGGTCTGCCCGGCCGGCGCTACTACGGCGGCTGCGAGTTCGTGGACATCGCCGAGCAGCTGGCCATCGACCGGGCCCGCGAGCTGTTCGGGGCCGAGCACGCCAACGTCCAGCCCCACGCCGGGGCCCAGGCCAACGCGGCCGCCTACCACGCGTTCCTGCGCCCGGGGGACAAGCTCATGGGGCTGGCCCTGGCCCACGGGGGCCACCTGACCCACGGGATGAAGAACAGCTTCTCCGGGCGCCTGTACGAGATCGTCCCCTACGAGGTGACCCCCGAGACCAGCCTGATCGACATGGACGAGGTGGAGCGCATCGCCCGCGAGCACCGGCCCAAGCTCCTGCTGGCGGGCTGGTCGGCCTACCCCCGCCAGCTCGACTTCCCGCGCTTCCGCGAGATCGCCGACCGGGTGGGGGCGGTGCTGATGGTCGACATGGCCCACTTCGCCGGGCTGGTGGCGGCCGGGCTGCACCCCAACCCCGTCCCGTACGCCGATGTGGTCACCACCACCACGCACAAGACGCTGGGAGGGGCCCGCGGGGGGATGATCCTGTGCCGGGAGGAGCACGGCAGGCTGATCGACTCCGCCGTGTTCCCGGGCCAGCAGGGAGGACCGCTCGAGCACGTGATCGCGGGCAAGGCCGTGACCCTGCGCATCGCGGGGAGCGAGATCTTCCGCGAGCGCCAGGAACGCACGGTGGCCGGAGCCCAGGCGGTGGCCGCCGAGCTGCTCGAGACCGGGCACGGAGTCAACGTCCTGACCGGGGGGACCGACGTGCACCTGGTCCTGGTCGACCTGCGCCAGTCCGACCTCGACGGACGCATGGCCGAGGACCGGCTGAACGACATCGGCATCACCGTGAACCGAAACGCGGTGCCCTTCGATCCTCGCCCGCCCGCGGTGTCCTCCGGCCTGCGCATCGGGGCCGCGGCCCTGGCCACCCGCGGATTCACGGTGGACGACTTCCACGAGGTCGGGCGCATCATCTCGGCCGCGCTCACCCCCGGCTTCGAGGCCGCGCGCTCGGAGCTGGCCGAGCGGGTGGCGGGCCTGGTGGAGCGCTATCCGCTCTACGACCAGCTGGCCAACCACGTAACCGCGTAGGACCCGGCCGCGTGGGGGGCGGCCGGGGCGGCGGGCGGCCGCGGCGGCGGGCGGCCGGGGCGGTGGGCGGCCGGCTGTCCTGCGATCCTGTCCCCAGCCGGCCATGTCGGTAGCGGATGCCATCTTCGCCTTCCTGGTCGCTGCGGCCATCTCGGCCACCCTCACCCCGCTGACCTCGCGGCTGGCGCTGCGGGTGGGGGCGGTGGACGAGCCGCGGGACCGGGGCCTGTCCATGCGGGCCACCCCGCTGCTCGGCGGCCTGGCCATATTCGCGGGAACGCTGGTCGCGGGGCTGGCCTGGCTGCCCGGCACCCACCTGTGGCACGGGGTGCTGATCGCGGCCGCGGTCATCACGTTCATCGGGGCGGTGGACGATCGCTTCGACCTGCCCCCGGCGTGGAAGCTCGCGGGCCAGACCACGGCCGCGTTCATCGCCGTGCGCTACGGCGTGGTCGTCCACCACATCACCCTCCCCTTCGTCGGCCGCCTGGACTTTCCCCACACCGGGGCGGCCATCACCCTGGTCGGGCTCGTCGGCCTGATGAACATCGTCAACTTCTCCGACGGCGTCGACGGCCTGGCCGCCGGGGTGTCGGTGATCATCGCCCTCACCTTCGCGCTGATCGCGTTCGACCTCCAGCGCCAGGCCTCCGGGGTGCTCGCGGCCCTGACCGCGGGCAGCGCGCTGGGCTTCCTGTTTCACAACTTCCCTCCCGCCCGGAGCTTCATGGGTGACTGCGGGTCGAACCTGCTCGGGCTCCTGATGGGGTGCGTGACGGTGGAGGCGGCGGTCAAGACCGAGGTGGTGGTCTCCTTCGCCCTCCCGCTGGTGCTCCTGGCCGTGCCCTTCCTGGACACCACGTTCGTGGTCCTCAAGCGGCTCAAGTACCGGCGCCCGATCTACGAGGCCGACACCGAGCACTTCCACCATCGCATGGCTCGGATCGGGTTCAGCCAGCGGCGGACCGTGGCCTACCTGTACGCGTGGACCGCCATGCTGGCCGGCCTGGCCCTGGCCCTGCGCTTCGTCCCGTACTCGGACCACCATGGGCACCTGTACGCGGTCGGGTCGCTGGTCATGGTGGCCCTGATCCTGGTGGTGGCCGCCGCCAGCGTGTACCTGGTCTACGTGCTCGAGATCCTGAAGTTCCGGCGCCTGACCGCGCTGCGGCTGCGGAGGGCCGGGGGACCGGTGAGCGAGGCCGAGATCGAGGCTCACGTGGCCGAGCAGCTCGAGACCGGCGAGTTCGAGGCCGCGGGGGACGGAGAGGCGCGGGCTGAAGGCCGGCCGGATCGAGGCGCCGGGGATGCGCAGGCCGGGGACGGAGGCCCGGCGGACGCCGGCGCGGCGCGCAGGCCCGGCCGGCAGGCCCTGGCCGGCGAGTGAGAGTCGCGATAATCGCCGACACCCACCTGCCCCGAGGCCGGCGCGAGCTCCCGGAGGCCTGCGTGGCCCGATTGGCGGCAGCCGACCTGATCCTCCACGCCGGCGACTTCGTGGCCCTGAGCGTGCTGGCCGAGCTCGAGGCGCTGGGGCCGCCGGTGCGAGCCGTGCACGGAAACGTCGATTGCCCCGAGCTGCGCCGGCGGCTGCCGGCCCGACTGGTGGTGGAGGCCGCGAGGGTGCGGCTCGGCCTGGTCCACGACGCCGGACCCGTGCAGGGCCGGCGCGAGCGCCTGCGGGCCGCCTTCCCCGGGACCCGAGCGGTGGTGTTCGGGCACTCGCACGTCCCGGTGCACGAGGGCGACTCGGAGTTCGCCATCTTCAACCCGGGCAGTCCCACCGACCGCCGCCGCCAGCCCGCGCACACCATGGGGATGGCCTACGTGGGCGAGGGGGGCGAGCGGGGCGAGCGGGACGCCCTGCGCTTCGAGCACGTGGTGCTCGCTTAGCCGCTCACGTGACCGCGTCGAGGGCCGGGGCCGCGAACGGCACCCGGGTGAGGATGGCGTAGGCGGTGAACAGGAGCGCGGCGGCACGCAGCCGGCGATCCTCCCGGAGGGCGGCCAGGGGCAGCAGCCACACCACATACCAGGGCAGCAACCAAGCCGTGCTCGCGAGCAGGGCCAGGGTGCTCCAGCCGGCCGCGGTCAGCCACTCCCGGGTCCGCCGCGCCCGCCACAGCTGCCAGGCCAGGATCACCCCGAACCCGGCCAGGAAGGCGGCCCGCACGCCGGAGTCCGGCCGGGAGGCCCCCAGCAGGCGGCCGGCCTGAGCGGGGATGCTGTGCACGGCGACCAGGCCCTGCTGGCCCCGAAGGGCGCTGGCAAACCCCGCGGCGTGGGGGCCGAAGGCGAGGATGGCCAGAGCCACCAGGGCCGCGCCGGCGAGCGCGGCCCCCACCGCCATCCTCCCGCGCCGGCGGCCGGCCACGAGCAGGAACGCGAGCAACAGGCCGGCCGATGCCTTGATCCCGAGTGCGGCCACCGCCGCCATCCCGCCGGTGGCCTCGCGGCCGCCCAGGACGGCGGCCACGGCCGCCACCGAGAGCAGGATCAAGAGGGTGTCGTTGTGGGCCCCTCCCACCGCGAAGGCGAGCAGGACCGGATTGAGCCCGAGCAGGGCGACCGCGCCCAGGCGGCGCGCCCCCGACACCGGCGCGGTCCTCCACACCAAGGCCACGGTGGCCAGGCTCAATAGCCCGGCCAGGGCCTTCAGGGTCCACAGGCCGGCGGCCAGGCCGAGCGGGACCACGCCGTAGGTGAGGACCGTGAACAGGGGCCCATAGGGGGAGTGCACGCGGTGCCAGCCCACGAACGGGTACACCGGGTCGTGGGGGGCGGCCAGCGAGGTGTGGGTGTAGGGGTCGAGCCCGTGCACCGCACCCAGCCGGGCGAAGTCCAGGTAGCCGAACACGTCGGCCGAGAACAGCGCCGGTCCGAGCACGAAGACGAGGTGGGCGGCCACGATCGCGCTCCACACCCGACGGGGCCCGAGCCCGGCCAGGGAGGCCAGGGTGACCAGGTAGCACCCGAACATCACCCCCAGCTCGATCTCCCATGCGGCGGTGCCGGTACCGATGCCCAGCCCCCGGAGCGGCCCGGCCACCCATCCCGGGAAGTCCCTCAGCGGCCCCGGGACCAGGGCCGAGCGGTGTGACGCGGCGCCGGCCGCCAGGGCCAGCGAGGCCGCCACCCCGCCGCAGAGCGCGCCCGTGCCCAGGAGGCTGCGGGTCCGCAGGCGTGCGGCTGCGGACCCGTCCGCCCGCGCTGCAACCCCGCCCCCCACCCGGGGTAGTGGGGAGGTGGCTTCCATCGGGTCATTCTGGTCCCCGCGGGCCGGTCATGCCCGGGCAGGTGACTGCCCTGGTCGATACAGTGTCGGTACTTCCAGGCCGACTCTCGGGCAACTGCCGGCCCGCCGCGGCTAGATAGAGCCGGCAGCGAGTTGTTGCCTAGAGCCCATGCGATTGCGTCGTAACGTCCAACGCACGTCCGCGCGCGGTCACGACCGCCAGCGCGTCCTGATCCTCTCCGCCGACGTGGGGGAGGGGCACGCCGCGGCTGCCCGCGCCCTGGCCGAGCAGCTGCGGGCCACGCCCGGCGGTCCGGAGGTCACCGTCATCGATGGGTTGGCGGGGATGGGGAGGCTGCTGCGCCTGGTTGTGGAGGATGGGTACCGCACCCAGCTGCGGTTCATCCCCTGGTCGTACTCGATCATGTACTGGCTGCTCGAGCACGTGCTGCCGGTGCGCTGGATGGCCATCGCCGCGCTGTATGGATTCGGCTCGCGTCCGCTCCGCCGGCGCATCGCCCAGCACGACCCCGACGTGGTGGTCTCCACCTACCCGGCGGTCACCGTGGTCCTGGCCCGCCTGCGCCGGCGCGGCTACGTGCGGTGCGCCACCATGGCCACCATCACCGACCTCACCGGGCTGTTCTTCTGGGCCCAGCCGGGGATCGACATGCACCTGGTCAACTACCCCGAGTCGGCCCAGGCCGTGGAGCGGATCGCCGGCCCGGACAGCGCCAGCCTGGTGCGGCCCCTGATCGCGGCCGAGTTCCTCGAGCCCTGCGACCGCGAGCACGCCCGCCGCCGGGCCGGCCTCCCCACCGAGGGCCGGGTGATCCTCGTCTCGGGCGGAGGCTGGGGGGTGGGGGACATCGAGGGAGCGGTCCGCGAGCTCACGCGCCTCCCCGACGCCACCCTGGTGTGCCTGGCCGGACGCAACGACGCCATGCGGCGCAAGCTGGCCGGGACCTTCGCGTCCGACCCCCGGGTCCGGGTGCTCGGGTTCACCGACAACATGCCCGACCTGCTCGCGGGCGCCGATGCGCTCGTGCACTCCACCGGGGGGGTGACCTGCCTGGAGGCCAACGCCCGGGGGTGCCCGGTCATCTCCTACGGGCTGCCGGTCGGTCACGCGCGGGTCAACACCACGGCCATGGCCAAGCTCGACCTGCTGCGGCTGGCCGGCACGCGCACCGAGCTGGTCGATCACGTCGAGGCCACCTGCGCCCGCCGCCCGCCGCTCAACGGCAGCGCCACCGCGGGGCTGCGAGCGGCCGAGGTGGTCATGCGGGCTCCCCTGCGGGTCCGGCCCATCCCCGCCTGGCGACCCCGGGCGGTGCGCCTGGCCGCCCAGGGCCTCGTCCTGCTCGGGGCCAGCGGGTGGATGCTCTCCACCGACGAGCTCACCGCCCTGGCCGCCGGCCTGCTCAAGGTGCGCCCGCTGCGGACCGTTCGCACTCACGGCCGCCGCGAGGTGGCGCTCATCGTGCGGGCGCCGCAGGCATCCGTGCCCGCCGTGGTGGCGGAGCTGCGCCAGGACGGCCTGCGTGCGTCGTTCGCGTTCCAGACCACCCCCGCTCCGAGCACCCTGCAGACGCTGCGCCAGGCGGGGGACGATGCCCTGCCCGAGCTGCCCAGCTCCAACCTGGTCCGGTGGGTGGCCACCCGCTCGCGCCTTCACCGCGAGGCCCGGGCCATGAACCTCGGCTCGCACCGGTTCTACTTTCTCGCCCCCACCGGCATGAGCGTGGGCCAGCTGGTGCTGGCCAAGACGATCAGGGGGGCCCGCCCGGTCTCCGGGTCGATGCAGCTGAGCGTCCGCTCGCCCGCGCCTCAGCGGCTGCTGCGGGCGGGCGACGTGGTGGTGGTCAGCCTGGACGGCTCGCCCACCTCGGCCCGGCCCCTGGACTCCCTCACCGGCAGGCTTTCGTCCGAGCGGCTGTCGTCCGCTCCCCTGTCGGCGCTGACCTGATCGGGCGCCATCAGGGCGAGCAGGAGCGGGGATCGGACCAGCACGGTCGCCCCGCCGGCCACCACCAGCAACGACGCGATGAGGACGCCGCCGCCGAGGGGCGTATGGCCGAAGTGCTCGTGGACCAGGATCGGGGCCAGGGCGACCGGAACCAGGGTCTGGGTCACGAACACCACGGGGGCGACCTGGATGGCCGGGCGCGACTGCAGCGCGGTCATCTCGCTGAGCAGGGCGATGGCCTCGGTTCCGGTGGAGGCCACGGCCCACACGATGGCTGCCACCCAGTGCCCGCGGGCCAGGGCGTCGGCCACCAGCTTGGTGGCCACCCCGCCCCAGGCGAAGCCCATGCCGGCCCCCAGCATGGTCACCAGGGCCGAGCTGTGGCCCAGCAGCCGCAAGGCGTAGGGCGCGATGGCCAGGATCCATACCGCCCCGAGCGCGATGCCGAGGGTGAGCCCCCCGGCGTGCACGGTGGTCCGCTCCGGCGCGGTCCAGGCCAGCCCGGCCACGCCCGCCACGATGGCCAGCATGGCCACCCGATCGCGGTCGCCGGCGTGCTCCCCCAGCATGCGCGAGCCCAGGAACAGCAGCACCAGGAGCCCCGCGGCCAGCGCGGGCTGGACTACCACCAGGGGGGCCAGGAGGAGCGCGGCCACCTGGAAGGGCCACCCGATGGCGGACACTCCGGTGCCGGCCAGCCACCGGGCCCGGACCGCGAGCTGGCGGGCGAGAGACAGCCGCAGGCCGTGCTCGTGATCGACCTCGCGCGCCTCGAGCGCCTGCAGGGCGATGCCTACGCTGTACAGCGTGGATGCGGCGATGGCCGCCCCGATCCCCAGCACCAGCGAGACCATGACCTCCCCCGATGATCGCAGCCGCAGGCTCGCGGCTGCGTGCGGGGGTGGCGCCCTTGCAGCCTGGACCGTCTACTGCCTGCCCTCCCTGAGCGCGGTCTGGCCCCCTCTGCGCCCCCCCCTGGGGGTGGAGGACCGGACCTCGACCGGGACCGGAGTGGGGCTCACCTTCGACGACGGCCCCCATCCGCAGGGGACCCCGGCCGTGCTCGAGGCCCTGGCCGCGCGCGGCCACCGGGCCACGTTCTTCCTGGTGGGGGAGCAGGTCGCCCGCCACCGCTCGGTGGCGGGCGA
>Ga0307477_10004220_pt1 | contig 10503 bp, 10 predicted proteins | sample atmos_gasesECM2C_FD_203316 | JGI IMG/M metagenome (GOLD analysis project Ga0307477, IMG submission 203316) | Hardwood forest soil microbial communities from Morgan-Monroe State Forest, Indiana, United States - atmos_gasesECM2C_515 | ecosystem: Environmental > Terrestrial > Soil > Temperate... | reverse complement strand
GTCACCGCGGCTGCGGCGAATCTGGGTTCCATCACCGGCAAGATCAATCAAGGTCAAGGAACCATCGGCGCTCTGGTCAACGACAAGAAGATTTATACCCAGATGGACCAGACCACCGTAGGCCTACGCGACACCGTCAACCATGCGCAAGCCGGCGTCGCCGCCTTCCAGGAAAATATGGAAGCCATGAAGCAGAATGTTCTGTTGCGCGGCTATTTCAAGAAACGTGGCTATGAAAACTCTTCCGACTTGGCGAAAAACGAAATCCCGCAGCTTCCCAAGACGCCACCTCTAAAGACATTCACTTTCGAGGCCAAGGAGCTCTTCGACAGCGTGGACACCGCCAAACCAAAGAACCAGAAATCATTGCGTGCTGCCGGCCAGTTTCTGGCCGACACCGAGTTTGGAATCGCCGTCGTCGCCGTTTCAACCGGCACGACGGGAGATACGCAAAAGGACTTGGTTCTGGCGCAGGCTCGCGCCATGGTGGTGCGAGACTACCTCGTCGGCAATTTCTCGTTTGATGATGCACAACTCAAGACGCTGGGACTCGGGAAAGGGAAGAGCCCGAACCCTGATTCCGGCTGGGGCACCGTCGAGATCATTGTCTATCCAGCTGACGCCGTGGTTCCAACACAAACCAGCGCCGTCAGCCAGCCGTAGATTTCAAAGTACTGAGTCGCTTGCCGATCGTATATAGGAATGTCGAGGCCGACTAAGCCAGGGTTCTTTGCATGAATAAAACCGTTTCCGACCAAATTGCGAAAAATCCCCACAATTCAATATTGCCGCCAAAGCTCTGTCAACACAACGGCGTCGACGTGAAATCCGCAACCCAGCAGGTTCAAGGATTTTGCGAGACCACGGACGTCCATAAGTTGGCCGGCGAGCTCGAAGAAAGGCTTCCGGAGCAGTAGCCAGAGCACCGCTCGACGCTGCTACCCATTGCAGATTCCTCTGTACTGCCCCTGAGCGCTGCCAGTATGCACGCCTCCACGCTCACTGTGGGAAACGCTCGCAAGGTTATCCTGGCCTGCGGCGTCCAGTGATTTTTTCATGCCGAGCTGTCAGCTTCCCCTCAATCCCTTTCCCGGCAATCCGCAGGACCATATTCTGCTGGTTTCAATTACGTCATTCGTGGATGGTCCGGGGCAACGGCGAAATCCCCTGGGGCAGTGCAACGTTTTCTGCGTTCCAGGCGGCACCAAGAAAGACGATCATGGCCGAGAGCTCCATCCACGCCATCAAGCCGATGGCCGCGGCCAGTCCACCGAACACAAGTCCATAGTTCGTCTTGCGAACGTAAATGCCAAAGAGCAAATTGACGCCCCACCACAGAACCGTGGCCGCAGCCGCTCCAGGCAGAGCGGAGCGCCAAGTGGTTGTGCCCGGTCGCGCAAGGCGATAAATCAAGGCCAGGACGAGTATCGCCAAGATCATACCCAAGGCGGTAAGAATGACGTACCAGAGACCGCGAATCAGCGGGGACTGGTCAAAGCCGGGAGTTATCCAATGGCGTACGGGCCGGCCAAACACACTCAAGGCGACAGCCACGAGCCAAGCCACAATCGTGACGGAGAACAAAAGCAAACCACGAAGCTGCCGCCCGAGAAAGGAATGTGTGCCAGGGTCACCATAAATCAGTTCGATGCCTTTGATGATGAGCTTCATCACCTGCGAGCCCACGAGCAGCGTTCCAACCCAACCGATAAGCGCCAGGTACCAGGTGTTCACCTCCTGGCGTAACACGTAGACGGATATGAGTTGCCAACTACCGGGGGGCAGAACCGCTGAAATCCGCACGGCGAGATCCTGACCGGCCTCCCCTTCCAAGGAACTCTTCATAAGACTCAGCGCCGTCAGCAGGACCGCAAAGAACGCCAAGAACATATTGAAAGCCACGGCCTGCGAAACCATGCCGCATCGCGGAATGACTCTGGCCATCGTTCGAAATAGTTTCTTGGCAAGAGCAGTTAACGCCATTCGGGAATTATACCGTTCGCTTCCGAACTGTGCCGCGCGGGCCTCACGGGATACTGCGCAGCGGAAACCCCAAAAGCTGCCCAGATCGTGATAAACGCACTTACCGGAGAACTGGGATACTGGAACGACAGATATCCGGCAACGCGACTCACGATCGGCGTACCTGTAATCGAAGCCGCGAAGGTTTCACCACTCCTGCCTTCATGGCGCCGCCGGCGGCTCTTGGCCGGTGGGAATTCCGACTAGGTAGCGATAGAACGCAACGGCCCGGTTGATCGCGGAAGACTCATTCCCCGCGATCAGCCGGTTGGCGTTCTTTCCCGTGCGCACGATGCTGTAGTAGCGCCAGACGTTATCCGGCTCGCGATCCAGAAAGTAGATCGACTGCATCTCACCCGGCTGAAAGATAGGGATGAAGAAATAGCGCACGGTGCTGACGTTCTCGACGTCGAAGACCAGCCGGTCTGCCGAAACCTCAGCAATGTGCATTCGGTAGATGGCTTTGCCAGAAAGATTATCGATCTGTTCAAAGTAAAGGACCTGGCCTTCCTTCATCTCATCGGGAGTGAAGTCTGCGCGGCGTCGACCAGGCTGCAAGCCGGTCAGAGCGTAGGCGACCACAATTAATGTTTGCCACTGCTTGTGAGTGGTCGACCAGTAGCGCGTACCCGCGAGTTCTGAAAATGCCCCGATGTGGCGAAGCAAGCCCTCCGTTTCCGAGGTATGGCGAAATCGCGCGACCGTCGTTACCAAGGTCATAAAGCCCACAGCAGCCCAACCAGTACACGCGGGCGGTCTCCAGTCGCTGCCGAAATCAGACTTGCTCCATGACTTCACAATGGCCGGATCATCCAGACCAGGATAGGGCGGAATGGTTTCCTTTCCGCATGGCGGCTCCGGTCCTAGCTGCGGCACAACACCGATGATGCGCGCCGCCTGCAGCGCAGGGGGAGAAAGCGGCAAGCGATCTGCCTCTTGGGCTGGACAGACCGCGGGCAATACCAATAGGAGCGCCGAAAAAGTCAGCGCATCCCCAAACCGGGACAGGCAATTCTTAGTTCGCATGATGAAACGGAAGAGCAGACCAGGGACTCGACTAGTCGACTAGGCTTTCCCAAGGGATTGATAGACTCGTCTGCACAATAGCTGTCTAGCTTCCAGCCGGGAGCCATGTTAGCGGCGACGAAGGCGGGGGTCTGTACAATTGTGAACACCTTTGTGCTCTCTGCCAGTGTCGTTTCTGCGGCCGCGACCGGCAAACCGCTGCAAGCCCAGTCCTCAAGAAAGTGTGTACCTTGGTTGGCAAAATTCTGATTCCTTGATCATAATTACAAAGGCAAAAGACATCTCCTTTCCCTCGATGAGGTCGATCCTGAATCCAACAAACACATCGGGTCACGCGACGCGTTAATCGGAAACTGACCCCGGTACCCATTGCAGAAAGCGCTTTGTACTTTTGCTGGGTTCTGCTAGCATGCGCGCCAAGTTCTTTAAGGAGGACTCCTAATGGCTACCCTCAAGCGCATCGGTCCTGGCTCCGCTTTTAAAATCGGCCTGGTTACCTATGCGTTCCTCGGCCTGATCCTGGGAATTATCATGGCGCTTTTCTCCATGGTTGCGGGCTCCCTGAGCAGCATGGCAGGAGGCCAAGCCGCAGGTGCGCGAGCCCTTGGCTTTGGAATGGGCCTTGGTGCGATTATCATTTTTCCGATCATGTACGGCATAATCGGTGGCGTCTTTTCCGTGATCGGAGCAGTGATTTACAATCTCGTTGCCGGTTGGGTCGGCGGCCTCGAAGTCGACATCAACTAGTCTCTTCGCGTTCAAGTCTTTCTGGCACGGAGTACGGCAGGTAGCTGCCGACTTGCGTCCTCTGCTGCACTCTTTTCTCCGACGGGCGCATTCCAACTCCTTTACAATCAAGTCGTCGCGCACTCTTTCCATCACCATGGGGGTGTGTACCCCCGGGCCAGAGTAGCAGCATTGTCACGAAAGAACGACGGAATATCTAATCTCGCGGGAGATCGACATGGCATTGTTCGGGGATTTGGGAGACCGGCGAGAGCTGGAGAAGAAGGCGAAGGCGGCAGGGCGGTTGCCGCCCGGGCAGTCGCTGACGCTGAAGTGGCCGGTGTTGCACAACGGCAGTGTGCCCACGTTCGATCCGGCAAAGTGGGACTTCAAGATTTCCGGCCAAGTAGAGACGCCGGTTCGGCTGACCTGGGAAGCATTTAGGGCGCTGCCGCAAACGGAAGTGACGTCCGACTTTCATTGCGTGACCCGCTGGAGCCGCCTGGATAACCGTTGGAAAGGCGTGCTTTTCACCGAAGTGATGAAGCTGCTGAAGCCGAAACCCGAAGCGCAATTCGCGCTGGTGCTGGCGGAAGAGGGCTACACGGCCAATGTTCTGCTTGCCGATTTGATGCGGCCGAATGTGCTGTTCGCGTTTGAACACGACAGCGAACCGCTAACCGCGGAACATGGCGGGCCGTTGCGCCTGATCGTGCCGCATCTCTATGGGTGGAAAAGCGTGAAGTGGGTGCGCGGCTTTATGCTGCTGGACCACGACCGCCTCGGCTTTTGGGAACGCAACGGCTATCACGCCTACGGCGACCCCTGGAAAGAGCAGAGATACTCTGGAAGTTAGCGGTGAGGGTTTCTTGGTTTGAAGAGAGACGCCCCACGCCGATTTGGGCGGGGCGTCTCTCACGGATTAGTCAGCGGCGGTTTGGGATTTGGTTGGGTCGATTTCGATGCGGCCCTTGAAATGGGCGCCGTCCTCAATGCTGATGCGCGCAGTGGAAATGTCGCCGATAATGGAGCCATCAGTTTTGACGTCGACGCGCTCGCGGGCGTGGACATTTCCGATGACTTTGCCGTAAACGACGACCTGACCGGCGTGAATTTCGGAATTGAGCTGTGCTGTGGAGCCTACAGTGAGTTCGTGGCCGTGCAGCGAAACGGGGCCATCCACCTTGCCGTCAATATGCAAAGCTTCGGTACCGGTGATCTGACCTTTGATTTGCAGACTGGCGCCGAGACGCGCCGAATTACGCGCGGGCGTGCTGCCTAGGCGGGAATTCGACGGAGGATTGAATGGAACGACTGGGGCTGCTGAACCCTGTGAGGGCGACGCGGCTGGCGGTTCAGCCACAGTTTGCTGCTTAGACCACATAAAACCTCCCTTTGCGATTCCTAAGAATGGCGATTGCTCCGGGTGGGAAGGAGCAGCGTGAATTCACTCTAGCCGCGACTGACAAACGGAAGCAACGACGAAAAAGTGCTGACTTGTGCAAATCAAACACTGGCCGTGCGGACAGGCCAGGAATCAATTGGAAGCGGATGATGATCAAAAGTGAGTTGACTCGTGACTGGCGAGTCGCCACCCCCAGCAGCAAGCGAAGTTAAGCGGCCCAGCGTTTGATTCTCTCGATCTTGTCTTCTTGGAGGCCGACTAAATCCGCCTCCGTCAGCCAGCCCTCGCGGAGCAAGTGCGAAAACACCGAAAGCAGAACGGAGTGTCTGTAATCAAACGTCTTATCCGTTGTTTTTCGCTGTTCGGAAAGGTAATCGTGGATTTGCCAGAGATCGGAGGGAGAAGAAACACTTGCGACCATTTTTCTAAGCTGTGCCACGACATCGGCGCATTTCCGCCGATACGCCTGGTCAAAAGCTCGTCTTGCCGTTTTCTTTTCTGCCTTGGACCAGGTGAATTCGTCTATGAACCATCCGGCTGAGCGCATGGAGGTTCGGCTCCCATAGAGGCGGGACAATTCCATGGACTTGTGATTCTGGATGCCAGACTTTGTTAACCCGCGGCGGCTTGGGATTTGGCCGGATCGATTTCGATACGGCCCTTAAACTGGGCGCCGTCCTCGATGCTGATTCTCGCGGTGGAAATGTCGCCTATGACCGAGCCATCCGTCTTGACGTCGACGCGGTCGCTGGCGTGCACATTGCCGACGACTTTGCCGTAAACGACCACTTCGCCGGCGTGAATTTCGGAATTGAGCACGGCCGTGGCGCCCACCGTCAATTGGTGGCCTTTAAGCGAGATTGGGCCATCCACCTTACCGTCGATCTGCAAGTCTTCGGTGCCGGTGAGATGGCCCTTAATGTAGAGGTTCGCACCCAGCCGGGCAAGATTGCGCGTCGCGGGACTGTTTGGGCGCTGACCTGAAGGTGCGTTGAAAGAGACGACTGAAGTTGCCGAGGTCTGAGCTGGTGGAGTGGCGGGGGCTTCAGATTGCGGCTGCTGTTTGGACCACATACTAACCTCCCTTAATCGGTGCAGAAGTCTTGATTCGGCCCCGGCTGGGAGGGAGCAACGTGTAATGACTGTACGCGCGCGGGGCAGGTCAAAGCAACCACGAAAAAGTATTAGTTTGTCCAGGACAAGAACTGACCCTCCGGCCAGGGTGAATCGAAAAGGAGAGTAGTTGGAGCTTCGGAGGGGCGCAGCGTTTGCTTGTCGCGCGCTTTCGTCGTGAGGTGTATGATTTTGGGAGTCGTTAGGTTCCCCGCCTATCTGGAGTTGTGTATGGTGACCCACTTTTTGAAGTCTACCGTTTTTGTGCTGGCCGTTGGCTGCGCCGCACTCCTGCCGAGCCGGCTGCTAGCGCAAGGCAACGGATCGGGGATGGTCGTCAGCACCCCCCTGTCGGGAGGACTAATCAGATCCATTGCCATCGTTGATTTGGATCTGTACATCAAGGGACCCAATGGGGCACCACTTGAGGGGGCGGCGGTGGTTACACTGACCAAGCTGGACGGCCAATTCTACAAACAAGGAACGGCCAAAGACGGCTACGTGCGGATCAATGAAGCGGCGCAAAGCGAGTACAACGTCCTGGTGGTTGCGCCTGGATTCGCAAGGGTCATGAAGCAGATTGATGCTCAAGGCTCGACGCTGATGAAGTTCACCATTCAGGTACAGCCGGCGCCGGAAGGGGAAGACGCCATCACGGACAAGGAACTCGCGGCCCTCGCTCCCAAGGCGCAGAAGGCACTTAGCAAGGCGATTGAAGCGTTACGTAGCAACAAGCTGCCCGATGCGCGGGGCCAACTGACGACAGCCTACCGCGTTGCGCCGACGAGCGCGGAGGTCAATTACCTTTTTGGCGTTTATTCATTGCAGATGAGCGACCGTGTCCAGGCCGAGTCCTATTGGACAAAAGCGCTCGAACTTCATCCCAAGCACTTCCGCGCGCTGCTCTCGCTGAGCCAGGCTCTTCTGGACGATAGCAAGCTTCCCGAAGCCTTGTTGTACCTGGACCGGGCGGTTCGAGTCGAGCCCTCCTCCTGGCGCGCGCACGCGATTTATGCGGATGCTTATTTACGCCATGGTTCCCCAGACGAAGCCATCGAACATGCGGAGCGCGCACTCCAACTCGGCCGAGGGCAGGCCGTAGTTGTTCAGCGTTACCTCGCAGCAGCACTGGCGAAACGCGGAGAAAAGGAAAAAGCTGTTGCCGTTCTTCAAAAATACGTGGAAGAACAACCCGCGGACATGGCCGCGAAAAAACAATTGGAGAATTTGCAGTTGCTAAAGGTGCAAAATGCGCCGGGCGCAGCTGAAGCGGAGACGGTGCAGCCAGGGGGGCTTGCGGATGCCACCGCGCTTCCTCTTCCCTCCGCCTGGTTGCCTCCCGACATCGATGAGAAAGTGCCGCCGGTGGAAGCCGGCGCGGTTTGCGCGCTGGACGATGTCGTGCAGAGGGCTGGCCAGCGAATTGAGGAGTTTGTCACCAACGTCGATCGTTTCGTGGCCACCGAATCCGTGAATCATGAAACGATCAACAAATCGGGACTTGTTTCAGCTCCAGAAGCGCGGAAATTTGATTACATGGTTTCCATCCAGGAAGTAAGAAAAGGGTTTTTCAACGTCGAAGAATTCAGGACCGTGGGAAATACATTTGGTGAATTTCCGGGCGGTGTGGACACGAACGGGCTGCCCGCAATGGTTCTTATTTTTCATCCCTACAACGTGGGGAGCTTCGACCTGACTTGCGAGGGGCTGGCGCGATGGAATGGCGGACTGGCCTGGCAAGTACATTTTCGTCAAAGGGCGGATAAACCGAATACGATCCGCAAATACCGGCTTGGCGCGATGGGCCGTTCTGTCGCAGTTCCACTGAAGGGGCGCGCCTGGATTGCGGCCGACAGTTATCAGATTGTGAGACTGGAAACGCAAATGCTCGCCCCGGTGCCGGAAATCCGCCTGGCTGCCGATTCCACGGTCATCGAGTATGGCCCGGTGCATTTCCGCGAGCGCAATTTGGACATGTGGCTGCCGCAGAGCGCCGAGGTGTATTCGGACTGGAGAGGGCGTCGTTTTCACCGTCGGCACAGCTTCAGCAAGTACCTGCTCTCCACCGTGGACGATCAGCAGCATATCTTCGCGCCGAAGATGGCCGAAGAAACGTCTCCCAAGTCCACGTCAGAGACCATAAAGCCCAACCCTTAAGAGGTGTATGATATCTGCGCGGTTTTGATTTTTCCCAGGTAACAGGAGTGGGCCTTGTTTGTGCGCGTCTTGAAGTACTCCATTGTCATTCTGTTGCTTGTCTGCGGAGTTCTCTTGCCTGCGGTTGCTCTGGCGCAACGGCCTCCCATTAGCTCTCGGGGTGGCAAAAACCCCGACGGTTCGGCCGCCCTGCCCGGCGTTGTACCTTTGGTAGATGTGGATATCTTTGTCAAAGGACCAAACGGCGCCCCCATCGACGGGATGGTGCTGGTTACCTTGAGGACGATAAAGGGTGGCTCCTATCTACAGGCTACGGCGGAGGCGGGCCATGCGAAATTTCAGGGCGTAGCTCCCTCCCGGTACACTGTCCAGGTTGTTGCTTCGGGATACGAAAGAACCGTGCAGGAATTTGAAGCCGCAGGCACGGTCACGGCGATGGTCTCCATTGAGCTGCGCCCTTCTTCGAATGAGGCGGCTGTCACGCCGGTCGCAATCTCCGGGTTTCCGGTCCTTACTCCCAAAGCGCAGAAAGCGCTGGGGAAGGCGCTGGAAGCACTGCGGGCCAACAAGCCGGCGGAAGCGCGGAATCATCTCGATGCCGCCCAGCGTCTTGCCCCGAATCATCCGGAGGTCAATTATCTTTTTGGAATTTACTGGGAGCAGATGGGCGACTGGGCGCAGACGAAATCCTCTTTTGTAAAGGCCATCGACGCTTACCCTAGGCACGTTCGGGCTTTGCTGTCTCTGGGCGAGATCCTCCTCCACGAAAACAAGCCCGCCGAAGCTTTGACGTATCTGGACCGGGCGGTTGAGGCCGAGCCTTTTTCATGGCGTTCACACGCGCTCCTCGCGGACGCCTATCTCCGCAAAGGCTCTCCCGACGATGCGATCAAGCACGCCGAGCGCGCCCTGGAGTTGGGTCACGGGCAAGCCGCGCTTGTGCAGCCCCTCCTGGCGCGGGCCTTGGCAGAGCACGGGGACAAAGAGAGGGCCACGCGTGTTTTGCAAACCTATCTCCTGGATCACCCCGGAGATGCAACAGCAAAAAAACAACTGGAGAGTTTACAGAATCTTAAGGTACTGGTTTCCTACAGCGATGCGGGGGCCGCTCCCGCGGAGGTTAAGCCATTTGCGGCAGAGGTGGCCGCTTCCCTGCCTCCTGCCTCCATCTGGTTGCCCCCCAACGTGGACGAAAAAGTGCCGCCGGTGGAATCCGACGCTGTCTGCGCGCTCGATGAAGTCGTGCGAAAAGCTGGGAAGCAGATACAGCAATTCGTCCGCAATGTTGACCGGTTCACAGCAACAGAAACTCTCGTACACGAGTCCATCGACAAGTGGGGACTGGCGTCCCCGCCCGAAAAACGCAAATTTGATTATGTCGTTTCCATCGCCGAGGTTCGTCGTGGACTCCTAAACGTGGAAGAGTACCGGAACACCGGGTCTTCTCAAGCCGAGTTTCCGGACGGTGTAATTACCAATGGTTTGCCGTCGCTGATTCTCATCTTTCACCCCTACAACGTAGGAAGCTTTGAGCTGACCTGCGAGGGGCTGGCGCGCTGGAATGGCGGACTCGCCTGGCAAGTGCACTTCCGTCAAAGGCCCGATAAGCCGAATACCATTCGCTCCTACAAGGTCGGGCTGAACGGATCTTCTTACCCGATCTCGCTGAAAGGTCGGGCTTGGATTGAAGCGGATCATTATCAGGTGGTGAGGCTGGAAACCGATTTGGTCACGCCGGTGCCAGAAATTCGCCTTGCCGCCGACCATACCGCCATCGAATATGGCCCCGTACATTTTCGCGAGCGCCAGGTGGACATGTGGCTGCCGCAGAGCGCGGAAGTGTATTACGACTGGAGAGGGCGGCGCATTCACCGGCGCCATAGTTTTAGCCAGTATCTGCTCTTCTCGGTGGATGATAAACAACGCATCTCGACGCCGAAGTCTGAAGATCAAGCTTCTCGCAGTTTTTCTGCCGAACCAACAAAGCCTATTCGGTGAACGAAGAATCCGGAAGTGGCCGGGCCACCCAGGGGCTCCTCACACTGAACATAAGT
>Ga0307477_10004219_pt1 | contig 10503 bp, 8 predicted proteins | sample atmos_gasesECM2C_FD_203316 | JGI IMG/M metagenome (GOLD analysis project Ga0307477, IMG submission 203316) | Hardwood forest soil microbial communities from Morgan-Monroe State Forest, Indiana, United States - atmos_gasesECM2C_515 | ecosystem: Environmental > Terrestrial > Soil > Temperate... | reverse complement strand
CTAACCAACTGGCGCCCGGAACATTTTCGTTATGCCTTCTGATCATCAAGCAAGACAGGGTCCGCCCTTGCCGTGGAGTGCATTCCTCGACGAATTAGATCAGGCTCTTTCCGAACCAATCGCACTCCATTGCATCGGCGGATTTGTCGTCAGTCTGCTGTACGGGCTTCCACGGCCGACCGGAGACATTGATTACATTTCTGCGATACCGCGCCGTCGCTTACAGCAGCTTGAAGACCTCGGAGGACGCGGGTCCGAACTCGAAGCGAAGTACAAGGTTCACCTTCAACACGTCACGGTGGCCACGATGCCTGAAGATTACGAAGCTCGTCTGAGGGAGATGTTTCCGCTGCGATTCAAAAAACTTAGGCTGCTTGCGCCGGACGCATACGATCTCGTCCTATCCAAACTCGAACGGAACAGTCCGAAGGACCAAGGCGATGTCGAATACCTCGCAAAGACAGTCCCTTTAGATCCAAAGGTCCTGCAGCAACGATATGCTCAAGAGGTGCGTCCAAATCTCATGGCACGCCAGACCTGGCACGACGGCACCCTGAAAGTGTGGATCGGAGCGTACTTTTCGAGCAGTCAATAGCGCTGTTTTATTTCGATCGGCGCCATGCCGTGCCAACCGTGCGTCACGTGCCCAACGGAACTCTTCCAGAGGAAGACGCCTGAGCCTCCGCAGCCAGTCGTCGGACGTTCTTCAGCAGATACCAGAGGATGAGCAGGCTCAAGAGGAGCGTAACTACCGCAACCGGCGCGAGACCCTCCAGGAGGCCGAGTAAGAACACGAACACAACCCACCCCGTACTTACATAAAGAAGTGTCACGACTCGGCCCGCGGAACTCTTCAACAGCCCAGGGAGAGAAATCCCCACGTAGAGAAATACCAGGCTGAAACCGATGCCAATAACCCCAATGGCTGTCGGGAGCTTGAATGGACCCTGGAAATTGACCCAAAGGGCGCGGCCATAGGAAAACAGCGTCGCAAGTCCGCTCAAAATGAAGTAAGCCCGCAGGCTCCGAACAGTTTCTCTCATTGCCATGCGTTTAGTCCTTTCCACAGCACCGGCAAAATACACCTCTTACCGGCAGTCTGCAAACTCGCCGCGTAGGGACAGCCGCTCACCAATTTGTAGGGTTCCGACCGCTTGCCCTGAGCGTCGAAGGGCCTGTCCTGAGTCTGAAAGCGTACCGGGCGTCCTGTCACACCCCAAGAAAGTGCTTGACAACCGGTATACCGTTGTGATAACATTTTTCATGTTGCCTCGACAGCTAACCCTTCCTCCACAACCTCACGCCGAGCTAACCCCTTTACTGTCATACTCTTGCAAACTCTTTTGCGCTCCCGAAAAAGTCAACTCCCGTAAAATCAGCAAGTTCCGAACTCTTTCCCCAAAACACCCGGGGTGGGGGGTACATCCGCATCACCCGGTCTCTCTCGCTCCCGCCAGCGCATGCGCCACGCGGCGCCTCTATCCCCTCCGCCCTCAACCAGTTGCGCATACTTCCCGTCGCCACAGCGGTGTACTCTCGCCGTCATTCTCTCTTCGGTCCTCCGACTCGAGCGTCCGCCCTCAAGTCTCGAGTCTTCAAGCGCTTGCAGCCTCTTTTCCGAAAACACCAGGGGGTGGGAGGCACCTTGTCGCCGTCACTCCACCCCTACCTAACCAGCGCCGCGCACCGCTCCTCACCGCCTTCCTTATTATTATTATCTGTCTGGCCTTCTCTTCCTTATTATTCCCGGCGCGCTCCTTCGCCCAGGGACCAAAGCGTTTGCCCGATCACGTCCCCCCCAAGCGCTCCTCGCAAGTTCACGATGGCTTTGGCATCAACTCCGATCTGCCTCGCGACATCTACCTTCCCTGGAACCGCTGGTGGTGGACCCGCATGTTCGACGCCGGCTTCAAGTGGGTCCGCATCGGCCAGTACGAAAACAGCTCCGACCGCACCAGTTGGGATTGGATTGAACAGAAGCGCGGCGTCTATGCAAGCTCGCCCGAGCTCGAAGACTATGTCGATTCGCTGGTCGACAACGGCATGAACATCCAGGTCCAGCTCATCTACGGCAATGTGATGTACACATCACCAAGCGGAACGTTGCCCGAGGTCAGCGTTCCCGAACGTGGTTCCTTCCACAACGATGACCGCAGTCTCTACTCCGTCTTTTGGCCGCCCAAGACGCCGGAACAAATTGCTGCCTTCAATCGATATGCGGCATGGATGGTGAATCACTTTCGCGGCCGCATTCATTACTGGGCACTGTGGAACGAGCAGGACATCGGCTACTGGAATCCGTGGGGCAATCCCGAGGAGTACGGTCGGCTGCTCGGTCCTTTCATCGACGCCGTTCACAATACCGATCCGCGGGCCAAAGTCATTTACGGCGGCCAAGCCGATCCGACTCGCGCATTCACCCAGAAAGCTCTGGACACTTGCAAATGCGCCTCGGGGATCGACGTCTACGCCTATCACACCTATCCCGGCTACGGCCACAACATGCATCCGGAAACGATGGACTCCGGCGCGTATCAGAACGAATCGCCACGCCAGTTGCGCTACCTCGTCACTCACTATCCGGGCATCAGGCCGGATATTCCATTTTTCGACGATGAGTTCAATTCCATTCCGTCCTGGATGGGCTCCGATGAATCGGTGCAGGCAAAATATATTCCTCGCGGTTTTATTTACAATCACGCCGCCGGCGTGAAAACGTTCGTCTGGCTTCTCGCCGCGGGAACCGACGGTAATGAATACGACGACTTTGGCTTGATTCACGGCCTCACAAATCACCAGACTGACTGGACGCCTCGTCCGGTGTTTTACGCCTTGCAGAATACCAACGCACTTTTTTCCGACACAAAATTCGATCCCGCAATCGAAATTTCCAGTCCTGACGCCGCAACCCTGCTGAAACAAAGCGGCGCCCCGCTCCTGACCTACGGTTTCCGTTCGCAAAATGGAAAAGTGATCATCGCCTATTGGCTAGCTGCCCACAGCCAGCCCGGAAATATTTTCGCGCCGTTTTCTGCGACGTTTTCCGTGAAGAACACCGGCATCACGCATCCCGTTCTAGTGGATGTTATCTCGGGAGAAATAAAGCCCGTGCAGTGGAAGCAGGGCACCACGGGCACGTTGGAAGCGCCGGTAAAAGATTCCGTGATGGCCATAACGGATGAAGGCTATTTCGACTGGGCCATCCTTCCCGAAGCCCCAAGTTCCCTCAATGTAGTTTTCGCCGAACGTGGTGCGAAGTTGACCTGGCAGAATCATGGCGGAAATCCCACCAACATCGTCGTCGAGCGCCGCGGAAACAGCCAATCACGAGAAGCCTGGGAGCGCGTAACCAAGCTCGATGCCAACCTAACCCAATTTCTGGATTCTAAAGCGCAGGCCGGCCAACCATTCGCCTATCGCGTCCGCGCAGCCAACGCAAACGGCGAATCCGCCTATTCCAACATCGCCACCTTAATTCCGGCAGGAGTCCGATGATTCATTCAGGTTTTTGTTTGGCGGACTCGGCGGGCGGCGATGACGCGGAGCGAATCGGCGGGTGGCCGGGCGGGAGATTTTGTGGTGACGTAGCCGCGCCGCCGTGGAAATTATCCAATGCGCGGAAGATAGCTGAGTCGCCGCCCATTGTGCCACCTACTGCCGGAGCTTGCGCTTTGTCGAGGGTCGGATGGGAGAAATTACTGCCGCCAGGCGTGGATTCGACCACGGACCACACTCCATCACGCTTTGCGAGGGCGTAGGTGAGCTGCATCGTGCCGGGCCCGTTCTTGACATGGAATTCGACTTGCGCCTGCGCACGATCGCGGTCGATGGTGACCTGCTTCACATCGGTGTCGAAGGACTTGAGATTTAGGCTCCCGTTGTGGGCGAGGTGCGCCTGAATAGCGGTGCGGATGGCGTCATTCGGGCTAGCCTCTGCGGAGGTAACGGCGGGAGCGCCCGAGAGGGAATTGGCGTGCTGCTGACATCCGCCGAGGATGGCGGCGGAAACGACCAGAGTAATCGCAATTCTAGATTTCATCATGACCTCACTTTTCCTTCCTCGTTGCTTTGGCCGTCTTCCTCGGCGTCACAGCATGTTTTCTCTATCCTGGTGAACCTTTCTAGACTTCAACGAGTTGTTGCTTCTTCGCCAGAGTGGCTTCCTTGGCCTCTTTGCTGGCCTCCAAAGTCATGTCATGCATTCCGAACCCGACGCCAATCTTTTTGAGGAAGGCTGTGGGAGGCTCTCCACCGGCAAAGATCCAGACAGAATCGTTGGGAATTTCTTGCAACTTACCGTTCACATCGAGGACCGCGGAATTCTGTTTGAACTCAACGGGGGCCGAGTTGAAGATGACCTTAACTTTCCCTTTGCGCATACAGTCCGCGATGCGTTGTGCGTTCCGCTCTTTAATGCGGCTGAAGGCTTCTTTGCGATACGACAGCGTGACATTGTTTCCAACCTGATAGGCAAGGCCCATGGCGGCCTCGACGGCACTGTCGCCTCCCCCCACAACGAGGATTTTCTTGTTTACGTAGTGATCGGTCTCAATCAGACGGTACATGACCTTCGGGAGTTCCTCTCCTTTCACCCCCAGTTTCCGCGGACTGCCGCCCTTGCCGATCGCGAGGATTACCGCGTGCGAACGGTATTGTTTTTTGGTAGTGACGACGGTGAAGATGCCGTCCTCTCCCTTCTTGATGTCCTCGACTTTTTCACCCTGACGCAATTTGAAATCGGCTCGCTGCAGAACCTTGTTCCAGAAGGCAAGGAGCTCTTCCTTGGAGAGTTCCATCTTCTTGAACTTTCCGTGCATTGGAAATTCCACGGGGGTCGTCATCACCAGCTTCTGGCGAGGATACTTCGCCACCGTGCCCCCCATCTCGCCCTCGTCCACGGCCAGGTAAGTAAGTTTCTTTTCGATGGCCCGCAGTGAAGCACTGATTCCCGCGGGACCAGCTCCGACGATCAGGACATCAAAAAGGTCCGGGCCGGATCTGCGAGCGCCCATCGCGTTGATTCGGTTTGCGATGTTGTCGATGCAGTCGCGCCCCTGGTTGATGGCATTTTTGATTAGAGCCAACCCTCCGAGTTCCCCGACAATAAACAAATTCTTTATGGTCGTCTCATACTGGGGCGTTAGCCTCGCCATGTCAGCGCCCATGCTGGGGCTGGCCATAACCATGGTTATGGCGCCGACAGGGCAAGCCTCGGCGCAGAGACTATGGCCGATGCATTTATATCCGTTTACGATAACCGCCTTGCCCCCTAACATTGCGAGAACGTCCCCCTCCGGACAAACGTTCGTACAAGCTGCGCAGCCGATGCAATTCGCGGCGTCGATGTGAGGGTGCTGGGCTTGGGGGCCATCGGAGCGAAACTTCCCCTTTTCCATAGCCTCGCGCGACTTCGCCTCAATTTTCTTTCGCTTCCTGAGGTCATGAAGCACGAAAAGCAGGAGAACGACCACGGTGATGGCGAAGGCAAGAGTGTTGTCCATAAGGCTAGCGCGCCCTAGAGACCATAACCCATAAAAAGGGCGATACTTATGTGTAGAATGGCCAGAATTGCGAAGGCATAACTAAACGGCCGGTGCACGACGTGCCAGAGCTTAAACACCTGTTGCGTGCGCGTGAGGAAGAGTATGTGCTTGGAGAGCGTGGCCTCCTTTTGTGCGACGCGAATGGCACGCTCGAGCTTCCAGTCACGGGTCGGGAGCAAGCCGCAGAAAGAGAACACCCAGGGACCGAATCCCGCCTCTTGCAGGCGCACCAGAGAAGCCTTGAAAGGGCGTTTGAAATCAATTAAGAACATGGAAAGCAGGGACGCGACCATTGGCGTCTTGGCAACTTCGTCCGCCGTCGGCAACTGGTAGAGCGCTTCTACGCTAAAGCCAAAGGTCGCCCTTTGTTCGGCGAGCTCTTTCCGGAGTTTCTCCTCTCTTTCCAGCATCTCTTTCCTGGACAGTTCCGCTGCGCTGAGGCCACGTGGAATCTGAGAATAGAGGTACCGGCCGACGAACCCGCTCAACGTGACCACCAACATGCTCCAGAACGCCATACCCGCGATATTGCCGAACTTGAAGCACGAATGAAACGCGACGATGATCGGGGCCGTGGCGCCGAGGACCACGTGAAAATCGAGCCAGTGACGGGAATTCCCTTGTCGACCCAACCATCCCCAGTGCTTCCGCAGCGGGTAGAGATAGATGAGGAAGAAGAGCAACACACCGAACATGCCGAGTTTGATGCCAATCGCTCCGCTGGGCCGAAGGATTTCGTGCTTTGGCGACAAGGGCCGTTGCAGAGCACCGAGCGTGTAGTAGTCATAGCCGTAGCCGGCGATAACAAGAACGACGGCGGCGGCGAGCAACCACGCGAGACGCACGCGGAGGCGATGCCCTCTCTCGGCGTCTTCACGTGGCAGTATGGCGGTGCTTACGCTTGTGGTTATGCTCATTGCTTTGCTATTTGCTCCTTTGTATTTACAGAAAATCGTTTGTAGTCGAAAAAGCGGTGTGTGTTACGCCAATGTTGATGGTGCGTTTCAACCTCGACGGTGGCCTGGGCGGGAAGCCAGAAGGACTCCGGAGAATCGTGGAAAGTAACCGGAGCGAACCGCATTTCGGAATGCAGCGTGCGAAGTCCCACATCCTCCATGCCTGAATCGACGTTGGCGGTCAGTTGGGCGATGATGCCGGTTGCCGCGTCGATCCAGGCGGTGCCGTTAAGGTCCAGAGGATACTCGCGGCCGCGGACAGCGAGCGCAGCGGGAGAGCGCATGCCGGGGATGTGCTGGAAATGAATCTTCGTGAGCACGCGCCCGTTGAGAGATTCTTCCCCCTGCCGGGTAAATTGAAAGCTAGATGCGTAATACGGATGAAAAACCAGGAATAGCGTGGAGAAGCCATTACTAATGAGGAGAGGCGCGCGAAGCTTCTTTTGTGGCTTGGCATCCGCGGGAGCAATTCTGGATTCGGCCAGATTCAGCTCGCCGTCTGACGTCGAAAGGATAATCAGGTAGTCGAAGGTCGATGCTTCTTTCTCAACGACTTTTCCATTGTCCGCGAGTTTCTCCTGCAGGACGCGTTCCGTGCAATTCATTTCGGAAATTAATTCCAGGAAGGATGATACCTGCTTCGCGGTGCGCTCGAGCAACACATCAAGCTGTTCCTGCGCCGTGCTGGGTTCGGGAGACACAACGCACAAAACAACGGCACCGGTAACTAAACACACCGTTCTGACCAGGCTCACGATCTTCGGTTTCTTCTTCATTTGCGCTTCCATTTGTTATCAAACCGATAGCCAAGAGTGACATACGACTGATTGTAGTTTTGTAGTTGCCCTCGATACGCAGTGAAGCCACCCTGCAGAAAAAAGAGTGCGCCGATGGAAGTGTCGATGTTCGTAGTGAAAAATTTCGCGCTTTGGTTCCCGGCCAATGAGGACGTAAAGACTTGATCTCCGCCCAGGGCTTCGAAATGAAAACGATCTCCGAGGCTGCGGGACAATGAGAAAGCACGGTACGTGCCAGAGCCAAAAGAACTCGTGAACTTGGAATAATGCACATCCGCGCGCAACCCTATCTTCGGAACTCTGGCGAAGGTGATGCCATACATCTGGTTGAGCGAAGTCTGCGCGTCGCCGGTGCGGCTACTGCGGCCCAGATCCGTATAGATGGAGATCGTCTTGACGACCTCGATGCGTACTCCGCCGCTGAATCCCTGAAAGAGATACTTGTCCAGCAGCCCGGTGCCGATTAACTGCGGATCAAATGTGGGAATATCGCGGAAATAGGTGTGATTGGCGCTGAATTCCAGCCGCGAAATGGGCTGAAGCCGAAGGGTCACGAAACTTCGGCTAATTCCAGTGCCCGGAGAGGGCGTCGTAGGGTTCCCGCTGGGCCGATCAGCCTGCAAGGCCTGAAAGATTGAGAAGTTTCTCTTATAAGAAATGGAATTCTCGACAAAAGTAAATGACCGCCTGTCGACGTAGTTCGCAGTGGTGGTGCCTGTCGGAGTCGTCGTGGAATATTGAACATTCTCATAGTCTTCGCCAAAACCGGAAGTGCTCGAATAACGGAAAGCCTCATAACTGCCGCCTTCCGCATTGAAAAAGGCACCCCCGAGATGCCGACTGGGGTTGTAATTCCAGGAAGTAGGATCAGGTGTTGAGCCACCGAAGATCCCTACGGTGGTTCCATGGCCAAGGCGACCGCCAAAATATCCGCCATCCAGCGTCTCCAGGCTCGTGGCCCAGGGAAGGTACATTCGTCCGACTCCCAGAACCCACCGCGACTGGGGATTCTCGTAGGTCAGGTCCAAGTGGTAGGTGCGATTGATCAGATCCTGCAAAGTTTGCTGCGAGGCTGAGGAATTCGAAGTCAGCCTTCCTCTCCAATAGCCCCGCAAATTCCAGTACGTGCCACCAATACGCGTGAAATCCACGCGAAGCACGGCTCCGATGTTGGATGAAGTAGCTTGCGACGCGTCGTTGCTTCTCGTCTCGGTGTAATCGATTCCGATGCGCCCAGTCGCACGGTTGACCGAGGGTAATGGACGCCTCGGGACATACGCTCGAGCTTCCTCATCCAGTGCGTCGCCGCCTTCGCTGAATGTGATCACTGCGGGATACTTGCGAGTCGCACTCATGGCCTGCTGCTCGACCACAGCCTGGATGGCCTCAGCCGAGAGGTACGCGGTGTCCCCAGATACAACATCCCGCTTGGGGGAGCGAATCTCGGTCACTGCCGAGGTTTCCGCCACCGCGATGACCACGAGCTGCGCCACAGGCTCGTCGCCGGTACTTGTTTTAACCCCCGGCGCGCTGGGTCTCGGGTCCTTCACAACAAGTGTCAATCCTTCCTTGAGACCTGAGCTTCGGCCGCCGTCTAAATACGCAGAGTCCTGCTCCACAAACTTAACGTGGAATTCAGTGCGCATTCCCAGATTGGCTACCGCCGCCAGAGCTCTCATATCCGGCGCTGAATTCGGCCCTCCGCTGGCGTTTGCTGCTGCTGGTTCGAGTGTAGCGGTGGAATTTGTGTCGCTTGGGGCTTCCTTGGGCTTGGCCGTGGAGCCTGGTGTAGGACTTGTTGGTTCAGCAGAGGTAGCGGGGGCGGCAGATTCGGGCGAATTCAGTGCGACCACGGCGGCGTCGGATTTGGGTGCAGGGGTTTCCGCCTGGACAGAACTGCTTGGCGGCAAAGCGGTCGTGACGGGATTTGCACGCTTCGCTGTCTGGGCCGACGCGTCTTCGGAAGAATCTTCCTTTGTCGCCGTTCCCGGGAACTGATTCAGAAGGACGATTGCTGACTTTGCCGTTTTTGATGCTTCCACTACAGGAGAATCCGCCACGGGCGGCTCAGATGGAGCATTCGTGGCGCTAGGGGGTGCCGCAGGCAGATTCTGCGAAGCTTCCAGCGCCGTGTTCGGCGTCGCATCCAACGGCTGGGCCGTTGCCGCTGAACTATCCGGCACCGTTGACGGCGCCGACTCCGATGAGTTCGGCACTGGCTCTGATTTCGCTACTTGTGTCCCGGCATCGTTCGCGGGTGCAGGCTGACCTGGCTTCTCAAACTTCGGACCTTTGAAGACCGTCGGCTTACCGGGACTGCGATGGAAAATACCGGAGAGGGCTCGCGCAACGGAAGCACTGGCTGCGCTCCGTGCCGCCGGCGCGGTGCTCCGGCTACCGAAGGCGTCGGCAGTATTGGGGGTGTCTGGCGACGCTCCCTTCAGAAGAGGGCCGACGCGCAGCACGACGGCATTTGCATCGGGAGATAGAAGGTACTGTTCCGCGCGATCAATTTCCACAACCACGCGGGTGAGCGGTGGGTTTTCGCTTTGCATCCACAGACGAACGGCACGAACCCCGGCATGATTGACTTGGATGCGGCGTGGAAGCCCGCGGTAGACAGCTCCTGGCAAATCAAGGACAAGAGACTCACGAGACGTCGCGCTGAATTCTGGGGAGGGTATGACCGCGGTCGCGCCTACTTCGATTCGTACTTCCGTCTCTTGTTCGGCGGAAACTTTTACGCCAGTCACTTCTGCGGGACCGTTGGGCAGGTTTTGGGCCGCAGCAGTAGATACCAACAAAAGAAAAATCGCTAATTGTCTTGCTCGTTTCATCCCACGACTCATATTCCCCAGGCCGCGATGCCATTATCGAGATTCGAGTCAAACGAACCAGCCGGTATTGATTTTCGCCCCTCCGAACGCTAGGTAGTTCGGTCCAAAGAGTCACTCGCAGAACCCCTACTCTAAAATTCCCCTGCGGCAGCTTCCTGTTTCACAGATGTGTAAGGCAGTGCACTCATAGCACTGGTTCAATGCTTATGGCACTGATAGCAATTCACGCTATTATAGACATACCCACCGACGTTGGGATGATGGAAATTGGCCGCGTTCCCGCCCCCATGGCAACCCGTGCATTGGAAAATCGTGTAGTCGTTCGGATTCGTGTGGCAGGTCGCGCACACACTGTTAGCGTTCCCGTGGG